>Ga0208741_10000006_pt1 | contig 208623 bp, 148 predicted proteins | sample CryBogCBE03Jun09_FD_184576 | JGI IMG/M metagenome (GOLD analysis project Ga0208741, IMG submission 184576) | Freshwater microbial communities from Crystal Bog, Wisconsin, USA - CBE03Jun09 (SPAdes) | ecosystem: Environmental > Aquatic > Freshwater > Lake | place: Crystal Bog, Wisconsin, USA...
CTGCGGCAAGACTGGTGATGTCGGTCACCCCGAGGTTGGTGTTGGTCGAACTTGAGATCGTCTGCAACACCACGCGGAACCCGGCCGCGTTGGTCACCACAAGGTTCGTCGTAATCGATCCGCTGTAACCCACGATCGCGTTGGACAACGCCACGTTGGTCGTGCTGATCGATCCACTTGCGTGCGCGTAGATCGAGTCAGTGACGGTGAAGTTCGTCGTTCCAAGATTGGTGCTGGCCCCGCTTAGCGAGGAAGAGTCAGCAAAGGTCAGGGTGACCGTGTTGGTGAAGGTTCCCGTGCCCTGTCCAGCAGCCAGATTCACCGCGAGGTTGGTGGAAGTTCCCGAGGCCAGACCACTGACAGGAGTAATCGAGACGTTGGTGCCGGTGTTGGTTCCGGTCACTCCGAGCGGCGCGAGGAATCCGGTGGCATTCGAGAGCGTCAGGTTGGTCGAGAAGTTGCTGTATCCGGCGATCGCACTTCCGAGGGAGACGGAGTTGGTCGTGATTGAACCGGAAGCATGTCCATAGACATCGACTGTCACCGTGAGGTTGGTGCTGGAAGGAGTCGGGGCGGTCGAGGTGAGCGTGTAGGTTCCCGTTCCGGCAGCCCCGACATTCGTCCCGGTCCAACTCAACCCGGGGGCATTGGTGCCGGTTTGGGCGCTCAGCGTGGTGGAGCCGATTGATCCGGCCGTGTTCGTGCCATTGCTTCCGCTGAAGACGAAGTTGCCCGAGAGCGCATTGTTTGAGATCGCAACCGAGAAGTTCGTGCTTCCTCCGGTGATCACCGCATTGGTTCCCGCAAAGACAGCCTGCGCGGTAGCGAGAGGATTGCCTGAGGACTGGAGGTAGACCGTGTTGGAGCCGTAAACGAGTGTGTAGTTTGCCGGAATCGTGCCGTTGGTCACAAACGTGCCGGTGTAGCCATTCGTGTCACTGAAGAAGGTGTAGGTAGGCGCCGTGAGCGTTCCAAGCGAGGTGAAGTTCAACGTGCCGCCGAGAGAGGCCACACCGGTGACATTGAGCAGACTGGTGGCATTGCCCGTGCCGAGGAAGATGTTGAGATTGCCGCCGCTGCTGATGGTCAGACCACCAACCGTCAGGGTGCCGGCGGTAGTTCCATTGCCCGGGGTCAGGTTCGCACCGCTTGCAACAGTGACCGTACCCGCCGTCTTTCCAGAACCGCCGAGCGTACCGCCGTTAACCGTGAATCCGCTCGCGTTGGTTCCGTTCAGGAGGATCGTACCGCCATTCAGGGTCGTGCCACCGCTGAAGCTATTGTTCCCGGAGAGAATGGTCGTTCCGGAGCCGGAAACCGTAAGAGATCCCGTATCGGTCACTGCACCGCTTAAAGCGAGGGTGGCGTTGTTGCTCAGGCTGACATTCGTGGCGAGGTCCAGCTTTGTGGCGATCGTGTTGGATCCGGCGAGGTTATTGAGCAGGCCCGCCGTCTGGAGGGTGACCGTGCCACTGCCCGAGACTGTGTAAGGGGCCGTGGCGTTCGAGAAGGTGAGTGAGGAGAGCGTCGCGTTCGTGTTCAGGACCACCGTGCCGGAACCGTTCGTGGCAAAGATCGCCGTGTCATTCACGCTGAGCGCCCCGTCGAGACCCGGCGTGCCACCCGCGGCATTCCAGTTGGCGAAGCTCGTCCAGGTTCCGGTGCCACTCTGCGTCCATGTCGACTGACCGCTGTAGGCGAAGCCGGAGACCAAGACCGTGCTGGTCTGGAAGGTGGTGTTCGACAAGGTGTTGGTCAGCGCCTGCGAGGTGAAGACCACCTGCATCGTGTCGCTGTTGGTACCCGCGGTGGCGGCATTCGTCAGGGTCGCCGTGATTGCGCTGGTCGCGGCGCCACCCACGAGGTTGGAGAAACTGCCCGAGGCCGAGACCGTCGCTCCTGCATTGGTCAGGACTCCCTGCAACCACTCGGTGAAGTTCCCGGAGGGGGCGGAGTTAGTGACCGTGAGCGTCCCCGTGCCGAAGGTTCCCCCGGCATGGATGGTACCGAGCGTGATATTGGTGGAGAGGCTTGCGGCCGCATAGTTGTAGGCGACACCGGTGAAGCTGATCGCTGACTGAAGATTGGTCGTATTGTTGAGCGTATTGGTCAGGGCAATCGAGACCGTATTGATCTGGACCGCCGCGATATTGGTACCGGCGACCGCATTGGAAAAGCCGATCTGCATCGAGGTGGTGTCGGCGGCTCCCTGGGCGATATTGGTCACGCTGCCGATTCCGTAAGTATTGGATAAATAGGTGTTCGTCGCGAAGTAGGCGCCAAGCATTTCGGTGAATCCCCCGGTGTTCGGTCCCGCGTTGGAGACCGTGAGCGTGACCGGGGTGAACGACTGCCCCACGTGGGTCGCCCCGAGACTGCCGTTCGCGGTGATCGATCCGGTCGCGTAGGCATAGCCGACTCCGGAGACCGAGTAACTGTTGGTCGCGAGGACCGTGTTGGAGAGGGCATTGGTCAGCGCGTAGGAGGTGAAGACAAGGCTGACCGTGCCGGAGTTTGTTCCGGCCGAGTTACCGCTGATACCGACCACGAGCGAGTTCGTCGAGGCACCACCGGCCAGATTTGTGAATCCTCCCCCCGATGTGGTCACCCCGCTGGCATTGGTGAAGGTGGCGCCGAGCGTTTCGGTGAAGAGTGCACTCACGGGTGCCGTATTGGTCAGGGCGATCGTTCCCGTACCCGAGGCTGTGCCGACGTGGAAGGCTCCCACATTGATGTTCGTATTCGAGTTGGTTCCGGCCTGGGCATAGTTGTAGGCAACGCCGGTGACAGTGACCGTGTTCGTGGAGAGGATCGTGTTGGAGAGGCCGGTCTCATTAGACAATACCTGCGAGGTCAGGACTGCCGAGACGGTTCCGCTGTTCGTTCCGGCGGTCAGAGTCCCCGTGAGATTCACCCCGAGTGAGGAGCTGTCGTTGCTGCCCTGCGCCAGATTATTGACGCTGCCGGTAGCCGAGACATTTCCCGCGGCATTGGTGAGGGAGACACCGAGGTTCTCGGTGTAGCCGCCGCTGTTGGTACCCGTATTCGCAACAGTGAGGTTCGTTCCGACGAAGGCAGTGCCAACGTGTGTTACACCCAGGTTGATGTTCGTCGTCACCGTGCCGGTCGTCACATAGAAGCCTGTGCCCGAGACCGTGATCGCGTTTGTGCCCAGCGTAATTGAGCCGTCTGATGAGACGAAGTTGTTCGTGCCGGCACGCACTCCACCGGCAGTCGTGTTCAGGATAACGGTGATATTGCTGCTCACGCCGGGAGCAAGCGACGGTATGGTGTTCGGCGAGAAGGTTCCCGCTCCAGACTGGTTGGTGCTGGTGATGGAGGCCGTATCGGAGGAGGAAGCCGCGTTGGAGACCGAGAGGATCTGAGTCAGGGAACCGGCTCCGACATGGTAGTTGCCGAAGTCGAACGCATTGGTGGAGAAAGTCACCTGAGCCAGCGTCGAGATGATCAGATCCACCTCGTTCGGCCTGTTTGTGACAAGCGTGTCGCGGTAGAGAGTGCCGTTGATGGTGACGGTCGGGGAGAGATTTGTGAAGCTGCCGGAGAGCGTTCCATTCGTGTAGGTGAAGAGCTGGTAAGCACCGGTTCCCGCGAAGCCCTGGCCGTTGTTATTCGTGTTATCACGGAGGATCAGGCTGCCTCCGAGGGTCAGGTTGCCATTCACGGTGATCAGGTCGCTCAGGCCAACGGCAGGGGTGTTCGTGTTGGAAGAGGGAGTACCGAGGTCGAAGATGCTCTGTGATCCACCCGAGAGGATGAGACCGCCGGTGATCGCGATCGTACCGATCGAATTACCCGGCGCGATCGTTCCGGCAATGGTCAGCGTCTTGGCAGCGGCGACTGTCACCGTGCCAACGCCTGATAAGGTCTGGTTGGTCTGGATCGTGAAGCCGTTCGTGTAAGCCGCGACATTGAAGGTTCCCTGAGCGTTGGTAAGACCCAGGTTGATATTCGTCGAGGAGGCAATGGAGCCATTGGTTCCGAGTCTCAACATACCGGCGCGGATATAGGTCGTGCCGGTGTAGGTATTGGAGGCCGAGAGCGTTGTCGTCCCCGTGCCGATCTGCGAGAGAGAGCCCGAACCCGAGATCACGTTGGAAAAGACAAAGGCATTGTTCTTGTCGAGGGACAGACCGCCGTTGTCGACGATCGAGCCAGTGCCGAGATAACCATTCGTCCCATTGGTGCCGATTTGGAGCACCCCGTTGGTGATGACGGTAGTGCCGTAGCTATTGCTCGAGGTGATAGCCAAAGTGCCGGAACCGATCTGGGCTAGCGTGCCCGTACCCGAGATAGCGTCCGTCAGCAGGTAGAGGTTCGAGAGGTCGAACTGCAGGGTACCGTTATCGGTGACCACTGAACTGTCGCTCATATAGCCGTTAGTGCCATTCGTTCCCACCTGGATCGTGCTGCCATTGGAAATCATGGTCGGCCCGCTGTAGGTGTTGTTGCCAAGGAAGAAGAGCGTACCCGATCCCGCCTGTGTGAGTGATCCCGTCCCGGAGATCCCCGATGCGTAGACGAAGCCGGAGTGATTGATGACCAGCGAGGCATTGTCGACGATCGTGCCGGTGCCAAGTGCGCCATTGGTTCCACCGTTGCCAACCTGCAGAACACCACTCGAGATGAGGGTCGTACCGGTGTAGGTGTTGGCACCGGTCAGTACCAGGGTGCCGGTTCCCTTTTGGACAAGTGAACCAGTTCCGGAAACGGCTCCGGCATTGGTGACCAGGGAGGTCAGATTGTAGGCCAGGGTGCCGTTGTCGCTGACCGTTCCAGAACCCAGCGACCCAACCGTGCCGCCGTTGCCGACCTGCAGGGTGCCGTTGGTGATGTAGATGCCGCCTGTGGCATTATTCGTACCGGTGATGACCGTGGTACCGACACCGAGTTGCGCGAGGGAGCCGGTACCGGTGAACGTTCCGGAGAGGATGTTGTAGGAGCCTGTTGCCTCCACCCCAGCGATGAGACCATTGTTGGAGACGTTGTTCGTGAAGGTTCCCCCGCTTGCATCATTAATATAGAGAGTGCCATTCGTGCCCACGATGATTGAGGTGGAGGCCAGCGAACCACTGGCGCCGACATTGGTCCCACCGTTACCGACTTGAAGGCCTCCGTTCAGGATGGTCGTCGTACCGGTGTAGAGGATCTGGGCACCGACCAGAGTCAGCGTGGCGGATCCCTGCTTCACGAGTGAGAAATTACCCGCCGATCCCAGATCACGCATATACCATGCAAAGGTCTGGTTGGTCGTCTGGTAGACGGTCAGGGTCCCATTACCCGCTGCACTTCCCTGACTATTCTCGATCACTGCCTGAGTAGCCGGGTTCGTGATGATGATATTACCGATCGTCTCGTTGTATCCCATCAACTGGAGGATGGGCCACGTCCCGGTTCCGGTGAAGCTGACATCCACATTAGAGCTAAGCTGATTATTCGCACCAAACTCAAGGCCTGAAGGATTTCCGCCCGTATTGATGACGACCGTTCCAGATCCCCCATTGTAGAGGGCCTGTCCCGCCGCATTAGAGAGCATCAGAAAACCCGATCCAGTGACTGTTGTCGGTCCAATGTAGCTATTGGATCCGGTGATGGTGACTGTAGCAGTTGAGGCGACGGTCAAGGAACCGCTGCCGGAGATGGTATTGGAAAGCGTGAGGTTAGCCGTATTGCTGATAATCAGGCTGCCGTTGTCCACGACTGCACCTCGGCCCAGTGATCCACTAGCACCACCGTTGCCGACATTAATCGTGCTGTTTGTGGCTATGTACCAGTTGCCGGTGAAGTTGGTATTCACGCCAGTGATCAAAAGAGTTCCCGAGCCGATCTGGGAGATGGAGCCCGCGCCACTGATCGCCCCCGAGACCGTGGTATTGGCGGCCAAGTTGAAGAGAAGGTTGCCGTTGTCGATCACATCGGCTGTTCCAAGGGATCCGTAGAGGCCGTTGGTACCGACCTGGATGGCGGAGTTGGTCAGGATGTTCCAGGTGCCGGCGAAGGTGCTGTTAGTCAGAACAAAGAGCGTGCCGGTGCCCATCTGGGTGATGGTGCCCGATCCCGAGACGGCCCCGGTAAAGGTCTGCGATCCGAAAATATTGAGAATCAGTTGGCCGTTATCGACAACCGCCCCACTGCCCAGCGATCCATTGGTGCCGTTCGTACCGACCTGGACGGTGCCCGCGCTGATAGTCGTCGTTCCGGTGTAGGTGTTGTTTCCAAGGAGGGTGATGGTACCGGTGCCATTCTTTGTAATGCCGGCGGTACCGGTGCCGGAAATCACGCCGGCGTATGTCGTGGAGTTCGAATCGCCGAAGGTAAGGACGCCATTGGAGCCGAGTAGGACATTACCTCCCACGGATCCGCCGCCGGATAGGGAGGCGATCGTGTTGGCATTTCCATTGAGGATCAAGCTAGCGGTTGCGTCATTCGATAGAATGAAACCCGAGTTCGGCGAGAGGGCATTGGCCGATCCTGCCGCGATAGCGCCTTGGCCGATGGTAGTGGTGCCTGAATAGTTATCTGTCTGGGGATTTGTAATCGTTAAGGTTGCCGAACCCATCTTATTGAGAGCAAAAATATTCCCAGTCGTTCCGTATCCATCACGGAGGAAACCGCCAAAGGTCGTATTACTGGTCTGGTAGAATGTCAGGGTAGCCGCACCGAGATTGCTGAACTGATCGGAGTTTCCAATTACTGATTGATTCCAATAGGGGCCGGTAAATGCGAGATTTCCAATTGTCTGGCTATGCCCTTCAAGCGAGAGGAAGCTCCACGAGCCGGAAGGGTTGAAGATTACACTGACATTAGAGCCGAGTTGGTTATTGGCGCCGAACCTCAGGCCCACATCACCACCCCCACTCACATTGAGAACCAGGGTGCCGGCACCACCGTTTGCATAGAGGGCGGGACCGGTCGTATTGGAAAGCATCAGGAAGCTCGATCCAGTGATCCAAGTGGGTCCGGAGAAAGTGTTCGACCCAGTCAGGGTCACAGTTCCACCAGTGATCGTGAGCGATCCCGAACCAGAGATATTATTACTCAGCGTCGTGGTGGCGGTAACATTGATGCCACCATTGTCGACCACCTTGCCGGGCGTCCCGAAAACAGAGCCTGAGGCCACATTCACGATGGCGTTGGAATCGACGAAGGTGCCGTTGGTCGTGTTGTTAGTACCGGTGAGGGTGTAGTTACCGTTGCCGGAGAAAGTGACAGAACCGGAGCCGGTAAAGAGGTTCGCCACGGTGAGGGAATTGCTGAGATTGTAAGTCAGTTGCCCATTGACTGTGACCGAGCCGGTGCCGAGGTTACCGGTGGTGCCGTTGGTGCCGATCTGAATCGTGGCTCCATTGGAAATGAAGGTCGTGCCTGTGTAGGTATTGTTTCCGGTCAGGATCTGGGTGCCCGTACCGGTTGCGATGAGCGAGACTGCGTTCTGGATGATACCCGCGAAGGTGTAAGTATTGGTCAGCAGATCGGTGAGCGTGGCGGCACCTGTGGTGGTGGTGATGGTGGCGTTATTGGCGCTGCTGGAAATCCCCCCCACATTCGGGCTGTAGCCATTGAGATCGAGTACGAAGGATCCTCCGGCGGGTCCGAAGATGAGGGCCGTCCCGTAGGGAAGCGCATTGGCATTCGCCAGCTTGAGGGTCTCGGTACCACCCAAGCCTCCGGAGAAGAGATTGGTTCCCGAGCCGATCATGGTGGCACCCTGGTAGCTGTTGGATCCTCCGAAAACGACATTACCCTGTTGGTAACCGATTCCGACAAATCCGGGTCCCGTGATCTGCGAATTAATGGTCAGGGTGGCATTATTACCGATTGCAAAATATCCCCCGTTTGTCGTGACGGAGATCGTGCGGTTTGAGCTCAGTGTGTAAGAGGAGCCGCTGGGATTCACGATCATCGCTTTATCAAGCGTGACCAAGTTATTGGTGGCACCTAGTGATGCGTCGGATGCCACTTGAAGGAGTGTGCTACCTGTGATCAGGAGGCCTCCCGTAAACGAATTACTGGCCGAGAGGTAAACATATCCACCCGGATTGACAGTGGGACTTGCATCAGGGGAGTTGATCGTCACAGAACCGCTTCCCGTAATCGCCGTGGCAATCGTCAGCGCAGAACTGATGGGTGCGTAGTTATAGATCAGTGATCCGTTGTCCGTTACCGTGGTCGAACCGAGCGAAGCGGTACTATTCGTTCCGACCACCATCGTGCTGTTCGAAGCGATCGCCCAGGTGCCGGTGAAGCTCGGGGCATTCGTGATAAACATCGTGCCGCTACCCATCTGGGTGATCGTGCCAGCTCCGGTGACTGTGGCACCATTCGTGAAGTTACGTCCGAGATCCATGATGAGATTTCCGGCATCGGTGATCGTGACCTGGGGGAGGTAATCAGACGCTCCATTGGTTCCGATCTGGAGGGTGGAGTTGGTGCCGACATTCAGCGCGCCGAGCGTATTGCTGCCGAGCAGTGTCGTCGTGCCGTTACCGATCTGGCTGAGGGTTCCCGTGCCGGTGATGCCGTTACTGATCGAGAGATTCGCGGAGAGATTGATCTGGAGGTTTGCGTTATCGATGATAGGACCGGAGGGGAGATTGCCATAGGTCCCGTTTGTTCCAATCTGGAGGGTCCCGGCGCTGATAAGTGTGGTGCCGGAGTATCCATTCGACCCAACCAAGGTCCAGGTACCGGTGCCGACCTTGGTGATTCCGCCGGTACCGGTGATATTCCCAGCGAATACCGTATTAGAATTATTTCCTCCGGCTGTCAGCGTCGCAGTACCAAGGGTGATGTTACCCCCATTGGTTCCGCCTCCCTGCACGGAGCCAACGGTGTTGTTGTAGCCGTTTAGATCAAACTGAGTTCCCACGACATTGGAGAGAGTGACCCCGGAATTTGTACCGAAAGCCTGCGTGGAACCGGCGCGCAGAATACCTCCGCCCACAGTGGTGGGGCCGCGATAGGTATTTGTACCGGAGAGCACCATGACGCCTGCCCCTGTCTTGACGATTCCCGCGGCACCTTGATCGGCAACTACCGGCGACGTGTCGGTCAGTGCAGCACTCACGAGCAGGTCGGTCCCATTGGTCGCTCCGCTTGCCACATTGAAGCTTAGGGTTGGCGAGGCATCTGCACGCACATAAACCCTACCAGAGATGACGGAAGTAACGGGATTAGAGAGAACGGAGATACTAACATTACCGAATTCAAAATAGTTTGAGGCACTCGGGGAGCTCACTCCTCCGTTCTGCTGCATCAATCCACCGCTCATCGTGAGTGTGACAGATGGATTGGCGGCAGCGGTAAATAGCAGTTGGCGACCGGAACCGATAACGCTTCCCCCATTCACCACCAGATTGGTGATAGCCAATCCCGTAGACCATCCCAGAGCTGAAACCCCATTGGTCGTGAGCAACACGGTGGCATTAGAGTTCACCGAGAGAGAACCACGGATGACCCCGGTGCCATTATTAAGCAGGTCGACCAAGGTGAGCGTTCCCCCGTTCACGATGGTGCCTCCGGTAAAGGTGTTGGCGGCGCTGAGAATAGTGGTTCCCGATCCGGCCTGGATGAAGGAGCCGCTGCCCGAGATGATACTGGAGTTGGAGAGTGTATTTGCCAGATTGATGATCAGGGTGCCGTTGTCGGTGATGGCACCGGAGGAGCCATAAGTTCCGTTCGTCCCGTTAGTCCCAATCTGGAGGACCGCATTAGAATTAATCGTTGTGGTCGTGTAGGAATTTGAGCCGGTCAGGATGGTCGTACCAGCCCCTGCGAAGGTCATCGCAAAGGCACCGCTGATCGGACCTCCGAGAGTGATTCCGCTGGATGCGGCATTGGAAACCGTGGTCGCAACCGAAAGCCTAATAGGAGCGGTGATGGTGTCGCTGCCGGCGAGATCGTAGATATAAGGGGCGACCGTTCCCTGGACGAGGGTGATGGAGCCGCTTCCCGTGCCCTGACCGATCGTGTAGCTGGCGAGGGAGTTGGAGAAGATGATGCCGTTGAGCGCGGGATTCGACCCATCGAGCGTCACGGTCGCCGATCCCCCTGCATTGGAAAGGGCGTAGGTATCGAAGGTCGCGGTGTCATTCGTGCTGAGTGATCCGGCGAGACCGGGATAGCCACCGAGGGCCTGCCAGTTACCGAAGGTGCCCCACCCTCCACCCGCCGCGTTCGACCAGATGCCCTGACCCGTGTAAGTGCCTCCCGGTTGGAAGGTGATCGCGGCGACATTGGTCGTGATCGTGTTGCTCAGGCCACTGCCGGAGATGGCGAGGGAGGTGTAGACGAGATTGACCGTGCCGAGGTTCGACCCGGAGTAGTTCACCACAAAGGCGTTGTTACTCGAGGATCCGGCGGCGAGGTTGGTGAAGCTGGAGTATCCGTTGGAGATCACGGCTCCACCGGAGGCATTGGTCAGGTAGCCATTGAGGGCCTCGGTAAAGCCTGGGGTGACTGTGGCGATGTTGTAGGCCGTGATCGTTGCGGAACCGCTTGCAGAGTTGGTCGAGCCGACGTGGACCGGGGTGCCGCTATTGCTGCCAAAGACGAACTGGTACTGGGAGAGCGAGCCCTGGCCGAGGTAGTAGCCGGTCGCCTGGTAGGTGATGGTCTGGCTACCGGAGGTATTGGATGCCGTGGCATCGTACTGGGTGAATCCGGCGGTGCCTGCAGTCACGCCGTAGTTCGTGGTGACGATGCCGAAATTAAGGGCACCGAGCGCACCACCCGCGAGGGTGATGGTCGTCGGGGTGATCGAAGCCGTCGCGGTATTCGTCGTGGCGTAATTGGTCGTAAGGGTGAACTGCAACGTGTCGGCGGCGGAGGTGTTCGAGGCGGTGACGAGGACATTCGTGCTCGCGGCATCGCCGACATGGTAGCCGAAGGTGATGTTCGTGGTAGAGAGCGAGGCCGAGGCGAGGGCCGACATGTAGAGATTCACCTGACCCGGGGTATTGGTGAAGAGGGTCGGCTTGTAGGCGAAGCCATTGGTCGTGACGAGAATCGGCAGGGAGGAGCCGTTCAGGAAGGAACCGGAGAGGACGGTATTGGAGGAATAGGTGAAGAGGTTGTAGTAGCCGACACCCACGCTCCCCTGGCCATTCGCCGCTCCATTGTCCTGGAGGGTGAGCGTGCCACCGAGGGTCAGCGCCCCGGTGACGGTGGTGCGATCGCTGAGACCGAGGAGAGGATTGTTCGTATTCGGCGTGCCGAGCTGGAAGATGCTGACCGTGCTATTCGAGAGGACGAGATTCCCGGTGACGGCGACGGTACCGATGGAGTTACCCGGGGCCAAGGTGCCGAGGATCGTGACGTTGCGATTCGTCGCATTCCCCGTGGTGATCGTGCCGTTACCGGAGATCTGCTGGTTCGTCCCGAAGGTGAAGCCCGAGGAGGCGACATTAGTCAGGTCGAGGGTAGCCTGAGAATTGGTGAGGCCGAGATTGATATTCGTCGTACCCGAGAGAGTGGCAGAGGATGCCAGAACAACCCGTGTATTGCCCGAGAGGTAGGTGGTTCCAGTGTAGGTGTTATTCCCCGTGAGTGTGATCGTCCCGGCGGCGAGGGAGCTGAAATTGCCAATGCCCGTGATGGCACCCAGGCTCAGAAGGCCGGTGCGGTTAATGATCAGGGAACCGTTATCAAGGATCGCTCCAGATCCGAGTGATCCATTGGTACCGCCGGTGTCGACTGTGATCGTGCTGTTGGAGGCGATAAACCAACTGCCGGTGAAGTTGGTATTGGCGCTGTTCATGATCAACGTGCCGTCACCAATCTGTGAGATGGATCCGGAGCCACTGATGCCTGCGGCATTTGTCAAATTAGAAGCGATGTCGAAGATCAAGTTCCCGTTATCGACCAAGGCATAGGGTGTTCCGAGGTTGCCGTAGAGGCCGTTGGTGCCGACCTGGATCGTGGAGTTGGTCAGGATGTTCCAGGCTCCGGCAAATGTGTTGTTCGTCAGGACGTACAGTGTGCCGCTACCCCCTTGTGTGATCGTGCCAGTCCCTGATACGGCTCCATTGAAAAATTGGTTCAACGAACTCTGGAGCAGGAGTTGACTATTCGTTCCAATAGCGACTCCACCCGTGCCAATCACTCCGTTGCTACTGTTGGTACCAACTTGGATCGTTGCTCCATTGGTGATCGTGGTGAGGCCGGAGTAGGTGTTATTGCCCAGCAGGATCAGGGTGCCCGTTCCCTGCTGGGTGATGCCGCCGTTCGAGCCGGAGATCACACCGGAGTAAGTAGTCGAGGTGTTGGTCCCCATGGTGAGGACGCCATTGGTTCCAAGGAGGACATTGCCGCCAAGGGCACCACCACCGGCGAGTGAGGCGATGGTCTCCGTGTAGCCATTAAGAATCAGACTGGCGGTCGCGTCATTTGAGAGGGTGAAGGCGGATTTCGAGCTGAAGATGCTATTCTGACCTGCTGCAAGGGCTCCCTGACCGATGAAGGTTGCTCCAGAGTAGGGATTCACACCGAATTGCCCGTTTGCGGCAGAAATTAACGTTAGCGTCGCTCCCCCCATCTTCGAGAGGGCAAATGGGGAGGAATTTGTGGGAATGGGGTTTTGCGGCCCAAAATCCGTAAAGTTACCTGCGAATGTGAAGTTCGTCGTCTGATTGATCGTTAGCGTCGCGGCCCCGAAGGCATTGGTCGTGCTGTTAAAAAAGTAAACTGTGCCTGTGTAGCCGTTTCCGGATGAAGCCAGATTGCCGACCGTAAGGTTATTTCCCTGAAGTACGATTTCTTGGCTACCATTGATACCCGGCGCGCTACTGGTGCCGTAGAACTGGAGGGTAACATTGCTACCAAGTTGATTGGAGGAACCCATAAACATGTAGACGCCGGTATTTTGTCCGGGCTGAATCATCACAACCGTGCCAGAGCCTCCGCTGTAAAGACCGGCGGGACTATTCAGGAGAATCGAGCCCTGGGATATGGTAGTAATCCCACTGAAGTTATTACTTCCGTTAACCGTCACCGATGGCACAGCTAAAGACGCCATGCTACTTACATTGATTAGACCAGCAAGTGTGAGGGATCCGGATCCGGAGATAGAGTTGCTGAGGGTAAATGCCGAAGAAGCATTGGATGCGATGATACTCCCGTTATCGACGACCTGAGCCGATCCGAAGACAGTTCCAGAGGCGACATTCACGACGGCATTCGTATCGATGACCGTCCCGTTGCTCGCATTGTTCGTGCCGGTGAGGGTGTAGTTACCGTTCCCCGAGAAGGTGACGGAACCGGAACCGGTGAAGAGGTTCGTGAGGGTAACGCTGTTGCTGATGCTGTAGATCAGGTTGCCATTCACGATGAGATTGGTGCTGGCGAGGGTGAGGGCCGTGGAGCCATTCGTCCCCAACTGGAGGGCGGAGCCTGCCGCAATCAAGGTGGTGCCGGTGTAGGTCTGTGATGCGCCAAAGACGAGTGTGCTGCTACCGATCTGGGTCACCGATCCAGATCCAGAGATGACATAGCCATTGGTGTAATTCACACCGAGGTCAAAGATGAGGTTCCCGTTGTCGGTGATGGCATTGGTTCCAAGGGTGCCATTGGCCCCGTTCGTACCGACCTGGAGGGTACTGTTCGTGCCAATGACAGTGATCCCATAATTGTTGCTCCCAAGCAGAATGGTGGTCGCACTGCCGATCTGAGAGAGTGTTCCCGTGCCAGAGATATTGGCCGCGATCGTCAGCGCACTCGCCATGTTGATCACGAGGCTTGAATTATTAGTAATGGCCCCGCTTGAGAAAAATGTGTTCGTCCCGTTCGTTCCGATCTGGAGTGTGCCACCGGAGATGACCGTGGTGCCGGTGTACCCATTCGATCCGACGAGGGTCTCGGTGGAGGCACCGGCCTTCACCAGACCACCGGCGCCGGTGATGGATCCCGAGAAGGTGACATTCGTGGAGGCGGAGTTGCTGATGGTCAGGGTGCTGGAGCCCAGGTTCACAACGGACGATGTGGAACCACCGAGCGAGGCGATGCTCTGGCTGTATCCGAGGGTCAGCGTGGAGGTACCACTGCCCCAGGAGGAGCCGCCGTTGGTCTGGTCAATCCAGATCGCCGAGAGTCCGCTGGCTACCGGGAGCGCATTCGCGACGGCGGCTACGAGTGTGCCTCCGTTGATGATGTAGGTGGGTCCGTTGTAGCTGTTGGAAGTCGAGAGGGTGACCGTACCGCCATTGACCACGAGGTCGGAATTCGCCGAGGAACCAGTGATGGCGCCTGTCACATTGATGCCACCACCGCTACCACCACTGAGCGTGAGGACACCGCCATTCTTGGAGAGGGAACCTGCAAGCGTGAGCGTGCCGGCACCGCCGTTGCCCACGCCGCCCGAGGAGCCGGTCGAGATGATGATATTATTCGCGAGGGAGGCGTTGGAGTTGCCCGTGAAGCTGATGCTCCCCCCGTTGGTCATGATAAGGGATCCGGTGCCGAGGGAGTTTGTGGAGGTGAAGGCGAGAACACCACCGGAGACAATGGTGAGTCCGGTGTAGGTGTTGATCGCGGTGAGTGTCTCGGTGCCGGAACCGGTCTTGGTCAATCCTCCACTGCCGGAGATGATGCCGGAGAATGTACCGCTTCCATTGGCCGCACCGATCGTGAGGGTCGCCGTGCCGAGAGTGATATTGCCACCGGTCGCCCCGCCGCCATTGAGCGAATCGATGGTGGTGGCGAAGTTGGTAAGGTTGAGGACAACGCCCGCGACATTGGAAAGAGTCACTGCGGAGTTCGATCCGAAGGCACTAGTCGATCCGGCCTGGAGTACTCCCTGCGCGACGACTGTCGGGCCGGTGTAGGTATTCACCCCCGAGAGGATCATAGTACCAGAGCCGAGCTGGGTCAGTCCGCCCCCAGTGATCGTGCCGATGGATGCCGTGGCCGTGGCATTGGTGCCCCCCCCCTGATAAAGGGTGATGGTCGGGGCACTGGTGTAGCCCCAACCCGGCGAGGTGATCACGACATTGGTGACTTGGCCCGTGGTTGGATTCACAAGAGCCATCGCTGCGGCGCCGGTTCCACCACCACCAGTGATCTGGACGAACGGGTCGCCGATGTATCCCGTGCCGGCCGCCGTAATCGCGATGTTGGTGATGCCTTTGCCGGTGGGTGCTGCAAGGCTGTTGGTGACGGTGATGGCATTGCCGCCGTTATTGATCGTCGCACCGCCCGTGAAAATCGTCGTGGCGGTGACGCCACCCAAGAAGTTGTTCGTCGAGATCGTGGCGGTGATTGTTCCTCCTCCGAAGTTCACATAGTTGGTAGCCACGCCCGCTGTTCCGAAGACATTGGGCACATTGACATTTCCCCCGTTGAAATTGACTACGGACATGTTGCTACTTGCCGTACCACCCGAGGAGGACAGTTGAATTCCACCAGAAATGCTAGAAGTGCCTCCCAAGAAATTCATGACCGAGGACTTTCCGCTACTCGTGCCAAATCCCAGATCACCGGCGAAGTAGAGGGTGTTGAACGTGCCACCCAGCATGTCGAACTCACCAATCTGATTGGTCGTGTTATCCGCACGTGCCACCCCAAAGAAAAATGAACTGTTAAACGTTCCTCCGGTCATCTGGAAGATACCGTTACCTCCACCCGAGGAGCCTGCTCCCAACTCGGGAACGGAAGCCGTTCCCGCGGAGAGTTGGTAGAATCCGTAACTTCCGGGATTGTACCCGATGGGGAAAGCGAGAGCACCCTGACTCGCTAGACTGAGAGTCCCACCCGACTGGTAAAGCGCTCCCAAACCATTATTACCCATCACGATACCGATATTTCCATTGCTGGAATTCGTATTGTTGATGCTGAAGGTATTGCCAGCAGCGATCTGCATGATCCCCGAGTTGCCTGCATTGTAGCCGAGATAGAAACTCGTGGGAGAGACACTGCCGCTCGCGCCAAAGTTCAAGGTGCCGGCATTCACCTGCAGGGTGCCGGCGAAGGTGTTGCTGGCGGAGAGGGTGAGCGATCCTGTGCCGAGCTTGAGGAAATTCCCCGCGCCACTGATCGGGGCGGCATTGGTGATGGAATAGGTGCCGTAGTTGAAGGTGCCGGTCACGCCGCTTGCGATGGAGATCGGATTGGTGATCGTCATGCTGGCCGTTGCCGAGACGGCTGCATTGGAGACGAAGGTGAGCGTGCCCGCTCCGATCGCCCCGGGAATGCCAAAGGCAAGGGTGCCGGCATTGAGGTACGTATTGCCGGAGTAGGTGTTGTTGGTTCCGAAAACCACAGTGCCCGATCCCTGGATGTAGGGCGTGGCTCCGGAGATCACGCCGTTGAAGGTGATAGTGCTGTTCGGATTGGTACCCGAGTCAAAATATTCGTTGCCGTTCAAGACGACCGAGTTGGTGATGGTGACATTATTAGCGGTCGCAATCACGATGGCACCGTTGGAGGCCATGGTGAGGGTACCGGTGCCGAGGGCATTGCTGTCGCCGAGGCCGAGAGTGCCGGCATTGACCCGGACCCCGCCCGAGAAGGCATTCGATGAGGAGAGCCTTTCGGATCCGGAACCGGTCTTCACGAGACCTCCGGTTCCGGTGATGTTGCCAGAGAAGGTGCCGCTTCCGTTGTTATTCCCCACGGTGAGGGTCGCCGTTCCGAGGGATACGCTGCCACCCGTGGACCCACCACCGGCCAGGGCGCCGATCGTCTGGTTGTAGTTGGTGAGATTGAGTGTTGCCCCGGCGACATTGGAGAGGGTGACCGAGGAGTTCGGTGAGAAGGCGTTGTTCGTGCCCGCAAGGAGTGTCCCCTGACCGATCGTCGTCACACCCGAGTAGCTGTTCCCCGTGCTCGAGAGGAGCATCGTGCCAAGGCCGGTCTTGATTAGCCCGGCGGCCGTGGAGTTGCCGACATTGATCAAAGGAGCGGAAACAACCAGATCGGGACCTGATGCTCCAGTCACCCCGACATTGAAGATCGTGGAGCCAAGGTAGCTCAACTCGATGCCGTTATTTGCATTCACCGAGGTGTTGGCGGTGATCGTGGAGGCACCGCTGCTGCCGCCGACATTCACAGTTCCGGCCAACTCAAAAGCCTGCCACGAGGTGCTACTGCCGCCGACACCCAAAATCGTGCCGTTGGTCATGTTCACCACGTTGAGGGTATTGAAGGAGGCGTTGCCGCCACCGACCGCAGCGTTGTTGATCACGCCGCCATTCACATTGATCACCACGTTGGGCGCGTGTCCGGCATCGCCGAGAATATTATCACTACCGGATCCGAAGGTGAGCGTACCGCCGCCATTCACCGTGATCGTTCCGGAATTGGATCCCACGCTGTATTGATAATTGGAAAAAACAAGATTTCCCGCGTTCACGATGGTCGCGCCAGAGAAAGTGTTGTTACCCGAAAGCGTTGTGGTCGCGGATCCGCTCTGGGTGAAGGTACCCGATCCTAAGAGAGTCCCGCTCAGGGTCTGGTTCGCGGAGTTGCTGAAGATGAGCAAAGCATTGTCAACGATGTTGGTGGCATAGGAGCCACTGCCGAGGAGGCCGGTGACGAGCAGGGTACCGCTGGAGACGGTGGTCGCATTCGTGTAGGAATTCGTGCCGGCGAGTTGCATCACGCCATTACCCTGCTTGATAAGGGCTGTGGTATAGGGAGCCATGCTGGAGGGCTCCGTGAAGGTTCCGCTCACCAAGAGGTCGATGCCGTTGGTGGCACCATTGGTGATATTAAAGATCGTCCCATTGCTCTGAGTAAGCGCCACGTTCACAGCGCTGATCACGGAGGTATTGCTCGATCCCAGAGTGGTCACTCCCTTATCCAGATCGAATGTTCCCCAAATCACTGCAGAGCTTCCACCCACAAGTGTACCGGGACTTGTCAGAGTTCCACCATTGAGCACCACATTGAGAAGGTGAGTAATGTTATTCGAGGATCCAAGGATGGTGCCACCTGAATTGATAATATCGTTGGTCACATTCCAAAGAATGTTGTCCCCGCCAGTTGCCTGCACGGTGCCGGCATTAGCAATCAGGTTGGTGAGGGTGTAGTTTTGATAATCCGTCAGCGTGAAGGTCCCGGAGCCGGTCTTTGCCAGGGAGAACCCGCCTGTCATAACGCCACCATAGGTACTGGAGGCATTGGAGAGGCCGATGGTCAGCGTCGGAGAACCGGTCGTGGTGGTGATGGTGGCATTGGTGCCACCACTCAGCGTGGTGAGGAAGGGGCTGAAGCCGCCGAGATCAAGGGTGGCAGCCTGGGCGCTGGAACCGAAGGCAACGGCATTACCGTAGGGGAGCGCGTTGGCGTTTCCGAGCTTCAGGGCCGCCGTGCCACCGCTATAGCCTGCGGGGCCATTGGCTCCGATTGACGTGGTACCCGCGTAGCTGTTGGAGCCGTTGAGCAACACGCCGGGAGTTCCATCGAAGATAATTCCCAGTCCACCTACACCGGAGATTTGTCCGTTGATGGTGAAAGTGTAGCCCCCCCAATCCTCGAAGTAGCCATTGCTGGCGGTGAGGGTAATGAGGCGGTTGGAGGAGACCGTGACATTAGCGGCTGTGTTGTAGAGCGTGCCGCCGTTGAGGATGATGTCGTTGGTGGGACTCGCGGGGACTGCACCGAGGGCGTTGTCGGAGTTGATCTGAAGGATGCCACCATTCACCGTGACCGGGCCGGTGAAGCTGTTGCTCCCTGTGAGGGTCGTGTAGACACTTCCGGAACCATTGAGTGTCAACCCACCGCTTGAGACGGCACCGATGGAGGCGGTGGCCGTGGCATTGCTTCCCCCACCCTGGTAGAGGGTGATCGTCGGAGCACTCGTGTAGCCGAAACCGGGCGAGGTGATCACGATGTTGGTGACAGTCCCGGTGGTCGGATCGACCTGGGCCATGGCGGCGGCGCCGCTTCCCCCGCCGCCGGTGATCCGGACAAAGGGACTGCCGATGTAGCCGGAACCACCCGTGAAAGAGATGTTCGTGATACCATTCCCAGTGGGTGCCGTCAGGTTATTGGTGATCCAGATGGCATTCGCCCCGTTATTGATGGTCGCTCCACCCGAATAGATCGTCACGCGGGTGATGTTGCCGGAGAGGAAGTTGTTCGTCGCGGCCGTGGCGGTGAGGGTGCCGCCGCCGAAATTGAGATAATTCGTTCCGGCAACCCCTGCCGTGATGTAAGGAGTGCTCAGCGTTCCGCCATTGAGATTGAGCATGTCCTGATTCCCCGACCCGGAATAATTCAAGTTCACTCCGTTGGCGGTGTTGGTCAGATTCACCTGGGCCGTTCCTCCGATCGTCACAACGCCGACCTTATTGGAAGCCCCTCCTCCCCCGCCGTTTCCAAAGTAGTTGGCGTTGAGTACGCCACCGAGAAGATCAACTTCTGCTAACTGGCCATTGCCGGAGTCCGCACGGTTCCAGATGAACCAACTGGCGGAGTTGTAGGTACCCCCTGTCATCTGGAAGATACCATTGCCACCTCCAGCCGATCCGATCCCGATCTCGGGAATGGAGGCCGTGCCACCCGACATCTGGTAGAATCCGTAACTTCCCGCATTATATCCGAGAGGGAAGGCATAGGCGGCGGTACCACCGTTCAGATTGATCGCACCACCCGACTGGTAGAGCGCGCCGGAGCCATTGTAGCCCATCACGATGCCGGGGGAACTACTGGAGACATTGATCGTATTCCCCGATCCGACCCTCATGATGCCGGCGTCGCCGGCATTGTAACCGAGGTAGATCGAGGAGGGGGTGATACTCCCGCTCGTGCCAAAGTCCACGGTGCCGGCATTCACCTGCAGGGTACCGGTGAAGGTGTTGCTGGCGGTGAGAGAGAGGTTCCCGTTGCCGCTCTTCAGGAAATTCCCCGCACCCGAGATCGCGCCGGAGTTGGTGATCGTGTTGGTGCCGTAGTTGAAGGTGGCTGTCACATTGCTATTGATCACCATCTTGTTGGTGATGGTCATCGAGGTGGTCGCAGCCACGGCGGCATTGCTCTGAAAAGTGAGCGTACCACCCCCGATCGCTCCTGGGAGACCGAAGGCCAAGGTGCCGGAGTTCAGGAAGGTACCGCCGGTGTAGGTGTTATTCGTCCCGAAGACGACGGTCCCCGATCCCAAAATGTAGGGTGAGAAGCCTCCCGAGATCACTCCGTTGTAGGTGATGGTGTTGGTGCCGGAGTCGAACCACTCGTTGCCATTGAGGACGACCGAGTTGGTGATCGTGACGTTGGTGGCGATCGCTTGAAGGATTTCATTGTTGGAGGCCATCACGAGAGTACCGGTGCCGAGTGCATTGTTGTTACCGAGGCCAAGCGTGCCCGCATTCACACGAACACCACCCGAAAAGTTATTCGATCCCGAGAGTCCCTGAGATCCCGTGCCGTTCTTGATGAGAGCACCACCGGAGCTGGCGGTGATGTTGCCAGAGAAGGTGCCGCTTCCGTTGTTGTTCCCCACGGTGAGTGTCGCCGTGCCGAGTGAGACGTTACCGCCCGTGGATCCACCACCGGCGAGGGCGCCGATCGTCTGATTGAAGTTCGCAAAATCAAGCGTTACCCCAGCGACATTGGAGAGGGTGACCGAGGAGTTGGGTGAAAAGGCATTGTTGGTAACGGCAAGGAGCGTCCCCTGACCGATCGTGGTCACACCGGAGTAGGAGTTGCTGGTGCTCGAGAGGAGCATCGTGCCCAAGCCGGTCTTGATAAGGCCGCCCGCTGTACCACTGCCATAGTTCACGTTGATCAGCGGCGCCAAGACCACCAGATCGGGACCGACTGCTCCAGTCACCCCGACATTAAAAATCGTCGATCCCAGATAGCTCAACTCAATGCCATTCAAGGCGACGTTGTTCGCGGTGATTGTGGAGGCACCGCTGCTGCCGCCGACATTCACCGTTCCCGCCAATTCGAAGGCTTGAAAGGCACTGCTTCTACCGCCTGTCGCCACGATCGTTCCGTTGGTCATGTTCACCACATTGAGCGTGTTGAAGGAGCCGGCGTTATTGATCACACCACCGTTCACATTGATCACCACGGCAGTCGAGTGACCGGCATCGCCGAGAATATTATCACTACCGGATCCGAAGGTGAGCGTACCGCCGCCATTCACCGTGATCGTTCCGGCAGAGGTTCCCGCATTGTATTGATAGTTGTTAAAGTAGAGATCACCGGCGTTCACGATGGTCGTGCCGGAGAATGTGTTGGCACCCGAGAGGGTCGTGGTGGCAGATCCGCTCTGGGTGAAGGTGCCCGATCCGGAGAGCGTCCCGCTCAGGGTCTGGTTTGCGGAATTGCTGAAGATAAGCGAGGCATTATCAGTAATGGCTGCTGCATAGGAGCCACTACCAAGGAGGCCGGTGACGAGCAGGGTACCGCCGGAGACGGTGGTGACACCGGAATAGGTATTGCCAGTCCCCGTCAATTTCATAAGACCGGCTCCAGTCTTGGTCAGGTAGCTAGCCTGTGTATTCGGATCCCAAGCCGGAGCGGCTCCGTCGAACATATTTGCGGAGACAAGTAGATCGACGCCGCTGGCGGTGCCACCGGAAGCGACATTAAAGGTGACACCGGTGACCGCCGCCGCACCGAGCGTGAATCCGGTGCCGGAGATGGTGGACATATTGGTGCCGCCGTTTACGGTGACATCGCCTTTAACCCCAAAGCCGGTAAAAGAATTGGTTCCAAGGCTGTTGAGGGTGCCTCCGTTGAGATAGAGCGGGCCGAGAATGTTATAATTAGCCTCGGTGCTCGTAAGAATTCCCACTGTGCCGCCGGTATTCACCACAATGGGTGTCAGGACAGTGGTCGTGTGGTATCCGAAGACATTTCCCACGCTGAACATCAGTGTGCCGTTGTTCACCGTGATGGTGCTGGAGCCGATGTTGGCCAGTGCCGTTACAGTGCCCACACCGGATGCATTGAGCGAAAGGGTTCCTCCGTTGACGATGGTACCTCCGGTGTAGGTGTCGAGTGAGGACAAAGACCATGTTCCCGAACCACTCTTAATAAGGGTTCCTGAGCCACTGAAGATATCACCAAGATTGCCGTTGTTATTACCGGTGAGGGTGAGGTTGTTGTTATTGGCGGTTATAATGCCGAGGCCGCTACGATTGGTGTAAAGAACCCAGGTGTTCGTCCCCCCCTCGGCATCGAGCGTGGCACCCCCGGTGCCTATCGTGAATCCGCGATCCATGTCACCAGAGTCCGCCAAGTTGGCGCTGTAGCGAATGGTACCCCCGTTGATCACGAGTTGGTTGGCGTTATAGGCGTTCTCGAGCCCGCCATTGTTTACTGATGCATCACCCCAAGCCCCGACCTGCAGGACGGCATTACTATTCACGGTAACAACAGGAGTGCCCGGCCAGTTGTAGTAGAGCATGCCTCCATTGGTCAGAACCAGGGTGCCCGCGTTGATCGTGGTGTTGCCGGTGAAGTTGTTGATTGCCGAAAGAATCGTCGTACCGTTACCGTTCTGCACCAATGAACCACTGCCGGAGATAGTTGCCGCCACGGTGCCGGAGTAAGTAGTGACAACAGAACCGTTATTCACCGTACCGTTGGTGATGAATCCGGAGGAGTTGGTAGAGCCAAGAGTAACTGAGCCGAAGGTATCAGAGGCGCCTCCGAGATTCAGCGTGCCACCCGCGACATTCATGGCACCGGCGTTATTGACGGAGGTGGTGAATGCCAAAGTGCCAGAGTTGATGATGGTGCCACCGGTGTACTGGATAGCCTGACCGAGCGTCAGGGTTGCAGGTCCGTTGAAGACGAGAGCCAAAGTTCCAGTGACGCTACCTCCGGCATTATTGCGAATGGCTCCGGCGTAAGTAGCATTCGTCGTCTGATTGATAGTAAGCGTGGAGTTTCCAGCCGAGGTGCTCTGTGAGTTTTCAAAGAACCCGGAGGCAGTATTCGATCCGAGGATACTGCCGATCGTCTGGTTATTTCCCTGAAGCACGACGACATTCCATTGGTTCGAGCTGTCGAAGCTGATGGAGACGTTGCTTCCTAGTTGGTTAGAGGCACCAAATAGAAGCCATCCATACGCACCGCTCGAGGCATAGGCCATTGAGATGGTTCCGCTTCCACCATTGTAAAGGGCCGGGCCGGTTGCATTGCTAAGCAAAAGATATCCGTTAGTAAGCGTGGTTATGCCGGTGTAACTGCTACTCCCACTCAGCACCGTGGTGCCGGTACCGCCCATCGTGAGGGAACCAGTGCCCGTGATGGCGAAGCTATCGGTGATGGTGAGCCCACTCTGCTGGAAGAGAAGCCAGCCGTTGTTGGTGATCGCCCCAGTAATCGAAGTGGTCGGATTGGTGATCAGTGCCGTGGTGCCGGAATTGATCGTACCGCCGTTGGTGACGGTGTTGGTGTTGGTGGTCTGCGCCAAAACACGATCCACCCCTCCCGATCCGAAAAGGATCAGGGCGCAAGCCGCTATAGCGCGGCCCTCAAAAATGAATTTTCGAAGGTTGCCGTGAATCAATGAATTTTTAAGAGACTATCAGGGGAATTAAAATCCTATGTAACACCCACCTTCATGGCAATCTTGTAAGTCAGTAATAACACTCTTTTGCCGTGCATGAATAAATACATTGTCAAGCCACTCTTTCGCACCACTAATCCCTCTGCAAACTCATTAGAAATGTTAAGATGTTAGTCCCTGTGAAAATTATGAAGCATGAGGAAATCATGACCATGAGATCAAGTCCCTGCGCCATGCCGTAAAGACTGCAACCCAGAAAGCCGTAAGAGTGTCATTTGACATCCATAATGGATCCTTTATGGTATCACTATGTCAACAATTACTCTGAAAGATGTTCCACAGGAGTTGCGTGAGGCGCTTAAAAAGCGCGCAGCATGCAACCGTCGTTCGTTGAACCAAGAGTTGCTGTTCTGCTTGGAACAGTTTGTCGGGATCATTCCCCCGACCGACCGGGAAAGCCGCGAGTGGGTCGAATCGTCAAAGCAGGGCCTAATGAGGGTGTGGGATAATTCCGAGGACGACGTCTACAATGAACTGCTCTCGAAATGACGTCGTTCTGCTGCCGATCCCGTTCTCGGATCTGAGCAGTACAAAGGTACGACCCGCCATCGTGATCGGCCATGGCTCCACGGGGGGCGATCTTTTCCTGGTCCCCATCACATCCCGCCTGAAAAATGGGGATTTCACCCTCAGAGGGTGGCAGTCCTGCGGCCTGAATGTTCCCAGCGCGGTGAAGGGTCAACTGGCCACCGTGGAATCCCAACTTGTACGCAAAATCGTGGGGCGGCTAAGCACGGAGGATGCGGCAACACTCGATGGCAAGCTGCGCGAGTGGCTGGAACTGGATTAAACGAGAGGTTGGCCGGCGAGGGGGTATATCGGACAAGGAGGCGAACGCCGTGCCCGATCCCGACCCCAGGGTTAGCCCGGGATGTTCTTCAGCAGTTCGGCATTCGTCGGGTAGCGACGAATGAAGAAGAGTAGTCTCTCGATGGCCTCGATCGGCTTGTGACCGGCCAATCCGCGACGGATGATGTTGATCTTGTGCATGTCCTCGGGAGAGAGGAGCAGCTCTTCGCGACGCGTTCCGGAGAGGAAGATGTCGACCGCGGGGTAGATGCGCTGGTCGCTGATCTTGCGGTCGAGAACGAGCTCCATGTTGCCGGTACCCTTGAACTCCTGGAAGATGAGGTCATCCATGCGGCTGTTGGTCTCGATCAGGGCGGTGGCCATGATGGTGAGGGAGCCGGCCTCCTCGGTGTTGCGGGCTGCGGCGAAGAGTTTGCGCGGGATCTCCATGGCGCGGGAGTCCATGCCGCCGCTCATGGTGCGGCCTCCGCCGCCCTGTGCGTTGTTGAAGGCACGGCCGATACGGGTCAGGGAGTCCATGAGGACGAAGACGTCCTTCCCCTGCTCGACCAGGCGCTTGGCACGGTCGATGGCGATCTGGGCGATGCGGGTGTGGCTGCGGAGATCGCTGTCGTTCGAGCTGGCGTAGAGTTCGGCCTGAGGGACGGTGCGGCGGATTTCCGTAACCTCTTCGGGACGCTCGTCGACCAGCAGGATGATGAGTTTCACCTCGGGGTGGTTCTTCACGACGGCATCGGCGATGTGCTGAAGGAGGGTGGTCTTGCCGGTGCGGGGAGGCGCCACGATGAGTCCGCGCTGGCCCTTGCCGACTGGCGTCATGAGATCGATGACGCGGGTGGTGAAGCGCTCGGGGACGGTCTCGAGCTTGATGCGCTTGTTGGGACTGATGGTGGTCAGTTCCTCGAAGTAGGGGATGTTCACGTACTTGGCCGGATCCTCTCCCTCGATCTCGGTGGCCCGGAAAAGCTGGATGCCTCGGGGTCCGCGACGGGTCTCTCCCTTGATAAACACGCCGTCGCGCAGGTTGAACTCACGGATCACCTCGGGGGTGATGAAGATGTCGTTCTGGGTGGCGGCGTAAGCGCGCTTGGCCTCGCGGAGGAATCCGAAGCCCTTGCCCGAGACCTCGACCACGCCCTCGGCGTAGGTGGGTTCCGGCGGCGGCCCATCGTGGGGAGCTGCTTCGCCGGCAACGGGCTCTGCAAATTCATCTGGCCCGGGGCCATGCTCTCCCTGGCCTCCCTGTCCACCTTGGCCACCTTGATCGTTGGGGCCGCGGTTATCCTGACGGTTGTTGCGGAAGGGCCGGCGTCCGCGGGGATTGCGTCCGCCTCCGCCACCACGGCGGTTGCGGTCAAATCTGCGTCCCCCACCCTGCTGCCCTCCCTCGGGAGAGCCGTTCTGGCCACTCTGACCGGCGGAGGTATCGGAAGATGGTTGGGATGCAGGTTGGTCGTGCGACTGGCCCTGGGGTTCGTGATCGTCGTTCATGGAATTATGGGGATGAAAAAATGGGTGCTGCCGGACTGCGACTGAGGAAAACTGGGACTTGGATGGTGATTGGGGACGGACGTTGCTTCCTAACGGGACCGGTATTCATTAAAAAAACCGGAGCCCCGTCCTGACAAGGGCCGCCACTTGTTGAAAAATTGGGTGCTGCGTTGGGTCTGGAGAGGATCCCGAAAACCAAACAACCGGGGCTGTTACTTCAACTCACCGGCAACCGTGTGGGGAGAGATCCTGAAAAACCGAAACTTGTGGTGAGCAAATCACAGCCCTCCGCCATGTCAACGCCTTTTTGAAATCTCCCCTTGAAAACTCCCCTAGAAGTCCTGTGAGGAGCCGATTTCCAAGAGGTGGAGGTTCTTACCCGCCGCCTTGAAGGCAGTCCTGGCGGCCTCTCCATCGATGGCAATGAGCGGGAAGGTGTCGTTGTGAACCCCGATGATTTCGGAGCATCCGAGCCATTCCGCGGCCGTGACGGCATCCTTGACCCCCATGGTGAAGTTGTCGCCGATGCAGAGGACGGCGAACCTGAGCGGACCCGCCAGCGCAATCAACTCGATGTCCCGGGTCAGGGCGGTGTCGCCGCTATAGTAGAAGGCCCCCTCGGGCGTCTCCACGCGGAAGCCGCCGGCCTGACCGCCATAGGTGCCGTCGGGCATGCTGCTGGAGTGGACCGCGGGGGTGAAGGTGACGCGACCGAAGTCGAAGTTCCAGGAGCCGCCGGAATTCATCGGGTGGATTTTCTCAATCCCCTTGGCTCCGAACCACTGGAGGACCTCGTAGTTGCCGATCAAGGTGGCGCCGCTCAGGCGGGCGATCGCCTCGACGTCGGCAACATGATCGAAATGGCCGTGCGAGATGAGAATGTAATCGGGGCGGAGGTTCGCGTGGTCGATCGTGGAGGCCAGGGGATTCGGCGTGATGAAGGGGTCGAAGAGCAGTGTCTTGCCGGAGACCTCGACGGAGAAGCAGGAGTGGCCGTAATAGGTGACGTTCATGGAGCCCATCCTCATCGCTCGTGATGGAGTCGCCAAGAGGGAATGAGCGAAGCCGTCAAAATATCTCTGAGATCTTGCAAGGCCTCCTTCCCGCGCTCAGGCTTGGAATCAACCATGATGCTCGATCCGGAGAAAAAAATCGCTGGGATTCTCGTTCCGCTCTTTGCCCTGCGAGGCAAACATGATCTGGGTGTCGGCGACACGGAGGCACTCTCCGAGATGATCGAATGGGCTGCCGGGAACAATTTCCGGGCCGTGCAGATCCTGCCGGTGAACGAGACCGGCGGCGACCACAGCCCCTACAATGTGCTGAGCGCCTTCGCACTGGATCCGGCCACGATAACGACCCATCCCTCCTGGCTTCCGGACCTGACCCCGGGCGATTACCGCCGGATCACCGAGAGACGCGATCTGTCCGCGTTGCGGTCAGGGCCCGTGGATTACGCGGGGGTGAAAGCACTCAAGCGTGAATTGCTGGAGGCGGCCTGGGATCGTTTCCGCAAGGGAGACGGACGGAGCGGACGCTCGAAACTCTTCACCCAATTCCTGGAGCAGCAGGACGCATGGCTGCCCGACTACACGCTCTACAGGGTGTTGCTGGAGTCCAACAATCATGCCGAGGATCTTTCCCGATGGCCTCTGGCCCAACGCAATGCCTCGTCCGCCCGCGTCTGGCTGGCTTCCCTGCCGGCGCAGGAACAGGAGGCCGTGGAGAAGCGCCGCCTATTCTTCGCCTATGTCCAGTGGATCGCCTTCTCCCAATGGGCTTCGGTCGCGGACCTCGCGGAACTGCTCGGTGTCGCCCTGATCGGCGATGTTCCCGTCGGTGTCGCCGCGGGTGGCGCCGATGTCTTCGCATCCCCGGGGGAATTCGACTCCTCGCGCTCCTGCGGGGCTCCTCCCGAGCATGTCTTCAAGAGCGACCCCTTCACCGAGCAGTGGGGTCAGAACTGGGGATTCCCGCTCTACCGTTGGGAAGTGATGGCACGGAGCAACTTTCTCTGGTGGAGGAGGCGTCTTCGCCTGCTTCGCTCGGTCTTCCATCTCCTGCGCGTCGATCACGCCCTCGGATTCTTCCGCATCTACAGTTTCCCCTGGGCTCCGCAGCGCAACGCGGAGTTCACCGGCCTCTCCGAGGATGAGGCGCGGTCAAAGACCGGGGGCCCGTTGCCGGGCTTCGTCGACTTCGACGACAGCACTCCGGAACATTGTGCTCACAATGAGCGGCACGGAGAGGTGCTGCTCGGCATCCTGAACGAGGAACTCGGTGACCATCGGCTCATTGCCGAGGATCTCGGGGAGGTCGCGCCCTACGTCCGTCCCGTGATGGCAAAGATGGGACTACCCGGGTTTAAAATCCCGATGTGGGAACGGGAATCGGACGGCACCATGAAGGCGGGATCGACCTATGATCGGATTTCCGTGGCCACCTACGCCACCCACGACCATGCGCCGGTCATCACGCAGTGGGAGGAATGGCGTGAGGGAGCCACCCATGGAGGCGAGGAGGAACAAGGATGCCGCAAGATTCTCGGGGAACTCCTGCAGTTCTCCGGTCATCCCGAAATCGAACCGCTGACGCCCTTCGGTGATCTGGTGCATCGTGCTCTTCTGGAGGGACTTATCTCCTGTAACTCGTGGATCGCCATTCCGATGGTGACGGATCTCTTCGGAACGAACCAGCGGTTCAATGTTCCCGGTGCCGTCGGGTCGGCCAATTGGACAGCCAGGATCAGCGAACCGATCTCGGAATGGAACTCCGCTCATCACGACCTGCTTGCCTGGTGGCGCTCGGCGGTGGTCGCGAGCGGGCGGTAGCAAGAGATTCCCGATAGATCTTGCCGGGTCTGCAATTCCTGTGTAGGACATTCTTTCCTTTCTGGCCCCCGACAGAGAATCCAACCCTCTTTTTCCTTCTCACCATGGCCAATCTCACCAAACGCGATCTCGTCGTCGCCATCAGCAACGAAACCGGTCTCATCCAGAGCGATGTCTTCAATGTCATCCAGAAGACGCTCGATCACATCACCGAGGCACTTGCCAAGGGGGAGGGCGTTGAGTTGAGGAATTTCGGTGTCTTCGAGGTGCGCCTCACCCGTTCCCGCGTGGGCCGCAATCCGAACCAACCGGAGGTCGATGTCCCCATCCCCTCCCGTGCCACCGTGAAGTTCAAGGCCGGAAAGATCATGCGCCAGCGCGTGTTGCTCCGAACCGAAGAGCTCAAAAACCAGCCCGCCCAGAACGGACCCGCCTCGGCCTGATCAGAGGCTTAGTTTAGCATCCTCCCCCCACCCCGACACTCAGCAGGTGCCTGATTCCCCCAGGATACGCCTTCAAGGCGTCACGCAGAACAACCTCAAGGGCATCGATCTCGACCTTCCCACAGGGTCACTCATTGTCGTCACGGGGCCGAGCGGATCGGGCAAGTCGAGTCTCGCCTTCGACACCATCTACGCGGAGGGACAGCGCCGCTATGTCGAGACCTTCAGCCCCTACACGCGGCAGTTCCTCGACCGCATGGACAAGCCCCGCGCGACCTCCATCGAGGGGATTCCGCCGGCGATCGCCATCGAGCAGAGCAACAGCGTCAAGACCACCCGCTCCACGGTCGGGACCATCACCGAGATCAACGACTACCTGAAGCTGCTGATGGCGCGCGCCGCCACCGCGCGATGCCCGGGGTGCGGACGTCCGGTCACCCCCGAGTCGCCCGAGTCGGTCACCTCCTCGCTGCTGGCATCATTGGCCGGGCGGCGCCTCCTGATCACCTTTCCGGTCACGACCCGCACCGAACCGGAGGAGGGTGAGGCCCCTCCACCGCAGCGGACGCCGGCAGAGTTCTTCACCTTCCTTCAGGAGCAGGGATATCTCCGCGTCTGGATCGACGGCGCCATCCATCGGACGGACGAACCGACTTCTCTGACGAGACTGCCGGCCGTCGTGCAGGTCATTCAGGATCGCCTTGCCATTTCCAAGGAGGAACGGGGCCGACTCACCGAGGCAATCGAGACCGCCCTGCGACTTGGCAAGGAACGGGTCACCCTGATCGATCCGGAGAACGGTGAGCAGTTCCCACACTCCTCGGGATGGCATTGCGCGCATTGCGATCTTGATATCCGGCCCCCGGCTCCCGGTCTTTTCAGCTTCAACAACCCCCTCGGGGCCTGCCCGGACTGCCGGGGATTCGGCCGCGTCATCGGCATCGACTACGACCGGGTGATGCCGGACCGCTCCATGACGATCGCCGGAGGGGTGGTGAAACCCTTCCAGAGCGGCCAGTCGCGCGAGTGCCAGCGGGATCTCCTCCGCGCCTGTTCCAGGGAGGACATTGATGTCCACGTTCCCTTCGAGGAATTGCCGGAGTCGGATCAGCGCTTCGTGATCGAAGGGGAGAAGGGGGCTGACCTGACCAGCGAGGAACTCTGGCAGAACAACCGCTGGTATGGAATCGACGGTTTTTTCCACTGGATGGAAAAGCGGACCTACAAGATGCACATCCGCGTCTTCCTCAGCCGCTACCGCGCCTACAAACCGTGCACGACCTGCAACGGGGGACGCTTCCAACCGGAGACGCTGAACTTCCGGCTCCCGCTTCCCGGCAAGCCCCTCACCCTGCCCGAGATCGCGGCAACGCCCGTGTCGCGACTCGCCCCGCTGCTCAAGGAGCTGCCACTGCCGGCTGGGGATGCGGGCGCGATCATGCTGCTGGACCAGATTGTGTCACGCCTCGGATATCTGGAATCGGTCGGGCTAGGATACCTCACGCTGGACCGCGCGACCAAGACCCTCTCCGGCGGTGAAATCGAACGCGTCAACCTGACCACCTGTCTGGGGGCTTCCCTGGTGAACACGCTCTTCGTCATGGACGAGCCGAGCGTCGGCCTTCATCCGCGCGATGTCGGCAAGCTCCTCGAGATCATGCGGGCCCTCCGCGACAAGGGGAACACGCTCCTGGTTGTCGAGCATGAGGAGGCGGTGATCCGTTCGGCCGATCACATCGTCGACCTCGGCCCCGGCCGTGGACAGGAGGGCGGCGCCCTCATGTTCTCCGGACCGCTTTCCGAACTCCCCTCTTCCAGGGAATCGCTCACCGCGGCCTACCTTCGCGGGGACAAGGTGATTCCCGTGCCGGCCAAGAGGAAAAAACCGAAGCACTGGATCGATATCAAGGGGATCCGCCATCACAATATCGAGAAGCTCGATATCAAATTCCCGCTGGGGGTCTTCTGCTGCGTGACGGGAGTCTCGGGATCGGGAAAGAGCTCCCTGGTCCGCGACGTCCTCTACCGCAACCTCACTTCGGCCGCCGCCGAGGAGGGGGAGGCCGCCGGTCGCTGCCGCTCGATCAAGGGTGGCGATGATCTCTCCGATGTGGTGATGGTCGATCAGTCGCCCCTCTCCAGGACACCACGCTCCACACCAGCCGTCTACCTCGGTGTCTTTGACGCGATCCGCGAACTCTTCGGGATGGAGGACGAGGCGATCGAGGCCGGGATGAGTCCCTCCGCTTTCTCCTTCAACTCCGGACAGGGACGCTGCGACCGCTGCTCCGGCCTGGGTTTCGAGAAGGTAGAGATGCAATTCCTCAGCGACCTGTTCCTGCGTTGTCCCGAGTGCGAGGGGAAACGCTACCAGGAGCGTGTGCTCGCGATCAGGCATCGCGGCAAATCAATCCATGACGTGCTCGAAATGACGGCGCGCGAGGCGATTGAATTTTTCAAGGGCGGTGCAAAATCCGAGGCTATCTGCGCCCCCCTGCAACTCCTTGCCGATGTCGGCCTCGAGTATCTGAAGCTCGGCCAACCGCTCAATGTGCTGAGTGGCGGTGAATCCCAGCGACTCAAACTCGCCTCACGTCTCGCCGGGCAGGAGCCGGGCGAGGCTCTCCTCATTTTCGACGAACCGACGACCGGACTCCACATCGACGACATCGCGATCCTGCTGAAGGCATTCGAGCGCCTCGTCAAGGAGGGCAACAGCATCATTGTCATCGAGCATAACCTCGATGTGATCAAGACAGCCGACTGGGTCATCGATATCGGTCCCGAGGCCGGTGACCAAGGAGGCAAGCTGGTGGTGACCGGAACGCCCGAGGAGGTCGCGGCAACCGAGGGATCCCATACGGGAAGATATCTCCGCGAGGTCCTGGCCGGCCGTCCTCCGCTCCGCTTGGAAAAGGTTCTCTCCCAGCCCCCTTCACGCGGAGCGAAATCGATCCAGATCGAGGGGGCGCGCGAGCACAATCTCAAGAACATCTCCATCGACATCCCTCGTGACGAGATGATCGTGGTGACGGGACTCAGCGGCAGCGGCAAGTCGACGCTCGCCTTCGACATCCTCTTTGCCGAGGGGCAACGGCGCTTCCTTGACAGCATGTCCCCCTATGCGCGTCAGTTTGTGGAGCAGCTCGAGAAGCCGGATGTCGACCGGATCGAGGGACTCCCTCCAAGTGTCGCAATCGAACAGCGGATCACGCGCGGCGGCGGCAAGTCGACGGTGGCCACAGTCACGGAGATCCACCAGTTCCTCCGGTTGCTCTTCTCGAAGCTCGGCACCCAGCATTGCCCCGATTGCCATGTCGCCGTGGAAAAAAGCTCGCTCACCGCGGTGGCCTCGGAACTGGAGGCGATGGCCAAGGACTCCTCGGTCCAACTCTTCGCCAACCTCATTCGCGGACGCAAGGGATACCACACCGAAGTGGCCCGCTGGGCCGGCGAGCATGGATTCTCAACGCTTTTGGTCGATGGCGAACTGGTTGCCGTCGATGAGTTCGAGGCCCTGGAGCGCTTCAAGGAACACACCATCGATGTCCTGATCGGCACGATCGAGAAAGGTGCCAAGAAGGGAATCCTTGATCTGGCGAAACGAGCGCTGGAAATCGGCAAGGGGACGGCGAAGGCACGACCGGTAGCGACACCCCCACCTGCTGAAAAATCGGCGAAGGGAAAATCTGTAAAAGCTGCAAAAACCGCAAAAACAAAGGGGAGCAAGAAAGCGGTCGGCGATACGGAAGGGGAGTTCCGGATCCTCAGTTCCGAGATGAACTGTCCGGATTGCGGACGTTCCTTCGAGGAACTCGACCCACGGCTTTTCTCGTTCAACTCTCCCCACGGTTGGTGCGAGCATTGCCGGGGCTTCGGTGAGGTCTGGAGCGAGATCCCCAGGGCACAGGACTTTGATTCCCAACTGGAAGCCGACCTCGCTGCCGAAAAGTCGTTCGAAAACCGAGAGGAGGGTGAAACACGTCCCTGTCCTGTCTGCCAGGGAGACCGTCTCAATCCTGTCGCCTGCGCGGTGAAGATCAACAACGAGAGCATTGCCAGCTTCTCCGCCCGCTCCGCAACAGATGCCCTCTCCCTCTCCAAGGATTGGAACTTCAAGGGCCGCGAGGGGACGGTGGCCCGCGATATTCTTCCGGAGATCCGACAGCGTCTCGAATTCCTAGGCAGGGTCGGCCTCGATTACCTGCAACTCAACCGCTCCGCCAAGACGCTCAGCGGCGGTGAATCCCAACGCATCAGGCTTGCGGCTCAATTGGGATCCAACCTACGGGGTGTTCTCTACGTGCTGGACGAGCCGACCATCGGGCTCCACCCCCGTGACAACACCCGCCTGCTCGATGCGCTCGGCGAACTTTCGGCACAGGGAAATTCCCTCATTATCGTGGAGCACGACGAGGAGACGATGCGCAGGGCGGACCGGATCATCGATCTGGGGCCGAAAGCCGGCAGCCATGGGGGTGAGATCATTGCCTTCGGCACCATGAAGGAAGTGATGGCCAACGAGCGATCGCTCACCGGCAAATTCCTCCGCAATCCCCCCACACACCCTCAGCGCGGGTCGCGACGCTCGATGAAGGATGTTCCCGCATGGTTGGAACTCAAGGGGGCAAAGCGTCACAATCTTCAGGGTGTCGATGTGAGAATCCCCCTTCAACGCCTCACGGCGATCAGCGGTATCAGCGGATCGGGAAAGAGCACCCTCCTCCGGGGAGTGCTCCTCCCCGCAGTCGAGGAGGCGCTGGTCCGGACAGGACGCAAGAAGAAGAGCGGACCGCAGTATTGGAAATCGATCAGCGGCGTCCAGCATCTCTCGCAGGTGATCGAGGTGGACCAGTCGCCAATCGGCAAGACCTCCCGCTCCACGCCGGCGACTTACCTGAAGATCTTCGACGCCATCCGTACCCTGTACGCGGGACTTCCCGATGCCCGGATGCGCGGATACACGGGCAGCCGCTTCTCGTTCAACAATCAGGGCGGACGCTGTGACACGTGCGAGGGACAGGGTGTCATCAAACTGGAGATGAACTTCCTCCCGGTCTCCTACATGCCTTGCGAGGACTGTGGAGGCACCCGGTTCAACCGGCAGACCCTGGAGGTGAAGTATGACGGCAAGTCGATCGGCGACGTGCTTTCGATGACCGTGGAGCAGGCCGCGGAGTTCTTCGCCGCGCATCCCAAGATCCGCAAACCGCTGCAACTTCTCGTGGAGACAGGCCTTGGTTACCTGAAGCTGGGACAACCGAGCCCGACGCTCAGCGGCGGCGAGGCACAGCGCATCAAGCTCGTCACTCAACTCGCCCGGGGCGGAGGTGGCACCGATCGCCCCAGGATGGCCAAGCGTGGGGGCACGCTCTACATCCTTGAGGAACCGACGATCGGACTGCATGCCGCCGATGTGGAGCTTCTCCAGAGCGTCTTCCACCGCCTTGTGGACGAGGGCCATACGGTCATTGTCGTCGAGCATCACCTGGATCTCGTGGCCGAGGCCGACTACATCATCGATGTCGGTCCCGAAGCGGGTCATCGTGGCGGGCAGATCGTCGCCACGGGGACTCCCGAGGAAGTCGCGAAGAGCAAAGCCAGCAGGACCGCGCCCTTCCTGAAAGAAGTGCTTGGGAGAAAGAATCCTTAATTTTTTCCCGCAGAGGCGCGGAGTTAAGGAATTGTTTGGCTTTAAGTTTTTAAAATTCTTCGCGTCTCTGCGCCTCCGCGCGAGTTTTTGTGGCCCTTGCTTTTATAATCACTAGGACTTAGGGATAGGGAGTGACGGTGGACGACCGCTGGGAGCAATCCTGGAGGAAAGTCCGGACACCATACGGCGGCATACCGTGTAGAACACGCGGGAGACAGGGGTGAAAACCCCGGTCGACGGAAAGTGTCACAGAAAACAAACCGCCTTCGCACAATACTTCGAAAGAGGGATTGAACGGAGGTAAGGGTGAAAAGGCGGGGTAAGAGCCCACCGCCCCGAGGGCAACCGAGGGGGCACGAAAAACCCTATGCGGTGCAAGACAGAACAGGGGAAGAGGCCGCCGGCTTCGAGGTTTCACCAACGGTGAAACGGGACCCCGGGTAACGTCGCACCCGTCGCAAGACGGGCGGGGATCCACGGTTCGCCGCGGATCCTTGAGAGAAATGGCCGTCCACGCCGGGGTAACCCGGCCTGACAGAATCCGGCTTATAGCCGTCACACTTGGCGGGGGAGATTCCGAAAAGGAGTCTCCCCCGTTCCTTTTCCACCGCTTGACGCGTAATAACAATAGTGACAACATAGAATCATGACCCTCTCCCTTAAAGTCCGGAAAATCGGGAACTCTCTCGGAGTCGTCCTGCCCAAGGAGGCCCTCTCCCATCTCCATGTGGAAGAGGGTGATACCCTGACCCTCACCGAGGCTCAGGATGGAGTCCGACTCACTGCCGCTGACCCAACGTTCACCGAAACGATGGAGGTCTTCGAGTCCCTCAGCCGCCGCTACCGCAACGCCCTGCGGGAACTGGCCAAGTAGCTCTCTCCATGGAGCCTCGCTGGATCAGTCGCGAGGTCTGCCTCGCGGTTCACGACATGCTTCTCTCCCAATACGGGGGTTGCGCCGGACTGCGCGATGGCGGACTACTCGAATCAGCCTTGGCACGCCCCCTCCAGATGCAGGCCTACGGATCAACTTCCCTTCCCGAACTAGCCGCCGCATATGCAGCGGGGATCATCAGAAATCACCCATTTCTGGACGGAAACAAACGGACCGGCTTTATGATGGGATCCGGTTTTCTCGAACTCAACGGGTTGGAATTTTTCGCCTCCGAGGCGGATACCGTGATTAAGACGCTAGCCCTGGCTGCCGGGGAACTGACAGAAAAGGCGTACGCAGAATGGCTCTTACAGAACAGCCGTCCTAGGTCGGGACCCCGGATGACGTTGCACTCCTAGCAAGGCGGGCTGGGGTCACAAGATCCCTGAGAGAAATGGCCGTCCACGCCGGGGTAACCCGGCCTGACAGAATCCGGCTTATAGCCGTCACACTTGGCGGGGGAGATTCCGAAATGGAGTCTCCCCCGTTCCTTTTATCCCCGGATGCGGAGGATGTGGGCAACGCGCTGCGATGGATCCAAGGAAATGAAATTCCGTGCCCCGTTCCATGTGAAGAGCTCCCCTGTCAGGAGGTCCTCCACCTGATAGGAGGAATTCGGGGGGAGTCCCAGATCACCGGTGGGCACATCGACCCATCCGCCCTGGGCGCTGCGGTAGTCGGTGGTGACGATCACCAGGATCTGACTGGAGAGATCGGCACTCCATTTACGATAACAGAGGATTGCGGGATTCTCGGAAGCAAAGAAGGAGATGTTGTTGGTCTGCTGCAGTGCGGCATTCTCAAAACGGATCGCGTTGAGCCGGGTGATGAGTGGCTTGATGTTCCCCGAGGCGTTCCAGTCGCGTTGCTTGTACTGGTACTTCTCGGAGTCGAGGTACTCCTCGCGCCCGGGCAGCGCCGCGTTCTCGCAAAGTTCGAATCCGCTGTAGATCCCATAGACACCGCTGAGTGTGGTGGCGAGAACCGCACGGATCATGAAGGCGGGACGACCACCCTCCTGCAGGTAGAACGGCAGGATGTCCGGGGTGTTCGGAAAAAGATTGGGACGGAAGTATTCCCGCATGGCGCTCCGGGTCAACTCCGTGAAGTATTCGCGGAGTTCTGCGGGTGTATTGCGCCAGGTGAAGTAGGTGTAGCTCTGGGTAAATCCGACCTTGGCCAGCACCTGCATCATCTTAGGACGGGTGAAGGCCTCGCTGAGGAAGATCACATCGGGGAACTTTGCCTGCACTTCGGCGATCGCAAACTCCCAGAAAGCAACCGGCTTGGTGTGGGGATTGTCGACGCGGAAGATCCTAACGCCACGCTCTGCCCAGAAGAGCAGGACATCCCTCAATTCGTCCCACAGCGCCTTCCAATCCGCATTATGGTAGTCTAGCGGATAGACATCCTCGTATTTCTTGGGGGGATTTTCGGCATACTTGATCGTGCCGTCGGGACGATGAAAGAACCACTCGGGATGATCCTTCACGTAGGGATGGTCAGGGGAGCAGTTCAGCGCGAAGTCGAGGGCGACTTCCATGCCCCGGGCCTTGATCTCCCCTAACAGCCATTCAAAGTCCTCCAGTGTCCCGAGCTCCGGTTCGACAGCGCAGTGTCCGCCTGCAGGACCGCCGATCGCATAAGGGACACCCGGTTCACCGGGTTGGCAAGCAAGCGAGTTATTCGCCCCCTTGCGCGCGGTGATGCCGATGGGATGGATCGGGGGAAAGTAGATGACATCAAAGCCCATCGCCTTGGCATCATCGATGCGTCCGATGCATTCGCGGAACGTGGAGCCGCTTCCCTCCTTCCCCTCCGCGGAACGGGGGAAGAACTCATACCATGCGGCAAAGGCGGCGCCGGGACGATCGACACGAACCCTCTGGATACTCTCATACACGGTGGAAAGACTTCGGTCGGGCCATTCACCCATGAGTTCCTTGAGCCCGGGATCCGACGCCAGAGCAAGCAGAGTTGCGGGATCAGCAGCTTTTTCGAGCAGCTCGGCATGTTCAGTGAGTCTCCTGGCATCGGCATGTTTCCCCGCACGCTTCACGGCATGATGCACGAGGGCAACCCCCTCCAGGGTTTCCGAGGCGAGCGAAGTGACTCCAGCCCTGACCTTCTTTTCAATCTCCTCCACCCACGATCCGAAGGCATCTCCCCAGGACTCTATTGTCCATTCGGTGAATCCTACAGGCCCCGCGGAAAAACTGCCGCTCCAGCGATCCTCGCCGAGGCGGATCATCGGAGACTCCTGCCATTTCTTGGCGCCAAACGCGCGCCACTTGACCACGGCAATCACCACATCATGGCCCTCCTTGAAAATATCCGCATAGACCGTGACCTGCTCGCCGGGGATCCGCTTGACGGGGTAGAGCCCTCCCTCGATCTGGGGCCAGAGATTCTCGATGACGACGGTTTTGAACATCACTCTTGGTAGCTGGAAGCTAGGCGTTGGGAGTTGGGGTGACTTTGAGATCCTTGATGAGAGCGGTGAGTTCGTCGAGTCGATCCTCAGGGTGGAGACAGGAGAGGGCTTCGCGGAGTCGGATCAGTGCCGGGGCGACATGGTCACGGAAGGAGTGCTTTCCTCGGTGTATGCTCAGGAAACCGTAGGCCCCCAGCGCCTGCATCAGTCGCTGGACGGCGCACTGCCAGAAGACCCGGTCAAAGTCCCCGTCAACAGGAGCGCCCGATTCCTCAAGGATCTTCGTGTAGTATTCCAGCAGGCAGGAGCGTTCTTCAGCGGAAATCGTCACATAGGGATCGCAGAGCAGTGAGGCGAGGTCGTATTGGGCCAACCCCGGCCGCATTCCCTGAAAATCAATGAACACCGCACTGCCGTTCCGAACGAGAATGTTCTGGGACTGAAAATCCCTGTGAACCAACTGCCTGGGCTTCGATGCGAGTCCAGAAGCAAGCCGTTGGAAAGACTCAGACGAGAGAAGCGTGGCAAGCGTTTCGTCGGGCATGCCGAAGAGTCCTCCCAGACAATGCTCCGTAAAGTACTCCTGTTCCCACCGGTAAAGCCTCTCGTCGAAAGCAATCTGCAGATGCAGTCCCTCCACATCGGTGGCGTGCGAGGGAATGCGATGAAGCAGGAAAATACCCCGGAGAACGGATTCATAGAGAGGACGCCTCACTTCCCAGGGTTTGTTCCTGAATGACCAGAGGTCGTTCTCCCCGAGATCTTCCAGCCAGAGCAATCCCTCTTTCTCCGAATGAGCCAATACACGCGGCACCGGCACCTCGTGGGAGGAGAGAAATTCCGCAAGCGAGGCATAGTGCCTGTTCTCCTCTTTTTCACCGAGGTCGCGGACCAGAATCACGGAGCGCCCCGGTGAACTCACCCGATAGAAGTGTCTGCTGGATCCCCCTTTCTCGATGGGATGGAGGGCAACGGGAGCAAACCCCTCCAATGTGGCAGCCGTTCTCTCAAGGAGCGTCGTTTCGTTCATCAGAGCACTCCTCCCGAGAAGGATCCATTAACCGGTTTCAGACCGCTCACAACGCAGTTCTCGATCCGTGTTTCCGGACCGAGTTCGGCACCGGGCCAGATCACGGAATCCTTCACGAAGGCTCCGCTCCTGATGACGGCCCGGGGACCCACGGAGACCACCCCCTCCATCGTGACTCCCGACTCAACGCGGGCATCGGGATGAATCATGATCGGCCAGGCGGGATCCGAAAGATAAGCCGGTCGGTTCACCGGATCCGCGAGCATGCGGTGAGCCTCCAAATAGGAAGCCGGCGTTCCAAGATCAATCCAGAGTCCTTCGTTCACGAGCATCCCCCCGATTTCTTCACCGGAACGCATCGCATCAAGCAAGGCATCGATGATCGAGTAAGGTCCGTTATCCGGGATCCAGTCGAAGATTTCGGATTCAAGGACGGCGATGCCTGAGTAGACAGTCCCCTCTCCTTCCGATGCACCGAGAACACCCCGCAGATCGAGAACACGCCGCGATCCGGCGTTGAACAGGACATTGGCGCTTCCTCCTGCGCTGGAAGGCCTCAGAAGGAGGGTGGCCAGGACGCCTGAGGCCCGATGCTGCTCCAGAAGCGCGCGAAGAGGCAGGTCTGCGAGAATGTCTCCATTATACAGGAAGAAGGTGGAGTCACCGAGGCCGGAGCGGGCATTACGGACACCACCACCCGTATCAAGCAGAAGTGGCTCGTGGAAGAATCTGAGCGGGCGATCGCGATAGGATGGCTCCTCACCGAAGACGGGGGTAAATGTCTCGGGAAGATGATGGGTATTGAGCGCAAGGGGGCCCACCCCCGCCTCAATCAGGCTATCGAGGGCAAACGTGAGAAGAGGCTTGTGAAATACGGGAACCAGCGGTTTCGGAAGAACCGTGGTCAGCGGCGCGAGCCGCGTTCCAAGTCCCGCAGCAAGGACGAATGCAGCGGGCGCCGTCCTCATCGCGGGGATTCCTGATCTCCCTGACCCCTCTTTTCCAAGAGTCTTAGGATCGCATCCGCGGCACAGGCGGCACCGAAGCCGTTGTCGATGTTCGTGACAGTGACTCCGTTGGCGCAGCTGTTCACCATCCCCAGCAACGCTGTCAGTCCGCCAAAATTCGCCCCGTATCCGACACTCGTTGGGACGGCAATAACGGGAATTTCGACCAGCCCGGCCACGGCACTGGGAAGAGCCCCCTCCATTCCGGCCACCACGATCAGGACGCCGCAGGCCCTCACACGATCGATTTCACCCAGCAACCGGTGAATGCCGGCGACACCGACATCATGAATTCTTTCCACCCGTCGCCCGAAGGCCTGAAGTGTAATCGCGGCTTCCTCGGCAACCGGCAGGTCGGAAGTTCCCGCACAGAGGATACCGACCACAACGGAAGAGCTGTTCGGCGTCGGCTTTCCTAGGGTCAGACACCTGGCCCGTTCATGGTAAATGGCGGCGGGAAGATGGACTTGAACATCATCGGCTTGGTCCGGAGAAACCCGGGTGACCAGTACATGGCCTTCCCTCCCATGAATGGTGGAGGCAATCCGTGCTATTTCGAGCGGCGTCTTTCCCTCACCGAAAACCACTTCAGCCCGACCACAACGCTCCCGCCTCGCGGAATCAACGCGGGCGAAACCGAGATTCACCACCCCATCGTGGGATGCCTCACCGCTCATGAAATCCCGTCGGTGAGAACCTCTTTTTTTGCATGGGGGGAGAAGTAATAGCGCATCGGCACCATGCCGCTCTGCTGGAATCCATGCTGCTCGTAGAAAGCACGGGCACTGTTCTCCAACTTGTCAGTGAGAAGGGTGATGCGCAGAAAGTCCTTCGCCCGAGCATATCCCAAGGCGTGCTCCAACAGACGACTGCCATATCCCTGCCCCCGGTGATCCTTGTGGACAATGAGATCCTCAAGGATCAGCACAAAGCCACCCTCCGCGGTGCTGATCGTGATCAGCAGGTTGATCATTCCAATGATCTTCGCACCGCTACGAAGCACGAAAATGCGTCCGCGACTCGGTTGCTCCAGAATCAACCTCAGCCCCCGGATCTGCTTGTCGCGATTCGGAATGAAATCGGCCTCATGGGAAAACAGGTCGAAAAGCAGATCCGCCAATTGTGGAAGATCGTCAATCGTGGCCGGTTCAATAAAAAGCTGCTCAGGCATCTGGTGTTAAGGATGAGGGATGAACGATGAAATATGAAGTATGAAAAGGCGCCCAGGAGGGCGACTTATTCATTCGAGGCTGAGACCGAGAAGTCCGAATACCAACAGGTCTGAGGATGCCTGATCCGGGAGGATCGGCAGACAAAACGAGGTCATGGGATGGCCGAGTTGTAGCCGCCACAGGCGGACCCGTAGGGCGAGCCTCACGGGAGTGAGCGAGTACAAAAATCAGCCCTAATAATCATTTTTCCCCTCCTTAAGCACTAAACCTGCGAGCCAAATCACCTGGGGACATCTGACTCAAGGTGGGGCGCCCCTTCGGAGTGGCGTAGGGAAGGTTGCAGGCAAGAAGGTCCCTCAGGAGTATCCTCGCCCCCTCTTCACCGGCGGGCACTCTTCCTCCGGCTGCGGCCAGACGACTCACCGAGGAGGCCAAGGCTTCGCGTGTCCCCTGATCCAATGCGGAGCTGGTTCCCTCGGTCCTGAGTTCATCGACCAACCTGACCACGATTTCCATCACCGGCAGGTCCGCAGCATCGGCGGGCACGGCATCAACCTTGACACTCCCCTGTCCGAAAGATTCGGCGGAGAGCCCTGCCTTCTGAAGAACATCCGCGTGAGCCTCTATCCAGGCGGCGTCCGCCGCAGACACCGTAAGGACTTCCGGCAAGAGCAGTCGCTGACTTTCGATTTCCCCAATCGTCAGTCTGGCCAAAAAACGTTCGTAGAGAATGCGTTCCCGTGCCGCCCGGACCTCTAGTAGCAGGAGACTCTCCTGATCCTCAAAGAGAAGGTATCTCCCCGCCAGTTGACCCAAGAATCTTGAGGATAAGGCCAACCCGTCATTACCGGTTGGCGAAAGATCATGGGAGGGCGATGCAGGAGATTCCCCCACACGAGCGGATTCCACCTCATGCACGGGAAGTTCTTGTTGGGAGTGAAGATCCGCCGGTTTCCAATCGGATGAAATAATCGGGGGAAAGAGAGGGTCTGAGCCAACACCGGGTGTGAACTGCCGGGATGGCGAGGCATTCCCCCAGGCAGAGCGGGCTGCCTGAAGAGCCACGGTGCGAATGGTGGAGGGATCCCTAAAACGAACTTCCCGCTTCGCCGGGTGGACATTGCAGTCGACCGCAGAGGGATCCATGTCGAAAAACAAAACCGCCGGCGGATGAAGTCCCTTGGCCAGAACCCCGTCGCAGGCTTCCCGTAACGGCAGGGAGAGCACGGGGCTGCGGATGATGCGGCCGTTGACGAAGGTCATCTGCAGGGTCCGGTCGCTCCTCCCCTCACCCGGCTTGGCGACCCACCCGCGGACACCGATGCCGTGACTTTCAAAGGAATCCACGGGAGCAAGTTTCCCAAGGAACTCCTCCCCGTGAAGATCACGCAATCGCACCGCGAGATCCCCGGTGGCGGCAAGTCGAAAGACCTCGCGTCCGTCACGCAGGCAGGTGAAGGCGATCTCGGGATGAGCCACTGCCAGAAACTCGATTTGCTGAATGATGTTCGCTGCCTCGGTCTGCTCTCCCCGGAGGAATTTGCGGCGTGCCGGCACATTGAAAAAAAGATCCGCCACTTCGATCCTGGTTCCGGGAGCGTCACCGCACTCCTGAACGTCATGAACCTTCCCACCGGTCACCGTAACGAGTGTTCCCGAGTCATCCTCCCTGCGCCGCGTGGAGAGTTGAAACCGAGACACGCTGGCAATGCTCGGAAGCGCCTCCCCCCGAAAACCCATCGTCGTGATGGCGGCGAGATCGGCGCTCTGCCTGATCTTGCTGGTGGCATGGCGTTCCAGACAGAGCAGCGCATCGGAGCGGTCCATGCCGGATCCATCATCGGTCACGCGCATCATGCGGGTACCCCCTCGCTGAAACTCCACGGTGATCCGACGGGCCCCTGCATCGATGGAGTTCTCCACCAGTTCCTTAATGACGGAAGAGGGACGTTCCACCACCTCGCCGGCGGCCACTTGGCTGGCCAGAATATCGGGCAGAACATTGATTGATCCCATGGGAGAAAAGATACAGGCGGTTGCCTGATCCCTAAAAGGCAGAAAGGAAAGCAGTCTGGACTGCTTTCCTCCCCTTATTCAGTAGTGAGCAGCAATAACTACTCGATTGGTTTTACCGGCTTATCAACCGAGATGAGGTGATCATTGCCCCGTGAAACCTTGAGATCGGTCTTCCCCGTGGTGGATTTGGTAAATTCCAACCGATCTTTTTGCTCAGGCCACGAAACCGTGACCGCATTTGTTCCATCCCATGCCGTGACGGGAAGAGGATCTCCCTGCCGATACGGATAGAGCAGCACCTTGAAACTCGGTTCCACGCTATGTGCCGGGATGGCAAGACGGCGGACGCGCTGGAGGTAGTGGCCCTTCGGCTTGGCCGGCGGCTCGTCCTCCAGAATCGTTGGCTCCTTGGCCTCTGTCGCAGGTACGACCTTGGGGTCATTCTCGATCTGCAGGAAGCGGACGAGCAGCATCGGCTGACCGATGGGCACAGGGCTGTTCGTGTCGCGCAAAGCGGGGAGTGGAGCCGTATTGCTTTTTCCTGCTCCAGGAGCGTTGGTCTGACGAGGATCATTTCCAGTCAGAACAAGATCCAGTCCGTGATCACCATTCTTCTGAGCACTCACGATTTGGATGTCGTGTTCCAAGGGTAGATACCAGGTGTAGTCATGCTGGGTATCGTCCTTGCGAATGTCGTCAATCACTAGTCCATAGGGATGAGTGCCACGGATAACACCTGCGGTACGCCAGGCATACTGGACAGGATAATTGGTAGCCCGGGAGACGGGACAGAGTGATCCCTTGATCTTCAGCCAATCGGGTTGATGGCCCAGCGGCGCTTTCAGGTAATCATCGTCGTGCTTGGCATAGGAAAAATCGTTGATGGTGTGTTTTTCCAATGCATAGCCGGGGCGGATCTTCACGCCGTTGGTGGCAAGATCCTGCTCGGTGTAGCGGCCTTTGGCGCCCCAGTTGTCCAGACGGTCCCACTTCCAATCCCACGGATACTTCGCATCCCCCACCGCGAACGTGGCGTTGGTGGCATCGACGAAGTCAACCATCCGTCCCGGTGTGTAGTCGTATTCAGGCTGGAGATGATCATCGATCACCACCTCCCCGTTATTCACGTTCTGGAATCCCTCGTAGCCCCAGCCGTAGATGGGAGCCCAGACCCGTCCTGCGCCGGCCACCATGATCGAGTTACGGTCGGCAAAGGGATGTCCCCCGTTCGCCTGACGCACATGGAGGTTGAGCATCAGATCATTGGTTCCCCACCCGCTCCGGGTCATGAGCAAGGCACGGTCTCCGCAGAAGAACGTGTTCCCAAGACCGAACTTGCCCGGATCGGTGTTCGCAGGATCGAAGTCCGATGCGAAAACGAGGAAGGGAATCATCGGGTCGTGATATCCCCCGCCGATAGTCGGCTCATAACTGCCTGATTCGCATCGGCTGGGAAGATTCTCGTAGTGGTCCCCGACCGAGGAGCGATAGGCGAAGTCGATCGCCTTGTCCTCGGGGATGAGATACTTGAACGCCAACAGGTCCTCGGGAAAGGGCCTGAAGTGACATCCCCCAAGCAGATCATACTTCACGAAGCCGTCCCTTGTCGGAATGACGCTGTGGGGGGTGAAGCGGTTCACATTGGCCTTGGCGTTCGGATGAGCGGCCAGATTGTCAAAGCCGTAATCCTTGCAGCGGAGGGCAAAAGCGAGGATCCCATCGCCTCCGAGCTGATTCTTGGCCTCTCCCTCGAAGTTCGCCCCGGAAGGGAACCAACCGTAAGTCATAAGGTTTATCCAGCCACGGTACATTCCGCGGATCTTGAGGTCGTTGAATCCCGGTTCCCCCTCTATGGCGAGTGTTGGAATAAGCAAATAGGAGAAAGTAGCCCAGTTGCTGCGACTGATCACAGCCTCATTGAAGGTGCCGTAATTGTCGTGGTTCCAAGTACCGTTGGCGATTTCGTCGTGAAGAAGCTTGCGCTGTTCCGGTGTCAGGAAGTTGTACAGGAAATCGTAGGTGTAGCCGAGATGGATCCCGGCAATCGGATGAGTCAGAGGTCCCGTCATCAGCTTCGGATTGGCGGCCCTGTTTGCTTGCTCGATTTTGAGAGCGGTGGTAACGGCGGAGGCGAGCTCCTTGGCGGCCGCTTGATCATTCTCTATCCAGCATCGGAAAGCCTCGATCGAGAAGACATGCCAGAAGCCTTCTGTCTTCTGACTCATGTCTCCCTGAACAAGCGCCCGGTACCGGTTGCCTGCTGCCTGTGAGTTTGGGGACTGTAACCTTCCAAATTCAATCCGATCCTTTTTTCCAGAGTAAGGATTTGGTTGGGCGTACTCTGCCTTGGGATCGAACGTTCCCTTCATGTAGTTCACATTGCAAAGGAGGTTCTTCCACATCTCCCGGCCGCACTCGGTTTCCTTGAGTCGGTGGGCGATGTCATCATGGTCTGCAGGCGTACAGTAGATACGCGGGTGGATTCCGGGCGCAGGGATCTGGTTGGGCATTTTGACTCCGGTCATGTCAAAAACAACCTTCCTGGGACCGAAATCCCACGGGTCACTCTCTCCCCAGAGAGGATTGATCATGTTGGTCCCCACCTTGTAACTCCCGTACGAGGAGCATGTCATCTTGGCAAACGGTGAATCCTTCGCATCGTGCGGCGGGGGCCAAGGCACTGCGATTGACGAGACGTCTGGCACCCCGGGAGGCAATGTTTGCACCGGAGCAGTCGGGGTGGGTGACGAGACAGGGGCCTGGCTCCACGCCGTGGCTATGCAGAGAATGGAGAGAAGAAGGGGGGGTGTGGTTTTGCTCATGGAAAAATTATAAGGGAGAGGAAGAATCAACGACCAGCTTGCCGTCACGCACTATGTTCACTGATGTCTTGCCGTTGGTAGCATGTTCGAAACTCATCGTGTCCTTCTGGTCACTCCAAGCAACGGTGGCCCTTGAGGTCTTTGCGTCAAAGGATACGGAGGGCATCGGATCGCCCATACGAAACGGGATGAGAAGAACCTTGAAATGCCCTTCCTGCGCATGGGTGCTAATGACGAGGCGATCGTAGGGCTGTGGAACACCCTTTTTGTCGAGAGGGCCCATAGACGTCTCAACCTTGATCAATGGTAACGAGGAAACACCAGAGGCATCGGGAGTGACCGGCACCACAAGCAGCAGCGGGTCGCCCTTTGAAGGCGTTAGGGAGGACTGGTGAGGTTTTACATCGTAAGGAGCCATGGCCGTCATGCCGATGTTGGAGACGTCCCTGGAGCGATCATAACCGAGAACCAACGATCCTTTGGGAACATCAGGCACATTGGCTTCCCATACACCTGCGCTGAGCATGCCGCACCATTGGTAGAGATGCTCGGATCCATCTTTTCTGAGATCATCCACCACAAAACCGTACGGATGATTTCCACGTGAGAGTCCGGTTGTCCTGAAGACATACTCCATCGGGTTGAACGGGGCGCGGGATGTGGCGATATAGTTGGACGTATTATAGGTCAGCCACCACGGACGCATCTTGTTGCGTGCCGTTCCCGCAAAGATCTCACGGATTCTCTCCGTCGGCTCAAAGCTCCATCCCAATCCCTGCACGGTGGCATTCCAGATTCCAGGGGGTTGTGTCATCCAACGCCAGCTATAGGCATAGGTAAGGTCGGCACAGGCAACAGCTCCCAACTCACCACTGGTTGATCCAATCCACTTTGCCGCGCCGTTGTAAGCCGTGATCCCCTGAGGACCCGGCTCCGCCTCCGAATGACCGTCGACCTGAACGAGGTTAAAATACCTGCCGTCGAAAACCTGATGATAGGCTGTCTGGGTAAACCAATCGACCCCGCCCCCGGAGAAGTGGAACATTCCTGCATCTGCGTGATGATGACCTGCTCCATAGTAGTGATCAGGGCGCACCATCATGTTCATCCACACCGCATTTGAGGAGCGATCGCTGTAGCTCGAGAAGACGCCGTGAACCATATCGGAAAAGTCCAGCGGCAGGCCGAGATCCTGACGCGATGTTAACTGATAATCATTGTTATAGAGCACGCCGCTGACAAAGCCGGGATAGCTGATGCTCGGGAGGCGGAGACGCTTCATTGATAAGACCTCCCTGCGGTAGGCCTCGGGATCAAAGGCATTAGTCTGTGGAAGCCAGGTGCGGAAATACTCATCGTCAGGACCCACCTTCACCAGGGACTGGGAGAGGAGGTAGTCCGCGCATTTGTTTCCCGGGAAGAAGGCTCTCTGCTCATTGATGAACATCATGGAGAGTTCCTGCCGGCTGTAGGGTGCATACTGGGTTCCGCTGTTCACGGTCACCTTGCCGGTCGGGGAGGTCATCTGCACCTGTCCCGCCAGGAACTTTCTCCAGTGAGGGTGAAAGAAAAGATTCTCCCCACGGCGGGCAAGGGCGATCATGGAGAGGGTCTGGAACTGAAGGCTGCCCGGCGTCTTGCCATTGCTTTCGTAGACGACACCGTTCTCGTCGACACCCCAGTCGCAGAAGGCCCGGACGGTTTCCCTGTCCGCCTGCAATCCCTCGGGATCGACACCGGGAAGTCCTTCGATGGCCTCAAGGGCCAGATAGTGAGGAAGATCCCAAGCGACCCAATTCACGTCGCGGAAGCGGACCGTGGAATCCTGACCGTAGGGACGACGTCCATATGTGGCCTTAACGATGACGCGGTGCATGATCTCCTTCTGCTCGTCGGTCATCCATTTGCCGGCAAAATCCAGGGCGAGACCAAGGTTCATCTGAGCCACCAGTCCATGCATCCCGCGCCAGCAGGTCACGGCTCCCGAACCGTTGTAGGGAGTACTGCCGAATTCGGAATCACTGAGTTGGTTCCACTGATCGACGAGGGGTTCACGGAGTTTGAAGTAGTTTGCAATGGCGGCGGCGGCGGCTTTTCCATGCTCCTCATCCCCGGTCAGGAGACAGTAAAGGGCCATCGATGTAAGACATTCCGGAACGTAAGCCACATGGGAATTATGGATGCCCGGTTTCTGACCTTTGAATTGCTGCGGAACGTTGCCCAAAGGCATTCCGGGAGTCATGTCCCACTCGAGTCCCGCAAGGTCACCGGTCGAGAGTTTCTTGAAAATCTGGCCGTCGCTTGTGGAGGGATCCCACCAACTCTTCCTGAAAAGCTCCTCCATCTGAATCAGCGCCTGCTGACCCAGCACGCTTTTTTTCACGCGTTCACTCATTGATGGGAGATCCTCGGGACTGAAAAGTAGCCGGGGATAGACACCCGGCGCAGGTACTTTCGAACCAAGCAGTTCCGAGTTGAAACCATTGGTGTCGTAACTGGATGCGGGAGCGGTCGCCCACTTGGTCTCGGGGCCATCAAGCAGTTCATGATCCTTGGCAGAAACCTTGATATGTTGCGTCCAGACACCCTGCTGCTTGAGCGTTGGGATGACAGTGGGGGCGATGGAGGGGTCGGCGAAGCGGTCGGGTGTGTCGAAGAGGGTCACCACGCAGTCCAGAAGCGGCTTTTCCTTGTCGCCGAACGTGATCTTTTTCTTTCCGATGAAAAGTAGACCTCGGGGATTGGTGGAAATGGTGAACCCCTTCTCCTTCGCGAGCGGCGCAAGGGCAACATACGGCTTGCCATTGAGATCGCGGGTTTTCAACGAAGCTTGAGCGACGGGAAGATCAAGTGTGTAAACCCATCGATCGGCAAGGTTGTAGAGCGACTTGTCGGCGGCACTGGCGGGATCCTTCAGATCAAGGACAGCAGCAAAACCGGCCGGCACAAACAACTCCCCGTCGATCATCACGGCCTCACCACCGTGAAGGGGTTCCTGCTGATCCAACCGGACACGCAACCCGTTCACGTAACCGTATCGACTGCCGCTGCAGACCGTTATGGTTCCCTGGATTTTGGCGAGAGCCGAAGTCTGGGCGGAACGTGTGTAGGGTAAGCCCTGATCCTGGGCCGGAGCGGCAATAATCTGATCCTTATTGGGAACCGAATCTGCACCATGGAGCGACAAAGAGGCGGAAAGGAACGCGGAAAAGAGAAGAAACTTTTTCATGATCTGGGGGAGGTCATGCTTCCATAATAGAAGTTCCCGGCAAGCCTTTTCAATGAACTTCAATATTGATTGAAACTTATTGAATAGAGTCGGATCATACCCTTTTCCTACACGATGTCCACCGAGTCCAAAAAAAACAAATCTTCCAAGCCGACTCTTGCTGATATCGCCCGGCAGGCGGGATGTTCCGTGGGCACTGTCTCCGGAATCCTTAACCGCAAGGGTTCCCACGCACCGGCCATGATCGCGAGGGTCATGGAAGCCGTCAGGCAAACAGGATTCATCCCGAGGAAAAAATACGCTCCCGAAACCACACAGGCCGGCAGCCAGTTCGCATTGTTTTTTCCGGAAGACGATGCACCCGGGACTGCTCGCGCCACATTTTTGGGAATCTCTATGACGCGCGGGGTTGAGGAGGTGCTGGCCGCATCCCGGCATCATCTTCTCACAGCGGAATCACGATCAGATGGTTCTGTGCCTGCGCTTATCACCAAGGGGCAGGTAGAAGGCGTCATCCTCCGCTCTGCAATCTATCCTAAGACATTCTTGGATTCTCTCAAAGGTCTCCCTGTTGTCTGGGCTTTCGGCATCCACACGCCCCCCCTGCACATGGACATCGTTTCCGTGGACAACGTGCGTCTCGGAATTCTAGCTGCGGATCGTTTTGCAGAGGCTGGAATGGAAAAGGTGTCTCTTATTCATCGACAGTCCGAAAACAACCTAGAAATCCTTATCAGGATTGTCTCCTGCGAGCATGCATTGCAACAACGCGGCATCCACACTGCACGAACTACGTTGGAAACATTGAAAAAAAGCCCCGTTGTCAAAAAAAACGAGGGCTTGTTCATCCCCGGGCATGATGCGGATTTTCTGGAACTATGTGATTTTCTGAGATCCAAAGAGTTATTCGAAAAAACAATGCATCTGGGAACGGTTGCGGATCATAAGACGGTACTCACCACCCACCCAACTGCTCGCTTGATAAGAATCGATCCCGAGGCCGTAGGCAGGGCCGCCGCCAACCAACTTTTATGGAGATTACAAAATCTTCACTCTCCTCCGCAGACTGTTTTGGTCCGAGCGGTGGGTTGAATCTGATTTCTCGATATGGTTCATTCCGATAATCTCGACGGGACTTTTACCAACCCGCTGATCTGGTCCGACTATCCGGATCCGGATATCATCCGGGTCGGTGGGGACTTCTACATGGCGAGCTCTTCCTTTACGGATGCGCCAGGAATCCCGATCTGCCACTCCCGCGACCTGGTGAACTGGAATGTCATCGGCCATGCCTATGATCGCCTCCCCGAATCCAATCCCGCCTACTCCATGCAGGAAGGCCTGGTCGCTTACCGGGGGGGAAGTTGGGCCCCATCCATCCGTCATTATCAGGGGAAGTTCTATGTCTGCTTCTGCACGCCAGCCGAGGGATTCTTCATGGCGATCGCAGATCAGCCCCAGGGTCCCTACGAACTGATACCCTTCGGCGTTGAGCTCTACGATCCGGGCCTCTTTTTTGACGACGATGGACGCGTCTTTGTGGCCCATGGCGCCAATACGATTCAGATTACGGAACTAACGGAAGATGCCAGGGCCATCAAGGTGCCTGCACGCCCTGTCTACCAGACAGCCTTCGGGACACCGCTGGAGGGATCCCATCTCCACAAACGCGACGGATGGTACTATCTCTGCTGCACCTGCCGGGCTTACAACGGCATCGAGGTTTGCCTCCGCTCCCGCGACCTTTACGGCCCCTACGAGGCCCGACTCATCTCCGCGGATGATGCCAACTACGAGGGTGCCGGCGTCCATCAGGGGGGCTTTCTCGATCTTGAGAACGGTGAGAGCTTGTTCTTCATGTTCCAAGACCGTGACTTCCTCGGACGCGTCCCTGTCCTCTATCAGGTTCACTGGCGGGACGGATGGCCCCTTATCGGAGATCCCGAGAATCACTGGCGCCTGCCCGTCACACAGCAGAAGCCAGAACTTCCCTCATGCACGGCCCAAGTTCCCTCGGGAAGCGATGACTTCGAAGAAGAAAAACTCGGCCTTCAGTGGCACTGGAATCACAATCCCGACGACTCCCGCTGGTCTTTGACCGCACGTCCCGGTCACCTACGACTGATTAGTTCGCCGGCATCGGATCTTCTCCATGCCCGAAATACACTGACCCAGAAAATCGTCGGCCCCTCATCCATCGCGACTACCCTGCTCGACTGGTCGGGACTACGGGAGGGAGACATCGCCGGAATCTGTATCCAGAATATTCCGTGCGCGTTTCTGGGTCTTGAAATCAGGAATGGAAAACCCCTCCTCGTCATGGATCGGAACGGGGGGGAATGCGAGGTGCAACTCTATGACTCTGGCTCTTCGACACTCCAGCTCCGCGTCGAGGCAACCAGCTCTGGAGAGGCACTCTTCTCATGGAGCGCTGACGGTTCGATATTCCACCGGATAGGAAAACCGTTCGTCATGGAGTTCACGGTGAAGACATTCCTAGGGAATAAATTCGGTCTCTTCTGCTTTAACAAAAAAGGCACCGGAGGTGGCCACGCAGACTTTGATTGGATCCAGATTCCCATCGCCACCCCCTCGAATCATTTCCTAGCTGACGATTGGATTCCTGCATGCCGCTATGATCTGGAACGCGGCGTGGATACCATCCGCATCGAGGCCAAGCGCCCGGACCAACTCCTGATTCGACTCTCCGAAGGAGACTTCGTGCGTTTCAATAACGTGAGTTTCTTCGAGGGCATCTCACGGATCGAAGCCAAAGTCCGAGGGCCAGGATGCGGCGGCACGATCATCTTCCATCAAGGGATAGAAGAAAGACTGATCGGTTCGATGGAGATTCCAACTGAAACCTCTTGGAATCAGGAGCATCTCCTCACGTGCCCTGCCACCAGCGCCTCAGGCACACATCCCCTCACCCTTCGCTTCCATTGCGCGAAGGAAGGACTGATCCGACTGAAGGAATTCCGCCTTGTTTAGGAATTTGAATTCCGCCGGTGGTTGAAGTTCAGATCAATCAATACTCGCATGCTATAGATCACGGCACTGATGGCCTGCGAGGCGCATCCTTTACAGGAAGTGACAAAACGGCTGGTCGAAGTCCCTGGCCAGAGGCAATGAGCTCAATTGTACCTGCCCCTCCGGTTGACTGGACAATGACGAGAGCCTTGCCATTGAAAAGATGACGATGCGGCTCCTGATCGGACTCATGGGAGCTTGGATCGCCGTTACCCACGCCCAAGATCTTGCCAGATCCCTTGAGTGAGAACGAAATTTCATTGGCGCCCGTCGGGACGAAGCGTCCCTTGTCATCAAGGGAATCGACGGCAATGAGAGCGGTCTCCTCTCCGTCTCCCTTCAGTTCCTGACGGTTGGCTTTTAACCGGATTTGTGACGCCTCGCCGGTGGTCTCGATCTTCTCACTCAGAACCAACTTGCCATCCTTATACCCCTTGGCCTCGATCGCTCCCGGAACATAGGGGATATGGTCCCATTCGGCATGGGAGTTTGACTGCACTTTCACGCGCCCCTTGGAGACACCATTGACGAAAAGTTCCACCTCGTCGCAGTTGCTCTCCGCCCAGAGATCAATCGGAGCCTCGGAAACCGTAATCGTCACGGAGTCCTTCGGGGGAAGGATCGTGGTGGTGGCCGCGACCGAAGCCGAGTCAGGATGGGTGGGATCATACTGGGGAGCAGTCGCGCTGCCCGGGACCACAGGTTTAATTAACACTGGATCAAGATTCACCGTGATCGTGTTGGTGCCGTCGATCGTGATGGTTTTGGAGGCCACCTCGGTATTGCCCTGATAGGTTTTTACGGTGACTTTGCCTGGTTGGTATAGGAAGGGGGGCCACTCCGTACCCTGTGGGCAGATCTTGGTTTTGCTCTTGCTCCTAGAGCCATTGAAGGTGACCTCGGCTTTCTCGGAATTCCCCGAGACCTTTACATTGATCGTACGGTGTTCGACACGATCCCAGTTCCAGTGGGGGAAGAGATGGAGTACGGGCTCGGGCCTCCACCATGACTTGTAGTAGTAATAGCTATCCTTCGGAAATCCGCATGTGTCTACGATGCCGAAATGAGAACTGATATTCGGCCAGTGGTAGGGTGTGGGCTCGCCTCGGTAGTCGAATCCTGTCCAGGCAAAGGCCCCTCCCACCCAGGGACGCTGGGAATAAAACCTCCACCATTCCTCGGCTGAGGCCCCCCATCCCGGGGTATTGGCATGGGTGTCATAGGCGGATTTGTAGGCTTTGACATAGTCGTCGAAGTATTCACCTCGTGTCGTCACCGTGCTTGCCTCCTCGGAACCGATGAAGCGTCTCTCGGGATGCTCGGCGTGGAACTTGTCCATCGATCCCCAAAGGCCGAGGTAGTTCATGCCGACGACATCGACCACGGTCACGAAACCCTTTTTGTCCTCGGCGTGATTCTGGGCGATGGTACAGAGGCGGGAGCGGTCGAGTTTGTGTGCCAGATCCTGCGTCACCTTGATGATATCCGCCCCAGTTTGGGTTCCCTGGATCTTCATCTCTTCGTTGCCGAGCGACCAGATCACGATGCTTGGATGGTTCCTGTCGCGACGGATCATGGTCTCCAGATCGGAGAGTGGTTCGGGGTACTTGCCGAAGCGTCGTGTCTCATCCATGACCATCATTCCCTGACGGTCACACTCGTCGAGCAGTTCGGGATTGGGGGGATTATGAGACATCCTCCACCCGTCGGCCCCCATCTCACGCATGATCGCGACACGATCTTTCTCGATGCTATCTGGAACAGCCACTCCAACACCGGCAAAATCCTGGTGATTGCAAACCCCCTTGATGAATCGGTGCTGGCCGTTGAGGCTGAATCCTTTCTGGGGATCGAAGGTCACGGTCCGGATCCCGAAGGGAGTCTCGTAGAGATCTGAGACCACCCCATTCGTCTCGATTCGGGAGATCGTCTTGTAGAGCGTGGGAGACTCTGGTGACCAGAGCTTGGGATCTGCGACCTGAAGGTTCTGGGTGACCACCAGATGCTGGCCCGATGCTGTCTGGAAGGGCGCGGCCGTCTTGGCGACTTCGTTGCCTGTGGCATCCAGGATTTTCGTGACCAATATTCCCGAGGCTTCCTTGTCTCCGTTATTCTCCAAGGTGGTCTCGACCGTCACCGTTGCATCCTTGCCCGAGAGAACACTGGTCACATAGGTCCCCCACTGGGCCACATGAAGGGGTGATGTCTTTTGGAGCCAGACGTGCCGGTAGATTCCGGCTCCTTCGTAAAACCATCCCTCGTTCGCAGAGGCATCAGTGCGAACGACCAGTGTGTTCTTTTCACCGAAACGTGCATACGGAGTGAGGTCGTAGACGAAGCTGGTGTAGCCGCTCGGCTTTCGACCAAGGCAGTGCCCTTTGAACCAGACCATGGAGTTGCGGTAGGCACCGTCAAACTGCACAGTGATTTTCTTTCCCTGATCGGCGGATGGAAGTTCGAAGGTTCTCCGGTACCAACCGATAGCGGATCCATCCTTTGCATCGAGATGGCGGCTTCCCTTTCCATTGTTATCCTTCTCCCCGAAAGATTGCTCGATTGCGTAGTCGTGAGGCAGATTCAATATCCGCCAAGCGCTATCATCAAAGTCGGGTTTTACAAAAGCAAGTCCGGCACCGGTGTTTTCACTCACCACATCTGGCAAGTTCTTACCGATTGCGGTGTCCTTGGCCTCGGACTCCTCACCTTGCTTCATGAGGTCGCTCTCCTTGCCAAGAAAGTCTAGAGTCTGACCCACATCGACTGGATCGCCCTGATGGAAGCGCCAACCCAAATCCATCAGCAGTTTTTGACGGGGAGACTCCGCGGGATCTGCGGAAAGGCTTCCGGTAAGTAAAGCCGGCAAGATAAGAAGAAGGAGCTTTTGGATGTTCATGGGTGCTTAGGGGAAATAAGAATTATTGATATGTGTTGGTCTCTTATTGAAGTCAGCGCGTTGGAATCTGCCTCTAAGTTTTTTTATTGGCACGGGGCCAATGCCCTAGAATCAATCAATCGCGAGGGTGTCATAGTCTCTAACCACCACTTTTGTCTGATCAGGTTAAGAGATTCTCCTGGCCAAGACATTCCTTTCATAGGAACGAACTTCCTCCATCCAGTTAGCAGGAACATTGTTCCTGGTCAGAAACTCTTCCCAGACTGCACCGGCAGGAAGACTCTTCGACTCCTCCATGAGGGCGAGTCGTTCCCAGAGAGCACCGGAGTCCTCGGCCTTGCGGATCTTTTCAATCGGCTGAAGCAGAGCCAGAAGGAATGCCTTCTGGGCGCTCCGCGTGCCGATCACCCACGCGGCGATGCGGTTGATCGAGGCATCGAAGAAATCGAGGCCAATGTGGATACGTCCAAGGAAGTCTCCTCTCACAAGTTCCTCCATAATCGCAATCGTCGGATCATCGAGCAAAACGACATGGTCACTGTCCCACCGTACACCGCGGCTGACATGGAGCAGGAGCTCGGGGATGAACTGAAGGACCGAAGAGATCTTATCGGCCAACTGCTCGGTCGGATGGAAGTGACCGGCGTCGAGGCAGAGGAGCTTTTGGTTCTTCACGGCATACCCCATGTAGAACTCATGGGAGCCGACCACATAGCTCTCGCTGCCGATCCCGAAGAGCTTGCTCTCCACGGCATCTAGATTGTGGGCAGGGTCGATTTTCTCCGAGAACATCTCGTCTAGTGCAGCTTCCAAACGGATGCGCGGGGACTTGCGGTCGGCGGGCAGATCCTTGGAGCCATCCGGAATCCAGACATTCGTCACACAAGTCGATCCGAGTTGGCGGCCGATCTCAGCGCCGATCTTGCGGCAAGCCTTGCCATGCTCGATCCAATAGTCACGGATCCCCTTGTCGGGACTTGAGAGGGTGAATCCCGAGGCGGCCTTCGGATGGGCGAAGAAGCTCGGATTGAAATCCATCCCCAGCCCGCGGGACTTAGCCCAGTCAATCCATCCTTGGAATTCCCCGACGCCATAGTCGCTCCGCTCCTTCTTCCTGCCACCCAGTTCCGCGTAGCAGGCATGGAGGTTGAGACGGTGCTTCCCCGGAATCAGCGAGAGGGCTTTTTCCAAATCCTGACGGAGTTCCGCAGGAGTCCTGGCCTTACCGGGATAGTTTCCCGTAGCAGCAAGACCACTACCCGCCAGATCAGTTCCTGCGTTCTCAAATCCCCCGACATCATCTCCCTGCCAGCAGTGGAGAGAGATCGGTGTGGCACCTAGGCGCCTGATCACCTCCTCGGTATCGACGCCGTGGGAAGCATAGGTTTCCTTGGCTAGGGTGTAGGCGTTCATAAAGCGTGTGATGTCGGTTGTGTATTTGGTGAAGTAAGAGAAGATTGTTTGACAGATTCCTTAAGAGGCGTGTCCTTTGATCCAGGTACCGATGCCGATGATGATCGTCGACACAATCAGCGTGGCGATGCCAAGGGCGATGAGGGTGTGGGTCTTTTTGCTGGAGCCCTTCCACTCATGGAAGATCCAACCCCACATCGTGCTAAAGATGATGATGCTCGCCATGTGGAGGGTCCAGCTGGCGAATCCGAACTTACCCATCTGGGTCTCGCCCATGGTGTAGAAGAAGAACTGCAGGTACCAGATCGTCCCGGCAAGGGCCGAAAAGACGTAGTTGCCGAGCATCGGTACCTTCAGGTTGCCATCCACGGGAGCGGCCGGCGCCGCGGCACCGTGCTCTCCACCGGCAGCCCCGCCAAGCGCGGCATGCTCCTCTCGGATCGTGCCGCTGAGATACTGGTAGGAGGTGCCATTCTTGAAATGGAGGTAGGCGCACCAGAGGAAGTTTGTGGTGAAGCCACCAAGGAGCACGACGACGAGCTTCGGAAGACCCGTCCAGATTTGATCGGTCCCCGCCAGGAGCGAGGCTTCCCCGATCGGCTTGCCTGCCGTCAGCGCAAAGGCAAAACAGGCGCTCATCACGCCGGAGAACGTGGCGACGGCGATTCCCTTGGGGAAGTTAAACTCCTTGATCGCCTCGGTTTTCTTTGATGCATCCATCTCCCGTTCCTTGTTCAGCCCCGCCAGTGCCGCAAGGGCGATGCCGACGAGACAGGCCAGGACACCGATCAGCGTGATCTGTCCGGGGAGGTTGGAGGCAATCTGGAGGATCGTCTCATCGCATGGGATTCCTGGAAGGAAGAGCTTGGCGATGGGGGGCAGCAGGGTTCCGAAGGCCGCGCAATATCCGAGCGCCACCCCCATGCCGAGTGACATTCCAAGATAGCGCATGGTGAGTCCGAAGGTCAGACCGCCCAACCCCCAGAGACATCCGAAGAAATAGGTCCACCAAAGCGTGTTGCCGCTCTGGCGCACTAGCACCCCGTGGAGATCATGGGTCATCAGGAGGGCCAGGAGTGAAGGCATGATGATCCAGGAGAAGAATCCACCCACCATCCAGGCGGTTTCCCAAGCCCACTTCTTCACGAAGCGGTACGGAACGTAGAAACTTCCGGAGGCAAAGCCGCCGAGCCAGTGGAAGAAGACACCGAGGAAGGGATTCATTAAGGTGGGGAATATTTAAGCCTACTGGGAAGAGAAGTAGCGATTTATGGGTTCTGAACCGTCGAAGTGAAAGAGTAACTTCCACAGGAGACCTCAAAAGTGGATCTTCCGTTCAAGATGCCGAGTGATTTCGGTCCTGAGTCTCCAGAACTTTGAACAGGTATCCGAGCCTCCTTGCCGGGAACCTCGATGCGCGCGGTAGTTCCAACCGGAATCGTCACATCCAGCGTGAATTTATTACCTTCAACCTTCCAGCTGACATCAACGTTGCCATGAGGTGTCGGGACAGAGCCCTTGGCCCAACTCAAGCCGCAGGTCTCGGGCTTGATCAGAATCGTCCCAAAAGCGGGTGATGTAGGGCGTACTCCGAGGATCTTACTCGGCATCTGATAGGCGGGTGTGGCGATCCATCCATGGCTGTAATCACCCTTCTCAGGTCCCATCTCCCGGACGGTCTGTGTCTCAGGGATCACCTTGTACTCATGCATCTTCTGGACGCCGTATTTGCAAAAGAGATCGGCTTGATCGAGAGCATTGAAGACGAAGTGCATGAAATAAGGGGTCACATCCCAGTTCGTGTTTGTCATGGTCGTTTCCATGACGGCGGTCTTCCGATTTTTCGGAACTACTCCCGCAAGCACTGCCAATGCATTGTTCTGAACACTGAAGCTCTCCATCGGAACATCAGGCGGCATCCACTTGTTGGTGCTCACGGAGGTCACAAAGGGTTTCCCATCTCGGTAGAGACCCCTGTCTGAATTCCAGAGCTCTTTCTCAAAGGCCTCACCGACCTGCTTGCGCAGCTTCTCATATTTCTCCGCTTGGACTTGATCCCCGTTGATTTGCGATAGGCGGATGGCGTCGCCCAGGGCTTGGTAAAAAAGAGCCGTCATGTACCCCTGACCGATAACCGCCGGAGGATGGTGACAGGCAAAGGAGATCTTTGGATTTTTATCATCATGAACATTCACCCAGTCCATGAACATGTAGTTCGGGGCCTCGGAGATGATCCCGTTCTTTCCGATATAAGAGGTGAATTGATTGACCACTCCGTGAACATTTGGAGTCAATTCCTTGAGCAATGCGATATCCCCAGTGAAGTCGTAGTAATTCAACAACGCCTGCAACCAGTAGAACATGTAGCTGGTGTGGAAGGTCTGATACTTGGCGTTCTCCATCACCCATGCCCACTTGCGTAGATCCTGTTTGGCGAGCCATGCGTTACTTCCCATCGTGTAATAGTTCACAAGATCGGCGATCAGGTAATCCCCGTAGTCGCTGATCGGCTCCTGATGCTGCGGTGAATCAAGATGGTGGGTGATCATGCAGATCTGCGTCGACCAGCGAGCACTCTTGTAGAGCTTGTTCAGCTCCTCATCGCTGCAACTGAAGGATCCCAGGTACTCGACCGGTTGTGAGAGAAAGTCGGCAGTCACATCGAGGATCTCCACCGGAGTCGTTGCATCCCTGACAACCACTGTCACGGTTCCCAGTGCATAGTAATCCCTGGACTCGAAGGTCTGAACTCCATCTCGCAATGCGATCTGATACGCGCGACTCCCGCCCATGGCACTGGTCTCATTGGAGAGGAGCAGGATCCTGGCTCCCTTAGCTCCCTTGACCTTGATGCCGCAGCGGCCTGCCATGATCTTGTCAAAGTGTACGGAGAACTGCCCGTCACCCTTCACGAGGATGGGATGGCCGGGTGTTAGAGGTTTTAGGGGTTCCTTAGGAACCGTCACGTCACCCTGAACATTCGTGATTTCAAAGTAGGGGTACCTCACCTCCATCAGGGGAGGCAACTCACTCATGACCAACAGCTCCCTGGGAGCCTCCGTGACTTTACATGCCGGCCACTTGGAATCATCAAATCCTACCTGCAACCATCCCACAGGCTCCATTGCGGCATCAAAGAATGGAAGCGCCCGTGGCTTCCCTCCGAGCAACTTGAGATCCTCCTCCGGCAGGTTTTTCTTCAGCAGATATGACGAGGCTAGCCCCTTCCAAGTCGCTTCCGTCACCAAGGTGACTTTCTTCCCATCAGGATATTCCACGAGCAACTCCAGAAGCAGCTTGTTGGAACCGAGCAGCTCCACGGCCACGGCATTTTTCCCCTGATGAAACAATGGCGTGAGATCGCGTGTTTCGTAGAACCTCCGCCCACTGGCGGCTCCAACAAAGTCCCTTCCCTGATCTGCGGAACCTCGGCCTGCAGGGATGCCATTTACATAGAGCAGGTAATTATCCCCGGAGATCCAGGCAGTCACTTTACTGGGAGGCTGATCGAGAGTAATTTCCTTACGCATGCAGGTGGCTGAGGAGTCGGGAGGTCCTTTGTCGGTGGAGCCGATCCATTGAGCCTTCCACTCGGTTTTTGCTTCCGGCTTCTCCCAATGATAACCCGGTGCCTGCACTCCATCCTGATCCACCTGAACAGTCATCCCGGTGTTTTGGACAGGTCCTCGGGTCTCCGTAACGTCATCGGCCCCGGCTGCCTGAAGACAAAAACTCAAGAGAGTCAGCGTCAGGAGCCAAGTGCAAGTGGTGTTCATGGCAAGCTATACTCTTTCAGCGAATCTCACTCTGTTTTCTTGGCACCCCAGGCATTAACGAATCCGGACTGATTGGCGAGTGGTTCGATAGTGAACGGAGGCTCGATTCCCTTGGTACGGAGGACAACTTCCTGACCTTTTTTGAGATCGATTTCGAGCAACCCGTTGACACGTCGCAGTGCATTGGTGGGTATTCCCTCGGCGACAATGGGTTCCGCTAGATCAGATTTGAGACGACAGGGTTCACCAGCTAGACTCTTGATTCCGATAAAAAGGGTTTTCCCACCAGAGCGTTTGGCACTCACGAGGAAAGCTCCCTCAGTTCTCAGATCATAGAAAGCAGCATCCCGCCACACATCAGGGCACGCGGGAAAGACCCTGATCTTGTCACCCCAGCTCTGGATCAGCATGTCGAGGATGGCCCTCTGAGCCGAGATCGGGGATTCAAAGGTCGGCCACCCGTTTTCACTGTAAAGCGTGTTGGGAGTCACGGTCGGCCCCTTGGCCTGCGGCTCCAAGGCACGGTTGAGGCATTTGAGTGCGTTATTTCCATCTCCAAGAGCCGCGTAGAGTGAGGAGGCTCCGGTGAATTTGAACATGCACTCGTCGCCGTTAAAGCTGAGGAAATGGGCGATGGATTTGTCCATCAGACGACGTTGATCTGGCTGATCCTCCACATTCAGTACATGGAGAGGGAAGATGGAGAAGAGGTGGCTTGAATGGCGGTGTGGCTTTGCAAAAGGAGTATCCTTGCCGATCATGAGCCCCGTCTCGTCGACGGGATAGTCAGTCAGTTTATCGAGAATCTCTTTCCATTTCCCGGTATCGGGATCGTTGAGTTTCAACCGTTCGTTATCGGCGATCAGGGTCTGCAATCCCCATCGAAGGAGGGCAAGATTTAGGTTGGTATCGGGTGCGTTTCCGTACTCATCCGAGAATCCCATCGGGATGTGATATCGGCTATCTGGGCCGAGATCGATCACGTGGAGGTAGGTGTTGATGGTTCGCTTGAGCAGCGGATGGATCTCACGGCGCAGGCGCTCGTCATCCATAGTGAATCGGTACTGGAGCCAGTACTGCTGCATCAGCCACGGAAGAGCGATGAAATGATAGGAGCCGTTACCAAGTTTCTCCCGCACGGGGCCGGGTGCCGGCGCAATGAGGTTGCCGAAACCGGTGGGATTACCCAGAGCCGCAGAGTCGGATCGGTACTCGGCGGGCACATTGTTGATGAGATCCTGCTGGTGGTCATGGAGTAGATGGCACAGCGGTTCCCCGAGTTCGGGATGGTTCGAGGGGAGAACCGTGTAATAGGCAAGCTGGGTGTTGAGGTTCTGCCAATAGGCCGCCCAGACGCTGTTCTTGTACCATGGGCCCATCAGATCGACGACAGGCCTATTCTCTCGGGTGGCGCTGGCCATCTTGTAAAGCTGGATCCAGTAGAAGCTCTCGAACCGGGCATCAGGCAAGGTAACGAAACTTACCGGATAAAAGGCATGCCACCAGGCGCGATGAACCTTTTCCAACTCAGTCACGCCACGCTGGATTGCCTTCTCCACATTTGCGACGGCATCCTCCGCCGATCCCGTCCTAGTCTGGCGGTTCGCCACGGAAAGCCAGATGGTCCTTCCCCCGCCTTCTCCGCGGCATTCCTTCCAGGCCGTTGCATAGTCGCTACCGGCTTTCAATGGTTGCACGCAAACCCCCGTTCCGTTGGTTTCACTCAACACAAACGGGGGATTGGGTGAATAAGTGAAATTTTTGTCACGACTGGGTTGGGCGGTGTAACGCGAGCTGTTCCCCTGCTCCGGCACGAATGACACCTTTGCCGCTTCTTCCCCGCCGCGAGGTGTGATTTGGGTAACAAGCACCTCCGTATCGCCTGGAACAAAGCACCGGAGTGTAATCGACCCTTTGTCCGTCGTGAGTTCCCCCCTGATCTCTGCATTCCAGAGGTCGGTCCGGAATGAGGAGGAGAGAATCTTTCCGGACGGTGTCAGGAGTAGATGGCCGATCGGCAATCGCCCGCCATAGTGCATTACTGATCCGGCCTCCGAACGATGATCATAGACGTCGGTGCGCCCGATCTCGAACCGGAGGCTGTTTGTCTCCTTGTTATCCCGGAAGAGAATAGCCCCCACGAGGCCGTTCCCGACAAAAGGCCCCTCGAAATAGTTCTCGGGCATCTTGCTCCAGACGGAATCCTGCCTGGAAAGAAAGGAAGGCCAATCAACCTGAAGGGAGACATCGGGAGTGGCATGAAGAAGCGGCAGACTGATCAACGCAAAGACCAGAATCAGAGGCCGATGGATTGAGGTAAAAAACAACTTGGGGGTCATGGTTGCAATGATGACAATAACTTCTTTCAGCACAATCGCAGGATGAAGGGAATGTTCGCTGCCCAATTCCAGGGGAAGGGTATTTTCAGGCTTTTCGCCGCGCTTGAATAGGATCAGCATTATTTTTGAATTCATGAAAACAGAACCCCTCCGACATCGTTTTTTTGTACAAGTTGCTGCTCTGGCTTGCTCAGCTCTCACGACTACCTTGCATGCTGCGCCCCCCGACTGGAAGACCTTCACGCCTACCATCACCCCGATTGACATCACTGAACAAGGCTACGGCAAAGAGTTCTATGTTTCCCCTTCGGGAGATGATGCCAACGATGGCCTTGCGCCTGAGAAAGCCGGAGCGTCGGGCCCATTCGCAACAATTGCCCATGCCCGAGATGAGGTTAGAAAACTTAAACAAGCTAACCTTCCCAAGGGAGGGATAGCCGTGAATCTTCGTGGTGGCGTGTATCAACTCCCCGAGACTCTTTCCTTCTCGCAGGAGGACTCCGGAGCCTCAGGATCCACGATCGTGTACCGGGCCTATAAGGATGAGAAGCCCCGCCTTGCCGGAGGTAAGATTCTCAAGGCCTCGGATTTCGCGCCCATTGCGGACGCCGAGATGTCAAAGCGACTCGCACCGGAAGCACAAGGAAAAGTCTTGGTAGCCGATCTGAAAGCTCTGGGACTCAAACATACCGATCCCTTCCCGGATATCTTCAAGGATGGTGGAGGGATCTTTGAACTCTTCTTCAACGGGAAGCGAATGAAACTATCACGCTGGCCCTACGACGACTACACGACCATGAAGCAGGTGCTGGTGATCGGGGAAAAGACGGGAAAGACGAATGTCCCCGGGGTCTTCGAGTACCGGGAGGAGGAACCCGCCCGCTGGAATCCAACCAATGGCGTCTGGCTCAAGGGTCAATGGCGTGTCGGTTGGGAAGATCCCGCAATCAAGGTCGGATCAATTTCAACAACCAATCACCAGATCACCTTCGCCACGGGACTCGGCGGAGGTATCGGCAGCAAATACAAGCGCACCACCGTTCCCTACGGATCGGGACAGGAGAAGTGGTGTGCGATCAATCTCTTGGAGGAGATCCGCCACCCCGGGCAGTGGTGCATCGACTTCAATTCCCAGAAACTTTTTTTCTGGCCTCCTGCACCGCTTGAAGATGCCGACATCGTGGTGTCCCAACTCGATCAACCTCTTGTCTCCATCAATGGAGCAGCCAACCTTGCCTTTATAGGACTTACCTTCGAAGGCTCGCTCGGCGAGGGCATGATCATCACCAATGGTCTCCGTGATCTCGTGGCGGGATGCACCTTTCTCAATCTCGGTGGAAACGGCATCCAACTTCAGGGCCGTGGTTGCGGCATCCAAAGTTGCGACATGCACGACCTCGGTAAGGGATGTGTCATTGTGAACGGGAACCCAGGGGACCGCGCAACGCTCACACAGTCAGGCAACTACATTGTCAACAACCACCTGCACCATTACGGCGTACTGAAATCCCAGTACTCTGCGGCGATTAACACCGCTCGTCTGGTTGACAATGCCAAGAGGGACGAGGGAGTCGTCGGTTGCTATGTGGCTCACAACCTGATCCACCACGCGCCGCGCGACGCTTTCCTCTATGGCGGCAACGACAACGTCTACGAGTTCAACGAGGTGCACCGCTGCGCCTACGACACAGCGGACACGGGGGCCTTCTACGCCTGGCTCGACTGGACACTCCGCGGCGTCGTGATCCGCTATAATTTCATCCATGACACCGTGGGCGGCTATAATCCAGACGACGGCGCTGGTGGATCGCTCGTCTATGGCAACATCTTCATGGGAGATCGGAGCGGCGTCCACATCGCCAGCGGTCCCGACAACACGATCCTCAACAACATCTTCATCAAGGATCAAGGGCCTGTCTTCGGGATCGATGACCGAGGCATGACCCGGGGATACGCCACCAATCCCAAACTCATCACCGCCGTGCAGGAAATTAACCCCACTCAACCACCCTGGAGCGAGCGGTACCCTGAAATCGTGAATCTCCTGCAGGAACATCACGAACTTCCCCTCCGAACTCTCTTCAAAGACAACGTCATCTACATCAAGAGCGGTGATCCCTACAAACTAGGGATGAAAAAGGAAAACAATACCAACACAGGCCTCATTAACTTTGTGGACAATCTGGTGACGAGCCAGGACCCGGGATTTGTCGACTTTGCCGCTGGAAACTACGCGCTCAAGCCCGGATCGGAGGTCTTTTTGAAGATCCCGGGCTTCCAGCAGATTCCGTTCGACAAGATGGGTCTACAGATCGACAAGTACCGCAAGAGACTTCCAACCGACCAAGAAGCGGGCCGCACCCCGGATCAAAATCCCTGGAAAGCCACCGATACCGACAAGCATTTCTCGACCTGACACCCTCAAATCCCCCCCCATGAATACCACATACCGACTTCTCCTGGGGGCGCTCTGCGCTCCGGTTCTATTGACCTCCTCAGTCTGGGCCACTTCCCCTGAGGAGCTTCGCTCCGCGACCAATGCCGTCTTCCAATTCAAGCAGGAGGGTGAGTTCTCGGGGTGGCCGGACAAGATCAAGACGACAGCCCGCGCCTATCTCTGGGTGCCGGAGGAGTGCAAAAAGCTTCAAGGGATCCTCGTCCTTGGCGGCAATGTACCGGAGATGATGCTGGCGGCCCATCCGGAGATCCGGAAGGTCTGCCGGGAGAATAACCTTGGCATCGTTTGGTGCCCGGCCAGTTTCTTCAACACCAAGCGTTATGGTCCTGAGAAAAAAGTGCCTGGTAAGGAAGGGGTCGTATTCCTCCAGCAACTCCTGAATGGCCTCGCCGAGACCTCGGGCTATCCAGAAGTGGCGACCGTGCCATGGATTCCGATTGGAGAATCCGGGCACCTGCTCATGTCGGATGCTCTTGTGGAAGAGGGAAATGGGCGAGCAATCGCCGGGATCTGGCTGAAGAACAACCATCTGCCGCCGCATGATCGTACGACTCCGGCGCTGGTAGTTTTTGGATCGGCGCAGGAGTGGGGACAGGACAAGCCCGACACGAACAACCATACGACTTTCCTTAACCGCTGGGCCTCCAACGCCACGGGGTACGAGATGGTCGTCAACGAGCGCAAGGCTCACCCCGATTGGCCTCTCACCTACGCGATCGACGGGCAGAGCGGGCACTTCGACTGCTCGGAAAAGGTCGCCACTATCACGGCCCGATTCATCGATAACGTCGTCAAAGCTCGCCTACCTGATGATGGGAGCACCAACCTTCGCTCAGTCGATCTGAGCAAGGGATGGTTGGCCGACATGCCGGCACCCGGCCATCAGGCAACAACTCCAGTCCCATGGAACGATGCCACGAACCGTGCCATGCCGTGGTTTTTTGACAAGGCGAGCGCCGAGGAAGCTCAGGCTCTGGGGAAAGTCGACTGGAACTCCAAGACCCAGTTGCCGGCTTTTGCGGACACGAACGGCACGGTGATGCCCTTTATCTTCAACGGCATCAGCTCGATCTCGATCAACTGCCAACCCAAGACCTATACCAACGCCGTGACCGGAGCAGTTACCAACGCCCCGGTCATCATCACCGATGCAGATGGCATCACTTTCCACCTCAGGGGCGTGCTCCTTGATACGGTTCCCGAAAACTTCGTCGGGGCGGGTGCTGGAGCCAAACTCGAGAAAACACCCGGCGATCCCGTCGTCGAGTGGACGAGTGGATGCATCGAGCCTCTTGGAAAGGGGTCATTCCGCGTCGCAATAGACCGCTGTTGGCCTAGTCAGGCCACCTACTTGGCCGTCCGTCAACCGGGCAGGGAATCTGTCCGCGGAATCGTTCAACCGGGAGGAGTCGATCTGCGGGGCATGAATAACGAAGGGAAACCCCAGAAGATATCCTTCGACCCGATCCCAGACGTGAAGGCGGGAACGGAATCGATCCAACTGAAAGCAACCTCCGACTCGGGTCTTCTTGTTCGCTTCTTCGTCGACGCGGGACCTGCGATTATCCAAGGGGACAAGCTTGTCTTTACCAAGATCCCTGCCAACGCCAAGTTTCCTCTCACCGTCACAGTCGGTGCCTGGCAGTTCGGCCGGTGGGCCGAACCGAAAATCAAGAAAGCAGATATCGTGAAGCAGAGCTTCCATATCCTACCGTCACAATAACAATCCCTCGTGAGGGTCTTCCGCAATATTCCAAGGCGGATAAGTGGCTTTGGAATTCCGGTCTTTGCTTTATTGTTAAGCTTTAGCGTTGCCTGTATTGCAGGCAACGAAACCCCTCCCCTTTGGGAGGGACAGCCAAGCCTTGCTGAATTATCCAAGGGAGCATGGATTGAAAGTGCCTTGCAGTCACTGGATGCCCAACCTGACTTCGGCGCTTATCCAATGGGCCATGCCATGGTGATCAGTAGCCTGGGTATGAGAACTACTCTTTGGGGTACACCTGACCGTGTCACGTTCAGTCTAATGAAGAACGATGTCTTCGACAGGAGAATCCACCGCCCTCATGCCCCGACATTGGCAGAAATTATTGAAGGAGCTAACTCCCCCATCAACGCACAGATAACCAACGAGAACCCCAACACCAAACGACCGGGGTGCGGTGGTTATCTTAGTGCCAAGGGCGGCTTCCTCGATCCTTTAAGGAAGCCGATGCACTACAATTTTCCATGCCCCAAACCTGTCGCTCAAATCATTCTCGCCCTGGATGATTTTAAGAACGGCAAGGCAACCCCTCTCAAGCAAAGTTGCACGGATGGGGAGGTTTCATTCTCTCTTTCAAAGATGGGTCGTACAGCGGACATCCAGGCACTGCTCGGAATGACCAGCAACCTCTACTCCATACGTATCAAACTCTCTAAGAGTACGAATGGAGTGAATATAAGACTCTATCGTCACCGCGATACGTCCCATCAGTCTTATATGGATGAGGAGGGTCTCACTTACACCAACCCTGAGGCAAAAGCTGACAGTAGCTTCAACGGGCCGATGTCTCCACCAACGTCTGGAGTCACTCACGGCGATTTCTGGATACGCCAGGATTTCCCTCCAGAAGAGACCTTTCCCAAGGGCGAGTTTCATTACTATGTGGTGGGTCGGATTATCGAGGGAAGAGTTCTGCATATCCAATGCGTAGAGAATGAGCGCAACCTCGGGACACCTCCCTCTGATCCTTTGATTGCTAAAGCCAAAGGATCGGCAGCCACCGCTACGGTGCTGCCCGACAAGGGCGACACGATCCAAGCTCTTGTTGTGACAGTTAGCTCGCTTGATGCAGAGCATGCGCTCGAGGAGGCAAAAAAGCGTTTGGATGAAGCTGAACGCGCAGGTGGTTTTGACGCTGTAAAATCTGAAAACCTGGCCTGGTTTCAAAACTTCTACAAACAGAGAGAGGAGGGGCGAGTTTTCGGAACGGACTCTTCGCATCCATGGCCCGGAGAGTCGATTCAGGATGTTTACCGGAGTTGGTATTGCAACCATGGAGGCAATACGAAACCGGATATGGAGCGTTTGCAGGCAAGCGCTCATTATGCAAACCCCGAGAACGACGCGCCATCATGGCACGGCCTTCCTTGCTATAATGAAATCTTCTACACCAGCAGATTTGTGCATCATTGGGAGGATAGCGTGGACCTATGGAAGAAGATTGTCTTTCACTGGAAAAAAGGGGGAGAGGAGAATGCCTGTGATACCTACGGTCTTCCCGGCATGTATTTGCCCCACGGCTATCAACCGCCGACCAAGGCAGACAGCTATTTTCATACAAGCGCCGCACTTGAGCTTTGTCTAGGAACCGCGGCGCAACTGCTTCATCCGCTTTGGGATGAGTGGGACTATGGAGGGGATCTTGGAGTACTTCAAAAAGCTTATGCTCCCATGAGAGATACCGCACTTTTCTATGATGCCTATCTGAAAAAAGGGAATGATGGATTCTTCCACGCCATACCATCGATGCCTGAGGAAAATTACGGGATCTGGCCCGGTTTTATCCGCAACAAGGATGTAACCAGCGCCGTCACCATGATTCGCTGGGAGTTGGAGCGGACAGCCCAGGCAGCCGACACTCTTGGAGTCGATGCCCAAGAGAGAAAGTCATGGCTCGAGAAGGCTTCCCACTTGCCATCCCCATGGATCTGGAATTCACAAACAGGCCCTATTTTTTCGGATCTTGCCGACTTGAAACAGGTTCGCTTTAAGAAAGATCACCCCTGGGAGTCATGCCTCTACCCCGTCACCTTGTCGGATGCAGTGACTCTCGACTCCCCCCAAGAGCTCAGGGATATCGCCCTGCGTACTGCCACCAATCTCCCCAATGCCAGCACTCTGGAGACCCGGATCCTCGCGGGTGACCTCAAACTCGATCCGGATCGTGTTGAAGAGGCATCCCAGATAGCGCCGGGGGGAAGCGCCGAAGCCCTTCTCAATAGTCGTGGAGGTGTCATACATTTCTTCCCAGGAATTTCGCCTAAAGCAGATGTGGCCTTCCGTCATTTTCAAGCACGTGGAGGTTTTCTAGTTTCAGCGTCTCACCAGAATGGGAAGGTGACGTATCTGAGTATCGAATCCCGCAGAACTCTCCCTTGCATGTTTGCCTCGCCTTGGGGGAACGATAAACAGCCCGTAGTCTCAAGCCATCATGATCATATTTTCCTCCACCAAGGGGAAGGGCCGAATGTTTGGGGTTTTGATGCGAAAGCTGGCGAAACTTACACCATATCACCCGCCCTCCCATAACTTTTTAATTCATACTCATTATGAAAGATTTAACTCACTGTGACGTAATGAAACTTCAATTCGGCGCTGCCTACTATCCCGAGCATGTTACCCCAGAACGCGTATTAGAGGATGCGAAGCTGATGCAGGAGGCAGGGATGACCCTCGTCCGGATGGCTGAATTCTCCTGGATCAGGATGGAAAAGGAGGAGGGCACTTTTGACTTCTCTTGGCTCGACCATGCGGTGGAAACGCTCGGACAGCATGGCGTTCGTTCCCTGCTCTGCACTCCTACCGCCACTCCCCCGAAGTGGGTCATGGATAAGTATCCTGACGTCTACCAATTCCATGCCGACGGACGGCGGCGCGAGTTCGGAGGACGACGCCACTACTGCGTGAATAGCCCGAGCTATCGCAGACTGAGCAAACACATCGCCGAGGCGATCGGAAGCCACTACCGGGATAATCCTCATGTCATCGGCTATCAGATAGATAATGAATTGATGGCGGAGGATCCCTACTGCTACTGCCCGACCTGTGTGGAGAAATTCCAGGGGTGGCTACGGGAGAAGTTCGGAACAGTGGAAGAGCTCAACCGTCGCTGGGGTCTGGATTTTTGGAGCCAGTGCTACAGCTCCTTTGATGAGGTGCCTCTCCCCCGAATCAACGCCCATCAGAGCCCCTCCTCGACGCTCGATCTCCAGCGCTTCTTCTCAGAGCGCTTCGTCGACTACGCAGCCCTCCAGGCAGAAGCCCTGCGCCGTACATCCCCTGGGAAAACCATCACCCATAATGTCTGCTCCTGCGGCTTCCTCTACCGTCTTGATCTCAATCGCCTCGGCAAGGAACTCGACATCGTCTCCGTCGACAACTACCCGGTCAGCTTCACCTTCGAGAGCGAGTATGGGAATTCCGGGGATGTTCCCTACCATCCTTCCTACGCTTCACTTGCACTCGGTATCATTCGCGGTACAAAGAAGGCCCCATTCTGGGTGACTGAGGCACAGTCGGGTCGCACCATGAGACCCCGCAAGCTTGTCGAACCCGGATTCCTGAGTGCCATCACGCGACAGGAACTGGCACACGGCGCGAGAAGTGTGCTCTACTTTTCGTGGAGAGTCTTCCCCTCGGGAGTTGAGTTCATGCTGGCCGGTGTCCTCCCCTCGGACTCCAAACCACGCCGCACCTATCGGGAAATCACTCAACTCATCCGGGATTCCAAATCGATCGAGTCGCAACTCGAGGGACTGATGCCTCACGCCGATGTGGCGATCCTGCGCGATTTCGACTGTGACTGGGCGCTCGACGATGGACTCCCCCACCCCGACTTCCGTTATCTCCGGCACCTGCATCGTTATTATCAGGCCCTCTTCGAGAATCATGTGAATGTTGATATCCTCTCTCCGGATGATGAATTCTCGAATCACAAGATTCTGATTGCTCCTTCCTGGATCCTCATCGATTCGACCCGTGTCGAAAAGCTAACCCGCTTTGTCCAGAACGGCGGAACACTCGTGATCACATGCCTCTCGGCAATGCGGGATCTCGACAACAGGAACCGCCCTGAGACGATGCCATCCCTGCTGACGGAACTCTGCGGCATCGAAGTGGAGGAACAGCAACCGCTGAAGTTTCAGGACAAAATCCAGTTTAGGAACTCCTCCGGCGAGGCTTACGAGGGCTCTTACTGGTTCGACTTACTCTCTCTTCACGGCGCGGAAGTACTGGCCACCTATGAGGACCGCTGGTTTACCGGAACCCCTGCGGTAACACTGAATACGAAAGGCAAGGGACGCGTTTGCTATGTCGGAACCGTCCCAGATGTCCCCTATCTCCGCGAACTGCTCAGCAAACTCTGCAGTGAGGCAGGTATCACCCCTAACGTGACCGCCCCCTCTTCCCCGCTGATCGAATCGCTTAAGGTATTCAGATCCCCAAATCGCGACGGCGAGCACCTCCACCTGATCAACTTCACCGCTGAGGAGCAGAGTGTCACGCTCCCCTCTCCTCATCTTGTGATTCCTGATGGTCTTGAGGTATCAGGGCGTTTCATGCTTCCCGCCTTTGGCTCGGCGTTTCTGAAGAGGATTTAAATTGCCCTTATGAGAACCCCCTTGTTGGTTGCGGCCTTGTTCGTACTTCCATCACTCACAAAGCTGTCGGCTGAGGAATCCCTGATCAACCCGAAGCCTGATACCTTCTGCAATCCGATCAATGTCGATTACATGATCCAGAAGGATCATGAGAAGGGTTGGTACCGTGAAGCGGCGGACCCTGTTGCTCTCTTCTTCAAGGGGAACTACTACCTGTTTGCCTCGAAATCGGGAGGCTATTGGATGTCTCCCGATTTCCGTGATTGGAAGCTCGTCTCTCCTCCGAACCTCCCCCTATACCAGTGGGCCCCGGCCGTCTTTGAATACAAAGGGGCACTCTATTTCATGGCGACAGGTGATGGAAAAATCTATCGCTCAGAGCATCCGGAGAAAGTCGACTCCTGGACTGTCGAGGGGAAAGTCCGTGGCGATCAGGATCCAGATCTCTTTCTGGATAGCGACGGCCGGGTCTACCTGTATTACGGATGTCACGAAGGCGGCCCGATCTCCGGCGTGGAACTCGATCCTGCCCACCACTTCGCCGAGATCGGAAAATCAGTTGATTTCTTCTGGAAGGATCCTGAGCGCCACGGATTCGAGCGGACGGGATCCCGTAATGAGCGTGACCGCTGCTACATTGAAGGAGCATGGATGACCAAGCACGGGAGTCGCTATTACCTGCAGTACGCAGCACCCGGGACCTCCGAAAAAGGCTACGGGGACGGTTGTTATGTCTCCGATCATCCTCTTGGGCCATTCACCTATCAGGCGAACAGCCCGATCTCCCACAAACCGACGGGATTTCTGCCCAGCGCGGGGCACAGTGCGACCTTTACAGACGCCTCCGGCAATCTCTGGCGCATCGTCACAGCGATCGTCGGGGTCTATCATGGTTTCGAGCGTCGCGTGGCCGCCTATCCGCAGGGCTTCGACAAGGAAGAGCGGATGTACACCCGAACGGTTCTGGGCGATTATCCTCAGTTTCTGCCTGGCACCCATGCTCATCCTGAAGAGGGAAACTCACCCGGATGGATGCTCCTGAGTTTCGGAAAGCCTGTCACGGCTTCCTCTTCTCTTCGCGGCCATCCCCCGGGCAATGCCTCCGACGAGAATATCCGTACCTGGTGGAGTGCCTCCGGTCAGAATCCCGGCGAGTGGCTGCAGATTGATCTCGGTGCTTCGGAAGAGCTTCGCGCCATCCAAGTCAATTTTGCCGAAGAAGGTATCACCGGACAGAACCATGCCCCCGGATTCGCACAACGCTACCTGCTCGAGTGCTCCACTGACGGCAAGAAGTGGATGAACCTTGCAGACAAGCGCTCCAATGCGAAGGACGTTCCGCATGACTATCTGGAGTTGATCCGACCAGTAGAAGCCCGCTACGTACGTATCACCGACTTCGGGACACCGGGTGACGGAAATTTTTCCCTGAGGGGACTCCGCCTTTTCGGCAAGGGGCATGAGCCCGCACCTGCCGTAGTGGGAAGCGTCACCGTGGAGCGTAAGCCGGAGTCACGACGTTCCGCCTTGGTTACCTGGCCACCAGCAACCGGCGCCGAGGGTTACATCGTTCGCTACGGAGTCGCGCCGGATGCCTTGCTCGATCAGTTCGAGGTTCGCGGGACCAACACCGTGGAGATCAATTGTCTCAACACGGATGCTGGATACTGGTTCGCCGTCGATTCCTTTAATCCGGGAGGAATCACCCCGTTCAAGGGATCTCCGATTCAGGCACAATGACACCAAGAAAAGGCACATTGCCAAACTTTTGGCATCATCGTTTGCTTCCATGATGTCCCATCAACTCCACCGCTCAGGCTCACTGAAATTCTCCGTCATCGGACTGGAGCATGGTCATGTCAATATCATGACCATAGGTCTCTTGGGCGAGGGAGCTATCCTAGCCTCAGTTTACGATGCTGATCCGGAAAAGATGGCAGCTTTCAAAGAGAAGTTTTCCCAGGTTGCCATGGCGACCTCGGAGGAGGAGATCCTGAATGATCCTGAACTCCACCTGATCGTCTCTGCCTCGGTACCGGACAAGAGGGGTCCCCTCTCGACTCGTGTCATGAGATCCGGCAAAGACTTTCTCTCGGCAAAGCCAGCCTGCACCACCTTGGATCAACTTGAAGAAGCACGAAGAGTGACTAAGGAAACCGGCAGGAAATTCTTTATCTTCTACACCGAACGCGTTCATGTCCGCTCAGCCCTCATGGCGCAGGAGATTATCGCGGAAGGTCATCTCGGTGAAATCGTGCAAGTCATGTGCCTAGCACCTCATCGGCTCATCCGCGAGACTCGCCCCCCCTGGTTCTTCGATCCAAAGCAAAGCGGTGGAATTCTCGGGGATATCGGCAGCCATCAGTTCGAGCAAATCCTTAGCTACGGCAAGATCAAAGGGGGATCCGTTACCCATGCTCTCACTTCCAATCATACGGTTCCCGAGTATCCCGAGTTCGAAGACTTCGGTGAGGCGACCATGACAGGGACTAATGGTGTCACCGGCTATGTGCGCGTGGACTGGCTGACCCCCGATGGCCTTGGCGTCTGGGGTGATGTTCGAACGAAGATTCTAGGAACCAAAGGAACGCTTGAGATCCGCAAGTACACGGATATCGCCAAAGATAAGAGTCCCGATCATCTCTTCCTTGTAGACGCCACTGGAGAGCATCACCTCAGGCCCGATGCTAATGCCCCAATGCCCTATTTTTCAGATCTGATCCGTGACTGCTTCGAGCGGACGGAATCTGCAATGAATCAAGAACATGCTTTCCTAGCAATGGAGCTTGCACTCAAGGCGCAGGCAATGGCGAACACAGCAGGCTAACTACATCCACGCTGGCGCGGTTGCAGAGATCTGGTCGCTAATGTTCTTATACCGTTGATATTCCCAAGCGTTGTGAAACTTTGCACCGATGAGGAAGCTGGCCAAGTATTCCTTCCAAGAGGAATATTTCTTAGAAAGTTCGGCAGAAGCTGAAGTGATCATCGGAGTTGCCTCTTCCTGCTTGAGGTAGCCTGCAGTCACGCCAAGGTCAGCCAAATACATGATGTGGGATTTTACCCAAGCAGTCTCATCGGTTCCTTCGGGATTCACGGATTGGTGAACCTTCTCAACTGCTGATTTGAGAGTATTGTTTAGATTTGCGTATCGTATCCCCTGGGGGAGTAACAGATCCCCAGCATCGTCTCTTAGACTTGGTTGGAAAGTCTCCATCGCGGTAAGTTCATCCTTAAGGCTCTTGGCATTATCGATGCCGAACATGTTTTTCAACTCATCCCTAGCAGCTCCTCTGTCATTTGGGGCTAGCCCGGTCAACCGCCCCAAGGGATGCCCCTGAGCCATCAGGATGGGGATCACAAAGTACGTGGCACGCATCTCATCAGTCGTGAGGCTCGGATCAGGTGCAGCGAATTTCGGAAATACGAACTGTTCGGATTTGCCTGACTTTGACTCAAGCTTCCTCGCGATCTCCTCGAACCCAAGAGCTCGTGCTTGGGTAATGGGTGTTGTTCCAAAGTTGTCGGCAGCAGTGGGATCTACACCCTTCTCCAGAAGCAAGTCGACCGCCGGGATATTGAGTTGGGGATTTATGGCAAGGTGGAGAGCATTCCTGCCATCTTTATCTTTAGCCTGAATATTCGCTCCTGCTTTGAGCAACGGGGTGGTGATCCATGGATGTGCGTACCATTTCACGGAAACCAACAGGGGTGTGGCCCCGCTACGATCTCGCGCGTCGACAGTAGCGCCATGGTAGAGAAGGAGTTTCACTGCTTCAAGGTCACCATGTCCTGCCGCAAAATGTAACGGCGTTCCCCATCGAGGCTGGGCAACGGAGGGATCGGCTTTATGGGTCAGGAGGGAGATAACTCCAAGTCTATTTCCGTTGTAGGAACACTTGATCAGTGGTGTCTCCCCAAACTTATCCTTGAGGTTGGGATTGGCTCCCGCTTGCAGAAGCAATTCGATTAGACGGGGATTCTTAAACTGGGCAGCATAATGGAGAGCCGTGTCTTTATTGACATCCACCGCATCGATTTCAGCCCCAGCCTTGATGAGATCGGATGCCATCTGCTCGAAACCATCAGCTGCAGCTATCATAAGGGCCGTCTGAGAGTACTTACTTGTCCTTTTAGCCAATGTTTCGGGAGAGATCATGGCTTTAAGCTGAACAGCATTTCCATGATCCACGGCATTCCACCAAGGATCATTGTCTAGTAAAGCATCATGATTCTCACTCCAAGGCTCCCATTTTTCATCGTAATTTAAGGATCCAGCCTGTTCTAAAAGTTGGGATGCATTAGTAACACCGTTCATTGCGGCCAATCGGGCATTCCAGACTCGGCTCACATCATCCTTAGGATACCTCTGCACTTGCTGCTGCGAAAATTCGTATGCTGACTTCACGTCACCCAAGTCACGGGACATGAACATACAGCGTTTCAAAGCATCATCCCACTGAGGATGAACCGCAGCACCGACTATGCCCTCTTGGATTGCCTCCTTAAAGGCTCCTTGCCGCTGTAGAATTTCGGCGTATTGACCAATGTATTTGGCCGTGTTGGGCTCTTTTTCAATAGCCTCCTTGATCAGCGGAATTGCCTGATCATATTGCCCCAATTCGTAATAAGTCCGTGAAATTGCATGGAGGTTTACTCCAGATCTCGAAAGCTTCAGTGCTGTTTGGCGCTCAACCAGAGCTTGGTCATGAGCGTCCAGATCATCCAAAAGGTTTCCATAGGTGAGGTGCAGGATGAATGGACCCTCCGAAGGTGCCATCAGGCTCATTACCCTTTGGTAATAGCGGATTCCAGCTATCAGGATTCTGTTCCTAACCTCATACCAGAGATTGTAGCGTACCATGTCCCTAGTGAGAGACCGGGCTAATATTGCCGCAACCCAGTTAATCGGAATCGAATCGGAATGCTGGTCTGCCAAAGTCAGAAGGGAATTGTAGTAGTAAAGCGCACTTGATGGATCCTTGGAGAGATCCGCGCCGAGAATACAGGCCGCAGCCAATCCCTCTGGGGAATTTGGAACTTTGTCGATTAAGGTTCCGAAGACCTTCGAGGATTCTTTGACTTCGAAAACAGACCTCAGCTCTACACCCAAAAGAAAAAGTGCAGATACATCCTTGGGATCCTTCTGCAGAATTCCCGTGAGGGTTTGAATTGCTTGTTCAGGCTCAGAGGAACTGATGTCCCTGATTGCGGCATCCGATAGTCCAAAGCTACTCTCGAATGGAGTAACCGTGAACAGGGCGCAGCACGCTAGCACATAGCGTTTTATTGTGTTCATGGGGGGGAACATAACTCCCCTGTGACTACCTCCCCTGAATTAAGACGTCAACGGAAAGGAAAGACGTTGTTTATGATGCTTTATCATGGAGCTGAGATTTTGGATACAGGGCGATTCATACAAGGGAGAGCGTAGTAAATCTACGCTGACCGAGCAGCAATAACGCCCTACGCCAAAATCACAACTCCGAGGCTCAGGAGAAGCTGAAGTAGTCAAACGCGGCACTCCCTGAGGAGCCGACACTGAGAATTCCTACTTTTGCTCCAAGCCATCCCCCTTCGCCAGCAACAAAAGCAGGCGTAACGGCCGTGAATGCCTCTTTATCCAAGGCATAGGAGAAAACACAGTTTGCATCAGATCCAACGCGGACGGAGAGCCTGACCTCGGGCTTCTTGTCATTGCCAAGAGTGGCAAGAACTTGTTCCTCCGCGGTATCGAGGAGGAAAAGCAACTTCCAGCCTTCTGACTCCTTGCGCAGGGCGATCCATGCAGAGTGTCCACCACCGACGATCGTCAGTCCGGCCAGCGATCCCTCACCAAGAGCGGAACCATCAAGCAAGGCCTCAACTGAGAACTCCTTGGCCGGGAATTTCTGGGCCATGAGATGAGGCGCTTTGAAGGGAGGAAGCAGGAATCCCTCTTCGCTCTTTCCCAGCGGACGAGCAGGCATGGTGATCCAACCCTCACGAGTGCTCAGGGAATAAAAGGAATCATCGTGATTGCCGTGCCACTGCCATTGCAAACCGAGTGTTGGTGAATCGAACTCATCGGTCGTTGCCGGAACGGCAATGGGATACTGAGCACCAATAGCAGGCTTCTCCCACTCGAGAACAGGTTCCCCGACGCCGTTGCCGTCATAATCAACTCCCATGAGGGGCCAACCGTCGACCCAATGGACGGGATTCATGTGGGTAATGCGGCCATAGGCCTTGTCATCCTGGAAATGGAGGAACCACCATGCTCCTTCGGATCCCGGCACCTGCTCGTTATTGGACGGGATGTCGACAAGCGCTCCCTGGTGCGGACCATTGATGGCCGTGGAGCCCTGCTCCAGGACGACCTTCTCCTCATAGGGGCCGAAGATGTTTTTGGAGCGATAAACGACCTGCCAACCGACTTGAACACTGCCGCCGGGAGCCAGGATATAATACCAGCCGTTGAATTTATGGAACTTGGGTCCCTCGAGGTAGGGATGATGCGGGGCATGGATGATCTCCTTATCTCCAGGCAGAAGAGTCTTGGCATCCGGGGTTATCGGACGGAGATGCAGGATCTCCTTTTTACCAGAACGTGACATAGCGTAGGCATGGATCAGATAGGCTTTGCCATCATCATCCCAGAAGAGGCAGGGATCGATCCACCCGCGCGCCTCGACGAGGCACCATGGCTCGCACCATTTACCACGAGGATCATCGGCGGTCGTGACGTAGATCCCCTCCTCGACCATCGGGAAGACAATCCAGTATTTGCCGGCGTGGTAACGGATCGCCGGAGCCCAGATTCCGGAGCCAAGCTGGACCTCCTTGAAGCGCTCTCCAGGAAGGTTCTTCACAGCATGGTTCACCAGGGTCCAATTCACGAGATCCTTGGAATGCAGGATCGGCAGACCAGGGGTGCAATTGAAGCTGGAGGCAGTCATCCAGTAGTCCTCACCCACACGGATCACGTCGGGGTCGGAGTAATCTGCGTGGAGGACGGGATTGCGGTAGCGGCCGTTACCGAGATCGGAACGATAGGGATAGGAATAGGGATGGTTCATAAACTTTTAATCAATTAGTCCTGTGGATCGGCGTGACGCACACGGAAAGCATCGAGGAGCATGAAAGACCCTCCTCTCTTTACCAGCTTGATTTCATGAGGACGCTCCTCGGGCCACTGCTGCTGAAAGATCACCTGCTGCACTTGGCGCGTCGCGGATTTGCAATCAACGGTTTTGGCGAGGGTTCTATCGATAAAGATATCGACGGATCCTTCGTCGGAGTTCAGATCGGTCAACACCTCAATTCCTTTACCTGTGAAGGCGTAGGTAACGGAGTCTCCATCCTTACCCGTATGGTGAATCGTCTCCGCCCATTCACCCAGATGCCTTCCTGAGGCAGCGGTCCATGCTCCAGAATAGACGAGAGCCGGATCAGCATCATCCACTATCTGAAAAGTGGGCACGGGTTTCCTCGTCCGGATGGGGGCAAACTCCGGGAGCAGGCCGGCATTCTTTGCGATGGTAAGAGCGGCCGGCGTCAAATTCTCCGGCTTCTCCATCATGAAGTTGTTGGTGATCGTGCAGTTCGTCCCGTGGTTGTTCGCATTCGTCTTGTCGGTGAAATTGTCATGCACCGAGATATCGTGGATCCATCCGCACCAGATATTCATCCAGTTGGCTCCGACGCGGGTGACAACATTGCTGCTGATCTCCATGTAGCCGCTTCCCTCGTCGGAATACATTCCCTGGGCATGCTTGCCTCCGGAAATGTAGTTGCCAATCCAGAGGGTCTTCTCGTCGGGAGTACCTTGGTTGCCGAGAGTGTAGATGCCGCCCCCATCCTCGAGGACATTCATGAAATCAGTGACCTTATTGCTCGAAATGCTGTTCTGATGGCTATAACCGAGCTTACCCCACCCCCATCCGACCGAGATTCCAGAGTAGGGAAGGTGGGAGACTTCATTGTGCGCCAGGGAGAGGTGGCGAGTGTATCCGGTGCAGATGGCGACCTGGTCCTCAAAGTCGACCCCCACATCAGTGATGTAGTTGTTCTCGATATTGTTCCCATCGCACCACTCCTCCTTGTTGGTGCTGGCGTAATCATCAACTTCTCCGAGAAAGATTCCGTTGCCCGAGATGTCATAGACGCAGTTGCCGATGATCTCACACTGCTGCGGCCCATGGCCGAAATCAATTCCTGCGCCACCCATGTGCGCAACCACATTGCCATTGAATCCAACCCTCTGCCCGTACTGGACGGAGACCCCTCCGGGTGTCTTGCAGGAGGTGGGAGGTTGATTAACCCAGACAACGCCAGCCTGGTTATCGGCATAGCCCTGATCCCCGTTGGGCTGCAGCCACGTTGCGTACTTGAAGGTCAATCCCTCAATGAAGATGTCATGGATCCGGTGATTGAAATCAGTACCCCGAACATCGAGGAGTGTCTCCAGGACGGGTAACTCGGCTTTGATTTTGGAAATCTCCTCTTCGGGCTTGGCGATATAATACAAATAAGACTCCTTGCGATCCAGATACCACTGGCCCGGCTTGGTCAGGAGTTCAAAGGCGTTTTCAACCCACTCGACATTGTTCATTTGCTGGGTGCCCCCGCCATTTGCCGGTGGCCCGGGTTTAGGCGACTTCGAAGCATTGAACCAACCCGGTGTCTTCATGTCGACACGGGCAGCCTGGACTGGTGTGGGAGAGGGAATCGGGGTGGGACTGGGCTGACCGGGCTTTGCGCGAGGCTGCGGTTTGGCCAAGGGAGTCACGGTGTCGACTTTGATCGAAGCGACACCGCAGCGCAGATGCTTCCATGAACTGCGCGAGACAATCTCGATGTCCGAGGGATTGCGCCAATTGGCAAGGGAAAGATCCAGACATCCCCAGCCTGTTTGGGTCTTGAACCAATCTTTCGGACGAAGCTCACCACGGGCACGCTCTGCGAGAGTCCCATTGACAAAGAGTTGTCGTGATTGCGTCCCGGGGGGAACCTTGGCCCTGTAGATATTCTTCCCCTTATCAAAGAGCATCCATCCGGTCACCGGGATCGCCCCGTTGAGCACTGGGTTTTCTCCGGGGAAGGCTCTGTAGATGACGCGGTGGCCGTTGCTTCCGGAATCATGGAGGCTATCGCTCTCGATGAGCTGGAAAGGAGCATCCAATCGATAGGTTCCCCCGCGAAGAAGAATGACAAGATCTCCTGACATCGAGTGATTCATCGTTCGCACCATGTCGCGCGCAGCACTCAGGGAGCAGGGAGCCTCCTGCGTTCCTTGATTTCCCGAGCCGTTGGGAGCGACATAAATGGTCGTCTGCACAGCATCGGATGCACGCACAATTGCAATTAACTCTACGGCCAGAAGGCAGAGGATTGCCGGCTTGATACTCAACGAAGATTTATTCCACATCCGTACGGAAGGGTGATGCAGGCAGGCCCGCCGTGTTGAAAAGGTTCACGTCAGGGACATTTGTCCAGCCATAACGAACAGCCGTCGGCGCCAAAACCTGGGGACTTGAAACGACCACCGTCTCTCCCACAATTTCAGCCTGCGCGGGAACGAATTGTTTATCGGCACCGGCAATCGTGAATCCCTTCAGCGGGCCATCTTTGGATACAAGTCCTTTATCCTGGTGAGTAAACGAAATCACCACCTTGGAAGCATCGATTTTGAAGTCCTTGAACAGAGGACCCGAATATTCGATCGATTCCCCGTAAGCCAGTGCACGAGCAGCCAAAGCGAGCCGCTGTCCCACCGGTTCTTTCTGAGTGGGGTGGATGTCCTCGGCATCACCATGGTCGGTGATCACCGTCATGGCAGTATTCGTGGTCTTGCCGAGAGTAAGGAACTGAGCCTCCCTGATCTCAGGCCCCATTTTTTTGAAGGGTGCAACCTGAACATAGAGGAACGGGAAGTTCCCCTCACCCCACACTGACCTCCAGTCGGCGATCATTGCCGGAAAGAGATCACGGTATTCTTTGGCACGCCCTCCGTTTGATTCCCCCTGATACCAGATCACTCCGCGCATGGCATAGGGAAGGATCGGATTGATCATTCCATTGAAGAGCACCGAGGGACTATGACTGTCTTTTAGCGGATCGCGGGGGGGCGAAGGGGGACGCGGGGTTGGTTTGGCTTCCGCGACAGCCTGGGCACACGCATTGGTGTAATCGGCCTTTAACTTTGGCTCATCAGCCTGATACTTGGCCAACCGGTCCGCATAGGTCGCCACATCATTAGTGAAATGCTGCAGGATGGGTGAAAGCAGGGGATTGGTTGCGAGTGCATCGTGACTTGTCCAGGCCTCTGCCGGTGTCCCCCCCCAGGATGTATGAATGAGACCCACGGGCACTCCTTTGGACTTCATGAGATCACGCCCGAAGAAATAGCCGACGGCAGTGAAATTCGTGACTGTAGTGGGTGAACAAACATTCCAAGAACCGCTGACAGTGGAGAGAGGATTCGTTGAGGTATTCTGTTTCACAAGGAAGTGACGAAGGCTCGGATAGTTGGCGGAGGCGGCCTCGGCTTCATAGTTCACGATGGGCTTTTGCCCGTTACGAAGCCCCAATTGACGCTCCATGTTCGACTGACCGCTACAAATCCACACCTCTCCCACGAGAAGATTCGTCAGGGTGACGGTATTAGAACCGGATAAGGTCATTGTCTGGGAATTAGTGGTAGCTGTTAACGGTTCAAGAAAAAGCATCCAAGTGCCGTTTGTTGCAATTGTGGAGACCCTCTGCCCGGCAAATTCCACGGTGATTTTTTCACCGACGCCGGCCGTGCCCCAGACGGGAACTTTCATGCCCTGTTGAAGGACGGCATTATCCGTAAATAATGGATTGGGAACTACATCCCCAAGTAGCGGGTGAAGGAGGATTAGGCCGGAGAGCAACAGGAGATTGTTTTTTTTCATGGAGGGTTTGGTTCGGATTAACTCATAAGTGTTCGCTTCACCGGAGAAAACACCGAAAGTAGTGTTTTCCAATGAGCACTTCAAAACTCCGCTGGGGAATCCTGAGCACGGGATCTATTGCCAAGCGATTCGCCGCCTCCCTCAAAAAATCATCGACCGGAAAATTGATTGCCGTGGCCAGCAGAACAGAGGAGCGGGCAAGGGACTTTGCAGGCGAGTTCAATGCATCGCATGCACACGGGGACTATGCCTCACTGATCGCGAACCCAGAGGTCGATGCGATTTATGTCGCCCCACCTCACCCGCTGCACAGGGAGTGGGTTCTTCGCTGCGCCGAGAGTGGAAAGGCGATCCTCTGCGAAAAGCCCGCCGGCATGAACAGAGGCGAACTTGAGGAGATGCTTACTGCGGCGAAAAGAAATGGAGTCTTTTTTATGGAGGCCTTCATGTACCGCTGCCATCCCCAAACGCGCCTTCTCCGGGAGACGCTTCGTCGTGATGAAATCGGTGCCGTGCGCATGATCCATGCAACATTCAGTTATCCTTCAACAAATTATAATCCCAAAGAAAGACGTTACGCCCGGGAACTGGGCGGGGGATCAATCCTTGATGTCGGATGCTACGGGGTCTCGATGGCACGTCTTGTGGCCGGAGAGGTCGCCGGGCGTCGGTTTGCCGATCCTCTGGAGGTAAAAGGGTTCAGTCGCCACGAACCTCAGGAGAAGACGGACCTTACTGCGGCCGCCCTTCTTCGATTCGACGGTGATCTGATCGCCATGATTCAGAGCGGCATCGCGCTGAAAGGCTATAATGTCGTTCTCATCGAGGGTGAGAAGGGTGCCATCACCGTTGGATGCCCTTGGGCTGTACGCCATGGTGAGTCTTTTATCCAAGTCAGCAAACATCTCAGCGGCGAGACGCATATCCAGCAGACCACACACCCCGAGGAGGATCTCTATGCCTACGAGATCGATGAGGTCGGCCGGGCTATCGCAGCAGGTGAACAACAATCCCCCGACATGAGTTGGGAAGACTCACTCGGTAATGCCACCGTGCTTGACTCATGGCTGAAGGAGGCGGGCGTGAGATACGAGAAGTAGAGACTACTCGGCACCCTCTTGCAGTGCTCTCAGCCCTGCATCTGTTCCAACTCCATCCCTTTGGTCTCGTGGATGCACTTGAGAACAAAAATCACCGAAACGATGGCGAAGAAGGCATAGAGCCCATAGGCACCACCAAGCCCAATGCCGCTAAGGAGCATTGGGAAAGTCATGGTAATTGCAAAATTAGCCAACCATTGAGCCAGACCACTGACAGCCAGTGCCGAACCGCGGATCTGATTCGGGAACATCTCGCCGAGCATCACCCACATGACGGGTCCCCAAGAGACATTGAAGAAAATCACGTAGAGGTTCGCGGCAACAAGGGCGATCGGTCCTGCGGATCCGATCAAATGAAGATGCCCGCCCGTATTGTCCGCTGAGGAGAACACCCAGGCCATGGCGGCCAAGGTGACAGCCATGCCGATGGAGCCGATAAGAAGGAGCGGTTTGCGCCCGATCCGATCGATGACAAGGATCGTGACGATGCACGCGCCAATGCTGACACCTCCGCTGATCACGTTGATTAGAAGTGAATCGCTCTCAGAGAATCCAGCCGACTGCCAAAGGACGCTGCCATAGTAAAACACGACATTAATGCCGACGAATTGCTGAAGAACCGCAAGGCCGAGGCCCACCCAGACGATCGGGCGGATACCAAGCAGGCCCGCTCCAAGGATATCTGAGAGCTTTGGAGGGTGCTCGGAGTTGAGACTGGCATTAATCTCCCGAACCTTCTCTGCCGCCTCGGAAGCTCCGAATAGATGGGTAAGAACACCACTGGCCTTACCCTCCCGACCGACAGCAAGAAGGAATCGGGGACTCTCGGGAATGAAAAGCAGGGCGACAAAGAAGCTCAGCGAGGGGATCAACTGTACCCAGAACATCCAACGCCAGGCAGGAAGTCCCCAGGCAAAGATCGCGAGCGAGGAACCGGCCTTGTGCGCGATTGCATAATTGCTCAAGAAAGAGAAAAAGAGCCCTGAAATGATCGCCACCTGCTGGAGGGAGGACATGGCGCCGCGGTAGCGGGCGGGAGTCACCTCGCTGATATAAGCGGGACATAAGACACTGGCGGCTCCGACGGCGAATCCACCTAGTACGCGGAAAATAATGAACTCGAGCGAACTGTGTGAGATGCCTGCGCCCCAGGCGCTAAGAGCAAAGAGGAGTGCCGAAAAGATGAGGATCGGTCGGCGGCCGAATTTATCGGCAAGATTTCCTGCCAGGAAGGCACCAACGGCGCAACCAAGCAATGTGGAAGCGACATTGAAACCAGTCAGCAGACTGTCGGAGTGGAAGGCATCCTTAAGACCGTCCACGGTGCCATTGATGACGCCGCTATCGTAACCGAAGAGAAAGCCACCGATTGCTGCAATCGCGCTGATGAGGATGATGAATCCCGTATTGGTAGCGGACTGTTCGTTAGTAGATTTTGTCATGGGAGGATTTGGGGTGAAAAGTCAGTATGATCAGCTAATGTTTCCCTTCACAAGGGAAACTCCGACGTTTTCAGCCAAAACGCTCCACTATTTCGCTATCGAAAAGCGGTAGATAATCGTGTTCTTGTAGGTCTCTCCCGGCCTCAGCACGGTCGACGGGAAGTTCTTATGATTCGGTGAATCTGGAAAATGCTGCGGTTCAAAGCAAAAGCCGTTGCGGAAGCCATAGACCTTGTTCCCCTTTCCGATGATTGTGCCATCAAGAAAGTTACCCGAATAAAATTGGACCCCGGGTTCCGTAGAGATGACCTCCATAACGCGACCGCTGTTGGGTTCCTTGACACTGGCGATCATGCCGAGATGTCCGGGAAGTTTATCCGCGATCCAGTTGTGATCGTATCCTTTGCCATTCTCGAGTTGCTCGTTCACTTCATTGATTCGAGCGCCTATGGGAGTTGGCTTCCGGAAGTCGAAGGGTGTTCCCTTCACCGCGGCCAGCTTGCCGGTTGGAATCAAAACCTTGTCGACAGGGGTGTACTTGTTGGCGTGGATGGTCACGAGATGATTCAGAATGTCTCCACTCCCCTGCCCGGCCAAATTGAAGTAACTGTGATGCGTAAGATTCACAATGGTCGCCTTATCTGTCTTTGCACGGTAGACGATCTTGAGTTCGTTCCTGTTGGTCAGTGTATAACTCGCAGTCACCGAGAGCTTGCCGGGATACCCCTCCTCCCCATCCTTGCTGACATACGTCAGCTTGAGCGAGGGGCCCTGCTTGGTTTCGATGGGAGTGGCATTCCAAATGACTTTTTCAAACCCCTTGAGTCCGCCATGTAGAGCCTGTCCGTTATTGTTACGGGCAAGATGATAGGTTTTACGGTCGAGGGTGAACTCACCATTGGCGATCCGGTTACCGTAGCGACCAATCAAGGCCCCGAAGTAAGGGCCCGGTTTTTCATATTCAGCCAATGTTTTGAATCCCAGGACGATATCATCACATTTTCCTTTGCGATCTGGAACCTTCAGCGAGGTGACGATCCCGCCGTAGTTAATGATGGATACAGAGGCTCCCTGATCATTGCGCAGGGTATACTGTGTGACTTTTTCTCCCGCGGAGGTTGTTCCGAACGGTTTGGTCGTGATGGTGGAGGAGGCTGCGCGTGTCATTGGGGAAAGTGTCATCAGAAAGAGCGTAAGGGGAATGGCTAATTTCATAATGAAGTTGTTTTGAAGAAAAGTCCCACTCTTGGCAAGGTTGCCTCAATGAAGCCTCAACAAATCGTCATCTTGGGATTTTTCTTCCTTCTCGCCGCAGGATGGTCACTTTGTGCAGCGGAATCTGAACATCCTTCGATCATCTCAACCTCCCCGGATGGAAAATTCATTGTATGCCGCCAACAGGCAACTTCAGGGGATCTGGGTGAAGCACGAAAGACACTCTCTATCTGTTCCAGTGACGGCAAATCTCTTTACGAATGGATCAGCGGGATCGGCACCACGAGCACCCTCTGGAGTCCCGATGGAAGATTCGTTGCAATCAACGATATGCCAGGGGAAAAGGGGGATCTCCTACGATTGTTTGCCCTTGATTCAACCACGCCTGCGGTCATCCCTCTTCGAGATCCGGATGGTAAGAAACTACGCCGGGAGGTGGAGTCCCGACATGGAAGTTTTTTAAGCAGGATCGATGCGGTGACGCTGCGTGCCTCCGAATGGAAGGAGGGAAAACTCTGGTGCCAAGTGTCGGGAACTTTCAGTCCAAAGCGTCAAACTTCGGTGCATGTTCCCTTCCATCATCTTTGGGTTCTCAAAACGGAAGGTGAAAATCCACCGGTCATCGACCAAGAATGGACATTGACCGACCCAAAAGAGAGAGCCTACCGGGACGAGAATCGCTGAGTGGGATCCACCGTTGGTCTCATACGAGACCTTTTACCAACTTCCCTAGAAGGGAATGTCATCCTCCTCGATGGGAGGCTGAGGAGCGGTGTTGCTCCCTTTGCTGAATCCTCCTGCCGAGGAGGATTCACGACGGGCGGGACGATCTGAGTATTCCTCGTCACCACCACCGGATCCAGCGGATCCGGAAGCACCTCCCGGACGACGGTCCAGGAGTTGGTAATTTTCACCCACCACGCGAAGTTTGCTCCGCTTTTGCCCGGAGGCTTTGTCCTCCCAACTGTCAAGTTGGAGGCGACCCTCGACATAGACGGATCGTCCTTTTTTGCAATACTCGGCGGCGGTCTCAGCAGTCCGCCCCCAAAGCGTAACGTCAATGTAGGTGGTTTCCTCGCGGCGCTCCCCACCCTCAGGAGTGAACGTGCGGTTCACGGCAATCCCGATATCCACGACAGCACTTCCCTTGGGGGTATACTTGATTTCGGGATCACGGGTCACATTCCCAATGATCATCACTTTGTTGAGGTTTGCCATAGGAGAGCGGAGTTGGGGGCGGTTTAAAAGGTAAGGCCGGAGCCTCGGCTCCTTTATTTGGTCTTTGCGCTCTTGCGTGCGGCCTTGCGGGCTTTGCCGGCAGGCTTGGCAATACCTTTGCGAAGATAGTTTTGAAGCACGACTTCCTCATCCAAGGTCAGTTTCGAGCGGATCTTGGCGATCGAAGCCGGTTCAGCCTGCACGATGTAGTTCACGAAATAGGCACTCTTGAGCTTGTCATGAGGATAAGCGAACTCGCGACGCTCGAGGCGCTGCACCTGCTCGACTTTGGCTCCCTCGGCGGCGAGCGCCTTCTCGAGGCGCTCAATGAGATCCTTGTTGGTTTCTTCCTTGCCGGCAGAGTTGAGGGCGAGAAGGATTTCGTATCGGTTTTTCATGGTTGGATGCTGTGTTTGTCTTGTCGTTTTCTAAGATTTATCAGAGTTGGGCGCCGCATTGTAAAGATTCATCGCTTGGGGTAGTCCGCCGCGAACGGCGGAAAGCGTGGCCTCGGCGGCACGTTTCACGGCGGCGTCAGCATCAGACTGCTCCTCCGTGGTGAATCTGGAAAGCACATGGGCGGAAAGATCCTTCCCCTCGGTGGTCCCACCGACACCGACGCGTAACCTGGGCACCTGCTCCGTGGCAAAATGCATCAAGACCGACTCGAGCCCTTTCTGTCCACCGGAACCTCCCTCGAGACGGATCCTGAGGGTGCCGATCGGCAGCGCTACATCATCCAAAACAACAAGCGTGGAGTGAGCGGAAATTCTGTAAAAACGGGCATACTCGCCGACCGAGTCGCCGCTGAGGTTCATGAAGGTGGTAGGCTTCAAAAGAACAACCTCCTCGCCTGAAGAGAGCGTGGCTATGGCAATCCAGGCATCCCACTTGGGCTCCTTGGAGAATGAAACACCCAGATCCGAAGCAATGGCATCAAGCACGGCAAAACCGATGTTGTGCCGAGTTCCTTCGAACTCGCGACCGGGATTTCCCAGGCCGGCGATAAGTCGCAGACCTTGGGAAGCGGGATCTGGCATGAGTTATGAGCAGTCCGAGCGTTAGCCGGACTACTTCTTGGCCGCCTCGGCGCCCTCGACGGGCTTCTTCTCCTTGATGACCTCGGGGCCCTTGGCTGCATCGGCAGGAGAAATTGGTTCGGCCTCGGCCTTGGGTTCGGCCACGCTGAAAACAGTAAGATCCGCATCCGAAGTCGCCTTGACGCCTGCCGGAAGGGCGATGTCCCGCACGTGGAGAGACTGGTTGAGTCCCAGGGCGCTGACATCGACACGGATGATCTCGGGAAGATCCTTCGGAAGACACTCAATCTGAAGCGAGCGGAGGCTGTGCTCGAGCAATCCGCCGTAATTCTTGACGCCGTCAGCTTCTCCGAATGCCTCGATGGGAACTTCGGTGTTGAGAACCTCGTCCATGGCAACCTCGAGGAAATCCACATGAAGGATCTCACCGCGCACGGGATGATGCTGAACCTCCTGGATCAGCGAGAGCTTCGTGGCACCGGCGATGTCGAGTTCCACGAGGATGTTCTCACCGACGGCGTGCGCAAGGAGGGCGGAGATTTCACGCTGGTTGATCTCAAGATTGCTTGGCTGATCCTTGTGACCGTAGACAACGGCCGGAACGGCACCACGGGTGCGAAGCTGCTTGACGGAATTACGGCCGACATCAGTGCGGGGCCGTGCGGAAAGTTTGACCTGTTTTGCCATGGGATTACGAAGTTGAGACGGATGTTGCTGGGATGCCTGTTACGTTATTGCTTGAGTCGGAACAGCGAGCTGACCGACTCGCCTTGGTGGATGCGTCGGATCCCCTCGCCGAGCAATTCGGCTATGGAAAGAACCCGAACGCGATCCCCCGATCCTTGTCGGACGGGGACGCTGTCGGTGGTGATGAGTTCCTTGATTTCGGAACCCTCCAACCGCTGAACAGCTAAATCTGTCAGCACAGCGTGCGAGACGCCAGCATAAATATCACCGACCCCGCGGGACCGGAGGATTTTGGCGGCACTGGTCAGGGTGCCGGCGGTCTCTGTGATGTCGTCGATAATCAGGACATTCTTCCCTTCGACGTCGCCAATGATGTGCAGGGCGTCCACTTCTGTGGCGGTGCGGCGGCGCTTGACCACAATGGCGAGACCGGCATCCAAGGCCTCGGCGTAGGAACTGGCCATCTTCACACCCCCGACATCGGGAGCCACGACCACCAAATTGTCGATTTTCTTCTTCCGGATGTACTCCACCATCACAGGCATGGCGTAGAGGTGGTCCACCGGAATATCGAAGAATCCCTGCAACTGCTGGGCGTGAAGATCCATCGTCAGGACGCGATTCACACCGGCAGCCACCAGGATATTTGCAACGAGTTTGGCGGTGATGGGCACGCGGGGCTGATCCTTGCGGTCCTGGCGGGCGTACCCGAAGAAAGGAATGACTGCGGTGATACGGTTGGCGCTGGCTCGGCGGACGGCATCCACCATGATGAGCAATTCCATGATGTTCTGGTTGCTCGGCGGGCAGGTCGGCTGGACAATGAAAACATCGCGTCCCCGGACATTGTCGTTGATCTTGACGAATGTCTCTCCGTCAGGGAAGGAACTGACCGTCGCGTCCCCTAACGGTTGTCCAAGATAGGCGGCGATGTCGCGTGCTAGTTGGAGATGGGCGGATCCGCTGAAAATCCGGAGTTCGGGTAAGCCATTCATGAGAGATACAAAGGTTACATTCCTGTCACCGTTGGGCGCACGACTGAAATCTGCTACGGGGAAGATTTTTTCCATTCTTCCTGATTCTTGTTTGATTCGCCCCCCGGCAGCCCCATCCTCCGGGAATGACACCCTTCCTCCATGCCGGTCTGCTCGTTTTTTCAGGACTGGTCGCGACTGCCCTTGTAACGCGCCTTGCCTACGCCATCACCGATAAGATCGCCGAGGCCCCCTGGCTTGATCTCTTTGTCAGTCTTTTCACCTGGGCTCCCTGGGTCGCCGGAGCCGTGTTGGAGGGATGGAAGGGCGTTGCCGGCGCCGTGGTCGCCCAGTTTGTCTTTCTGCACCTCTTCTGCCTCGTTCACCGCGCCCTTAGAAGCCTCGGAAAAAAGAGGGGGCGTACCCTCACCGATGCCCAAGGACGCGTCCTGGGCCCGCTCCGCAACCAGCTCTGCCTGATGGTCCAGACACCGGCGATCCTGGTCTTTGCCCAGGTCCGCCTCGCGGAAATCGTGCTTTATCCGGCAATCGCCTGGCTAGGCAAGCTCCCCACCTACCGCTCCTCGGAGTGGGTCAATCTCTCCCGTCACAAATATGACGGCCTGATCGGCTACGACCTGCTCTGGTGCTGGTACTGCGACTGGATGACTGGCATCTGGGCGCTCGGGAGCGAAATGCTTCGCAACATCGAGTCCTTCTGGTGCCCGATCCGATTCCGTTCGCCCGTGAAGAACGCCAACATCGCGACTGACTTCCCCGATGTCGCGCAGTGGACCCCGGCGGAGGGTTCGATGGAGGATGTCGTGCGGAATTTCGAGGCGCATTACGACGGCAAGCGGAAGAACTCGTGGTGGGGCCACCCTGACCGTCGCTCTCACGAGAACCGGCAGTGAACTTCCGCAGGATCAAACCCTGCAGCGACTATCTCTCCCTCCGCTTTGAAAGCGAAACGGGGCGCTGGAACCTAGGGCTATCACCCTACCAGCACGGTGTACGGATCCGGATGGGACTGGCGGGGCGACCACCCTCGCTCATCGACTTCTGCCTCGGTCATGATGGCTCGATTTATTCTCCCATGCTCCTAGCCGTCATGAATCGTCTAGAACAACTTCCCGAATCGTCGAGCGCGGAAGAGATCGACTCCCTGTTTCCTTGGGCGAGAACGCGCCCAGATCCCTCCATTCATCTGGAGCAACTGCTTTCTCTTGCAGCGGAATCCTCGATCCCGACGCCGAGAGAGAAAAAAGTGTGGACCGGGAAGGACTCGAACCTTCAACCAATTGATTAAGAGTCAACTGCTCTACCATTGAGCTACCGATCCTAAATCCTGCAAAAACAGGGTTGGTAGATGTAACTGAAGTTGGCCCGTCTGCAAAATGAAAAGTGCGGGGAATTTTACGAAGCAGCTCAATTTTTCAAATCACGCTTGAACGGAACCTTGCGGCAGGTGTCTAAATGAGATCACTCCATGTCCATCCTTTCTTCACTGATCCGTCGTTCCACCCCGGGCTCCGTCCTCTGCGTCGCCCTCCTCCTGTCCGGATGCGTGGTTCCCGGCTATCCCTACAATGGCTACGCCCCCTACGGCACGGTGCCTGCAGCGCCTCCCACAGTTGCAGCAACTCAGGTCGCTGTTGCGCCGGCACCGGTTCCTGTTCCGCCTCCGGGTGTGGTTGTCGGCGCGCCTGTTCCCTATCCCTATGTTTATGCTCCCGCTCCCTACCTGATCGCGCCGACTTTCTATTTCGGCTTCGGAACCGGTTACTGGTATGGGAACCGCTTCTGGCCCTATCGTCCAGGCTGCGCGTTCTACGGCGGTCGCTACTACGGCGGGTACCGTGCCAACTACTGGCGTGGTGGCAATGGCCACTGGCAGGGCGGCAGCTACCATGGCGGTGGTGGGTGGAATCGCTGATCCGCATTGAACCGTAGGGTGCTTGATCGCCCCTACCGATAAAGTGCTTGCGGGGCGCTCGCCGCACCGCATTACTGGGTGACTGTATGGACAAGAAGCATCTTTCGGCCGAGCACCTGATGAACCCCCTGGAGGAGAGGATCGGCTACAAGTTCTGCAACTCGCTGCTGCTGGCCGAAGCGCTGACCCATTCAAGCATTTCGCTCGAGAGAAAGGATTACCCTTTCGACAACCAGCGCCTTGAGTTTCTTGGCGACGCCGTGCTTCAACTGGTGATCACCGAGGAGCTTTTTTTGCGTTTTCCGGATTTCACGGAGGGTCAGCTCACAAAGATCCGCACGAGACTTGTCTCCAGAACGGCGCTGAAGGAACACGCCCGTCAGCTCAGGCTCGGCGAGCACCTGATGATGGGGCGGGGAGAGGAGGCCAGCGGCGGACGAGATCGGGCCTCGACACTGGGGGATTCTTTTGAGGCTCTTGTCGGGGGAATCTATCTTGATGGCGGTCTTAGGGCAGCCAAGCAATTCATCCTCAAAGTCGCCGCGGAAAACCTGGCAACCGTTGCCGCCGAACCCGAGGAGATCAATCCCAAGGGAAAGCTCCAGGAACTGCTCCAGGCGGTTGCCCCCAGCTCTCCGGTTTACGAACTTCTAGAAGAGAGCGGTCCTGAGCATCTGAAACATTTCCGGTGTCGTGTCGTATGGGAGGGACTCAATCTTGGAGAGGGAGCCGGGCACAGCAAAAAGGAAGCAGAGGTGGCAGCTGCCAGTGAGGCGCTTGACAACAAACTCTGGGAATCCAAACAAAAGGATGTCTGATTGCTTATAAAGCCCCTCTTCTCTATTGATCGCTCAAGATTCATGAACTTCTCCACCCCTCTCCCCTTCAGCATCTCCCTCCTGGGCATCCTTCTCGGTGCAGCCCTCGCGCTGACACACCTATTCGGATTATTGGCACCAGATCTCTTGCTTCATGAAGCAAGGACGTTCTCCCGCTCACGCTTCTGGGGAACCGTTCTGCTAACTGTCACCACGCTCTGGACACTGGCCATGACGGCAACGACAGATCTTGGTGAATTTAACCCCATGCGTCATCTCCTTCTGGTGGCTATCCTAGCGGGCAGCATTCTTCTCTGGAAATTTGTTCCCGATTTCCTCTCCTCTCGCTCGCTTGGATTTCTTCTTCTTCTTGTCGCCAACCCCGTGCTTCAAACGACATTCCTTCAACACGGCCTTTTGAAAATCATGCTTACCCTCCTGGCATACGGATGGGCTGTTGCCGGACTCTTTCTCGTTGGGATGCCTTACCTTTACCGGGACATCATTCATTGGATGAGTGCCGCGAAATGGCGCTGGAGCGCGACATCCTGCGCCGGTCTCCTCTATGGGATCGCGCTGATAGTTCTTGGACTGCTGGGCTGAGCGCGAACCCTACTCGTACCGAAGCGCCTTCACCGGATCCAGCCGGGAGGCGATCCACGCGGGAACCAAGGCTGCCAGCGAGCAGATCACAAAGGCACTGACACAGATCAGCGCCACATCGGTTGGAACGACCTCGGCGGGGATCTCATTGAACTGATAGACACTCCGGGGAAAGATCTCCACGCCCAATACGGAAGCCAACCACTGACTGACTTCGTTACGCCAGCGTATGAGCGTCATGCCCAGCACCAGTCCGCTGACCACGCCGATCACGCCGACCACCATCCCCTGCACAAGGAAGACGGACACGATCTGCCAGGTGCGGGCACCCAAGGCCTTCAACACACCGATCTCCCGGGTTTTCTGAACGGTGACGGTGATCAGGGTGTTCATGATGCCAAAAGCGGCCACCAGTATGATGAACATCAGCAGAAAGAACATGACGTGACGCTCCATGGCGATGGCATCGAAAAGCTGCTTATTAAGATCCATCCACGTCACGCAGGAGAGTTCCTCGGGAAGGTTTTTGCGCAGGTTTTCGCGTATCTCCGCGGCACGATCCGGATCAACGGTCCTTATCGAGATCCCGTGAACGGACCCCCCAAGCCCATAAAGTTCTTGGCCGATATGAAGCGGAACCAGTAGGAACTCGCTGTCATAAAGGTATCGGCCGCTTTCGAAAATTCCTGTGACCGTCAACTGCGAAGGGAGCACCATCTGGCGGATTGAATCGATTTCCTCTGCACTTGATCCTTTACCCCCCCTGCCATTCTTACCCTTGAGTTTATCAAGTTGCTCAATCACCTCGCCGAGATTTCCGGGTGAATAAACCGTAATGACATCACCCACATGGACACCAAGGGTACGCGCCAGTTCGGATCCGATGACCGTACTGTCACCCTCGAGATCCAGCTTGCCGGAGATGATGAACTTAGAAAGATCGCTCACTTTGAGTTCCAGGGCCGGGTCGATACCACGAATTTTGGGGGCGAGTCGCTGATGATTAAACTCAACAATGACAGGCCCCTGCACAAAGGGGGAGGCGGCCACCACCCCGGGCGTTTTTTCGGACCGGCTCACGAGATCCTTCCATCCTTGGATCAAACCGTCATTAGTGACGAGGAGATGGGCATCAAATCCAATGACCTTGCGCTGGAGTTCCCGCTCGAATCCCGTCATCACCGACATCACAAGGATGAGCACGGTGATGCCAAGTGTGACTCCGATCACGGAGATCATCGTGATCACCGCCAGAAAAGTACGCTTTGGTTTCAGGTAGCGGGCCGCAAGGAAGAGAGGCGCGGGCAGGCTTGTAGACATCAGCGTAGTAAAAGGTGAAAGCTTAAAATGAGGAATTGTTAAAACCGATACAGTGAGGAGTATTACTTCAACTCGCTTTTGGAATGTTTCCCAGGCTCGATAAGAATCCGAGTACAGAGTAGAGCAACGAAACTCAGGAAGCAGATTCCCAGAAAGTAGATGCTATGTCGTCGGAGATGAAAAGGACCCTCGACAAAGTCAAGAGTACCCAAGGCATCGAGAGCCCTTCCCCAGAGGACGGGCACGATCCCCATGGCGAAACTGGTTATCACTGTTGTCACGGCAAAATAATGATTTCTTCCCTCGGCAGGGACTACATCCATACCAAGATGCAAGTTGGCCATGTTGAACGTCGACATCGCCATTCCTCCCGTGACGTTCAGAACCAGGACTAATTTCCAGTCGGGAGCGAGTATTCCCGCTGACATAGCAAACCAGAGCCCCAAAACGATGGCAAAGGACACAACCGAGACACGCAGGATGCGAATGCTACCCGTCCGGTCGATGAGATGACCAATACGTTGCATAATGAATAACGGAGCCAAGAAGGTTCCGGCTGAGAGTGCGTAGATGCCCGAAGGGGTAAAGTGCGCTTGGACTTTAAGATACTCCACGGGAAACACCCCCAATCCTCCCGCCACCGTGGTAAAGAGGAGGCTAAAGAGAATACTGTTGCGGAACGGAAGGTTCGCAAACATCCGACGCCACGTGACGGCAACCGATGAACTTTTAACCAGTTCCGAATGCCTGCCGTCTGGGATGTTACGGAGGTAGAAAAGACTAATGATTGCCCCCAAAACAGAGATCCAGAGGATCGATGAATATTTCCAAGGCTCCACGCGACCACTCATCATCAGCGCCGAGAGGAGCATGATCAGGACTGATCCGCCGTTAACAAAAAGAGAATCGATAGCTATGTAACGACCGCGCGCCACGGAGGGCAGAAGTCCAGTAATCCAAGGAAGGAAAGCTGCAGAGGACACTCCTCGCAGCACATTGAAGAAAAAGAGGCTTCCCAGAAGGATTCCGAGTTTCACCTCTTTGCTTAGGAAAAAGAGCAACGGGACGCAGGCTGAACTCGCGATGAAGATTGCACGTAAACCCCATCCCATCAGGGCAAAGGAGCGATAGCTATGATGTTCTAAATAGCGTGCCGCCGGAAGTTGCAGCGTTGTCATCAGCGGCGTGAAGGCCGCGATAATGCCAAGGATCGTGGAGTTCGCGCCAAGGTCCTTAGCCAGCAAAACCGTGGGGGCTCCTAGGATGATCTGAAAACAGATAGCATTGTAGAAGTTGAACCAGTGGAACCCGAAGACATCTTGCGAGTAGGGAACAGGGAAGAGACCAAAGGGCCCTCCGTATCCTGGATTTTCCAATGATTCCGCTGAGTTCACTCTACGGAGGCACTTTCCTTAAGCCTGTTCTTCAAATGGGGGAACAGAATGACTTCCCGGATCGACTCTGCACCCGTGAGAAGCATCACCAGACGGTCAATACCGATACCGATCCCTCCGGCCGGTGGCATGCCGTACTCGAGAGCATCAAGGAATTCGGTGTCGATCTTCTGCTGCTCCTCACCTGCCTGATGCTCCAACCGTTCTCGCTGAAGGTCGGGATCGTTCAGTTCGGAATAGCCGGGCGAGATTTCCTGACCGTTGATGATGAGTTCGTAAACATCCACCTTGGAAGGATCGGAATCGTTTAATCGGGCCAGCGGAACAAGCTCCTTGGGGACATGGGTGACAAAACAAGGATCTATTGTCTTCTCCTCCACCAGTTTTTCAAAGACGTGTTGGGTCATCTCGAACTCCTCGGGACAATGAGAGATATCGAGCTTTAGTTCTGCACATCGGGCGACTTTTCCCGCCTTATCCAGAGCGAACCATCCGGGCACGGCCGCCTCGATCAACTCATTGTAGGAAGCACGCTTCCAAGGTCGGGAGAGGTTGATTGTTTTGGTAATGTTCCCCTCGGCATCGTGATGGCGAACCTGATGGTCGCTATTTCCGAGCATGACCGCAAGATGACAGACCAACTCCTCGACCAATACCGACATCAATTGGAAATCAGCGAAGGCCCAATAGGCCTCCAGCATTGTAAACTCCGGATTATGGCGGCGAGAAATGCCCTCGTTACGAAAACTGCGGTTGAGTTCGAAAACTTTGGGGAAGCCCGCGACCAAAAGGCGCTTTAGATAAAGTTCGGGTGCAATTCGTAGGAAAAAATCCATCCCGAGGGCATTATGATGGGTTTTGAAAGGCTCGGCAGCAGCACCACCCGGGATCGCCTGCATCATCGGCGTCTCCACTTCAAGAAAGCCGCGCTCATCCAGAAACCGCCTGATTTCCCTGACGATCGCAGAGCGTTGTTGGAAGATCTGTCGCGAGGAGGGATTGGCGATCAGATCGAGATACCGTTGGCGATAACGCGTTTCAGAATCCTGAACACCATGCCATTTGTCAGGCAGGGGGCGGAGTGACTTGGAGAGAATACGAAGACTGCGTGCCTTGACGCTGGCCTCACCGGTTCGCGTGGTGAAGCACTCTCCCTCCACTCCGATAAAATCGCCGATATCCAGATGAGAGGTTATCGCCATGGAAGCTTCGTCGACTTCCTTGGCATTCACGTAAACCTGCATCCTCCCACCCATGTCCGAGATATCAAGAAAACGGCTTTTACCCATGTCTCGGTAGGCAGTGATTCGTCCCGCCAGGCAAACAACGCGACCTTCGGCAAACCCATCCCTGACTTCGGCGACGGAACCCGTGGTGTCAAAAGCCCCCCCGAACGGATCGACACCAAGATCCCGGATGGCCTGAAGTTTTTGACGACGGATGGCGACAAGGTCACCAAACGGCGACGTAGTTGACGATGGTGTAGGAGATGACAATGGCTGGGTTGACTGTTCCACTTCTAAAGAGCAAACGGACTAGCCTTTGCGATCAATCAAAAAGAGCACTTAATTACTCGAGCGAGTCCGGACCAATTCGGCAGCAAGTCTGACTGCCGAGAGGAAACTTTCGGGACGAGCTTTTCCCGTACCTGCAAGCTCATAGGCCGTTCCATGGTCTGGACTTGTCCTGAAGAAGGGTAATCCCAACGTCACATTCACACCATCGTGGAAGCCGAGCAATTTGAGGGGGATAAGACCCTGATCATGATACATGCAGAGCACCGCATCGAACTCACCATTCGCGGCACGCCAAAAAACCGTGTCAGGGCTGAAGGGACCCGAAAAAGAGACACCGGCATTGGTAGCAGCAAGCAGTGTCATCGATGGCTCGATAATCCTAACCTCTTCATCTCCCAGATCACCCTGCTCACCAGCATGTGGGTTGAGACCCGCAATAGCGATACGGGGAGACGAAATGCCGCGCTTTTTCAAAAACTCAGCCAACAGGCATCCAACTCTGACAATTTCCGACGAGGAGAGCATGCCGGCAACTTCACGGAGAGGAACATGGGCAGTGACCAGCGCGACCGTTAACGGGCCGCCCGTCAGCAACATCGCATAATTGGAAACACTGGCTCTCGCTGCGAAGAACTCCGTCTGGCCGGGAAATTCGAATCCCGCCTGATGCAGATTCTTTTTGCTGACAGGACCGGTCACTACCGCGTCGATTTCACCGCTCATAGCTTTTCGCGCAGACTCCTCAAGGGCCTCGATGGCGCGTTGGGACCCGATCTGCGAGGGTGTGCCGGGATTGAGTGGGGCAGGATCGCCAATCACCTCGAGCCTCACTCCATCGGGAGTATTCTTCAGGGCATGGGCAAGAAGTTCCGGTCCCACACCTGACGGGTCACCAGCAACGAGTCCGATTACCGGTTCCTTCATCGCACCGGTCTTCTAAAGAATCTTGATGTAGGCCTTTGCCCTCAACTCTTTCAGCCAGCGTTCCTGTCCCTCCAGTTTCTCATGCTGGACCAGATTCTGAACAATCTCCGGCTGCACCTCCGAAAGAGGCTTCGTAATAGAAGGCTTCTTGGACTCGACCATCAGGATGTAGTACGCATTGTCGAGAGGTATCACGGGACTGATCTCGGAGGGCTTCAGGGAGAAAGCTACTTTCGCCAACTCCTCGTTGAGTGTCTTCCGCTCAATCCAGCCCCAATCACCACCCGACTCATTGGTCGAGTCCTCCGAATACATCTGGGCCAGACGATCAAACTCAGCCCCCCCCGCAAGCTTGTCCCTGATTTCCGCGGCCATCTGCTTCTTACTGACGGAGGTGGCTGAAGAGGCATCACCCCCTGAAGAAGAGTCCCCTTCCTTGAGCACGATCATGCGAAGCTTTACCTGCTCGGGAGTTGAATAAGCGTCCCGGTGCTTTTCATAATATTCGCGGATCTTCACAGGCGAGACGATAATGTTGTCGCTTGTCTTGGACTGACGCATCGCCTGGATGGTGATCTTATCCTTCTCGGTCTCCCTGAACCTTGCCATCGTGTAACCCTGCGATTGGAGCGTTTTCACGAAGGCGGTGCGGTCACCTCCAAATTCCTGTCGGATAATTCGGTGAATGCTGTCATCGATGATATAAGAGGGGATATTGAATTCCTTTTTCTTAAACTCCTGAAGGATCAGTGCCCGGTCGATGAGATCTTTCACCGCACTGGCCCTCATCTCCTTGATCTTATTCTGGAGATCTTCTCCCTGATAAATCTGGGAAGCCGATTTCTCCTGGGCTGCTACCAATTCACGAACCTGGGAATAAGTGACGACATCACCGTTCACCACGGCGGCGATGCCATTAATGACCTCCTCTGCCGCCTGAAGCGACGCCAAGGCGGCCATGCATAGTAGAAATGTTGAAAATCTGATTGAGATCATGATGTTCGGAGGTGAAGAGGAAAACGGTGTGAAAACCGTTTTCAGGCCTTTAGTGCCTCCAGAAAACGCAAAACCTCAGAAAGTTTGGAAGCGGGCTTGGAGGCCGTCAAGCGTGGAAACCGATGACCAATGAGGAGATAATCGCCCCGGCGGGTTAGCATGAGGCGCTCACCACGCGTTTCCACTTTGGTGATTCCCTTGGCAGCGGCAGCCCGACGGATCCTTTCCATGACCAGCAGGTTATCTACTTCCCTGGGTAGCGGCCCGAAACGGTCACGCCAGGAGACTGCAATGGATTCGAGAGTCGCTGCATCGGGTGCGGAGGCAAGAACCCGGTGGGCCTCAATGCGGATCCTGGGCTCAGGAAGGTAGGAGGTGGGAATAAAGGCACCGCAACTGGCGACCGGCTTTTCACCCTCGGGTTGATGTCCCACTCTGGAAAGTTCCTCCGGTGTCATGGCCACGAAATCAAGGCTCAGAATCGACTGATTTTCTAGCGTTTGTCCTTCGGTTCCTGATGTCCCTCCCTTCATCCGGCCAACCGCTTGACGAAGCATCCGGCAGTATAGATCGAACCCAACAGCGGCGATCTGTCCGCTCTGCGCGGTTCCCAGAAGATTGCCCGCCCCTCGGATCTCGAGGTCACGCATGGCGATCCTGAAGCCGGCACCAAGCTGTGAATATTGGCGGATCGCCTGAACCCTCCTTCGGGCTTCACCCACCATCATCATGTCCCGTGGAAGCATGAGGTAAGCATAGGCCTTCTGACGACTGCGCCCGACACGACCACGAAGTTGATAAAGATCCGCCAGACCAAAGCGATCCGCACGATCGATGATGATCGTATTGGCATTGGGGATATCCAGACCGCTCTCGATGATCGTTGTTGAGACAAGGACATCGGCTTCCCCCTCGACGAAGCGTTTCATCACGACCTCCAACTCCCCCTCTTCCATCTGCCCGTGTCCCACCAAAACACGGGCTCCAGGGCAAAGCTCGACCACCCTGGAGGCAACTTTCTCAATCGACCCAATCCTATTGTGCAAGAGATATACCTGTCCTCCTCTCGCCCTCTCACGCTGAATCGCATCTCGGATCACCCGCTCGTCGTAGGCACAGATGACCGTCTCCACAGGCTGCCGATCGGGCGGTGGAGTCTCGATGACCGACATGTCACGCGCTCCCATCAGGGAGAGATAAAGCGTCCTTGGAATCGGCGTGGCCGAGAGCGTGAGGACGTCGACAAGACGAAAACGTTCCTTGAGCGCCTCTTTGTGCTTTACCCCGAAGCGCTGCTCCTCGTCGACGATAACAAGTCCGATGTCCTTGAAGACCACGTCGGAGGAGAGCAGTCGGTGCGTTCCCACCACCAGGTCAACCGATCCGTCCGCAAGTCCCCTGACTACTTCCCTCTGTTCCGCGGGAGTACGATAGCGGCTCAGGAGTTCGATTTTCACCGGGTACTCGCTCATGCGTTCCCTGAGAGTTCTCACATGCTGTTGGGCGAGCACCGTAGTGGGCGCCAAAAACACCACCTGCTTCCCTCCCATCAACGCCTTGAAGGCCGCCCGCAACGCCACCTCTGTTTTGCCAAATCCCACATCCCCGCAGAGAAGGCGGTCCATCGGGCGAGGAGATTCCATGTCCTGCTTGATCTCTGCAATAGCCCTGAGTTGGTCAGGGGTTTCACGATAGGGAAAACTCATTTCCAACTCCCGCTGCCAGGGAGTGTCATGTCCGAATGCATACCCCTGGCCGGTTTCCCTTTCCGCCTGAAGACGCAGTAGACGCCCTGCGTAAAGAAACACCGATTTTTCGGCGGCCTTGCGGGCCTTGGACCATTTGTCATCACCAAGCGAGGAGAGATTCGGGGAATGTTTTCCCACTCCGACATAACGGGAAACCTGCCAGGCCTGATCGATGGGAACGAAGAGACGTGCGTCACCGTCGAATTCCAATGCAAGCACCTCCCCCTCTGTGCCATCAGCGGCGGGAAGTCGCTGAAGTCCGAGGAAACGACCAATGCCATGTTCCGTATGAACGACCAGATCCCCCTCGGAGAATTCGGTGAAATCAATGGCGGATCGCGAGGCGCGCTGCCTCTCACGCCGCAAATGAAGTCTCCTGAGCCGCTGGCTGGCTGATCTGCCAAAGAGTTCCGCGTCCGCCAGAACCGCCAACTTACCCAAGGGAAAGCAAAACCCCCGGGAGATCCCTCCAAGACGCATTTCGGGAAGGCCTCCTGAAGGTGAACAATCCGGCTGCGAGGCAGCAAGCTCCCTGAAACGCTCTCCCTCACCCTCCGTGGCACTAAGGAGGACGATTCGCCAGCCTTCTTGACGCCATGATTCCAATTGTCGGAAGAACTCCCGACGCCTTGACTCATCAATCACGAAGTCGCCAGCGCCAAACGAGGCAAAGGGTATTGGATCAAAGGCAGGTATATTTCCATCCTCCACTTGATCGGACATTTCCATTGATGGGGCTGAGGAAATGATCAAGCGCTTGCATGGGTGGTTTGCCACCTTGTTTCCATCTCCCTCTCTTTCCTTCTCATAGCCAATCTCAACGATCAGATCGTCCGGCTTCAGGTAATCAGCGAGTTTTACGCTGGGACGATCCGTATCTCCTAGCTGGATAAGACACTCGCCGATTTCGGCCACCGAGGTCTGGGTATCGAGATCAAAAGAACGAATGGAGACGATCCCCTCCTCGTCAAACTCCAGTCGGCAAGGCATCGGTTCCTGCCAGGAAAAGAGATCGAGAATACCACCCTTTAATGCAAACTCCCCGCGCCGCGTCACTTGCGGTACCCTTTCATAACCCGCATCCTCCAGTCGAACCACCACACGACCTGGCGATCCCTTCCATCCTTTTGGAAGAGGAAGTAAATCACCGGTCAAATCATCGACAGAGGGAACAAGTTCCTCCCATTGCGAGGCAATGATGACAGGGGCTAATTCTTCCCCGCCAGCAATCCTCCCCAGGAGAGCGACCCTTTCGGAGGCCATCTCTGGATCAGGGAGTCCGAGACCCGCCGCAGGAACTTCCAAATCAGGAAAGAGGGCGGCCTGGGAAATCCATGCCCCCAATTCCGAAGCGAACTCTTCCTGCGACCGAACATCATTGCAGACGAACCAAACTCGAGACCCCTGCTTAACGCGCCGTGCAACAACGCCTGCTAGAAATGGCCACGCTTGTTCGGAAACATCCCGAAGTTCCATAACCGGACTCTCCCCTTCGTGGGAATTGGCGGAACCGAGACCGGAAAGAATCGTGCGAATATGGGGGTGCTCCCCGACGATATCCAGGAGATCGTTATGGGCGCCGGAATAGCCCTTAGAGCCCATGATCTTTCATATACGACAAAGCAAGTTGTCGCGACTGCGTATGATCACGCAAAACGACTCCATCAAGCATGGAGACGGGCATCACACCGAGGCGTGAATTCGTGACCGCCAAGGCGACAGCACGACGAATATCGGAAAGACGAAGATCACCCTCCGTCACGATGATCTTTTTTTGGACCCAATCGAGCACGGCACCGGATCTTGCTCCACGAGATTCAGGTGGAATGAATGGAAGAACTTCACCCCTTTTTTTTATCCAAACAATCAGGTTACCCATGCAGCAGGAGAGGAGATACCCCTTGGCATCAAAGATGATTCCCTCGTCGAAACCTTTGATGCGGGCAGCAGCAAAACGTTTCAGATGGGAGGCGTAGTTTCCTGATTTTTCACCCCAGACGTCGCCAAAAAAAGGCTCCGTGTCAGTCGTGACCTGATAACCCCTGATAATATCACTCTCGGTTGGGAAAAAAGCCGGTTCCCAGAGAAGATAGCACTCTGGGGATTTGATAGGTGAACATGGGACCCCATCCCCTGCGGTAAGAAAAATCCGTAACATTCCATCGGGCAAAGAAATGCTTTTAAGAAAGTGTTTTAGGGCGGATAAAAATCCTCGGGGAAACGGAAATCGATTTCGTTTTGCGGATTCACTGAGAAGTTCAAGATGACGAATCCAAAGCAGCGGTTGACGATTTCGAATAGCGATGCTCTCGAAAAGATGCTGCCCGTAACGAAATCCACGATCTGTTAGCGAGACATGTCCTCCGCAGAGAACAATCGATTGTCCATTCCAACGCCACGCTTTGGATAGGGAACCCGGTGATTTCCTATTCACGGAAAGAGAATCACTTCTCCGAAGAGGAAACCTTGATGCCTAGACGCTCCAAACGCTTGCGAAGGGTGGCGCGGGTTATACCGAGAAGCTTGGAGGATTTAACCTGATTATTACGGGTCAAATCCATCGCACGCCTCGTAAAGTCCTCTTCCACCCAGGGCAATAGTTCCCTATCGCTTTCCTCGCGGATCAAGGCCTCAAATAGCGATCTTGCAGCATCCTCAACCGTCAGCACGGAGACTGGAAAATCCGGTGTCTCGGACATCTCCGTGATGCTTGATACCTGTCCCAGCGGCAGATCCTTCGGCAGGAGAACATCGCTGGTCGCCAAGACGCAGGCCCGCTGGAGTGTGTTCTGCAACTCGCGAACATTTCCAGGCCAAGGGTAGACTTGCATCGCCTTGATCGCCTCCCCTGAGATTTGAAGAAGCGGTCGGTGCTGCTGCTGGGCGATTCTTGAGAGAAAATATTCGGCAAGCAGGGGAATGTCCTCCACACGCGCACGCAGTGGGGGGAGGTGGATGCCGACAACGTTGAGACGATAGTAAAGATCCTCGCGGAACTCTTTCTTCGTGATGGCTTCCTCAAGGTTCCTGTTTGTCGCGGCGACAATCCGAACGTTCGATTTGATCGTGGCGTTTCCACCAACTCGGGAAAACTCACCCTCCTGCAGGACGCGCAGCAACTTGCTCTGGACGGCTAACGGCATCTCCCCGATCTCATCGAGAAACAACGTTCCACCGTTACATTGTTCGAAACGACCGATCCGCTGGGTGGCGGCACCGGTAAAGGAGCCCTTCTCGTGACCGAAGAGCTCGCTTTCGAGAAGGTTCTCGGGAATGGCGGCGCAGTTGATTGCCAACAGGCTTTTCTTACTCCTATCGCTGTAATTGTGGATGGCACGGGCAACAAGCTCCTTGCCACATCCGCTTTCACCTGTAACCAGGACGGGGGCGTCACTCATCGCGACACGGCCGACCATTTTGAAGACAGCCTGCATCGCCTCGGACTGTCCCACGATATCATCGCGGTACTGTTCGACCGTGAGGGCGGGCTTGGCCGGGGCGGCGGAACGGAGCTCTGCAGCAGCTTTAAGTGCAGTATCAACAACGACCTTCATGGTGAAGGGAAGTGATTCCTTGCGAAGGAAGTCGAACGCCCCGAGCTTCATGGACTCAATCACCGCTTGAGTTGTGCCAAAGGCACTCGTGATGATCACCATGGCATTGGGGGACTCAGCCCTTATCTTGGCCAGCAGATCAAGCCCTCCTGCGGGACGCAGGTGCAACTCCGCGATCACCAGGTCAGGCTTTTCCAAACAGAAGAGCTTGAAAGCGTTTGCCGAATTGGTCTCGGTAATGACCCGAACACCGGAGGCTTTCAATTGTTGGCGCGTCCAATCAAGGAAATCGGTTTCGCTATCAACGATCAGGACTGTCTGGATAATGGAAGAGTCACTCATGAGTTTACGGGCAGACCGGTCACCTCGGGATTGTCAACCGAGGCTCCATATCGGCGCTCGCGCGCGGCGTAGTCCATAATTGCCGCATGAAGATCCTCGGCCCCGAAGTCCGGCCAAAGTTTTCGGGTGACATGGATTTCGGTGTAGCTGAGCTGCCAGAGAAGAAAATTCGAGATCCTCATTTCCCCGGAGGTCCGGATCAGAAGATCGGGATCGGGCATCGCGCGCGTATAAAGATGCTTGGAAATAGTTTCCGCAGTGATGTTAGAGGATTCGATTTTTCCCGCTTCTGTCTCGGAAGCTATCGAGCGAACTGCATCCACGATTTCATCCCGGCCACCGTAATTCAGGGCAAGCGTCAGGACGAGGCGCTGATTGCCGGAGGTCTCTTCAATGGCTCGCTCCAGCCGTTGACGTGCCGCCGCCGGGAGATCATGTGTCCGGCCAATCGTCGCGAGTCGAACGCCATTTTTGTTCATCATTGCGACTTTTTCGGAGAGAAAATGCTCAAGAAGAAGCATTAGACCGGCCACCTCATGGGCCGGACGTTTCCAGTTCTCAGTGGAAAAGGCATAGAGCGTCAGATACTCGACCCCTTCATTAATGCAGGATTCGCAGATCGTTTCCACATTGCGGGCGCCTTGCTCGTGCCCCTTGAGGCGCGGCCATCCCCTCTCTTTGGCCCAACGTCCATTTCCATCCATGATGATGGCAATGTGCCTAGGCACCTTGGAGTTGGAATTATTGTTCACGGAATGAAGTGAAATTTTGAAACATGCCTCATTCAGAGGCAACCCGACTACAAGTGGATCGTCTGCGCACGCCCCGGACCCACGCTGACAATGGAAAGCTTTGCCCCGCTGAGTTTGGCAAGTGTCTCCGCGTAACTGCGAGCTTTCGCAGGAAGATCCTTGTACTTGCGGATCTTGTCCGTTGGTGTCAGCCAACCCGGCATCGTCTTGTAAACAGGGCGGCAGCGGGCGAGTTCACCGGCATCGGTTGGGGGAGTGTCCAAGACGGGCCCCTTGCCATCGATACGATAGCCGACACAGATGCTGATCTTCGCAACGCCATCAAGGCCGTCCAGATTGGTAATGGCGAGTTTGTCGACGCCGTTAACCATGGTGGCATACCGTGTCGCCACGGCATCGAACCACCCACAGCGACGGGCGCGACCAGTGGTGGCGCCAAACTCACGGCCCATTCCGTGCAGCATGTCTCCAATCGCATCTTCCTCAGTAGGAAGAGGACCTTCACCGACACGGGTCGTATAGGCCTTAACAACCCCGATAACGTTATCGATACGATTGGGAGCCACCCCGGAGCCGGTGCAGGCTCCGCCGGATGTGGTGTTGGAACTGGTGACAAAGGGATAGGTCCCGTGGTCGATATCCAGAAAAGTTCCTTGGGCTCCTTCAAAAAGGATCTCTTTTTTGGCCTCCATCGCCTTGTGCAGATAGGTGACGGTATTGATCACGAAGGGTTTCAGAATCTTGGCTGCTGCGGCATAGTCGGCCAATACCTTGGCGCCGTTGACAGGCTTGCCTCCCAACCCCTTGAGAACCGCGTTGTTCTCCTTGATACGAAGCGCAAGCTTCTGCTTGAAAACCTCGGGACGGATAAGATCTGCCATGCGGAGACCAGTTCGCGCAGCCTTGTCTCCGTAAGCAGGACCGATACCACGCTTGGTGGTGCCGATTTTGTTCTTACCCTTGAGCTCTTCACGACGCTCGTCCAGGGAGCGATGGTAAGGCATGACCAAGTGGGCACTGTCACTAATGAGGAGATTCTTTCCATCGACCTTGATACCGCGCGCACGAAGTCCCTTGATCTCACCTACCAGGGCAATTGGATCAATCACCACGCCGTTTCCAATCACGCATACTTTGCCCTTGCGAAGGATTCCGGAGGGGATCAGGTGAAGAACGTACTTCTTCTCTCCGTCGACAATGGTATGGCCTGCATTGTTACCTCCCTGACTCCGCACGACGATATCGACCTCACCGGTCAGGACATCGATGATTTTTCCTTTGCCCTCATCTCCCCACTGGGAGCCTACAAGAATGGTGTTTGACATGGTATTAAAGAGAAAAAGCCGAACCTTCGTCCGGCCAAGTGGTCAAAAATCGCCACCCCACCCCCTCATTGCAAGGATAAATACCCCTAGAAACAGAAGAAAAAGGCATTGGAATAAGTAGGAACGCCATCGCGACATTGAAAAATCGCATCGGATGGAGCTAAAAGGGCTCATGGCAAACCACTGGCTCGTTAAATCGGAACCCTCCGCTTATTCGTGGGAGAATCTTGTCGAAGAGGGAAAAACAGCTTGGACGGGTGTGCGAAACTTCCAGGCCAGGAACAACATCCGCTCCATGAAAAAGGGGGATTTCGTCCTCTTTTATCAGAGTGTTACGGATCCATCAGTTCGAGGCATTACAACGGTCGTCAAGGAAGCTTACCCGGACCCGACGGCCAAGGAAGGAGACTGGAGTTGCGTTGATTTGAAGAAGTCAATCGCGCTCCCCTCCCCGGTATCGCTCGCGACCATCAAGGCCGATCCGTCACTGGCTGATATCTCCCTGATCAAGCAATCTCGACTCAGCGTTATGCCACTGACTGCTAACGAGTACGCCCGGATTCTGCAACTTGGCGGATCGAAATAATTCGTCCCTACTCGTCCAGCACGGCAAGGTCGCTGGCAGTTACGCGCAAGACCTCTTCAACTGAAGTCAGTCCCATGGAGGCCTTACGCCAACCATCCCTTCTCAACGGGATCATTCCATCTTTAGTAGCCTGTTCACCTAGCTCATTACCAGTGGCACGCTTTTGAAGGAGTTCCTGAAGGGCTGGTGTCATCAAACAGATTTCCATGATTGCCAGACGGCCGGCATACCCGCTCTGACGGCATTGCTGGCAGCCAACCGGTTGCCTGACTCCCTCTGCAAGTTCCAACGGAAAACCAACTGCCTCCAGTTCCGCATGTGACATCTCCGTAGGTTTTGAACATTTAGGGCAGAGTTTTCTCACCAATCGCTGGGCAAGGAAGGCACGTACCGAGGAGCCGACGAGGAAAGGTTCGACACCCATATCGATCAGACGGGTGATGCCGCCCACGGCATCGTTCGTGTGGAGCGTGCTGAAGACAAGGTGACCTGTCTGCGCTGCGCGGATGGCGATCTCAACGGTTTCGCGATCACGCATCTCGCCTATCATCACGACGTTCGGATCACCACGAAGGATACTCCGCAGGGCGTTTGCAAAGGTCAGTTCGATCTCCGGTTTGACGGCGATCTGAATGACGCCGTCGATCTTGTGCTCCACCGGATCTTCGATGGTCACGATGCGTCGTTCCTTCACATTCAAAGCGCTCAAGAATGTGTACAGGGAGGTGCTTTTGCCGCAACCGGTCGGCCCCGTCACCAGAACGATACCATTGGGCATCGATATCAACGATCGAATGATTCTCTCGATACCTGGCTCCAGACCTAGGCGCTTGAAGTCAAATCGTTCCGCACCAAGAAGTCGCAGGCTCACATTCTCTCCATGCACGCACGGAATGGTCGCCACGCGCACATCGATGGGGTGCCCCTTATGTTCCAAGGCAATGCGTCCATCCTGCGGGAGGCGTCTCTCGGCAATATCTAGCGAGGCCATGATTTTAAGGCGGGATGTCACGGAATCCTGCAGTACCCGGATCTTGGGTGGGACCGGGGCCTCGTGAAGCACACCATCGATGCGATAACGGATACGCAGATCGTGACCAAGCGGCTCGAAATGAATGTCAGTGGCTCCCTGTTGAAGCCCCTCGCGCAGGATTTGATTCACGAATTTCATCACGGAAGCCTCGGGATCCTCACCATCGAGCACATTGACCTCCTCTTTCTCAACAAAAGCCTCCTCATCGCGTCCCTCGAGCAATTCCTCAAAAGTCTCTGCGCCCACTCCGTAAGCGGCCTTTACCGCTTCGGTCAAGCGCCGGCGCGTGGTCATGACGAGATTGATGTTGCCGGGATAGTGATGGGTAACAGCCTGCCATGCGGCATGATCGAAGGGATCCCAGATCAATAGGTTAATTGTTCCGGAAGCAATGGGATCACCATCGGAAAGAGGCTCCGCTGGTTGTTCTGGCAAAATTTGAAACCCAAGAGCCAGTCGCGCAGGAAAGCTTGAACGTACATTCTCGGCAGGCTTCACCTGATCCTCTTCCCTCCAATCCATTCCAAGTTCAGAAGCAAGGATCTTCATGAAATCATTTTCAGGCACAGAACCCGTTGAAATAACCGCCGCAACCTGGGATTGCTGAGCGAATGCTGCAAGACCTAGTGCCTTGCTCACCGCGTCAGGATCGTTGCAACCAGCTTTCTTGGCGGCTGAAATCAACAAGTCACCCAGCCCGTTCACCGAGGGACTTGAAAAAATGGAGATTTCAGATGTGGCAGAAGCCATCCTTGGACTATCTCCCAAGCATTAATCGCCGCAAGAGATCTCTTTCTGGGGAAAATGAATCACTGGGTGACAACACAGTAATCAAACCAGTCGAAGTATGCCTTCCCGGCACTCTCTCTTCCATGGGATGTTGCATATAGACCGAAATAGACGCCGGTGTATCCGCCTGCCACTTGCGTGGAGACATATCGTGTCTCGGCTTTGCCCAACTCAGCAAGCGAACCGGGTGAACCTGCAAGGAAACGGTAGGTTGTTTTGTCGCACTGGATCGACAACTCCACGGGCCCGGGGGCAATTTCCATACAGGCAACCTGAGCGCTAAGGCTACCGATTCGCCTGCGAACGATCGCACACCGTTTGCCACCTCGGCGAGTCACTGCCAGTTCACAGTGGTGATTATTGTCAGCCAGGACCGTGAAACCAGCTTCCTCGTTTTCGGAAGCCGGGTTAAAATCAAGCAGTGTGGAGATCACGCAGTCAAAATGCTCCTGGCGACGTCCCACGAAAGCCGGAGAGTCCTGCTCATCAAGGGAGGGTTTGCCGCATGATAGGCGGAGCGATCCCGGGCGCTCTGAAAGGGAGTAGAGCGAGGGATCGGGGTTGCGGAGATGGTTCCAGGCAAAACCGAGCGCGGTAGCGTCAAAGTCATCACGCTCGGCAGATGCAGGCCACAGACACGGTGTCATGGGGCGGTCGACCTCCATCGTGCAGAGAACCTTCTCCCCATGGTTCACGATGGGCCATCCGTCGATCCACTCGACGGGTGCAAGGTATGTCTCGCGACCGAGGTGGTGCCAGGAGTACTCGCCATAACGGTAGCCGAGGAAGACGATCCACCAGTTGCCATGGTGATCCTCGAAGAGATCGCCGTGCCCGGTTGACTGAATGTCATTCATCAGGCTCCGGTGAGTGAGGATGGGATTGTGCGGGCACGACTCGAAGGGACTCGTCACACCATAGGGATCACGGGAACGCGCGATCGTCACCATATGGCACTCCGCCGTACCCCCTTCGGCCAACGTCAGATAATACCAATCGCCGATGTGGTAGAGATGGGGTGCCTCGGGATAGGAGCCTCCCGTGCCGGGCCACAGAAATTTTGACTCTGTAAGCTGCTTACCTGTAGCGATGTCGATCTCGCACTGATAGGCACCCCTCACGGGCGCCCATCCGGTTCCGTTGCTCGTGAAGTAGACCTTGCCGTTGTCGAACAGCAGCGATGGATCGATCCCCTTTTGGGCAACCCAGATCGGATCAGACCATTCTCCGGCTGGATCCTCGGTCCAGACATAGAAATTTCCTCCACCGGTCATGTTGGTGGTGACCATGTAGAAGCGTCCCTCATGATACCTGATTGTGGGTGCATAAATGCCATCAGAGGGTTTGACACCCTTCAACGGCAGCTGGCTTTCTCTGGTCAGACAGTGACCGATCTGACGCCAGTTCATGAGATCCCGGCTATGATAAATGGGCACTCCGGGAAAGTACTCAAAGCTGCTGTTCACGAGGTAGAAGTCCTCGCCGACTCGGCAGATGCTCGGATCGGGATGGAAACCGGGAATAATGGGATTGGTGTATTTCATGGAAAACGTGTTTGGGAGGGATCAGTGTTGAGGACGATCGAGGATGTCGTAACCGAGTCCGCCATCCTGGGGGTGATGCTTACCGGAGCGGTCTAGTTCCTCTTCGGATGGGAGCATTCTGCGGTATTCATCCACGTAGAGGCCGATCTTATCAACGGGAATCGCCTCGAATCCCGGAAGCTCCCGGCGTAATTGGCTGTCGGGCTTGATCCTGAAGTCGAGGGCCGAGGGATCCGCAAAACCCGGATTGGAGGCAACGGCCAGATTGGTGCCCGTGGCAAAGGAGGGGGAGGCCTTTGTTTTTCCCTGATCGACGTTCTGCCAGACGAATGGCCGAACGCAGTTCACGGCGACGTTGTCGGCGATCACTCCCTGGTGAGGAAGCAGAGTCACGAATTCGAACCCGGTCTTGCAGTCCATGGCCACGTTGTTGCTGCAGTCATAGGGTTGGGTGACGCCTTCCTTGCCCATATTGCCACCCTTAAACAGGTAGCCCGTCCCCCTCTTTCCATCGCTGTGGAGGTCGACGATGTTGCCGATGAGTTTCATGTCGGGATGATCGAAATCAAAGTAGATGCCGTCGCCGATCCGGGAGTCGTGCATGAAATTGTAACGGAAGGTGACATTGCCGAAGTGTCGGCCCCTCTGGTCGTAAGCATAGAAGGCCCCCAGGTCGTTGGAGACAAGGCACCAGCGGAAGATCTCGTTGAACTCAAAAACATGATCCATGCTCCCGTAAAGAATACCCCCGTGCGGGGTGTCGTGAATCAGGTTGTTGGCCACGTACATTCCGACAGCCGTGTGGTGACCACCACCTCCACCTCCGGTGAATCCGGCATTGACTCCGGGAGTGTAGACAAGTGCTAGCTTGGCAAAGTCAAAGATGTGGTTGTTCACCACGCGGTGACCGGCCGGCACTCGGGGCACGGAAGCCTCATCCCCGCCTCCGAGCCAGACTCCTCCCTCACCGAGATCGTACAGGTCATTGCTCTGGATAACATGCTCCTTACCTCCGTCCACCACGATGGCGTAGCGGTCGACATGGCGTACGGTGCACCCCGCCACCAAATTATGCTCCCCGCCGGCGATTCGGATACCGTCGCCGAGGTTCGACTCGACGACAAGCCCTTGCAGGACGATATCGGAAGCCCCCTCAAGCGAGATCACGGGAGAAGACTGGTCGGCAAGCAGGATGGATGGGGCTCCGGGGTGTACCGGCGGGTAGAGGTAAATCTTCCGATCCTTGAAATCGATGCACCACTCGCCCGGTTCCGAGACCTCCTCCAGAAGGTTGGTCAGCCAGTAGGCCTCGCGACCGTTTCCAGCGGGACGGGTGTACTTGTTGCCGATTCCGCTTGGGATTGGTTTGGCAAAGGTGGCCGTGCGAGCCGCCGGATCGATCGCCGCAACTCGCTGCCCCTGAACGACCCAGGTCACACGCCAGAATCCGCGGAGCCAGACGCCGCGGTCTAGTTGACGCTTCCAGACCTCGAATTTGGGTACCTCCTCCGTGCGATAAACAAAGGTTCCTCCAGGGCCGTTCGGATCCACTTTCTTGACCGAGGCGGCGGGGTTCCTCCAATCGGTCGGGCCCCCTGCGTTATCAAGGACCTTCTCGAAGCGCAGGTATCCGGTCTTCGGGTAGCGGGAGAGAGGGAGTCTCATTCCATTGAGAAAGAGATCGGGGATCCTGTGAAAACCGCTATCGTCAAAAACATCCGGGAAGGGACCCACGTTTTTCACCCCGAGTTTGTCGAGATCGAGGCTCACGATCTTGCCCCGAAGGCCCTGGGGAATACGGTCAAGGGTCACCGGATCAGTCACGGGCACAAGATCTGCGGTAGACAGGCGCCTCCCGCCAAGCAGACGCGGAGTCTGTCCGTCGAGCGCACGCCAAATCACCGGATGCCCCGGCCTTCCGGAGTCCTCGCCAGTGAGCTTCAGTTGTTCCCCAAAGAGATAGTCGCCTCCGGCGATCAAGATCGTGATCCCTTGGTCTTTCGGAAGTCCCCTGGCCGCATCGCGTGCTTTGGCGAGGGTTGCAAGAGGATGATCCTTGGAGCCATCGGCCGTGTCATCCCCCTTTGGCGAAACATAGAGGTCAGCCGAATGCAGCACGCTCATGGATAGACTAAGGAGGAGGTACGGAGTGATACGTTTCATAGAATCAGTAGTTGAGCTCGATGACGGAGGCGATGGAATCAGGAGCCTTGGCGGGCAAACCCGAAACCGTGATCCCCTTGTCGTTTTGAATCACGGTCAGTTTGGCCAAGGGATCGGCCAGCAGAGAGGCTGACGAGATCTGGTGAGCGAAGGCTGGGACGCTGATTTTTCCATTCGCGGGCCACTTGAAGAGAATCAGATAGAGATGCCCCGGTTTCTGGGTGGCTCGCCACTTCCAATCGGAAATAAAAAGAGGCTTGCCGGTCTTCTGATCCCTGAGCCACCAACTGAATGATCCTGCTTCGCGTCCAAAAGGAGTGGGACCGGTCCCGTAGATAGCGGATCCGTTGATCCTCATCCAGTTTCCGACCTCGGCAAGTCGATCGAGGCTTTCCTTGGGGATGCGACCCTGGGCATCCGGACCTACATTGAGGAGATAGTTACCCCCCTTGCTCGCGATATCGCAAAGATTCCTGATCAAAGTCCCGGTTGATTTCCAGTGATCGTCACCCCGTTTGTATCCCCAGGAGTCATTGAAGGTCATGCAGGTCTCCCAATCCCTTCCGGGAAATCCCTGAGGTGGGATAAATCCTTCCGGAGTCTCCGTGTCACCGGGAAAATACTTTTTCCCCGCAGGGTCTTTGGTGTTGCTCAGGCGGTTATTCTGAATCAGTCCCGGATGCACTTCCTGAACGACGGCATTAAATTTTTTAGCCCGAGCCTTGGTGATTTCCTTGGGCGTGTCCCACCACAGAATGGCCGGGGTATCCGGTCCATAGTGCGTGAGCAGTTCCCTCACCTGGGGAATGGCAACATTGTCAATGTAGTCGTCCATATCGCGGTGCTGAGCCTTGTCCCAAGGTCCTTTTTCCCGCTCCGGATGCTTGGGCATGGAGAGGCCGATCGCACCACCATTGTTCCAGTCTTGCGCGTGCGAATAGTAGAAGCCTAGCTTCATGCCCTGCTTGCGGCACTCCTCGGCCAGTGCCTTGAGGGGATCCTTTTTGTAGGGCGTCGCCTGCACGATGTTCCAGTCGCTAGCCTTGGAATCAAACATCGCGAAGCCGTCATGATGCTTGGCCGTGATCACGATGTACTTCATGCCGGCGGATTTCGCAGCGGCGACAAATTGGACGGCATCGAATCCCTGCGGATTGAACTCCTTGGCATACTGCCTGTACTCAAGGACTGGTATCCGGGCATCGTGCATCAGCCATTCACTGAATCCCGAGACTCGTTTCCCATGATACCACCCTGCGGGAACCGAAAACACGCCCCAGTGGATGAACATCCCGAACTTCGCATCGCGCCACCATCCCATGCGAGCGTCGCGCAGGGGCTTTGTCTCTCCGGATACCGACGAGAGTGGATGTGCGGGGTCGGAGACGGGTCGCGAGGAGGGCATCACCAAGGTGGTGGTGCCCGGACCGGGGCAGGTGGGTTCGCCGTACGCAAGGGAGGCGGCGAGAAGACCGACGAGCAGGACGGAGATCTTCATGGTGTGGATAATTTCAGCGTTTAAAAAGAGTAAGAGGTGATGGCGTTAACAGTTGAGTGATGGCAATCACCCTCTTTTCTCCGGTGAAACCTTCAAGAGGATCACACCGTGCACCGGCACTTCGGCAGTGTAGGATCGATCGAAGGTTCCCAGATCTTTCTGCCGCCAAAGGTCGCGCAGGATCTGTTTTCCCGAAAATCCCGCCTGATTCCAATCCAGGGTAACCTGAGCAGGGGTCTCGCCCGTGTTGAAAAGCCCAATCGCCTTGTTCCCGTCAGCGAGTTCCTTGACGTAGACCTTCAGTGGACCCTCAGGGGAAACACAGACCGCCGGTTTGCAGAGTTCGTCCTGATCGATGGCCAGCACTTCGTCATTGGTAATCAGGCCAAGGGTGAAGGGATCGAGATGTTCAAGATCACATCCGAGCAGCAACGGTGCGGAAAGCAGGCACCAGAGTGAGACATGGGAGTACTGCTCGTCCGGAGTAAGGTGGGAGGGATGAGGATTTCCCCACCCAACGCGCCCCACCACCAGCATGTCGGGATCGTTGAAATGACCGGGACCCTGATAAGCAGCCCAGGCAGTCTGCTTGCCAAAACCAATGCCACTCATGCTTTTCCAACTGTCATTGATATCGCCGGTCGTTCGCCAGAGGTTTGATAGGTGCTGCCAGTCGGCGGCATTTTTGAAAGGCGCGGAATTGGAGAGACTGTAAACGATATCCCGGCCTGTCGACCTAAGAGCATTGGCCATGGCCTCGACATGAGGAACATCAATCGGGTTCCAATCATACTTGAGGTAATCGACTCCCCATTCAGCCCATTGCTTCGCATCCTGTTCGTGGAACGGATAGGTGCCGAATTTCCAGTTCGACTTCCGCTTGGCCATAATCTCGGCGCCTTCCTTGCTCTTGTTCCGTGCCGCCTCATTCTGGGCTCCACCAGCCATTTGGTTGAAGGCTGCTCCCGTGTTTCCTATCCTGTAATATTCGTTGTGATCGCCTGATTCAATCCAGTCATAGACCCCGTTTTGATTGTCACAGGAACTGCCGATATGCCCCTCGTAACTCCCCCTCCACGGGGTGGAGTAGATGCCGAATCTAAGGCCCATGCCATGGATTTGATCGGCGAGGGCCTTGATGTCGGGGAACTTGAAATTCGGTTGGATCGCATTCCAAGTCCCACCGCGTTTACCCTGCCAGCCATCGTCGATATTGATGTAGGTCCATCCATGCTGATCGAGACCTGAAGCTTTCATGGCCTGTGCGGAGCTGAGAACTTTTTCCTGACTCACCTTGCCACCCCAGCAGTTCCAACTGTTCCATCCCATGGGGGGAGTCAGAGAGATCTGCTCCCCGACAACAATCTTCAGGGAATGCTTACTCTCCCCTTTGTCATTGCGTGCGGTCAGGGTCACTGCGTTCGTGCCAACCTGAATGACTGAACCGGTGATCCTGCCGGTGGCCGAATCAAGCGTGAGTCCCTTGGGTAAGCCCTCGGCGGTGAAGGTCATCGGACGTGATCCGGTCGCTGGAATTGCGAAAAGAAATGGTGATCCGGGACGAACGCCGAACACCGATGGCCCGTTGATCCGCGGGGTTGCTGGCGCAGATGGCGTCAATGGAGTCGGTAATGTCGTTGACTCCGGAGACGGGGAGGCCTCAGGTGACGGGGTAACCGCAAGGACCAGGTTGCCGGTTGCTAGTATGAGGAAGCTGAGGAGCGATTTCATCGGGAGAATGTGGGTGTGCTTGTGTTCAGAAAATTACGAAACAATCGTTCCCACTGGGAGGCCGCTCCGGTTCGATCGGGTTTCATGCCGAAGCCATGTCCTGTCTTGGCTAGAAGATAAAAGTTCACCTCCTGACCGTTTTCATGGCAGGCCTGGGCATAGGCCTTCGCACCGCTGATCCATTGCGGTTTGTCCTGATCCCCGATCAGGACAAACACTTTGGTCCGAGAATCACTCGGAGGAGTCACAGCCAAATCAAACCCCTTGGGTCCGGCATGTTCATCCAAGTAGGCGGGGTAGATGAGGATGAGAAAGTCGGGTGCATGTTTCCCATCAAGAGTATGCACGAGGCGTGCGGCCAAATGACCACCAGCGGAGAATCCCATGATTCCGACCGGTTTTGCCTGCAAGCCCAACTCTTCTCCATGCTTGTTTAGGAGATTCCAAGACTTGCGGGCATCCTTGAGGGCCTTATCCCTGATGGCAAGAGATGATCCGATGGAGTATTCAAGAATCGCCACGTCATACCCCTGCTTGTTGAGAAAATCGGAAACAAGTTCACCCTCATGACAGATGGCCAAGGCATGGTAACCGCCGCCAGGAAAGAGAAGGATGGTCCCGCGTGCGTGTGCCAAGGATGTTTTTCTGAGAATCAGGACAGGTTGACTCACCTTGATGATTCCGGGCATCAACCCCCAGCGGGGAACGATCGGGTTGGGTGACTCCCGAAGTTGCCTTCCTTTAAGATCCACGATCCTCTCGGCCCTCAAAACCGGCGACATGGCGGGCGACATCGAGAACAAAAGCGTCAGCAACAAAATGAATAGGGATGTTTTTTTCATCGTTAGATCAATTTCTGGAAGTGGAAACCTTCAAGAGGATCACACCGTGCACCGGCACTTCGGCAGTGTAGGATCGATCGAAGGTTCCCAGATCTTTCTGCCGCCAAAGGTCGCGCAGGATCTGTTTTCCCGAAAATCCCGCCTGATTCCAATCCAGGGTAACCTGAGCAGGGGTCTCGCCCGTGTTGAAAAGCCCAACCGCCTTGTTCCCGTCAGCGAGTTTCTTAACGTAGACCTTCAGTGGACCCTCAGGGGTAACGCAGACCGCCGGTTTGCAGAGTTCGTCCTGATCGATGGCCAGCACTTCGTCATTGGTGATCAGGCCGAGTGTGAAGGGGTCGAGATGTTCAAGATCGCATCCTAGCAGCAACGGTGCGGAAAGCAGGCACCAGAGTGAGACATGGGAGTACTGCGCATCAGGCGTGAGGCGTTTCATCTTACCACCACCATTGGCTCCGATCTCGAACATGTCGGGATCATTCAGGTGACCGGGAGATTGGTATTGAGCCCATTTTTGCTGGCTGAACCCGATCCCGCTCACGCTCTTCCAGGAATCGGTGATATCCGTGGTCGTCCTCCACGACTCGGCATTGGGAGCAACCTCCTTGATGCTCTTCGAGAGTGTGTCCTGATGGTTATTGGAGAGACTCAGGATGATATCCCGACCTGAATCCCTCAGGGCTTGATGCATCAGGATCACGTCAGGAGCCTCGATCGGATTCCAGTCGTACTTGAGATAATCGAATCCCCAGTCGGCAAACTCACGGGCATCCGTCCTGATGAAGGAATAACGGCCAATCGCTTTGGGAAGCTGCTTCTGATTGGGAGGGTTTTTGCCCGGCCATTGTTTCTTTGGATCCCACAAACCGTTCGGATCCTCAGAGGTTCCCCCGCAATATCCCGCATAAGACATCACCCACGGCGTGTGATAGATGCCGGCCTTGAGTCCCATGGAATGGATCCGGTCGACCATTCCCTTGATATCGGGGAATTTCTTGTTCGCTTGAATCGCGTTGTTTTTTCCAGTGCGATCGCCCTGCCAGGCATCGTCGATGTTCACGAAGGACCAACCATGCTGGTCTAGTCCTGCCGCCTTCAGTGCGTTCGCAGACCGCAGTATCTTTTCCTGATCAACGCCGCCGTGCCAACAGTTCCAACTGTTCCATCCCATTACCGGAGTCAGGGCAATCTGCTCACCAACAACAATCCTGAAAGGCTTTTTTGCCTCTCCCTTGGAATTCCGAGCAATCAAGGTGACAACATTTGTGCCGACGGAGCGCAATGAACCAGTGATCTGGCCGGTTGAAGGATCCAGAGATACTCCCTCCGGAAGCCCCTCAGACGCGAAGGTCATCGGCCGATCCCCGGTGGCCGGGATGGAGTAAAGAATTGGAGAACCTGGGCGGACTCCAAAGACCGAAGCGCAATTGATCCGTGGTATCGCTGATGCAGGAGGAGTCAGCGGAACTGGGCAGATAGGCGTGGGCGATAGCGTCGGTGCCAATGTTACAGTTGTCTGGAAATTACCATTGGTCGGCTTCGTCTCAGCAAGAAGAGCAGGTGCTATCAAGGTGCAACCCAAAAGAAACAGATATCTCGTGGGATAACTCTTCATATCAGATGAGGTAATCTCTTCAGGATTTGTTGCGCTCGAGCGTGACCGTTGTGCGCTGGTTCTTTCCGGTTGAAAAATGGACGAAATCTTTTTGTCCCGGCCAAATAACCGAGGCCGTGGCTGTTTTATCATCGTAGGAGATTACAGGCAGTTGTTCACCCCCCTTGATCGGAATCATCAGGATTCGGAATCGGGGATCAATCCCCTTTTGGGAGACAACCAGCCTTGTTTTCAGAGGACTTCCACCCGCCACCGTTGTGCCAGCAAGTTGCTCGATTCGTACAGGGGCGTTCTCACTCCCGACCTCGTTGTAGGAGGCGTGACTAGCCTCTCTATTTTCCAATCCCAGGAAGCAGACCATGAGTCCGGGTGCATCCTTCGGGAGAGCCTGCACGGGCTCCATCCGATCCCACTCCGCCGGGCCTGCGAAACGCGTCAGGATGATGGAAACCGGTGAACCCGAGACAGATGCCGTCGCAGGCAGCATCCGCGTTCCGACCGGCACCTGCATCAGCCAATCATACAGATGCTCCTTCCCATCCTTGGAAATGTCATCAATGACAAGGGCGTAGGGATGCTTCCCATTCACGATCCCAGCACTCCGAAAGGCATACTCAACGGGATTACCCTCGATGCGCATGGTAGGTCCCCAGTTCGAGCGGGTGTAATCATCTCCCCAGAGACGCATCTTGTAATGCTGGGTTCCCTTGAAATGCTCCACGACTGCTGGATCGGTTTCCACGGAGAGTTTCCAGTGAGGGAAGGCCGGGTCATGCCAACTGAAGTGCATGGGACTGGTCCACCCGCAGTCATAGGAGTTCTTGAGATCCGAGGAGGCCAAGATAAGCGGCCCGTTGGTCTCGGTTCCAAGAAAGCTCACCTTGGGGGCCCATCCGACATCGGAGTGTCCCAGTCCATCGATCCGGACGGTATTGTGATCGGAGGAAAAGGAGGACTTGGGACCGGCTTCCACAGCCCACATCACCCCGCCCGAGGCCAGATAGAATTGGCCCGAGTCATGATGCTGGTGGCCGATGTGACGCAGGTCGGGACGTGCCTCGAACATCAGGAAGAGGGCATCCTGCTGGTCGCCGCTCCTCACCGAGAAAAGACCGTGATCAGGATCCGCAAAGACATCGGGCAGGTGGAGATCCGATCGATCCCAGGCAGGCTTGAGCACCCCCTCCTCGGTTCGGAATCCCTTCCAGTCCATCGTGGTGAAGACATCGGGCGCAGTGATCGTGTCCAACCCCCCGAAGGTATCGAGGACGGGCTTCTTGCTATCCATCGGCGCAATGGGCTTCTCCTGATCGGGCCGCCCTTGGCGCAACAACCAGTCCGCCGCCTGATCCCCCGGATAGAGCGCTTTCAGGAAAGAGGCCAGATTTCCCCAGAACGGGGCGCACCCCCAGGTGCCGTTGTTCACATTGATGCCACCCTGGGGAACGACGTCCTGAACTTGGGCGGCGGTGAGTTTTTTGAGATGGGGATTGCCGAGATAGTTCTCCCCACGACGCGCCAGGGCAACTCCTGACGTCAGCGCATACAGAAGTCCCGCCCCGTTCTTGCCATTGGGCTCGAAGATCACCCCGTGAGAATCAATCCCCCAAGTCAGGTAATCGCGCACCGTCTGCGACGCAACCTTGCGGATTTCAGGGTCGTATCCCTCCTCATCCTCAATGGCTAGAGCCGTCAGGAAATGGGTGAGATCCCAGCCTGTCCAGTTCGTGTCGCGCCACCGACTCGGGCCGTTCTCCCCATAGGCAAGCTTTCCGGAAGTGGTCTTGGCGATCACCCGGCGCAGGATCGTCTTCTGTTCCGGCGTCATCCACTTGGCAGCCAAGTCATAACCGAAGCCGAGATTGGAAGCGGAGACCAACTGATGGAAGGCACGCCAGTGATCCGGAGGGGAGTTCTTGTCCGCATTGACCTTGTCAAAGAGCGGTTCCCTCAGCCTCCAGTAGTTCGCCATCGCGGAGGCTACCTCTTTTCCCCGGGCCTCGTCATTGTCAAGCAGGGCCCGGAAGGCCGCGGCTTCAAGAAGGCGGGGCAAATAGCCGGCATGAGGGGTCAATTTTCCCTGAAGCTTGTATCCCTTGAAATAATGCCACGGAAACCCGGTTTTCTCATCGACCATCCACTCGAGCCCCGCCAAATCTCCCGAGGAGAGCTTGGCAAAGATTTTTCCCTCATCGGAGGTCTTGTCATAGAGCGTCTTGGAGAGAAAAAGATCTGTGTGAGACAGCAACTGACGGCCACTGATCGTCGACTCGAGTTGATTCTTGATGAGCGGAACATCCTCGGGACTAAAGAGGATTCGCGGATGGATGCCCGGCGGCGGAACCTTCGAGTAAAGACGGTTCTTGTCGAATCCCTTCAGGTCATAATCTGATTTGGGAATGACAGGCCATTCGGTCTCCGGTCCCTCAAACAAGGCGATCTGCTCGGGAGTGGCAAACTGGGTCCACTGAGGTTGGGACGAAAGATTAGTGCGGCTTTTGATAAGGGCCTCCGGGTCGTCAAGAATGCGAGGGGTGTCGGCACAAACGAATCCTGCCGAGAGAAAGCCAAGCGCGATAAAAAGTCTCTTGTTCATTATTGGATTCTTATTTTGAGGATGGGGAGACGTAGTGAAGGAAGTTGCAGAAGAGCTTCCGCGCGACCTCTGCAGGCGATTCCGGATTGTCGAGCTGCTCGATGATATCAAGACCGGAAATGATCACCCTCCCCTTTCCTACGGGAAGGATCGAGACAGCCGATCCCAGTTGCATGGGCCAAGTATGGTAGGCGCCAGCAATGAGTTCCCCCCCATTGATCTGAAGAGCCGTCCGTCGTCCTCCGACCACTCCCTGGTAAGGCCAGTTCAGGGCCTGGTTGACAGGGAGTCCCGCGAAGAGCGGATGATCCTTCACAAAGTACTGTCCGCCAAGCCAGCTGCCACCCAGTACGAACCCTTTGCCCTGCAGGGTGCCCGCAGCCTTTCCTAGCGCATCGAGCCAGTTTTCGGCGTGATCGAGAATCAGCACGGTCGTACCATCCCGAGCCGCCCTTTGCAGGACCTGATCCGCCGTAATCTTCTCGGGAATCGGCGTCTGCCAGAGCATCTGCATCTGGGCCGAGAAGTTTTTCTGCAGGAGTTCGACACGGATCGGCACAGGCCTGCCTCCCTTCAACGCCAACTTGAACTGCTTCGTGGCCGAGCGACCCGGCTTGGATTCATCAAGCAGTTGCTTCCCATCGATCCAAAGTCGGGCACCATTACGGTACTTCAGTGTCAGGGCATACTCGCCCTCGACAGGAGGAACAAGATTGCCCTCCCATCGGACAGAGTAATTTTCGATCAGCGGAACGTGAGAATCTGGAGATGCACCGAAGGACACATTAAGATCAACATTCCGGTCAACACGCCGATAGAGCGGCTTGGAGAAGTCCTCTCCGTTGAAGAAACTGACTGCGAGGCCGGGGGTTTTGCCATCAGGTTGGAGGAAGGATTCCTTGGGAATAATTGAAGGCTCATTGAACGGAGACTTGGCCACAATCAGCCAATCCAACTTCGCTTGGGTATCATCGAAGATCGGGACATCGATCCCCTTCCCTTCCTTGAGGAAGTCCCGAACTCGGGAGCCATTCTCGAAGACGGCACCGGTCCCGGTGATCGGGATATGTTTCCAATCAACCGCCAGGACCTGATCATGCCCGGAGGCCTTCACATTTCCTTGGGGATCTATCAGGGAAGCCGAAATGGTGCTCATCCCCTGCTCTTCTGTCAGAGGAATCTCCACCCCTTCGCTCAAGAGCTGACCATAAATTTCCCCGCCACTTGCCCGAACCGGCAGATCCTTAGAAAAGGTCTGCTTGCCATCGGGACCGGATGTCGTGATCCGAAGTGTGAGGGCACCTTTCAGATCCTTTTCATTGATCAGATAAAAATCGACAGTGACACCTCCCGGGAACGGGCTGATCTGGCGTCGAGGCTTCACCGCCACATAGAGCGGTTGGTTATAGTAAGCCAGAATAGAGGGATCGGCCTTGGGATTGCGGAAGCAATCAACCACTCCCGAATGGTTCTCGATCAACTCGGACTCCCACCCATTGATGGCATAGCCGTCATTGGCATCACAGATGCGAGTGTCCTCGATCTTGCGTCCCTGGTGCTCAATGCTGACGACTCCCATCGCCTTGCAGAGATCATCAACGTTCGGGAAGGCACCGCGCAGATTGTTTGAGGTGAGATACTCGTCAAAAGCCGCATACCAGTCACGGTAGACCTGCCCGTCCCAACCGAGATTCGTGACTCCATCGAGGGATTTCTCGATAAGTCCAAGACGCGGCGGTGCGGAAACCGCCCCTTCCTCGCCCCAGTAAACCTCCTCCGTAGCGTTCGTGGTGTAGCCGTAGTGGTGGGTGGGATCCTTGTAGAACTCCTGCTTCCAGAGTTCTGGCCCGCTGGCACGGTGGAAATCCCACCATCCATTCATATGAACCTCCATGTCGAAGGGTCTCATATTCATCTTGGCAGGATCGTTTTTCGGATCCGGTGCACGTCCTGCCCAAGCCGAGGTGTAAACAATCAGACGGCTCGGATCGATGGCATGGGCATCGCGGAGGTCGCGACGATGGATGTCGAGGAGGGCGGTGTTCGTGTTCGCACCCCACTTGTCCCATTGCTCGTTGATCATGTTGTAGATGATGAGGGAGGGATGACTCCGATCCCGCTTCACCATACGGAGAAGTTTTTCACGGCATATGGCCTGAGCAAAGGGGTCGTCCTTGCCGGAGACGTAGCCACCCGGTTCCTCAAAATAGAGCAGACCCATTTCATCCGCCTTGTCAAAGATGATGGGGTTGCCAATGCATCGATGGAAATTGAGCATGTTCAGTCCGTAATCCTTAGCGGTCTGGACCTGCTTGGCCGCAAGTTCAGGAGATGGGAAGACTCCATTGATCGGCCAGAACCCCCAACTGATGGCGGTGCGAAGCACTGTACGCTTACCATTGAGTCGCAGAACGGCATCGCTGCCGATCCCATCTGGTGAAAACCAACGGAAACCAAAGGTACGGGAATCCATGTCTGAATTCTTGTCATCGGATTTCAGGGCAACCGTCATCGTGTAGAGCTCAGGCGTCTCCACGCTCCAGAGCTTTGCATCAGGAACAGAGACAGGGCAGGTGATCGTCGATTCTCCGGGAGCGAACTCAAGTCCAGTGAGTTCCTTGCTAAAGACCTGCTTGCCCGTGGCTTTTTCAACAACGGAGACCATGGCCCTGCCAGCCAGTTTTTTCGAGGAGGTGTTCTTTACCGTCGCGATGGCATTGACCGTGGTCTTTTCAGGCGTATTCTGAATATAGAGATCATCGACATAGAGCGGATCCGTGACGGCAAGATGCACACCGCCGGTCACGCCTCCAAACCCGTGACCCAAGGGAATAAGGTGATTTCCCCACTTGAAGGGATCGACATCCTTCCAATCGAAATTCCCGCCTGGATTGGTGACGCGAACAGCCAATTGAACCTTCTGCCCAGGTTTCACTACCTTGGATATGTCGGCCTCGAACGGTGTGTTCCCCACGATGTCATAAGCCACTAGGTTGCGGTTCACATAGACCTCTGCACGCAACCTCACGGAGTCGAACAGAAGCCTTAGCACCTTACCCGAGGCATCGGAGGGAACCTCAAAATCACGCACCCACCAGGTGACGCCCCTCACCATACTGTCAGGTCCCTGACCTTTGCCAAAATACTCCTCGGAGGTGCCGGGAACAGAAACGGTCAGCGCATCCTTACCTCCCAGCGAATCCCATCCTCCGCTAGGGGAATTTGTCGGAACTTTGGACAGATCGACTGGAGGCAGGAAGAGTTCGTCGTTCTCCCATGAAGCAGCCTTGTCCTGCCAGAGATGCCAACCCTGTCCGGAAAGGTCAATCACCTGACGGCCCACAGTCTTGGGGTGACACCCGGTAAGAAAGAGGGAAACAAGGCCCATAAGGCCTGTATGAAGAACAGTGGAGAGTCGCATGAGGAAAGTTACTTGGAGGACGTGCCGGCGGGAGGGGTAGCAGTTAGTGTAGTTGCAGGTTCAGGCGCGAGAGGAGAGCCCATCAGTTCCTCCAGTTTGGGACGAACGGCCTCAATCCAGATCCGATAGCCTTGATCATTGGGATGTAGCAGATCCGGCATGATTTCCTTGGAAAGATTTCCCTGCGGATCGACAAACTTAGGTCCAATATCCATGAAGAAGATATTTTTCCCATCGGCGAGAGCCGGAAGCAGGGCGTTCACCTGATCGTTTCTTTGGCGCAGGGAATCTTTCGGTATTGCCGCGCGAGGGAAGATGGCAAGAAGCAGGATCTTTGCCTGAGGTTGTTTGGCTCGGACGGTCTCGATGATTTTCTTGATCCCGGTAGCCACCCATTCAGGCTTCTCGTCACCGTAGTGACCGATGTTGTTCGTGCCGATCATGATCATCACGACCTTGGGATGAATGTTGTCGAGTTCCCCATTGAGCAGGCGCCAGAGAACTTCTTCGGTCGTTTCTCCACTGACTCCAAGATCAAGGGGCTTCCAGGGAGCGAAGCGGGCATAGGAATCGGCGCCTTTTTTCGGCCACCCGTCGGTGATCGAGTCACCGATCAGGACAAAATCGAAATCCCCATGTCCGGCCTTGATCTGCCGCATGAAATCCGTATGCCGACTTTTCTCCACTGGAGTGACAGCACTCTCAGGTGTGCGCGGCTCTGCCTGCACGGCTGAGAGCGCAGTACCCGGTAGCAGGGTCAATAAAGTGGCACATATCAGGAAACGGAATCGGGTATTCATGGTAGTGGGAGACGATCCTGACCGATGCGAATCAGGGATTGGCAGGCAGTTTTCCAAGCATTTCCTGATAATTTGACCACCCTGTTTGTTGATCCTCCTTGTCTGGGGAAGATACCAAAACGGCCAGTTCATCAGCCTTGAGTTTGAGCGTAGAGGGAACGGGTAAGAGAAGTCCGGCCAGTGAATCGTGCAGGGAAGAGTTTGCAGCGGCAGCAAGAGGACAGGAAAGGTCGGTGTCACCAGGATTGAAAAGAAGGTGGAACTTCTTTCCTGATACTTCCGCCTCAAAACCGATAATTCCTTTGGGCTGCTCCATGCGACCCACTGATGCCGTTGTCGTCACCCACGAGGGACGGATCTCGACCAAGAACCATTGGTTGAAAGAAGCCGGGTAAGCAGTCGGAACGGAGGCACCTGCAGCTCCCTTATCATCAAGGAGACGAATCTCGGTGTTGGGAAATTTAGGAAACCGGAAGGGAACTTCCGGTGTTTCAATCTTAGCCCCGTTATGTCCGATGAGAGTTGCCGTCAGATCACCATACTTCCAGGAATTAGTGCCGGTCTGCTCGAGCTTCGTAGGCTTGCCGTTGACAGATCCCCCGGTGCCGAGTCGCAGAACACATTGGACATTGATCGCCTTGGCGCCCTCTTTGGAGGGTGAGATTTCCACAAGGCCGATGATTCTATCCGGAAGACCCAGCCAAAGCTGGCGTCCCATCCAGTCAACAGGATTCCCAGAGGAGGAACTGCGATATTGTTGAAGTTGGTAAGTCCCAGCAACGGCACTGAATGTCCGCCCCATCACAACGGCCGATTTCATTCCACAGGTCCGCCAGGCAAAGGCCTGCCTGTTGAACTTACCATCCTTGGAGATGGGGTCCTTGCCCTCCTGAATTCTAGGATAGACCCCCATCAGAATATTTTCCTGGTCTCCATTGGCCTCGGTCACCTGGGCCCCCATGATCGTGGGTAATCCCGGTTCGGTTTCCGGAATCGGCCGTGTTGTGGCCGCGTAGTTGAATCGACCATACCAGGCACGTGGTCCGGCAATGTTCCGGTCGATCACCGTATAGTTGTCCGGGAGAGGCAGCGGCTTGATCTGATCATTCCACCAGATCACTCCAAGACGATTGGCAGGCCATCCCTTCAGCTCCTTCTGACGGGCAAGCAACTGATCATTCATGCCTCGAAGATAAGGATTCCCGGTTAGTGCAGTCACGGACTCGCCTCCGGTCCAACTGGAGGTCACGTCGTTCCATGTGTCCTTCCAGGAGGGAACGGTCCAGAACTCACCCCTCTTGCCGCAGGTGACCGGCCCGTACCACTCCGTCTTTTTCAAGAGCTCAAGGATCTTCGGATCCTGATTGACCTCATAGATACGTGCTAGGTCACGAGTGTCGGAGTTATGGTAGTTCGCCGACTCGTTTTGATGGCCAAGGTAGGCAAGGCCACCATCGGGCCAGATGATCTTTTCCTGCGCTTCGTAGAGGAAGCGGGACTTTTCGAGGTACTCCTTGTTATCCAGATAAAGTCCGAAATTGAGCATTTCAAAGGCCAATGCGAGATCGATATTCGCATAGGTCCCTTGGCGATCCTTAGCCTTGAGCCACATGACCGCACCACCAGTCTTCATGGCCCTGTCCCAGAGAGCCTTCTGGGAGGGAAGCAGAAGTCCCGGATAGAGTTGGGCAAATTCCCGTAATGCGCACGATGCTGGTGCGATCGCGAAGTCGTCAAAAATCCCATTACCCGCAAGCGGAGCATTTTCACTACTTTTTTGACCGACTGGAACAGCTAGTGAGAGCGCTCCATGGACGTCGATGGCATCGGCATAAGCGGTAGCCAAGCGTAGATAGCGCTCCAACACCTTGGGATCACCCTTCATGGGGCTCGAAGGATTGGCATAAAGCCAGAGCCAGGCCTGCATTTCTTCACCAGCAGAACGACTTCCAGCTTCCCCCGTAAAGCCACCGCTGAAGGTGTTTACCGTTGCCGTGTTTTTGGGAAGGGGATTATCCGGCTTGGAGAGGTCATCCTTGGCACCGGCGACCAACTTGGCAATGTAAGGATTTCCCTCCACCTTCATCGGGGTTCGGATTGCACTGATCGTGTTGGTCTGACTGCTAGGAACAACGAGCGATTCTGGCTTCTTGGCCAGCGTCGACTCCACGTCGTTGATCAAGTCACCGGCATCCTTGTAGCATCCCGCATCCAGAGATGCCTTGGCCCGCTCTAAGGCAACCGTCAGGACTGCCTTGACCGACCCAGAGGAACCCTCTCCCGAAAGAGCCGCAACTTTAGGGGTCAGGGAATCGATTTGCGTTGATAGCTCTGCGTTCGCTGGAAGAGCTTCGGCACGTAAAGCAACGGACGTAAAACCAAGCAAAACAGCCAACAGTAAGAATTTTTCCATAAGGGTTAATCGGGGGGTAAGGAACTAAACAAAAATATGGAAACCGCAATAAACGTACCGATCAAGATTTTATTCAATAGAATTCATTTTTGTATGAAATATTTTGAATATTTATTCGTTTTATTCGGATCTCTCTTCTCGGACTACAACTCTCACCCTAAAAAGATTCTAGCCGTCACCAGATAACAGGTGACAGTGAAGAGATCAGCCGCGGCAAGGGTGATGGGACCTGCGGCGATCTTTGGATCCCACCGGACAATTCTAATCAACGCCGGCACCACGACGCCTAGTAGTCCTGAGACTAGGATCGAGAGCACGACGCTTCCGCCAATCGAAACTGCAGCACGTACATCATGCCAGCAAGCAGCCACCATCAGCGCGACTGCACAACCGGCAAGTAATCCCAAAAGCGATGCCGTGACACCTTCACGATGAAGTTTGGATTTCATCCATTTCCAACGAATCCGCGATACAGGAAGTGACTGGACGGTTAGGGCAAGCGATTGGGCCGCCACTGCCTCACCGAGACCAAGCACCAGAGCCATGAAGACTGCCAGAACCACCCGTTGCTGCAGGGTAGAGGCAAAAGCCCCTGCCAGTCCTGCACAAAGCACCCCACCGGAGACGGTCGCAGCCAGCCAGGGAAAGCGGATCCCGAACGCCTTCCAAGGCGAGGCATGGATCGCCTCTTGCACATGGATACCGATTGATTGAAAGAGCTGGTCACTATTACTACCCGTGCTGAGTTCCATCACTTCGTCAGTGAAAAGTCCCACATCGATGATTCCACGAAGCCTCTTTTCCGAATCAATGACGGGAATCGCCAGGAACTTGTGCAGAATGAAACATTCGCAGGCCTCCATCAGCGTGGCGCTCTCAGGAAGAGAAAGCACCCGCTTCATCATGACTTCGTTAATCTTGCGATCAAGGGCTTCTGTCAGGAGTTTGCGGGCGGGAACCACACCTGAGAGGTGCCCGTCTGCATCGACAACGTAGAAATAGAAAATACGTTCCTCAAGGCCCTTACGCCGTATGGCTTCCAGAGCCTCGCCGACAGTCTGATCCACCTTCAGTGGAGGAGGGCCGGGACTCAGAAATTCCGAAACCTTGCACCCCAGGTGATCCTTGGTTGCATTGGGTGAGGGCAACGACGCCTGGGGCATTGCCCGAAAAAATGCGCGCGAGGATCGGGAATCCTAGCTCTTTGCCTTCTTGGTCTTGGCTGGAGGCGTCCCCCCGGAGGTTCCGGACACCTTAAAGCACAGTTTCTCCCCGTCGCGGGTGACCTGCACCTGATCACCGGCCTTGAAGGAACCACGCAGGATTTCCTCGGCCATCGGATCTTCCAAATAGCGCTCCACGGCACGACGCATCGGACGTGCTCCATAAGTCGGGTCGTATCCCTTCTCGATCAGGAACTCATGCGACGCGGAATCGAGGTTCAGGATGATTTCCTTATCCTTGATCCGCGAAGCTACCTTGGCCACCTCAAGATCGACAATACGGGTGAGCATCTCTTTGGAAAGAGTGTGGAAGACAATGATGTCGTCCAGACGGTTCAGGAACTCGGGTTTAAAGACACGCTTCGTCTCCTCCATGATTTTTCCCTGCATGGTGTCATAGCCCTCATCATGCTTGGGAGCACCGAAACCGAGCGTTGTCTGCTTCTTGATCAACTCTGCACCCACATTGGATGTGAGGATAATGATCGTATTCCGGAAATCGATCTTGCGCCCCAAACTGTCGGTGACCGTTCCTTCCTCCAAGATTTGGAGCAGAAGGTGCATGACATCGGGATGTGCCTTCTCGATCTCGTCAAAGAGGACAACGGAATACGGGCGACGGCGGACAGCCTCGGAGAGTTGCCCACCCTCCTCATAACCGACATACCCCGGAGGTGATCCGATGAGACGAGAAGAAGTGAACTTCTCCATGTACTCGGACATATCGATCTGAATGATCGCATCGGGATCGCCGAACATGAACTCGGCAAGCGAACGTGCCAGGAAGGTCTTTCCGACACCGGTGGGGCCAAGGAAGATGAAGGATCCAATGGGACGGCGAGGGTCCTTCAGATCTGCACGGGAACGGCGAAGCGCCTTGCTGATAGCATGGACCGCCTCATCCTGACCGATGACACGCTTCTTGAGATCTTCCTCCATGGCGAGGAGCTTCTGGGTCTCCTTTTGTTCCATACGGTTGAGCGGCACGCCGGTCCACTTGGAGAGGACGTGCATGATCTCCTCGTCACCGACAACAACTTCCCGCTCGTCGCGCTCTTTTCTCCAGGCGGCCAAAGAGGTTTCCAAATCCTCTTTGGCCTTCTTTTCAGTATCGCGCAGCGCTGCGGCCTTCTCAAAATCCTGTGCCTTGATGGCCGCTTCCTTCTCTCCTCGGATGCGGTCGATCTCAGCCTCAAGTTCCTTGGTGGAGGGAGGGCGGGTCATCACGCCGATACGGGCGCGGGATCCGGCCTCGTCCATGACATCGATCGCTTTATCAGGCAGGAAACGCCCGGTGAGATAGCGGTCGGAAAGCTTGGCGGCGGCCTCCAGTGCTGCATCGGTAATGACTGCCTTGTGATGCGCCTCGTACTTGGGACGAAGCCCCTTGAGGATCAGGATCGTATCCTCGACGGAAGGAGCCTCGACCTTTACGGACTGGAAGCGGCGCTCCAGTGCTGAGTCCTTCTCGATGTACTTCCGGTACTCATTGAGTGTAGTGGCTCCGATGCACTGAAGCTCACCACGGCTGAGGGCTGGCTTGATGATGTTGGACGCATCCATGGCTCCTTCGGCCGAACCGGCGCCGACAATCGTGTGAAGCTCATCAATGAAAAGAATGATGTTCTTGTTTTTACGGATCTCGTCCATCACCGCCTTGATACGTTCCTCGAACTGACCACGGTATTTCGTTCCGGCGACCATGAGGGCAAGATCGAGCGTGATGACGCGCTTGCCGGCAAGAAGCTCAGGCACATTGCCCGCGACGATCTCTTGGGCCAATCCTTCGGCGATGGCAGTTTTTCCAACTCCGGCTTCACCGATCAAAACCGGGTTATTTTTGCTGCGTCGGCACAGGATCTGGATGACACGCTCGATTTCCTCGGATCGACCGATGACAGGATCAAGTTCACCCTTGGCAGCGATCTCAGTCAGGTCTCTGCCAAAAGCTTTCAGAGCTGGAGTCTTGGCTTCCTTGCGGGATGAAGCACTGCCGGCAGTTGCCTCCTCTCCTTCTGCCTCGGACTCGACTCCTTCTTCGCCCTCCTCGGCAGGATTAAAGTTAGGGTCGAGTTCCTTGAGGACCTCGTTGCGGGTGCGATCGAGATCGACTTCCAGATTCTTAAGGACCTGCGCAGCCACGCCTTCCCCCTCACGCAGCAACCCAAGAAGAATATGCTCGGTGCCAACATACGAGTGCTGCAACGCTTTCGCTTCCTTACCGGCAAGAGCCAATACCTTCTTCACACGAGGAGTATAGGGAATATTACCGGCCATCTTGTTTTCCTGACCGGAGCCGACCTGCTTCTCCACCTCCTGACGCACGGTCTCCAGATCGAGCCCCATCTTTTGCAGGACATTCACGGCCACTCCCTGGCCAAGCTTGATGAGACCCAGCAAGAGATGCTCGGTGCCGACGTAATTGTGATTGAAGCGGTCGGCCTCCTTGCGCGAAAGGGCCAGGACCTGCTGGGCACGGGGCGTGAAATTGTTCATCATGACTCCTCGCTCGTTATCGGTGTGTCGGTGCTGGTTGTGCTGCTGGAACCGGAGTTTCCATTTGTCGGTATCTTACCGATTTCAGGCTCCGGCATCTGCTTTAATTTCGCTCGGATCAGTGCCGCACGCAAGGAATCGCGTTCCTCGGCCCCCAGTTTGGTAACCTGAAGTCCTTTCTGGAGATGGGCGGGTTGGGTCTCGATGAAGAGCTCGTCCACATGAAGGCGGTTCTTGGAGGGGAAAAGACCAAGATCCACACCCATCTTGATGAAGGAGAGGAGGTTGAGTGCCTCCTTGGAGGTGATTGAATGGGCATGGCACAGAATGCCATAGGCTCGGCCGATCTGATCGAGCAGTGTCTCCGCACGTTGCTGGAGGAGAATCTGCCGCGCATTCTGCTCATGTTCCAGGATCTGGTAGATCACCTTGTTAAGTCGTCCGATGATTTCCTCCTCGGTCTCACCAAGCGTCGTCTGGTTGGAAACCTGAAAGAGGTTCCCCATGGCTTCCGTCCCCTCCCCGTGAAGCCCCCGGACGGCAAGTCCTATCTTGTTCACCGAATTGATGATCTTGTTGACCTGCTCCGACATCACGAGTCCGGGCAAATGCATCATCGCACTGGCTCTCATTCCGGTGCCGACATTCGTGGGACAAGCGGTCAGGTAGCCGAGATCGCCGTGAAAGGCGAAATCCAGGGCATCCTCCAACTCGGAATCGGTCTGGTTGATCATTGCGTAGACCTCGTCCAGTTGAAGCCCCGCCCGGATCGCCTGCATCCGCAAATGATCCTCCTCATTGATCATGAAGCTGAGTGTCTGCGCAGTGTTCATCACCACGGCGCTACCGGCTCCCTTGGCGGCATGCTCACGGCTGATCAGATGGCGCTCCACGAGAACCTGTTTTTCGAGTGCCGAGAGATCCTCTAATTTCTCCGAAAAGGACTCCTCCATCTCGGGGAGCTGTTCGACAGCCGTGCGGATTTCCTCAAGCACAGAAACACGCTCGGCCTTCTTGGCCCAGCCGGGGAAAGGCTTGCCCTTGAGATTGCGGGCGAGTCTTACCCTGCTGCTGACCACAATCTGATCGTGGGGACCGGAACCACTGAGCCACTCACCCGTGTTGGCGATGATTCGAGAGAGCTTCACGACTTCTTGCGGGGTTTGGGAAGAGTCAGCTCTTCGGGCGCTGCAGACGGAAGGGATAGTCGGTTTACTTCCAGAATGTTTTCGCGGAGAGACTCCTCCGCCGCGCGAACCTCCTCTTCCAGTTGACGGATCTTGTCACGGATGGCGGCTGCCTCCTCGAAATGCTCCGCCAGCACTGCTTTCTGAAGGTTGGATTGAAGTGTCGAGAGCTCCTTGTTGCGAAGAAGCGAGATGCGAAGTTTTGCGGGCACTTTGCCGGTGTGGACACTTCCTCGGTGCATGTTCTTCAGCATGCCGGAGAGGCCCTCGGCGAAGGCATCATAGCAGGCACTACATCCGAGTCGCCCCGTCTTCTTGAAATCGGCTTGCGAAAATCCGCAGACCGGACAACGGATACCAACGGGATTCTTCTCGATTTCCTGCGCCGCCCCCAAGCCCAAGAGCAGATCTGCCAAGGCAAATCCCGTGGGATCGTTGACCCCCTTCTCCTTGGAGCACACTTCGCAGAGATTCACCTTCTGCATCTTACCCTCCACGATCTGGGTCAGGAAGACCGTGGCCTCCTTGGATTTGCAGACGTCGCAGAACATGGGTGAAAATGGGGATGCTATGAATAGATCGGCGTGCCCTCCGACTGTGTCAACTCACGGAATCGGGCAATAAGCTTCTTGGTGATCGGACCGGGCTTGCCATCGCCGATCGGACGCTTGTCGAGTTCCACGGCGGGAATGATCTCAGCGGCTGTACCAGTAAGGAAACACTCGTTCGCCGTATAGATATCATAGCGGGTCATCTGGGGTTCGGAAATCTCCAGTCCCAACTCATCGGCAATCTGAATCGCAACAGCTCGAGTCACCCCGGCAAGCGCCCCAGAGGAGATCGGCGGGGTGGTGATCGACCCGTTAGAGATGATGAAGATATTGTCCCCAGTGCACTCGGCAACCAGACCTTGTTCATTAAGCATTAGTCCCTCACCAGCACCCGCATGAGTCGCCTCAATCTTGGCCATGATATTGTTAAGGTAATTCAGCGACTTCACCATCGGGCTGAGTGCCCCATGGGCGATGCGACGGGTAGAGCAGGTGACAACCTTGAGCCCCTTCTCATAACTCTCCGCAGGATAGAGAGTGATCTTGGCGGCAATGATGATGACCGTCGGCTTCGGACAATGCTCCGGACTCAAGCCGAGATTTCCTTTTCCACGGGTGACGACCAGACGGATGTATCCATCTTTGAGCTCATTGCGACGGATCGTCTCAAGTAGAGCCTCTGTCATGGCCTTTCGATCGAGAGGAATCACCATCATGATCGCGGCTGCGGATTTATAAAGACGCTCGATGTGCTCCTCCAGACGGAAGACCTTACCATTGTAGAAGCGGATCCCCTCGAAAACTCCGTCCCCATAGAGAAGACCATGGTCGAAGACCGAAACCTTAGCCTCGGATTCTGGATAGAAAACGCCGTCGATATAGATCTGCATTGCTCGCGAATTATGAGCCGAAGAGCCTCTCCTGACAAGAAGCTAGGAGCCAAACATCCCACCAATCTGAATGGCATACTTGTCGGCAATGACATGGCGACGAAGCTTGAAAGTCATGGTCAGCTCGTCCCCTACTTCAAACGGCTTCTCGATCATCTTAAATGCCGCAATCCGCTCGAACGGCTTGAAGCCGCTGGCCTCGCCGATGAGACGCCGGATTTCCAGACGCAGCATCTCTTGAGCATCAGCCCGCCTCTCCAATGCCGGGAGATCGGATTCAGCAATTCCTGCTGAAGCAAATCCGGCCAAAGAGGGAACGACCAAAAGACCAAGGTGCTTTTGATCCTGACCAACAACCATACACTGGTCGATCAGAGAGGACTCCAGGAGCTTGGACTCGATCGGCAGTGGTTCAACATTCTCTCCACCAAGCAGGACAATGGTCTCCTTGCAGCGACCGACAATTTTCAGACAATCATTGAATGTCACCACGCCAAGATCCCCAGTCGCAAGCCAGCCCTCTTTCAGCACTCGGGAAGTACCCTCGGGATCCTTGTAGTACCCCTTCATGATCTGAGGACCCTTGGCATGGATTTCACCACGTCTCCCTCGCCCAAGATCCTTTCGCGTCAAATCAGGATAGAGGATCGTCCCGGAAACAGGATCAACGATTCGGATCTCTGTCTCGGGAAAGAAGGGGCCGACGGTTCCGATGACGAGTTTCCCCCAAGTGCGGACAGCTAGGACCGGACAACTCTCCGTCAGTCCATACCCCTCCAGAACAGGGATCCCGATGTCGTTAAAAAAAGCATCCACATGGGGAGGCAAGGCTCCGCCGCCCGATATGGTACCCCGGAATTCCCCTCCAACCACGGCGCGCAGTTTGGAAAGCACCATCCGATCCAGCACTAAGGAAGGAAGAAAACAAAGGAGCCAGCCACCCGCACGGCGCATCACAAGCAGTGCACTGGTCACGAGTCCCCTCCCTCCAAGATCAATCTGATTACCCGAGAAGAAAGATCTGGCAGTACGCACTTCGTGAGCCGTGAAGCGTGCCGCATAAAACAGGAGACGGCGTATCAGGGGAGCCTTTTCCACCCGCGAAAGAATCCGCTGATAGAGTCCCTCCCAAAGACGCGGTGCCGAGACCATAATGGTCGGCTTCACCCCCTGCAGATCCTCGCCTAGGGAACGCAGTGAGGTGTAGTAGGTATGGACTCCACAGGCAATCGAGATGACCTCAAAAACCCTCTCGTAGCTATGCCAGATGGGAAGGATGGAGAGAGCACGGTCCTCGGGTGTCAGGACAAAGGGAAGATTCCGGATCTGTGAGGCCATCCCGGCATGAGTGAGCTGGACCCCTTTCGGGGTGCCCGTAGTGCCTGAGGTATAGATGATAGTGAAGAGATCCTCGGGTTGGATGCCAGCAATTCTCTCCTCCGCACGACGATCGCCACGTTGACGTAGTTCCTCTCCCCGGATTTCGAGATCGCGGAGTTCGTGGAGATGAATGTGGGAGTGATTGGGTCGCCCCCTTCCCTCTTCACGCGCATTCATCAGTATGACATGACGAAGTCTGGGGATTCGGTGTCGAACCGAAGCCACCTTAGCAAGTACGGCATCATTCTCAACGAAAGCAACCTGAACGTCGGCATGATCAAGGATGTAGGCAATTTCCTCCTCCGTCACATCGGCCGCACGCGGAACATCGGCTGCACCGCAAAACTGGACGGCGGCATCCGCCAAAATCCATTCAAGGCGATTATCGGAGAGAATCGCGACATGATCGCGTGACGCAATCCCAAGCTCGATCAACGCGCTTGCAAGCGCCAAAGAGCGCTCCAGACAAGTCTCGTAACTGACAGTCTGAAATGAGCCGTCAGAACGGCGTTTGGAGAAGGCAGGATACGCCCCCCAGCGCTCCCCTGCCTCCTTGAAAAGGGAGGCAAGGTTCGGCGCTGAAATCCGTCCGGTCATGGGGAGACCGTGACGGAGTGTTTAAAACGAAGCGGTAGTACCTTCCGATCCAAAGGAATGACCAGACGAAGGAGCGACAACCTCGGGCACGATGCCGATAGGAACGATGCCATCGGCAACATAGAGCCCATCGCCGGCTTTTTGAACGCCGGCCAGCTTACCGATGCGAACATACAGGGTCTGCTTCGGGTTCTTTGCAGTCCAGACGTAATTGTCGTGCTCGAGACCTGTTAGGATTTCGGTAACCTTCATCGGGCGATTGTAACGCTGGAGCACCTTCACCACAGCAGGGGCAAGGGGGCCGGATGGAGAAGCAGGACGGGGGCGCCCAGCGAGCTTGGAAGAGCTGGGGCCTCCATTTGCAAGGCTCTTACGTCCGGAACCTGGAGGACGGCCGCGACGACGAGGCGTTTTGGCAACCTCCAGAAGTTGGTTCGTCATGGTCACAGTAGCGACTGGAAGCTCGAGCCTGTCTCCAAGCAGTTCGTGAAGTTTAAGTTGAAGGCGCTCGATTTTCAGCGCGATCTTCATTGCCTTCTTTAGGGTGAGTGAGTCAGGAATGGACATGGTTGTTGCTGGTTAGTTTATTTATTTTGGATGTTAAGCAGTACGGAAAGTAATACGTGCCTTCGAGAGATCGTAGGGTGACATTTCCACGGTAACTTTATCTCCTGGAACAATGCGGATGAAATGTTTGCGCATTTTCCCTGAAATATGAGCCAAAACCACGTGACCATTGCCGAGTTCAACGCGAAACATAGTGCCTGGGAGAACCTCGACGACAACGCCTTCGGTAGTGATTGCTTCTTCTTTAGCCATGAAGCATAAAGTTAGTAATGAAAGTCTCTGTGCCTGACAATGAAATTCCTCAAAAAAGCTGATTAAAAGAGAAAATGAATATGAGTAGCTAAAACTCATCAATGAAAGTCAATCGAGCTGACTAAGTTCTCCTCCTCCAGATATTCATTCACCTTTAACTCTCAACCTTATTTGCTACGTTACCCATCCCCATGGCAAAAAATATCGTCTATTTCGATCTAGAAACCCAGCGTACCGCAAACGATGTGGGGGGATGGGACAAGAAGGCCGACATGGGCGTCTCCATCGGTGTCACCTACAGCACGGCGACGGAAAGCTACGAAATTTTCCCTGAAAAGCGTGTCGGTGAGTTAATCGATCTCCTGGGTCGTGCGGATTTGGTCGTCGGCTACAATAACCGGCGTTTCGACTACGAGGTGCTGATGGGGTACACAATTCTGGATCTTTCGCATCACCTTCCCACCCTCGATCTGCTCGAGGTGGTAGAGAAGGCAGCGGGGCATCGCTTGCCCTTGGACTCAATCGCAACAGCCACCCTCGGGGTCGGAAAGACAGCCGAGGGATTGGACGCCATCCGCTGGTGGAGAGAGGGAAAAATCATAGAGATCGCGGAGTACTGTTGCTTCGACGTGAAGGTCACGAAGATGGTTCACGAATACGCCATGAAACACGGGGAGCTTCACTACATAGACAGGTTTTCAAGGAAACAGACACTGAAGGTGGAACTGCCATGATCCAACCACTCGATACGGCGCGCAATAGCTGGCGGCTTCTCTGGCTTGATCTTGAAGAACCGGTTCCCGTGCCATCGAAATCCTTGAAGGCATTCCAAGATGGATCGAAGGACACGGAAGGCGAATATTACCTCCCTACCTGCCTGCTCGTGACCACAGCGGTTGGCAAGCCGCTCTGCCCCCCCGAGATTCTGGAGGAACTCGACCAGGTCAAGGCCGAGCAACTGCTGAGCCGCCTCTTCGATGAGCACGGTGCACCGGATCGACTCACGATCGCGGAAAGTGACGACTGGGATACCGAGGCGTGGAGAAGCTTCGCCATGGACTGCCGGGTCGAGATCGCATTTGGAGCTTTCCCCGCGGCGAGACCAGGGGAGCTCGTTCAGTTTGTCCGCAGGATCACCCAGCGTCTGACAGGAGAAGGGTTCCACTCCCCCGGTGCTGTAGCCCGAGGACTCGTCGCCTCGTCTCGAAAACTTCGGTCGCCCGCAAAAAAGAGCGCCCATCTGAAGAAAGCACTGGAGCAGGATGCCGATTGCGTTGTTGCAAGAATCGAACTGGCCGATGCCGAGTATCAGGCAGCGAAATGGACAGAATGCAGGCGCGGCTATCAGGAGATCATCGAGCGCGAACAACGCCGTTGGAAGGGTGAGTCTCCGGATTGGTGGAGTGATCTGGAAACACGCCCCTACCTTAGGGCGATTTATGGCCGGGCCATGACCGAATGGCATCAAGGTCACTTTGCGGAGACAGCCAAGGATCTGGAGTTACTCCTCTCACTTAATCCCACGGATAATCAGGGAGTCCGCTTCCTGATTCCATTGGTTCACCTCCTTGGAGAGAGCGACCGCAAGGCGCTCAAGTCGCTGGAGGATTATGACCGCGCATATCCCGACGACTATTGCGAACCAGCTCTCCTATTTGGCAAAGGACTGGCGCTCTGGCGCTCAGGAGATGAAGTGGGCGCCGGTGCGGCCTACAAGACCGCCATGCTCAAAAATCTCTATATCGCCCCACTGCTACTAGATCTACCCACTCCCCCCTCCGAGATCTGGCATCCCAACGATCGCTCGGAGCCAAGCTATGCGCAGGATTTCATGCAATCGTACGCGACGCTCTGGGACAGGGATCCGGCAGCACTCCGCTTCCTTCGTGAAACTTACGCAACATTGCTTCCCCGTGCGGAAAAGGTTGTTGCCCAACGCCAACTCATGAGCGAGTGGCAGGATCAGCGTTACGAGAAGGATTTCAAGGCGCGCTGGAAGGAGATGATCGAACTTGATGAGCGACTCACAGGATCCCAGGAGAGATAATCCAAAATTCTGCTGCTCTCTACTTTTAGGGCAGAGGCTTATTAAAACCGGAATCTTGGTGCCACGCTATCGTTGGTCGGCGAGGGTGATTCCACCGGTTTGGGATCTTGATAATCGATAGTTTTTGGCAGGGAGGTGGTTAAAGCTGCTTTTTTCGGCGTGGCTTCCGAAGTGGTAGCGGGAGAGAGGTCATCGTTGGCAACATACCCATTCTGGCCATCGTAAATACGCACATAGCTATAGCCTATTTCCTTGCGGAGTACTTCGACCTCGTCCCCTTTGGCTAGCGAGAGATCGGCACCATTACCCTGCAACGGACCATTATGGAAAAACAGTGTGCGTTCCGCGGAAACAACCATCTTCGGACCGTTCGTAGCATTATATTCGACGGATGCACATCCGGAGACGAAGAGCATTGCTAGCGAAAGCCCCCCTAAACGTTTGGAACGCATGAACATGAGGCACCTAAATGCTTGAAAAGCCATTACCTTCCAATCTCTGAATCTCTCTTACAAAGAAGTTCATCGTACACCCGCTCAACCCTATCCGTAATTCCCCTGATATCATACTGCTCTAAAATCGTCCTCCGCCCCGCAGAGGCAAAGTCATCACGCAAGGCTTGATCGCTGATTATTCGGCTCAAGGATTGCTCGAAGGAAATAGAATCCCCCGGACGAGCTAACAAGGAATTCAACCCATCCGAGCACACCTCAACTATTCCATCCACCGCCGAGGCAACGACGGGAACACCGCTTGCCATCGCTTCAAGAAGAGTCATCGGAGTCCCCTCAAAGTCAGAGGTGATCATAAGAATATCCAAAGCATTGTAGAGGCTTTGTCTGTTCGAAACATGACCGAGAAAGATGATCTGGGATGAGATTCCAAGATTCTCCGCCTCGGCTCGCAAAATGGGCTCCATCTGACCGGTTCCCGCAATCACGAATCTCACTTCGGGGTAATGCTTCAAAATATTCGATGCGACCTTCAGAAAGAGCAGGAAGTTTTTCTGGGAGACCAGACGCCCCACTCCCCCGATCACAAAAGCATCAGCTGGCATTCCAAGCTCGCTCCTTGCTTGTTTGCGCTGCGCTCCGATCGCGGGACGAAATCTTTCGGTATCGATTCCATTGGAAATCGTAACCACGGATGAATCATCGAGATCCTCATGGGCAAGCAGATAGCAACGGGTGCTTTCCGAAACCGCTATGATCCTGTGCGACTTTTGATTCCAAAACGCATCAGCAGCAAGAAGGATGGGGTTTTGATTACGGGAGACATCGTTGCACTGGTCATGAACAACAATCGCAGGATGCCCCGACATAACGGCTAGCGGCTTGGCACAAAGATTTGCTCCAAAAAGATGAAAATGCAGCAGATCATAGTTACCCCCTCTCATCAGCTTCCAAAAGTTGAGAATATAAAACGGAGGGAACTTGCCGGGAGAGAGACTGTGAACCGACACCCCCGCATCCTCGAAAGCCTTGGTGTAAATGCCCTTACCATGCATCACGGCCACCTCGGGAATAAATCGCGTCCGATCATGATGACTCACGAGATCAAGCAAGAACGTCTGCGCACCTCCAAGATCAAGGCTGTCGATCACATGCAGAATGCGTCGTGGAGCACTCATTGATGATTTAACCCATGAAGAAACGACTCCGTATTTTTCGCGTTATCGAGCCAATCGTGGAGCATCTCTCTTGCACCCTCCCCCATCTGCTCGGCCTCCGGACTGTTACCTAGTAAGGCGCGCGTCTTTTCCACCAGCAACTCGAAATCCCCACCAGCACAGAAGCCCGCATTGAATGTACGTATCAGCCCGTCGGGATCCAATTCCAATGAAAGAATGCCGGCACGCCCTTGCGCCGCCTGAATCATCACATTTGGAAAGCCCTCTGCCTCCGAGGTGCTGACAAGAAAAAGCGCCCGGTCATAGTGGTCTTGTATTTCATGATAGGGAACCCTCTCGTAAAAGGTCAGATTCCCGAGGCTTGCTGCCCTTGCCTCCACCTCGTGCCAGAGAGCTTTGTCTTCTTTAGGGCAGATCATCTCACAACGCGATTCAGGTAATCTCTCCGCGAGGTCGAGGAAAAGATGAGGTCGCTTGATGCGCTGACACCTTCCCACCCAAAGAAGATCAATTTCCTTTTTAGAAGTAATGGGGCTAAGCCTCGGAAGCACAAGATTCCGATAAAAACCGCAGCCCAAATGAAGCCTTCCAAAGAGATCCCGTTGATATTCCGACATGGCAAATCGGAAGTCCGATAAGGCTACTCCTTGCTCAAAAAGCCTACCCCTCCAGCCATGGCTAACTGCAAAACTTCCATCGATTTCGGTATCAAGACCGCAAATGAAGACCAGTTTGTAACCAAAAAGAGGTCTTAATATTGCCAGAATATAAAGCCATGCGGTCCAGCCAAGAACCGCTACATAATGTGGACGATACTCTGCTAGCAGGGCCATAATTTTTGGCAGGGCCATGACAGCGTCCCAAGCACCACCCGTGTGAAATTTGCCGGCATTCCGAGTCATAACCCCATCATGCACCCTTGCATCCCGCTGACCTGTATCTCCACCAGCGATCACCACCTGATGCCCTCGCCTAACTAACTCCTTGGCGAGCAGCGCAACTTGAAGCTCCGCGCCCCCGGAAACCCGACTCGAAGCGGGATCAAGGGCATAGTGAGCATGACTTGAGAGAAAGAAAAACTTCATGACTTGCGAAGAGGATGACGGTTTCGCCGCGCAAGTACTTCAGGAAGCAGCCTTGTCCTCAAAACGGCATCCACAGCCGCCAAGGGGAACGCTGCCAAGGAAGCGGGATTTCTAAAAGGCGCACTCATGACAGACTTCCATAGCACCCCGCATCCTTGGATGGGGCGATGATGGCGAAAGAGGTTTCTTGCAGCATTCTCGTAGTGCTGGGAGATCACACGGGCGGCATGCGTGGCGCCATAATGCATAAACTCCTCATGATGCTTCGTCAGAAAATAACCCGTGGACTCCACCGTGTGATCCGGGTTGGAGGGGTTGTTTTCGTGAATAATGGTGAGCGTCTCGGGCAGAACATGAATTTTGAAAAGCCGTGAAATCCTAAGCATCCAATCCCAATCTTCGAGCACCCGCAGCTTCTCGTCCAGCAAGCCCACTTTTTCGAGCACTTCCCTCCTCATCAATGGAGTACAGGCTCCGTGAAAGCTCTCGGCACTGTGGAGTTCAAGTCGCCAATCCACTGGATTCTTGCCCGGAAAATCGACCCTGGAGCCATTCTTGCAAAAAAGAATATGTCCTGATCCGCACAATCCCACCCCCTCATTCTCTCGAAGAAAGCGGATCTGCTTCTCGAGCTTTCCCGGGAGCCATTCGTCATCTGAATCCAGAAAAGCAATGAGATCCCCACTGGCAAGCTTGAGAGCCGCATTTCTGGCAGCTGCAGCACCTTGATTGATCGAAAGGCAGACTACTTTTGCCTCGGGCATGAGGGTTTTAACAACTGCCACGGTGTCGTCCGTCGAGGCATCATCGCCGATAATAACCTCCAGATCCTCTATTCGCTGTGCCTTCACGCTAGCCAATGCGCGACCGATGCAATGTGCACGATTGTATGTGGGAATGATGACACTGATGAGCATGACTCCTGTAAGAGTGGTTGATCCAGGGAAGGAATGGCCATCTTTTTTACAAATTCCTTGCGAGACATCAAAAGTTTCCCCTTGATGCGTATTCGTATGAAGCAAAGCAATATTCTTCGTGCCTATCTCTGGACCAAGCAAAGACCCTTTTTGATTTGTGCACTGATTCTGGCCTTCGGCCTATCCATGATCGGAGCCAACTGGGGGCGGGTGGAATGCTGGAATCCAGATCAGATGGCTCTCAGGAGTATTCCGAGGAATCTCATGATGCATGACTATTTGAAACCTCCACTGGACACTTATGTTCACAAGGTTTTTGCCATAGGTCCACTAGAGGCAGTGATGAAGGGCTTGCTTCATCATCAGGGCAGTAAATGGCTTCAGGAGCGGCTCTTGTCGTGTCGCATCCTAACGACACTGATATTCTGCCTGGCACTCGTCCTAGCCTATCAGTGTTGTCTTGGGTTCTGCGGCAAGGAAGCCGCCGGAGGTATTGCTCTATTAATGGGTACAAGTGCCGGGCTTCTTGAGTTCAATCACTATGCGACGGCGGATTCCCCGCTCCACTTCTGGATGATCGCCTCGTTTTTCTGTGGACTCATGGCAGCAACAACAGGCCGTCTTTCCTATGCCATTGCTGCAGGTCTACTTGCAGGATTATCTACAGCCGACAAATATAACGGATTGGGCGTGGGTGTGGCTCTTCCCGCTGCTTTTTTCCTAAGCAATGGGATCAGAGGCCTTCTTCAGCGGAACCTCTGGATCGCCGTGTTCATGGTACCCGTCGGCTTTGTCATTGGATGCCCTGGGGTAATCTTTGAAAACAAACGGTTTATCCAGGATTTCCTCTATAATCTCTACACAACACCAGTGTATTCGGGTGATGTTTCCGGCCCTGGGTATTTCAGGTTTTTGGGATGCTTTCCAGACCTTATCGGCTGGCCCTGCAGCATATTCATGGCGCTCTGCTGCATGTTCACAATCCTCATGATCATCTCCCGGCGACTTGCAGAGAAGGAACAGCTCATGGCAGTGACGTCGATTGCCGTGCTGTTCTTTTATTTCCTGACAATAGGTCGCTTCCCCAGGATGGAACCCCGCTTTGTGCTACCTGCTGTCCCTTTTGTTTTTTTCGTAGCTGCTCCGGCACTTCAATGTTTTGCCAGAAAGAGATTGCCATTCGTTTGCATCATCACCCCGCTCATCATTTACAATATCTTGTGCTCTTTTGTTATGGATATGCGCTACCTGAACGACCCCCGCATGGAATCCGTCATTTGGGCGAAACAAAACTTTAAATCAGGCGATGTGATAGAGTCCTCTTATTCACCTTCGTGGGACTTAATCGTGGAGGGAACGAAAGTACTCAACATGCCCCACGCAACAGGAAGAGCGGAACGATTCAAAAATCTGCTAGGATCAAACAGGGAGATCATGAACTCCATGGACAATCATGACCCTAACGTCTCTGAGAATCTGTATACCGGCCATAGTCTCAAAGACAGGAATCCGGATTTCGTGACCTTCTCCTCACAGGCAATCGAATTTACCGAACCCGCGAGTGTCAAGGAATACTACAATGATCACCTGAAACAGGCTCTTGGCTATCAAAAGGTCTTTGAAAGAAAAGCAGATCCGGTTAACAGATTTTTTTATCCTCGGCAGTTGGATTTCGTGGCCGACTGGATGGTGATTTTAAAACGCACCGATTAGCTCCCTATTGGTTGTAGGTACGAAAAAGGGTCTGAAAAATGAAATAAACTGTGAAGAATCATCACCTTGATTGGTACTGATCCACAAAACTACCCATTGTTTCAAACTCAGCCATGCTTTTTAACCATAAAAGGTACCTGTTCAGTCGCTGTAACATTACGTTCCCATCAAGACGTCTAATAATCCAAGGTAACCCGTATTTCTTCAAATTAGAAAATTCCCAAGGATGAAAGAAGATATTGAGGTATCCGTCCGTTTCTAAACTCCATTTGCTCATTAGTCTGAAGAAAGACATGGGTGTATGTTTGAAACTCAGCCAAAACAAGGGATATCGAATACCCGGGGATGAAGAAATCGGCAATTCAATAATACCATTAGCCTCATGTATCTTTCTAGGGCAACCCAGATTGTTATATCTTCCGGGCAGGAAGATCGGGTTTTCCGAAGAATCATATGTGTACCCTGCTGATCTGAGCTTCTCCCTGTTGAAATCCCCAAAACGGGCCCGCCGGAAACCTCGCACCGGCACCTCAAACAACCGTTCCAATTCTAGTCGTGATCTGAGAAGGTCATCATCCGAGAAATGAGAATGCTCCCACCCATGTGAAGCCAACTCGTGATAAGCAGTGATTCTTCTAATCAGATCCGGATTATTATTTGCAAAGACAACCGTTGAAAAAAAAGTGCTCCGGAGATTAAGTGATTCCAACGTATCAAGAATGGATATTAACCCCTCACGAGAGACACTGTTCTGTAATTCTGAATCTATGGGAATCCCATATTCTAAAGGCAGATCGAACTCCTCAATATCAAAACTAAGTAAAACTCTTTTTTTCTGTGGTTCCATCGACTAGTCAATCGATAGCGGTTATACGGATCTTGATTAGATTAAAAAACATCTTTAATGTATCACCCAATAGTTTCAATTTAGATTTTTTATAATTATGTGCCGAGGAAACAGTTACAGCAACTTCTTTGACCGAAAAACCTTTTCTTTTTGCCTTTAAAAGCAACTCCACATCAAAGGTAAAATCATTCACGATCGTCTCCTCAAACAATGAATAAGCAACATCTCTTCTAAATCCCTTAATTCCCGCTTGTGTATCCAAGTAGGGCAGGCCCATTATTTTTCTTGCCAGAAAATTGAATGACCGGCCGAGGTAACGTCTACGCTTTTTTACGAAACCATTTGTCGATCCACTAATGTTTCTAGACCCGATTGCAATATCATATTGCGAAAGAGTCTCCTCAAATTTTTCCAGATGGTTAGGATGATATGCCAAGTCACCATCCATGAAGAGAATATACTCTCCAGATGAGATAAAAACACCGCTTTTAACCGCATTACCTTTGCCAATGTTCCTGGGGAGGATAACAACGGTCATGTTTTTTAATTTCCCTAATTCTACACTGATCCTATCGAGTTCATGTGCGGTTCCATCAGTTGAACCGTCGTCAACTAGAATAAATTCAGTGTCAGGCCGCGTTTCTGCGAATCTAGTGATTTCATCAATTGATTCACGTAGACATGAGATTTCGTTGTGAAAGGGAAAGATAATCGTGTTTTTATACGATGACTTCATGCCGTTGTATCCTAATAATGTAAGACGAATGCCTCTCTGTCAATTTCTTGGTGTTTGTTCATCAAAGTGAGTAGAGGCACATTACCATAGTAGGAAGCCCACGCGGAAAATGTGCTTGGTGGACCCATAATTTGATCACATAGGGATAAGGAATGTAGATCTCCCAGGGGGGATCCAGGTCCCTTTACCACATTGATTCCGCTGAACTCCAATGGGTCCAGGTCATTGCTCGCACAGACGACGAAAACCGGCTTTCCTCCTGGATAGAAATCCTCGCATCGCCTCATCCAGCGAACATACTGACTGGTTTCGTAATAGTGCACTCCCCCTTTCCAAAAACGATAGTCTTCTTGTCTGATATGTACTCCAATTACCTTGTGGCCTGACTCTCTAGCACTCAGAACAACTGACTCAGCAGATTTTCTAACAGATTTAATAGGTGTGAAGTAACGTATAATCTCCTCCCTGTGTCTTCTGATTCCCTCATGGTCGGAGAATTTCCACCCCATTGGCAACAAGACTTTGGCTGACTCTAGTAATTTACCAAAAGACTCCCCCCCCATCTCGTAGCCGCCTTCTTCCGATTCGTCCAAATGTCGAATATCGATGGCAGATACCCCCGGAATAGGACATTTTGAAACAGCCAATCCAAATAGATTGATTGATTGATAAAGCATGTCCCTGCACTGGGCAGCAAGCTCTGGCTCTACCTGCTTCCAAGGGGCAGGAAAACCGCAGAGCGGATCCTTCGTGCTACCCTCAAAAAGGTGGGCATACTCACCTAAGGAGGGATTAAGAAGTCGGTACCCTTTGGTAAGGGCGTTACCCATGAAATGCGCGCTTTGAAACAATCGATTACCAAGACGACCCGACTTTGAAGCAATGACTACTATGGGTGTCATGTAAAGGAAGATGGTACCCGCTTCATTGCGAAAAAAGAAATCTGATAATCTTGAGAAATGTCGTAACCCCAGACTATAGCGCCGTCCACAGAGGTCATTTTAGTGGAAAGAATGTGGAATAGATAAAGAAGGATTTATGAAAGAGGGACTGGTAAAAAAAGTCCACTTGGTTTCCAAGCGGTGAGGCATGTAAGTAACTAAAAACACTCCAAGAACAGACTGGAACACCAAAAAACAGGAGGTGCCATTTTTGTGGAGTCCAAGGCAATCTGATTCTTTTTTGGCAACCAACTACATATGACGTAACTTTTATCAAAAAATGATCATCCCAGTTTAATCCCAAAAGATAGATAGCTAGTGACGATGAGGTCCAAAGGAAGATCCATCTTCCATAATCCCATCCTATGATAAAAAGGGGAGAAATGAAGATTAGTTGTGCCGTAAGAATGACAAACAGTCTGCTTTTTTCGATTTCTTGAGAATCGATTATTTTATTGGAATGAGATGGTTTTTCGACAATGAACTCCAAAAGATAACAATAGCATATAAAGATGGTGGCAAACCAGGCGATGGGAGTATAGATGTGATAAGATATCTCCCATAGTACGCTGTATCCCATCCATGGACAGTTTGTGAGTGAATACTTAAGACTGGTAATGGCACACGATGGAACATTGATGTCTTTGTCCCACGGATCAATATTATGCCATACAGCAACAAGTGATTTATTGATAGCTACGGCCGTCAACTCATTTCCATGATAAATAGATGAGATACAAAAGGCTAAGATCATTGGTGAAAAACTAATAATTGTACTGAGTAGTTTTTTTTCTGATTGGAAATAACGAAAAGCAACAATTGATAAGAATCCGTAGAAAATGAATCCTTCGTGTGAAAGGATTGCAGCAATGCCTAAAATGTTTATGAGAATGTTTTTACGTAAAAAAGAGTATTTTGTTTTTTCAATAACTAAACATAATATTAAAATAGCAATGCAGAGGGTATCTTTTCTAACAAGGAAATCATTAAACGCCGGGATTCCTAGTACGATTGGTGAAAAGATCAGAAAAGCAGGAACGTTTCTGGGTGCTTTAAGACAATAAAATAGAATTAATCCTGCTAAAAGTAGAAGACAGGCAATAACAACAATCATGTTGGGAGGAATTCCTGAAATTGAAGAAGCGGATAATGCGAGTTCTCCGGGGAGGCCACGCCTTACAAACCCCCCGGCGTAGTTGATCAGGCACTCAGTCATGCACCAATTATTGTGTCCCCAAGAGATTGATTTATAAAACTGCTCAATTGTAGCTACTCCAAAAAAAATAATTAGTATGGCTTCTGAATAAATATCTATTTTATTTGGATTTTTCATAAACTAAAAGCTATATTAATAGTATTAAACGATGTTTTAGGTTCTAATATTGCTTATCGATGGGAACGAATAGGTGCATGTGAACAAAGCTATGCAAACGAAACCACATAGAATTCCAACAAGAATTACTAATTGATAATTTAATAGAATCACCGCCGTAGCAAAGTCCAGATGTCCGCAAGCAATGGGAGCACCAACTGCAAGCCATGATTGTTTACTAAAGTCATTACAATGTATGGAGAAATCACCATTTGCAACTTTACCATACCCAAATTCCCATGAATTACCGGGATTTTTGGAAATATTTACGGGTAAATGGCGGTCTTTCTGTTCAATCCAGATTTCGATCCCATTTGCTGTGGGATAGCCGGCAATTGGAATGAATATAGGAGATTGATTTAGATCGGATTTATAATTTATGATACATTGCCCATTTACTTTAAAGTTTTTGTCTTCTGAGTAACTTCCGAAGGTATCATGTTCGTAACTGTATAAATCATGGGGCACACCAGGATTATAAAATGACCTTTCAGGTTTGATATGAACAGAAAGAGTATTGAATGGAGGACGAATATTAGTTGGTAATATTTTTTGAATTGTTAGATCGTCTAGATAGGTGGCAAGACGATTTGGGTTCGGGTAAGGAATTTCCAAGCTATAACCACCCCGCATTAAGGAGGGATCATCTTCGGTTTTTGGCTCTAAAGCGGAAATGTTTTTTGTTATTATATATTTGTGACAGTTATTTTGCTGAATATTACTCGTCTTTGCTTTCTGGAATATTTCAGCCAAAGAGTTATTGATAGTATATGATGCAAGTCCGTAAAAAATAAAGATACTCCAAAAGATTAGTGCACCCATAATATAGATTCGTTTTCTTTCAGATACTATTCTGCATATGGCTAAAATGCAGGCAAAATTGATAAATACACCGATGGCATACAGATCAAGATAGCGAGAAAGCATGTTTCCTAAGCACCTTCCATAGGAAATGCTAACCGTTTGAGCAAACATCCATATAATCATGGCAATAAGAAACCACATCCTATCATTGATTTTTGACGGACTTTTTATGCATACTAAAAGAAAAATAATAATAGGAAGGTTTCTTACCAATGGTGAAATTATCCGAATTGATAATGGCCATGCCATGATAGCTCTCATTGATTCAAGAAATTGAACAAATGAAGTGGCTTTAAGCGCTTGATGATGATCTATTGGCGTATAGTAAATACCTATAATAAAAGATATTAGAATTATTCCTATAGCTCCTAAAAGTCTTTTGTTTCTCTCGAGAGATAAAATATATTGAAGAATTAAAACTAATCCACTTGTGGCAAATATGAATACTCCAGAAGCAAGAGAGAAGTAACCGAGTATACCAATGCAGTAACCAATCCACCATTTTAAAGTGAATGGTTTTGTAAGAATAAGTAGCCATATTGAAATAATTGAAAACAGAATTAAGAAATAAAATTGGGATTGAAATCCAGCCAATGTGTTTTCCCAAGCATAAGGGATAGCAAATAAAATAAAGGTAAAAAACAGGACTATCGGTGTCATTTTTTTCCCAACTATATTAATGATCATAATGGCCAATACAGTTAGCGCACCTATATGGATTAGAGAATTAATAACCATCTGCAGAAGAGGATTCCAAATCCCGTTCATTTCTAGTAATGTTAGTGCAAGTAATCTTGTTGTTAATATTCTGTGTTCATTGTGAGGAGAAAATAATTCCTCTATCGAAAGAGTTCCCTCAAGAAATGGTTTGTATAGCCTGTCAGCCTCAGCATCCCACTGATCCCAAAATGGCGTTGCATTTCCAAAGTGTTTAATCAGTAGCAACTTGCTTCCAAATAAAACCAAAAAAAACGAAATAAATGCAAAGAAATAAGATATTTTAAAAATTAAAGAAGTTGAATTGTTAGATTTTTGCAACATATTGAGGATTTATTTGTATGCTTTAGATATTGAAATCATTTTATTTCATTTTCTAAGCATCTGACTTCTTGTTTTCCCCCCTCGAGAAATTAAACCCGGCAAGGAGTGGATTATCTCTGCTAGAAAATAGAAAATCCATAGCGGGTTTTGTGAAACACCTGATTTGATTGATTCCAAGAGCAATCCTGCACGGAAATTTTCAAGAGCATTCATTCCAGCCTGTACCATTAATCTATCATGCCATTTGAGGAACACAGACTTGTTGGTTGCATTAGCTACCTTCAAATGAGCTTTTGCAATCTGAAGATTTTCTTGGGAAAGCTTGCCTGTAAGTTGATTACCCTCCGTCATAGTGCTGGAACCCTCATGCCAGCGGTAGCGGTAGGTAGTGACTTCAATCTCCACCTGCCTGACTCCGGCCTCGGCTGCCCTAAGAAGGAAATCCCTGTCGGAGGCTAGCGAGTAATCCAGAGAGAAACCTCCCAGTTTTTCGAACGCACTCCTCTTAATCAGACGTGCATTGATCATCGGCTCGCCAAGAGCGATGTATTGTTCTGTAAGCTTTTTTGCATCTTGATTTCTAACTGACCAAACTGTAGTCCACCCATCTTGAGATTGCTTAACTGCCTCACAGTCACCACAGATTATTTCCATGCTCTGGTTTTCGGTAATAGCCTTACGATACGCCTCTATTGTTCCTGCAGGTAGCCAGTCATCTCCCTGCAAGAAGAGTAGCCATTCCCCACGCGCAAGCCTGGCACCTTTATTCATTCCATCATAGATACCTTTGTCCGGCTCTGACCTGACAACCAAGTGAGGATACCTCTTTGCTACTTCGAGAGTCTTATCAGTAGAGCACGCATCCATCAGTAGATGCTCGGTATCTCTTCCGTATTGGGAGCATACACTCTCCAGTGTTTCACTCAAAGTTGTGGCAGCATTAAACGTCGGAGTAATAATGGAAATCAGCACGTGATCGCAATATTTTGGGCTTTTATCGATCAACTGTCTTATCAAGGTATGTCAAATGATCCCTCACGTACGAGGATCGGAGGTGACAGGAATCCTTATACAGGTGTATCCCGTTGGCAATCCTCGGGTAGACACCATTGTTTTTGAAGAAATCTCGCGGATCGATGACAGTCGCACCCGATTCCTGAGCACACAATTTAAGGCTAGATAAGAATTTGCCATAGAGATCATCAAATTCTTTAACGGTTAATGGCTCCCCTTGGGTAATTACGATCCCGTCAAACCCCCTTTTGATATCGCTTTTAGGATCTTGTACGGGGCTTACAGGCGTGTTCATGACAAGATATACTGATATCCCATCCCGATGCAGGCGGGTGATTAAAGCTCCTAAAACGTCAAAAGCTTCTTTTTTTGCTTTTTCTGACGGAAATCTTTCGCTGTGAATTTCGTAAGGATAGACCGGCAAAGAGCAGTACCAGACCCAGTTAGCACCTAGCACCACCCGATCAATACCCGGATCTTTCTTTAGAAGAAGCTCCATTTGCGGAAGGAGTTCTAATGCACCCGGATGTACTTTTTCCCGAATATCTGGGATGGGTGGCACTCCTCCGCTTGTCAGGAATATCGCCCTTCTGGGATTACCCGCAGGCTTTTCAAGCAGGCTTTTGATTCTAGGGATATATTGCTCAATGTTACTGTCTCCAACAAAGAGAGTTGCATGAGTGCCAGAACCCGTCGCGTAGAGAGCCACGTGCTCCGACGGGTAAACCGCCTTCATTGAGTTGCTCATGTAGGTTTCACTGGAGGCAGCAAGAATATCTGAGAGTTCAACTTCATGATTTTTAGAAGTAATCACCCTAGATGCGATGAGACTTCCGAGAACTCCAGTCATGACAAATGCAAGAACAAGACCTGCCACGATTTTCGTGGACTTATGATGGCGAAGCTTTTTCTCGATAAAGTAATAGGTTACAAGCGTGAATAGCAGACTTAGTCCAAGAGTTGCTAGAATTTCATATGCTTTTGGATTTGCTCCCTTGACGATGTGCACGAAGGAAAGTGCAGGCCAGTGGAAGAGGTAGAGGGGGTAGCTAATGAGTCCTATCCATACAACTGCTCGATTAGAAAGAATCGTTCTATTAACCCAAGCGGAGCTTCCGCCCTCAATTAGCAGGAGCGTTCCGGCTACCGGAAACATCGCTCTCCAACCGGGATAGGGATCTCCCGTGTGGATAAAGGTCATCCCCAACCCCAAAAGTAGGGCCCCACCACTCGAGAAAGCCTCTCGATAAGGTGGCGCTTCCTCTTCGTGACCACGATCGTAATGCCACCATGCAAGCAAACTACCGCCAAGGAATTCCCAAGCACGATAGGGTGTGAGGAAAAAATCACTGGCACTGTTCTGTACTGACATCACGATGTTTAGGATACAGGTGACTATCAGCAATATCCCCATAGAAGGGATTAGTAACTTCGGCTTCTTCCAAAGTAGAACCAGTAATAGGGGAAAGATAATGTAAAACTGCTCCTCAACTGCCAATGACCAGAGATGAAGCAGGGGCTTAAGGCTCGCCGCAGTATCGAAGTATCCGCTCTCCTGCCAGAAGACGAAGTTCTGCATAAAGAGCGTGCCTGCGGCCACATGCTTCCCAAGTTGTGCGAACTCATCAGGCAGTAGGATTATCCACCCGTATGCCAGCGTGATCACCAGCATGGTGATCAGCGCGGGAAAGAGTCTTTTGATACGCCGGGCGTAGAACATACGGAAACTGAAGTTACCCTCCGCGTGCCCCTTGAAGAGGATCCCGCTGATCAGATAGCCACTGATCACAAAGAAGATATCCACCCCGATGAATCCTCCGGGGATCATCCAAGGAAAAGCATGATAAATCACCACTCCGAGCACAGCTGTGGCTCTCAGCCCATCGATGTCTGGTCGATACTTCAGCGAGTTCATGGGGCCACGGTCCGATCGAGGTAGTGGATGTGCTCACTCACATATCCTGGACGTAGATGATTAATATCATAGCGGATAGGACCATCCTCGTTCTCCGCTATACAGATGCCGTTAATACAAAGTGAATCAAGCGGATCAATGATCTCGGCTCCATTCGTAAGTGCCATCGCGGCAATTTCATTTTCTAATACTCCATTTTTGTTAATATGTTCCTGTTTGCTGAAGGGATTTATGGTTTTTGAGTAAGAGCCGAAAAAGTTTCTTTTAAAATAATGTTTTGGATCCAAGGTCCCGTCATTCGGAGTATTGAGGACTACCGTTACACTTTTGCCGCTCACGACCAGATCTCGTATCAGTTTCCCAAATCTCTCGAGGGTTTTTTTTCTGGTTTCAACAACTGAAAGTCGGTTTGTACCCAAGCAAAAATTCGTTTCTTTTGAAAAGTAAATGTCCCAGCGGGCGGCAATAACAACCCTGTCGATTTCATTGTTATTTTTAAGAAGACTTTCCAACTCAGGAAATAGTCCCGGACACTCCACCTTCCCATCCCGAGTGACATCAGGAATGGGAGGCCAGCCACCCCTCGTAACAAAGAGTGCTCCCCTAACAGCGCCACCATGATTACTCTTCAGAAGTTCAACGATTCTGGGAGCGTATTGCTGCATATTACTGTCTCCAAAAAAAAGAGTCCGCTTTCCCTCTCCTCCGATTTGATCAACGCAGATATCTTTTGGACCATCCAGGGCAACTAATCCTCTTAAGGAATCTTTATCCTCAAGTGCTAATTTGATTTTTATCATTTCGGAGGGAAGCGGCCTGGGCATCAGGACTTTTTGCCATGCTAAAAAGCCTAGAAGGCCCGTTATGATGAAGGCAGAAAATAACGCTGGAACCGTCAATCTGGACTTATGATGACGCAGCTTCTTTTCAACGAAGTAATAAGTGAGAGCCGCTAGCAAAACCGACAACGTTAGAGCGATAAAAAGATACCCGGGCTTCGGACTCTCACCCTTAACGGTATGAACAAAGGATAATATAGGCCAATGAAAGAGATAGAGCGGATAGCTGATAAGTCCTATCCAGATCACTACGGGATTGGAGAGTATCTTCCGGTTCACCCACGCTCCTTTTAATCCACCTGCTCCTCCCTCCATGAGGAGCAACGTTCCTGCCACTGGCAGGATAGCCCTCCATCCCGGATAGGAGTCACCCGTTTTGATAAAAGCAAATCCAAGCACCAGGAAAGCTATTCCGCCGCACGAAAAAGCATCTCGATACGTGGGCTCTTCATTCTCATGGCCTCGATCGTAATGCCACCATGCAAGCAAACTCCCCCCCAGGAACTCCCAAGCCCGATAGGGGGTGAGAAAGAAATCAGCAACGCCACTCTGTCGGGACATCACTAGATTAACCAAAAATGAAACGATCAGTAAAATGATAGAAATAAGAACCAAGGACCATTTTCTCTTCCAAACCAGTAAAAGAATTGGAGGAAAGAAGATATAGAACTGCTCCTCTACGGCCAGCGACCAGAGATGGAGTAGCGGCTTCAGACTCGCTGCAGTATCGAAGTACCCGCTCTCTTGCCAAAAAATGATATTTTGGATGAAGAGAGTTCCGGCTGCCATATGCTTGCCGAGTTGCTGAAACTCCTCGGGCATAAGGATTAACCACCCGTACGCCAAGCAGAGCATTAGCACCGTGATGAGTGCCGGAAAGAGTCTTCTAATTCTTCTGGAATAGAACTCCTGGAAACTAAAATCATCTTCTTTGTGTCCCTTGTAGAGGATCCCACTGATCAGATAGCCACTGATCACAAAGAAAATATCCACCCCGATAAACCCTCCAGGGATCATCCACGGAAAGGCGTGGTAAATCACCACGCCAAGCACCGCCACCGCCCTCATCCCATCAATGTCTGGTCGATACTTAAGGGCGCTCATTTAAAATATTGATCTTTTGGAGTTTTCTTAAAGCAGAAGCTTGTTAAGGAGCTTTAGATAAGAGTCTGTAATATTTACCCGACCAAGAGGTTTGATATCCATTAGGAACATTTTCTTCACTTCCACCGACTGCCTCGACAATTGCATCTACTTTCGTTGCGGTAGCCAGGTGACCACTGGTAAGTTTGACCCAGGGCAACTCATGGCGCAACTCGCGAAGTAGTCCATAAATAGCGGAATCTTTTCCATCGATCATAACTTCCGTCACATGATCCGCTTTTAGAATACCTGCAACCCTGCTGATTTCCTCGAAGCGACCGGGGAAAGCGATGCTCATCTGCTCCTCTCTGGGCATCCTAAACACGGACCACCATCCCAGCAGATGTCTCTGTCCAGCATTAGAGATCTGAGGCCAAAGGAATGCGATTTCAAGTGCGGTGATGAGGATTGGGAGCCACTTAGGCCTGAAGAGATCCTCTGCTTTGCCAACCAGTGGTGCCGCCATGAAGAATGCCGGGATAAGTAGTCGCCCTCCCCAGGGCTGCCAACGAAAGATCCCACAAAAGAGCATGAATGAGGCAATTGACACACAGCCCAGGGCAATGGTTCCAGAAGCCTTCCTAAATATCGGTATCAAAAGGAAGAGTGGTATCAGCAAAGCCAAACTAGTCTGGATAGGTGCAGGAATCTCGTCCTCACATCCCACAGCATAAAGGAAGTGGAGTTTAGCGCCACCGAGTTGGGCTGCCCCTATATTAGTAGAAGGATCATCCGGATTAAGACTGAAGGCGGTTAAGATCTTACGTGTAGCAACCTCGCAGCTATGAATCCAGTTATCGGATCCAAAGGCAAATTGATTGGCCACATTCTTGATAGCAACCCCTACAACTGAGCCTGGATTGTGAGAGTCGTTGCTCATCCCAGCACTTGGCCCCGTAATGGATCCGAAGGTTTCTAGATTTCTTAATGAATTAGGTAGTATAACCAGCATTACGATCAGAACTCCTGGCAACACGGCAATAGCTATACTCCTCCATGCTCCTGATCTTAGAGAAGCAACCAGCAGCAATAGGGCTGAGGCAGGAAGATATGCCACTGCCGTTCCCTTTGTAGCCATTGCAAGTCCTGCGGCAAGAGCGGCAAGCAAGAGGAACCGCACCTTAGACCTGATCTCGCGATTCCATATCCTCAGACCAATAAACAGGGGGATCAGAATATAGAATGAGGCGACAATATCGTTCTTCGAGTTGGATGCTTCGAAAAACATAACCGGAACCAAGGCCAGAAAAAGCACCGCTAGTGCTTGAGCCCTTGAACCGCCTCCAATGGCTTTGGTTATAAGAGTTACGATCCCGCACGAGGCGATAAAAAAGAAGCATTGTGTTAAGTTATGCCAAGCATCCCCTCCAGAGAGGAGCAACAGATTCAGTCCCAAAAACTCAGTAAAAACAGGATGGGAGTTCTGGTAAGGATAGGTAGCATCAAAGTGCTTAATACTCCCCTGCATCATCCAGAAGATCTGACGGGGCAGATGATACGACTGAACATCGTAATTGCAAGGAGGCGAGGCAACGGCCATGCGGAACATCACAAAGATCAGAACAATAATTACTGCAGATGCCCAACCCGGTATCCCTTTGATTTTTTCCCATATCCTTGCCCACTCTTGTCCCCAATCAACGGATATGCGACCAAAAATCAAAAGAGCTGTAGGAACCAGCAAATAAATACACCAGAAATAAAAGACAGGTAGAAAAGTAAGTAAGTGAACTTCTGACAGCAACTCCGTTAGCGCTAAGACAAACGTTCCGAGAAGAACCAATGCCTGAGCAAGACTACACCTCCACGATCTAGAGCTTGGCTCTGAGCGTAGATAAAAAAACAACGCCCAACAAATCGTTGATAGAAGTGGTATAATGCCAAACATCCCTCTGGGTCTTATAGATTATTTTTTTCTGGAAATGAGAGGAACTGCGAATGTTGCCAATCAAAAATCCGATCAGGAAACCTATCGATATTTGGCTCCATGTTCCATGTATAAACAGCTGTATTAAATAATCCCTGCCCTGTATGAATACACACAGATATCAATATGCTTATCGTGAGAATACCTACATATAACTTTGACCGCACAGATTTTATAGAAACTGGCCAGGCATGAATACCAAGAAGGAATAAACCAGGAATAACATCGGTCATAAATCTTGGACCAAATGACCATCCAGACCAATAATCAGGAAACTTGCAGATTGTAAGAAGATGAATTAAAGGCCAAAGGAGCCCAATCAGAAGCCATGTTTTCTTTAACTTAATATTTTTATACTTAAATAATCCTATAAGTAAAACTCCAATAAACGAAGAATAGACTAGCACCCCACGGGAGGGGCTTAAGATATGACCATATAGAGCTTTAAAATAACATCCATTTGTTAAGCGGTTAGAAAGGTAATAATCAGGAAGATACTGAGAGAATTCATAATAACTATAAATGATAAATCCAATGACAAGAGCTCCAGTAACAAGGGCAACTTTACAGGCAAAATCCCTCTTGTATGAGAAAAGATATAAGATAATAAGAGGTGATAAGACTGCCATCGTTGGCCTGCAAAGAAAACTCATAAATAATGTAGCACCTATCCAGATCCACAATCCCCCGACCTTATCTTTTGTAGACTTAATAGAGAGCAAAATGCTGAGTAATGCGAATACAACGGCAAAATTATGCGACCAGAGAGCTGTTGCACAGGTACTGGACAAAGAGGTTCCAAACCAGAATGCTGCAGAAATCATCAATGAATTGTTAAAAGAAAGGAATTTAGATGATATCTTGAACATCATAAATACAGTAATAATTGATGTTATTACTGCGATAATAATCTGCATGGAATTGTAATCACTGTATTTGATCGCACTAAAACCAAAAGGTTTTGCGGCTAACACAAATGGTATTGCCATGATTGAAGTACCAAGCGGAAAATAGTTATATTCATGATCCCTAATCTTTTTCACATACATATAATCTTTCAATGATTCATACCCATACTTGTCTAGTTTTACACTTCCAGTATTTATAATTGATTCCGAAACCAAAAGAGTCGCTTTAGAATCTCCCGTAGTATAACGATTTTTCGCAAAAAAAACTACAATTGCTACGAAAAATAAAAGTGCAATAATCTTTATGTTTTTTGTATTGAGTACTTTATTCATCTGAGATTTTTAACATAAGAAAGTTTTTCTTTCCAAAATTCTCTATCATACCTAGTCCAAGCGTGGCATCCAAACGGTAGGTTCTCACTATTTCGCTCATAGGACCATCGGGGAGCAACCTCAAAGGCAAATGGCAATGCTTCCTGCGCAGTAGCTACTTGAAATGAGGGATCATATTTGGGGGCCTCGATAGCCCAGAAAACATCTTCGTTGTAGGGGAATTTCTTCAATTCATCCTCCACGGTATGATATTGAGAGAACGGATTGAGCCCAAAAAGCGCCGAGATTTTTGTATAGATCCCAGTCTCGAGTGATTCGAGTAGGGGCTTCCATGCATAGTGACCCCACCGTGGATAGATGGATCCATTCACTATTTTTTGCCCTAAAATCCTGAGATAAGAATCAACCCGTCTCAGTGACAGTCCTCCATTCCCAACCCGCCACAAACCCGGTCTATGATCCTTGGCGAATCCCTTGAACCAAGGGGCCGCTAGATAGTCATACCCCTTTGCCATCCACTGATTCAGATCACTGCTGAAAATCAGGCAATCGAGTTGAGAGATCAGAATGTAGTCATGGTCACTGAATCGCTCATAAAAACCTCTCGATTTTAAAAGGCGGTTATACCCATCGATTCCCATAAAGAACTCCTCCGGAAATCTCTCGATGATCTCTTCCGCCTGGACAACCCCCTTAAGATCCAAAGAATCAGGTGCTACAAAGCAAATCCCATATCCCGAGAGATGCTTCCGGATCGAGGCCAGCGAAACCTCTTCATCGGATGTCATTATTGACCGATAAATCGGCACGATGATACGGCACGCATATTTGTCCATTATCGTTTCAGTCCAGGAGCATGTGTTAATATCGTTCTGTATCCGAGTTGCTCAGGAATAATACCTAACAATCTCTCTACACAATGAAGGATAGTTCCATCTTGAGGAAGAGGCTCCTCTGGATAGTCATCCCAGCCAAGTTGTAGTTTAAATAAAGGCATAAGTACTTCGGTTCTAGCCCAAAACATTGATCCTGTCGGAAAATTAAAGAATTTATTTTCATCTAAAACAGGTAATCTGATTTTTTGTAAGAGTGCTTTTCCCAAGCTGTAGTTCTTAAACCACCCCCATACCATTGGGTCATCTGGATAGACAATTCCGATAGTCGAATCAGTAGCTATACTCTCCAATATTGCATTGAGCATTAAACTGCGGTGACCAATGAGATTTTGGAATAGGAAATTATTCCAACGTTTTACAAAGTAATTGGGCGCATGCTTGGATCCTTTAGTATGAAAGTGCCCTATAATATTATAGTTCAATAATTCCTCTCGAAAGCCTGTCAACAATGGCCCGAGATCTCTTCCACGGTTAGGAAATACTAAAACTTTTAAAGGTGACAATCTATGCTTTTTCAGTAGTTTTTCTACCTTCACCTTTCCTTCTATACTTGTTGTGCTAATGAATATGTCGGGGAGAAAATGAGATGAAGCCAAGGAATCGAAAAGTCCATCTGCCATTTCTGGGTAATGCAGATGAAGATGCAGAGCAACATCAAGACGCGGGTGAGCATGCATTCTAGCCAAGAAATCAGTAGAGACTAGTACATCTGATAACCACGGCCCATTTGGTCTCCCAGAATTCAGGAAAGCTATGGTAGGGTCACTCTGTAGATCTGGATGATTATCTCTGTATATGCCGGGATGAAATCCCTGAAATGGCTTACGCAGTTCAACTCCACTGCGCCATGCCTCTAAATAACGCATAGCCCATGCATTTCTACCCTCAAACCAGAATCTATAAACATAATCGGGGTTGAGGTGCTGCGAGAGCACTTTACAACCCTGATCTATTTGAAACTGATCAGAGAGACCAGGTAAAGAGGACATTTTTATAATTATCTGTATGCCAAAAATGGATATATAAGATTATTTAATTTAATGATGTCTAAAATAATATAGAAATAAACTAGTAACCTTATCCACTAATTTAATATTGGTTCTTATGAAAGAAGCAAAATGGAATATGATATTATCAAGGATTTCTGAAAACAAGATTTTTGATTAGGAAAATAAAACGAATAATATTTTTAAATATAATCGATAATTTGTTTATTGCTCCATTACTTACTAAAATATGATACTTATTAGATAAGTATCGGTTATCAACCGCATAAGCCATTAGAAACAATGATTTGTTTTTCATATAATCATATTCTCGTCCTTTATAAAGCGTTGAAGCACGATCAAAGCATATAGACATATCTGCATACTTTCCACGAATGAATGTAGACGATTGATTCGGCGATGATTGTGGCCAGGTTCTATATCTGTAAGCAACACACTTATGATTCAAATAACCAAAACTATTTTTAGATAGAGCCCAAAGGGCAAAGTTTAAATCTTCGCAGAAAATAGACCCATCGAATTCAAATTCACCACCATGCGACTTAAAAGCACTACGCCTCCAAAATTGAAGATTCATTGGTTCTACCCACCTATGTAAGATAGTCTTTCTTATATTATTAGGTGCCAATTCGCACGGAGTGAGACCAGACATGTCTAAAATACTATCGCAGTAAGATTGACCATGAAGTCCTATAGCAATTGCATCACTGAAAGCACCAAGTATGTTTGGGTTAGTCTGCAGATATTTCGTTTTAGCTTCGATTCCACCTGGGAGAACATAATCATCAGATGCAACACCAGAAATAATTTCTCCACTAGCAATGGAGATAAGTTCATTAATTGTGTTCGTAATCCCATGATTCTTTTCATGTTTGATAAAAGTGCATTTTTGAAATAAGGATCCATAAGAACGAATCCAGTCTTCGATAACAAGACAGGAATTATCTTGCGAGGAGTCATCGCAAATTAATAACTCCATATTGTCAGTTTTATTTATTAAAATACTGCCAAGGCACTGCGGAAGATACGTCGAGTGGTTATATGAGGGGACAATAAATGATGTCGTTATATAATTGCTCATATTAATTCATGCTATTCAAAGCACTCTGAAATAGTTCATTTGAAATAAAATAGTCATGATTGTCAAATGACCTATTTTTTGAATATACTTGTTCACCTAATAAATAAGTAACATTATGGTTAAGCATCCCAAGAAGTGAGGAAAAGAATCTAAAGTCTGCATTTTTAAAATCTGGACTTAAGATTAATACATCACATGAGCGTGAAGTAAAAACTAGATTGCTAAGTGCTGCGCCAATTGGAGAGATTATTTGTGTTGCATTCATAAAAAGTTTTACCTGCTTTTTAAAATCTAGTGATGCTGGATCGATAGCAAAGTAGCCATGACGTGAAGCAATTTCTTGTATTTCATTATTATTTATTAGAAATCTGTGATTGCCCGTATATTGTGGGGATCTTATTAAAAAAAGTTTTTTCAAATCAGAATGATTATTGTTACAACCGGTTTTATTGATAATTTTTGTTCGAAGTTGTATGAGGGATTCTTTAGAGAATAAATAAGGGCTTATTTCTGTTCGTGATAAATCGGTTTTTACTGGTATGTAGGATGGACAGGTTATGTCTACTAGATTTTTTGCAAACACCCTCTCATAAGGATTAATGTAAATTATTTTTCTTATTTTTGATGAAGCTAATTGCACAGACTCTTCAAAAATTGGTTGATGCCAATTATCGAGAATGAAAGGGTACTCATCGAATTCAGAAAATTTGTCTAAAAAAGGTATTTTAGGAAGAATTTCTGTGATCCAATGAGCATAGTTACCACTACACTGACCGGTTAATAATATTCCTTTATCAATTATTCTTTTATTACAATGAAAAGAAAGTTTGTGCAGAGAACCAACACTTTTTAGCATACGATCATTGTGCGCTGCTAAGACCTCATCATTTTTGATATAATTATCTAAATACAATTTTTTATCGTCGCCAATAAAATTAGATTTACCAAAAAAATACTTTTTATAATATAAGTTTAATCTAACATCAGGTGAGATTACATGTAGTTTCTTTGATACATACTTAGCATTGTACTTAGTTTTTCTGTAAAACTTAGGTTCTTTAACGATTGTAATATCTTCTTCAGATAATTTTTTTTCATTATAATTATCGATAATTTCTTTTTTGGAACATATATAAAAGATTTTACATTTATTTTGTATGTTATCTTTTGAGCCTAATAAGAATGCATAATCAACAGACTTTTTAATGAAATAAAATCTCTTAAAATATTCTCTATAGCATTTTTCTACTGCATTATATAAGTCTTTTTTGAATTGTATTAATTTTATAAAACAAAGTAATATAGTAGCTAACGCAAGATAAGTAAATTCCATCATATGGGATTTAGTTTAAATTGCCGGAATTTGATTTTACTTCCAAGTATTTAGGGCTGAAATTACGGTTTCTATTTGATCATTTTGCATGGAAGGAAATATCGGTAAACTCAATGATTCGTCTGATAATCTCTGTGCGATTGGAAATCTAATATTAGCCCATTCGTAATAGCAGCTTTGCCGATGTGGTGGAATTGGGTAATGTATCATCGTTTCGATCTGATGGTTTTTTAAATGTCGTTGTAATTTATCACGACTCTTGGAACGTATAACATACAGGTGCCATACAGGACTCGCCCAATCAGGTACATAAGGAAGAGTGATCAGGGGATTTTGTATCCGATTTGAATATTTTATAGCAATATTGGCTCTTTTTTCATTCCAGAAATCTAGTTTGCTTAATTTTACAGATAAAAAAGCTGCCTGTAGTTCATCTAGTCTAGAGTTATAACCTAGTACATCATGTTGATATTTGATTTTTGAACCATAGTTCCGCAATTTTTTAACTTTTTCCACTATTATTGGGTCACTGGTAAGGACAGCGCCCCCATCCCCAATGGCACCAAGATTTTTACCGGGATAAAAACTAGTCGCTGCTGCATGTCCCAAACCACCTGTACGCTGATTAAAGTATCTTGCGCCTTGAGCCTGAGCCGCATCTTCAATAACAATAAGGTTATGTCGCTCCGCTGTAATTTTGATAGGATTCATGTCAGCTGGCTGTCCGAAAAGGTGTACGGGAATAATTGCTGCTGTTCGGGGTGTAATTGCTGCTTCAATTGCGCCTGTATCTATATTGTAGGTTCTTTGATCTGGCTCAACAGCCACCGGAGTCGCACCAGTTCGAGTAATAGCTAACCAGGTTGCGATAAAAGTATTAGAAGGGACAATAACTTCATCACCGCGACCAATTCCATAGGCTTCGAGAAGTAATTGGATTGCATCTAAACCGTTGCCCACTCCGACGCAATGAGATACGCCACAGTAGTCCGCAAACTGAACCTCGAACGATTCGAGTTCTTTACCTAATATATACCAACCAGAGTCTAGCACTCGAGTAAATGCTTCCTTGAGCTCCGCTTTTAACTCTTGGTGCGGCTCTTTGAGATCAATGAAGGGGACTTTCATTGTTCACATTCGCGTACAGCGAGCAGAAAAGCATCATAATCACGGAAATAATCGCCCTCATCATAGAATTCCGAGGCAAGAACCATGCATACAGCTCCACTAGAGAAATTATCAAGATCACGCCACATCATTGGCGGAATGTACAACCCTTGAAATGAGCGGTTCAAGTGAATGATTTGCTTCTCGCATCCATCATCCACGGTGATGTCAAAGCTTCCAGATATAGCAATAATAAGCTGTTTTAGTTTCTTGTGACCATGTCCCCCACGTGATGTTCCACCAGGTACATCATACAAGTAATAAACACGCTTGATCTCAAAAGGAATGTGTTTTCCAGATTCTATATATGTAAGATTTCCTCTATTATCCACAATTCGAGTCAAATCATATTTCCTTATGTCATTTATAGGCATATTAGAAAAAGGATGTTAGGTTTTATATTAGCTATGGAGGTTGATTTCAGGAATAAAAAACATAACTGTTTCATAAATAGATTCTGTATAGTGGCGCAGATAAATTTGATAGTCTTTTCTGATAGATAATATCTTCTGGGGAATACGCCAGAAATCACCTGCATTATGATAAACACACAGCGCTAACCTTGGATGATATGATTTTATAGTGTTTTTTGCTCCTTCTATTGCAAGCATTTCAGCTCCTTCAATATCCATTTTAATTAGCGTTGGTTTAGCACTATTTTTTAATACATCATCAAGTCGATCAACTTTTATAACAATCGAACCGGTCTCTGAAATCTTTGATCCAGATCCGTGGGGTTCAAGGCGTAGTATTTCTTTTTTGTCGGACAAGCCATGAGGATGACAGAAAATATTTTCTTTTTTATCTAAAGAAGAGACACATTTCTCAAAATTACTTGGCTCGGGTTCAAATAAATAAATGGCGCTATAATTAGGACAACGCTTAATAAACTCTAGACTATTATAACCATCAAATCCCCCAATATCGATAAATGTCTCCCCCTCTGATTTTAGATTCAAGAAGTCTTCAAAATATTGCTCTCTTTCTCTATCACAAAACCCTGTGAGGTGCTCTAGATCATAATTGAGACGAAAACTAATGAGCTTGCGAAATATGGTTCGCGATGTTTTATCAGCAAGAAGATCGTGAATTAATTGATACTCATCTGCATGTTGCCTAAAGTCGTCTCCAAATTGTTCGTTGAATACAACTGGAGTTAGCGATTGAATTCCCGAATATTTTAAAAATGAAAAATAATCGAGGTTTTCAAAGAATTGTTGGTCTAACTGCTTCTTAACAGTCAATGGTCGACCTCCGGCAGCATTCAATATTAAGGCGTTCTTCTCAACGTCTTTCGACTTCAGGATTGGTACTCCGTGAAACATTATCTCACTACTATAGTCGTCGATTACCCCATCCACTTTAATATGTTTAATAACACTCTGTGTATAGACATTCTTCCCAAAGATGTATTTTGGACGAGATTTTTCCTTACAAAAAGCGGTGCAAAACTCTGTTGCTTCCGCTCGTTTTGCTAATTCGTTTTGTATATCTAAAATAAGGGGACTCATTGTAAATCGATCCATTTTATATCTGATGATGACTTGGCAATTGCGTCAAAAAACTGAAATCCCTCCAAAGTTTCATCTATTCCGAAGAGATAAGGATTATCTGACGCCGATTGAGTTGTTATGTATGAACTCAATGCATCGGCAATATCGTTATAGTAGTTGGCAAAAGCCTCAATGAATCCAGAAGGATGTCCCGCTTTGAAACGAGTATATCGCATCTCGCTGCATACTTCGACATCAGCGCTTGATCGGTCAATTAAATAACGATGTCCCAAATTATCAGCGAAATGAAGATATTCAGGAGCTTCTTGTAGCCATTCGGCAGAACCTGCTTCTCCGTATACGCGTACTTTCATTCCGTTCCGCTGGCCAAGAGCTGTCTTGCTGAACCACATGTTACAGGTTACATTATTCGTATAACGCACAAGGCAGGAAACGTTGTCGACGACCTGCAAAAAATTGCCGAATGTATCGCTCGCGGCCACGACCGAGATAGGCTTTTCTCCGGTGATAAACCGTACTAGCATGTGCAGGTGAACGCCCAGATCAAGTGAGATTGTTGGAATATTGCCATCATGCAATCGCCATTCTTGGGGTGCAATGGGATTACCTTTAAGATTCACGCGTAAATAGCCCTCCTGTGGCATTTCAACGTGAATTTGATGGATCTTACCTAACCTTCCTTGAATAACCATTCTTTGAAGCTCACGCACCATCGGATATCCCGTATAGTTGTAAGTCACTGCTAGAAATCCCCCATTCTTCAACTGTTCCCGAATTTCTCTAACATCAGAAGTTGATGAGGCTAGAGCTTTCTCGCAGATGACAGGAATGCCTGCTTTTAGACAGTGTAGCACCTGAAATTTATGTTGATCAGTGGGTGTCAGTATAATAACTGAGTCGATTTTGTCTGCTTCGGCCATCAGCAAATCCTCAAGTGAGTTGTATACACGTTCCGGTGCGATTCCGTATTGGATTGCTGTTTGAATGTTTACGGCTGAATTACGGCTGAAACAGCCACTTACCAACTCGAACCTCTGGTCCAACTCCACAGCTGTACGATGAAGGCGTCCGGCTGCGGAATTATATGCACCCCCTAAGAAAGCCACCCGCAATTTTCGGATGTTATCTGGAAGCGTGCTTTGTTGATTATTTATCATGATATGTGTCTTCTAAAGATTCAATTGAGACTAGTTCTGCTAAATGTGGTGTTATTTCGCACATGGTTGAGCTGTCTGCATATTCTACAAACAAAATTGCTAGCTTATCAAATGGTGCTTCTTTTAAAATTTCACCGCTACTCTTTAGGGGGGTGATATGTACATTAATTGCAGGAATTCTATGAGAAAAGGTGTAAGTCGCTAGAGGATTCTGAGCGGAAATAGTGTGTCGACCAATGGGTTTCTGAACGGTTGTTCTTTCAGATGTTATGATCTCTCCAAGGAAGGGGCGGATGTAATAATCCATATACGGTTCACCCGTTGAACGCTCTATGAGATTTCCATAGAGATCACCAGGACAACGTCTCATGCTTTCAATTATCCAATGCTGCTCGTTGTTAGCAATAAATTGCGTGTGGAGTAATCCGTTATATAAACCGAGTTGTTTCACTAAGCGGTCTATTGTAGCACGCACTGAACCCTGCATGTCAGTCGTAAGTCTTGATGGGTGATTGGAGCAGTTTACCTGATATGGATACACCGTGCAGAACTCATCTACAAAGAAATCAATAACAATCTCATGATTTTGAATGAACGCAGAATGGCTATGTAGTGCACCGTTAACAAATTCTTCCAGTACAACTTCCCCACAACGCGAGGCATTGCGCGCTCTGCAAACAGCTTCGTCGATACCTAATTCATTCATCACCCTGGTGACACCACGTCCACTGAAACTGTCGATCGGCTTTACCAGTATTGGATACCTCAGCCCCGTGGTATTGACCGGTTGATTTAATTTATGGTGTTTGGCACGCGGGGCAGGAACACTATAGAATTGAGTAATGCGCCGAAATTCATCCTTAGTATGAATAATGAGAGCCTTATCGAAACTATCGAATCCTTGGTAACCAAAACGCTCTGCGACCCATGCACAGGACATATAAGAGTAGTCGTTGCAAGTTGGGATAATATAATCGAATTCTTCAGATTCAACCAACCGTAACAATTTCTCTCGGTCCGAATAATCTATAAAGTAAGATGCATCAGCATATTGATGGCAGGGATCTTCTTTGCGGCTACCACACACTGAAACGTGCAACTCCCGCTTTTTTAATAGAAAAAATATAGGCGCTGCGCTGAAGCTGCTTCCGACTAAAAGTGCTTTTTTCATAATTTATAATTTATTAATAATTGCGTAATTCTGGTGTTTTGCGCCTCTACATAAAAACTATTATCAACCTAGCAGATGATACCTTTCTAAGACTTTATCGGCCGTCCCGATCATCTCTACTCGTGACTGGTGGATGAGCATGGCCCGGTCTGCAAAACGTTCCATTGCAGATGGATCATGGGTCACAAGGATGATGGTTTTTCCCTCCTTCTTGTATCTCTCAAAGAGGGCAAAACATTTCTCCTGAAAGACGAAGTCTCCGACGGCCAGGACCTCATCGAGGAGCATGATGGGAGCATCAATCTGGGCGGCTACGGAGAAGGCTAGCTTGACGGACATACCGCTTGAGTAGTGCTTTACCTGGAGCTCCATAAAGTTCTCCAACTCCGCAAAGCGGACGATGTCATCGTAGCGGTCGTCTATCTCTGCCCTAGTGAGGCCAAGAATCGTAGCGCTTAAGTAAATATTCTCTCGGCCGGTGAGTTCGGGATTGAATCCCACTCCCAGCTCGAGCATCGGCGCAATGCGTCCATGAACATGGATGTGACTTCCCTTATCAGACTGGTAAATGCCAGCTAGTATCTTGAGCAAGGTGGACTTGCCTGAACCATTACGTCCAATGATTCCAAAAAACTCCCCCTGTCTGATCTCAAAGCTGATGTTATCCAAGGTGCGCTTGGGCTTGCGCTCATTCCGCCGATGAAGTTTCATAAAGCGTTCACGTAGGGTTCCCCTACGCTCTGCAGGCAGGCGAAACGTCTTAGAGAGATTACTAACAGTTATGGCGGGAGGCATACGGAGGAAAGGCGGGTAGGTGTTTAGGAGTTTAGGCTTTAAGGGGCCGTGCTACAGAGCGTTGTGAGCGAATGAGGGCGCCTAGTAGTTTTTTGACGGCACTTGTCTACCACAAGCTGTGCCGCCCTGCGGGCAACGATTCTATCGTTGTCTTCCGCACTTTTCCCCAAAAAGCTTGGTTTAGAATTCATGTTTTTTATCAACTCCCAAGGCAATATGCTTCTACTGCAATGGAGTCAGCCATTTCGAATGCGTTTAGTCTTTTGTGATCTCTCATCCTAATGCCTAAAATTCTAATTCCTAAATACCTCCTCTTCGCCTTCCAGGATCAGAGATCCTCCACCATTTCAGCTTCCTTCCACTTGAAGACGAGTACCCCTAGGAAAAAGACGATCACACTGATACACAGCACGTAGCAGTAACCAGTCTTGGTAAGTCCGCCGAGACCAATCAAGACGTAGCGGGAATACTCTAAAATCCCGCTCATCGGATTCAGGAACTCATAAAACCTATAATTCGCAGGTACATTGCTCATGGGATACATCACTGGTGAGAACCAGAAGCCGAGTTGTGTAACAACTTCCCAGAGGCTGAGTGTATCGCGCACCTTGACGACAACGATGCTGAGGATGAGGCCTATTCCCATGACCAGCATATAAAGTGCAATGACTAGGGGTAAGAACAAAAGCATCCGAAGCGACCAGTCGACTCCATCGATAAAGGCGAAGGCCAAGAAAACGATCAGATTAAAGAAAAATCCGATAAATGCCCCTGAGACTGCTGCCATGACCAGAATGATCCGGGGCAAGTAGACCTTACGGATCATCTGGTAATTCCCGATGAATCCATTCATGCCAGCCATGGTACCGGAAACAAAAAAGTCCCAGATGATGATACCGAGGAGGAGGAAGAGTTTGTAGTGAGGTGCGTTCTGCTTCATCACCACAGTGAAAACAACATAGAGAACACCGAACATCGCCAATGGCTTCAGGAGACTCCAAACATAGCCCAAGATACTTCCGTAGTAGCGCATCTTGAAGTTTGTCCAAGTGAGCATCGTAAAAAGACGCCACTGGTAAGCTAGGTTAGGGTACACGAATGATTGGGTTGAGGTCTTAGAAGCTTAGGCTGCTGGGTACTGGTCTGTAAGGAGATAAACCGGAGATCGGGATAAAAGGAGTGCTTTAAGCAGGAATGTATTCCAAAAGACTATTATCCTTGGATCCAATCAGGCTCGGCTTAATGCGACGGTCGAACGTGGAGAGAATCCCTCCGTTACGTTTGCATAACTGGAGCAGATAGGCGTCAGTTGAGTTAGCAGATCCGATGGGCAGTTGCTCTCCGGCAAGCCATCCGGAAAACGAATAGTCATTGCTCCAGAATCCATGGCCCAAGGCTGCAATTTTGAATTCCTCCAGACGGACAGCTACATCACTCATGGACAAGGGGTCATTCGGATAGGCTGGATTGGATAGAATTCGCAGTAAGCCATTCTCAGTGATCGGGCATGTTATCCAGCCAAGGCTTGACTTTGCAGAAAACCACTCATGAGCAGCGCCATGATGAACATGCGCTTCATCAAAAAGAGACACCAAGACATTGACATCCAATAAATAACTCACCCGACTTCGTCCCTGATCTGGTTAACTTTTTCCAACGTCACGGGAATAGCATTGGCGGGTCGACTGACAACTCTAAGTCCATTGCGAACAGTTTGTCCCCGATCGTGCAACTGTATGCTTTTCCTTAAAAGTTGCGAAACAGCTTTGCCAAGGCTGACGCATTGATGTCGGGCCAAATCTTTGGCCACTTCCAGTACATCGTCTTCTATTTCAAGCGTTGTCCTCATAGGCGCATCATATCATCACAACATCATTGCGTCAATCGTACTTCCCGCATTCCATAAAGGAAGCAGCGACGGCATCCTTGGGAGATACGATTGGTGAGATGCCGATCTCAAGGGGCCAGTTAATGGCGAGCGTTGGATCATCCCAACGTAAGGCTCGCTCGGTCTCCGGGGCGTAGGGTGCGGAGACCTTGTAGTGAAAATCAGCGAGGTCACTCACCACCAGAAATCCATGGGCACAGCCGGGAGGCACCCAAAGTCGCTCGTGAGCCTCAGAGGTGAGCATGTAGCCGTCCCAGACGCCATAAGTCGGGGAACTCTTCCGAAGATCGACCAAGACATCAAAGACGGTCCCTGATGTTACCCAAACAAGCTTCCCTTGGGCCGCGTCACCTGCCTGATAGTGAAGGCCGCGGAGGACATTCTTAGCAGAGCGTGAGTGATTATCCTGCACAAAGTCGAAATCGATTCCAAGATCACGGAAGGTCTGCCGATTCCATGACTCTAGGAAAAAACCCCTGGCATCCCCAAAGACTCTCGGCTTCAGGAGATAAGCGTCGTGAATCTTGGTGGTGATTTTTTCCATCCTAAGTTTTGCTCTACCTTTTACGGCGCTTGAGCACTCCGCGAAGGTAGGTGCCATAAGTGGACTTGCCAAGAGGTTCCAAAGAACGTTCGAAAGCAGCCTCATCAAGGAAGCCCATCTGGAGTCCGATCTCCTCAAGGCAGGCGATCCGAAGTCCCTGACGGTTCTGTATTGCACGGACAAAGTCGGCAGCTTCCAGAAGTGACTCGTGGGTACCTGTATCGAGCCAGGCCGTGCCTCTACCTAGTTTCTGAACCTGAAGAAGCCCATCCTCGAGGTAGAGTCGGTTCAGATCGGTGATTTCAAGTTCTCCACGAGCAGAGGGCTTCAAATTACGGGCACGCTCCACCACATCGGCGCTATAAAAATAGAGTCCCGGAACAGCATAATTGCTCTTTGGGTTGGCAGGTTTTTCCTCCAGTGAGATGGCCTTGCCGGACGCATCGAACTCCACCACGCCGTAAGCAGTGGGATCGGCCACCTCGTAACCAAAAACTGTTGCTTGATCCTTGAGAGCATCGGCTTCGGTCAAAGTGTCGGTGAAGTCGTGCCCGTAGAAGAGGTTGTCTCCCAGAACCAATGCGGCTGGAGCACCAGCCAGAAACTCAGCTCCGATCAGAAAGGCCTGGGCAAGCCCATCGGGGCTGGGCTGCTCCGCATACTCAAACTGCACTCCATACCGGGACCCATCCCCGAGCAACCGGCGGAAAGCGGGTAAATCATGCGGAGTCGAAATGATCAGGATCTCCCGAATTCCTGCAAGCATGAGCACCGAGATCGGGTAGTAGATCATCGGCTTGTCGTAGACCGGCATGAGCTGCTTGCTCACCGCCATGGTCAGCGGGTGTAGACGGGAGCCGGAGCCTCCGGCGAGAACAATGCCTTTGCGATTCATTTAAGGAGGGTGTTAAGCGATTTAAAATTTAGACTATGAAGAGGAGATAAAATTCCGTGAGGAACGAGAAGGCAAATCAGATGCTTCCGAAGACGGGTGGAATTTCACGCATCACCGAGCGGAGGCTGTAGCCTTCAGCCTGTAATTGCAGATCAAGCTGATCATCGGGTAGGGGTGACTCTAGAATCCGCTCCACCAAGGATCTCTTGCTTCGGAATCTTTCGGCATAGGGATGCTCGGGATCCAACCAGTGGGCGAGCAGTCGTGCCTGTGCGGTCGAGTTCCAAAGCATACGCCCATATTCCAATCGGGCCATGTCCTGATAGTTTGGATAATTTCCCCAAATGCTCATAGCAGCCTCCTTGCCCACTCGGCATGGACTTTGTCTCGGGGTTCTCCACGCCTCAGTTTTGGAATGAGGAGATCCACTATGGAGGGTACGATGACCTCCAAGAGGCCATAAGCTTTTCTCTGAGCTCTAGATTCCCAATCAGCGGGCATTTCGGAAAGAACAGCTTTTGGCATGAGATTGACATGCCATCCATGGCTTTTCTCAAACTCACTACCGATCATGGCCTCATAACCGAGCAAAGCCACTTCTTCGCTTTCAGTGACAGGATCGACATCCATACTATTTTCAGGAAGAGGCAGCTCAAGCTTGCGCTCTGATGCGTGCCAAAGGAGGGCTCCTGAACCGATCAGCACCATGCTTCCCGGCTCCGTGAGTTGGCCACCCCATTCCACCAGCCAGCTTTCAATCTGGCTCGGATTTTTTAACTCACGAAGAGGCATGGGAAAAAGAAAGAGATTAGGTGTTCGCTTTGAGACTTTTAGGAGGGATGAACGCGATTTGTGATTAGTCTCTTGAATTTGCTGTAGCCTAACAGCCCACAGACTAAACCGCTAATCAGCCTGATACTGCTTTGAGACCCAGTCCTTGTACGCACCACTTGTGACATTCTGCACCCACTCCTGATTATCAAGGTACCATTGCACGGTTTTGCGTATTCCGGTCTCGAATGTTTCAGCGGGCTTCCATCCCAGTTCACGATTGATCTTGGAGGCATCGATCGCATAGCGGCGGTCATGCCCGGGACGATCCGTGACGTAGGTGATCTGATCACGGTAGCTCTTGCCATCCGAACGCGGAGATAGTTCATCCAAGATGGAGCAGAGTATGTGGACCACGTCGAGATTCGGTTTTTCATTCCACCCACCGACATTATAGGTCTCCCCCACTTTACCAGCCTCCAGTACGCGTCGAATCGCCGAGGCGTGATCCTTCACATAGAGCCAGTCACGCACTTGCTGGCCATCCCCGTAAATTGGGAGGGGTTTGCCGGCTAAGGCATTATGAATGATCAACGGAATTAACTTCTCAGGGAAGTGATAGGGACCGTAGTTGTTCGAGCAGTTGGTGGTCAAAACCGGCAGGCCATAAGTATGGTGATAGGCTCGGACAAGGTGATCCGATGCTGCCTTGCTAGCAGAATAAGGGCTGTTTGGCTCGTACTGCTTGGTCTCCGTGAAGGCTGGGTCGGTTGGTGAGAGCGACCCGTAGACCTCATCCGTGGAGACGTGGAGAAAACGGAACTGCTTTTTCGCCTCGACGTTCAATCCATTCCAGTAGGCACGGGTGGCCTCCAGCAGGGTAAAAGTCCCGACAATATTCGTCTGGATGAATTCAGCAGGTCCATGAATAGAGCGATCCACGTGGGACTCTGCGGCAAAATTCACAACAGCCCTGGGCTGATGCTCCGAGAGAAGGCGGGCTACCAGTGCCGAATCTCCGATGTCCCCACGAACAAAGATGTGATTAGGGTTTCCCTCCAAGGAAGCCAGATTCTGAAGATTACCGGCATATGTAAGCTTATCCAGATTAACGATGCCATCGGATTTACCCTGCATCCAATCGAGTACGAAGTTGGAACCGATGAAACCGGCACCGCCGGTAACGAGGATTTTAGAGGTCATATGATGAAAATTTGCCGTTTACGACACGCTGCCGCACTTGGCTGCACCGGCTTTCACCGGAGATCCTGGCGTGATTCAGGGTTGTTCGAACCGATGTGATTCGGAGGGACATCATCCTTTGCGAGACAATGGTTAATCTCATCATGAATACGCCAAGAATTCCACCCTCGAAACCCCTAATTCAGCATCAGGCACTGGAATTTCAGTTTAGTACCTGCCAAGCCACCACTCTCTCCATTTGGCGGGAGACGACTTGGAGGGCATATAGAGCAACGCTGCCAAGGCCACAATCCAGCTCAGGGCGCCCAGAGCGAGGCAGAGTGTATACCAGGCGGGGGGCTTAAATTGGAATGTCACCTCATGGGAACCAACGGGAACGTAGGTTGAGAGCAGAGCCGACTCGGCTCTGTGAACATCTGCAGACTTCCCGTCAATGGTCACTGTCCAGTCAGGATGGTAGGCCTCTGAGACGACAAGCCAGCCGGATGCATTGGGCGGAAACTGGTAGATCATCCGCTGGTAGTCATCCATGCGATGTTCGGCTAGAGGCAACCTCGCGAAAGGTTGGCCCGCCTTACCCTGATATTGCCCGAGAAGCTCGACTTGGTTTGGCCCTTTGGCCATTCCTGCAAATCCAGGCATCGACGGATCCGGAGACGGCATCTCAACCGTTACGATATTTTGATTCAGAAGTTGAAGTGCCGCAGGAGCCATTGCATAGCTCTCCGTTGGCAACGAAACAAAATCATGAGCCAGAAAGGCCGGATAGAGTGTCGAATTATTGGCAAGCACGGCAAAGTAGCGGTTCTCAAAGACCACGGGATAGTTTGATCGGAAAAAATCCTGCATCTGCTTCGGCGAGAAGGGATCCTCCTTATCGAGGAGGATGTAGGCTACCCCGGCGAGGTTCATGTATCCCTTGATCGCTTCGGCGGAGGAATTTCCGGCGGCTTCAAGGTGTCTCACCCACTTGAGTTGGAAGTGGCGTGCAGAGGCCTCGGTATCCACTCCCCTGCCCGCCTCTTCCGGAAGCGTCAGGTAAAAATAGCGTCCGCTTAGCGGATGTACCCGACCCTGCAACGGCGCAGATTTCAGGAACTGGCAAGTCGCTGCGTAATCCTTGAAAAGAGCATCCGGCAGCAGTCGGGAAGTATAGATCCCAGACATGGAAACAAGTTGAAAAAGCATGATCAGCGTGGCGAGTACGGCTAATGCCAAACGGCGACCCTTGGGAATCAACTCACCGAAGATCTCTCCAGCGGCCAGAGTGGAGGCGGCGGCAAGACAGCAGAAACCACTTGTGGAAAAAAACGACTCCGGCGCCCTGATGTCACGGAAGAATGGGAAAATCAGTTCCGCGATATGGAATGCAGGCAATATCAGGAACAGAACCGTGGCAATCAACGACAGGATAAGGCGTCCCTGCAACAGTTGACTGGCAGTCATCCAGGCAACCCATCCAAGCCAGATCACAGAGAGCCATACGATCGGTGTATTCGTATCAGGGATCTGCTGGGCGTGCTTGAGCAGATCAAGATGGCCCCCAATGATCCCGGCGGGACCGGAAGCAAACCAGATACCCAATAGCCAGGAGGCATTCAGGATGAGAAACCAAAATCCCATCTTGGATTTCCGCCACTCTGTGAGTTGCGGCAATGCCAATCCCAAGGAGAGTAACAGGAGTGGAATCACACCCATGTGGAAGAAGGCTGAGTCCGATTCGTAATCAGGCCCCATTCCCGCTAGCAGATAGTTACTGGGATCGATCAGAGAGAGAGCCGTCTTGAAGGAATAGTGAGCCTTCCAACCATCCAACGGATCAAAGAGGAATCCTGCCGCATTCGAAAACTCCTTCACCCCGGGGAGCAGCGGAAGCAGTCCGCAAAGGCAGGCCACTCCGATCGATATGAGATAAGCCTTCAAGAGGGGTTGCCAGTCAGCCTCATGATCACGGAAGACAGCCCATGCCCAAAGAATAAGGACCGGCGCCAGAATCACGGCGATCTTGGCGTAACTGAGCGTAAGACCGGCAGCGGCAACACCCAACAGCACCATCTCGGCAGGTGTACGGTCCTCGGCAACCGCGATGATGCCGCGGAGGAGCAGGGGCATGAAGATAAAGGTCATACAGAGGCCGAAGTGCTCGTACACAGGCCCGCGGACGGCCATCATCGGGATGAGAAAATAGATTCCGGCGCCCACGATACCAAGGAGACGGGTACCCCCAAGTCGCCTGATCAAGGAATTCATCGCCACCAAGGAGGCCGCCCCGAAGAGCACAACCACCAGCTTGAAGGAGGCCATGGCACCTAGCAACCAACCCAAGATTTTCACACCCAGCGAGAGCAGTCCGACACTCAATCCCGCGACATAGGCGGTGGCCAAGTGCTGACCCAGCATGTAGTTGGGATTCCACCAAGAGGGTCCGTGAGAGAGGAATCCCTGAAAAACATCAGGATAGCGCATCGAATCGGCAAAACCCTCCTCCCTGGAGATCGGAGCGCAGAGCCATGCGAGAGCTAGGAGAGCAAAGAGGATGATCAGTGTCCAGAGAGCCAGTTTCTCGTAAGGAGACTTCTTCTCTGGGGGAACGGTCGCGGCGGATTTACTCATCGTGGAAAGAATTTGACTCTCTGTTAAACGCGCTTTCCAGCCACCCTTCAATGCATTTATGGCCGCCAAGTGGGTTTCCTCATTGTTTCCTCATCTTAATTCACAGCAGTTAAAGAGACCGGACATGATAGTCGTTGAATTATGCCTGAACAGATTCTCGAGCCCCTGTTTCCAGTGTGTTTGTGCTTTTTACATCGAGTCTTATGAAGTAAGCAGGGAACCAGATTCATGAATCCGCTCACCCTCATCAGCATCGTTATTCCCGCCCGGGATGAAGAGGGAGCCCTTCCCTCCACCATCAAACACCTCCACCTGGAGCTCTCCCTCAGGGGAGTTCCTCACGAGATCATCGTGGTGGATGACGGATCAACCGATAGAACCTGGGAGATTCTCCAGCAGGAGGCAGCTAAGATCCCCGAACTGCGACCCATCCAAAATACCGGCCTTCACGGATTTGGGCGTGCCATTATCAAAGGATTGGATGCCATGCAGGGCGACGCCGTTGTCATCATGATGGCAGACGAATCCGATGACTGCAGGGATGTCGTCCGATATTGGGAGAAACTGAACGAGGGATATGACTGCGTCTTTGGGAGTCGCTTCATGCGAGGCGGAGGCACCATTGATTACCCCGCGGTGAAGTATGCCCTCAACCGGATGGCGAATGCATTTATCCGGGTCCTCTTTCAGCACGGACTCAATGACACCACCAATGCCTTCAAGGCTTACCGAAGAACCGTTATCGAGGGATGCCGGCCGTTCCTTTCACCCCATTTTAATCTCACCGTAGAGCTTCCCCTGAAAGCCATCGTCCGCGGCTACTCTTTCACCACGATTCCCATCACCTGGCGCAATCGCCGGCACGGAGTGGCCAAGCTGAAGATCAAGGAAATGGGGAGTCGCTACCTCTTCATCTGCCTCTATGTCTGGCTGGAGCGGTACTTTTCGAGAGGTGATTATCGGAAAGTTGATCAACCCCGTTAAAACTATCTCAGTGGTAACTGACCACTCTGAATGATGGGAAATTCGAGTCCCTCTGCCTTGCATTGCTGAAGTAATTTCTCAATGGAGTATCGGTGAGGTTCAACAAGGAGAAGCGCTCCGATTTTTTCTCCCTTCAGATTCCGTAGAGCCTTCATCACCATATCCTCATTAAGCCAACCCCATTCGGGGATCATCAAGGTACGTCGTTCGCTGTAATAAGAAATCATGGGGTTATAATCTGAACCCAAGATCATAAGGACAGAATCCTTAGGTGTCTTTTCCTTGATATAGTCGGTCACCTGCAGAATCTCCCTATTTGGCATCTGCTGCAGAGGGTGATACATGGCGGCCACACCCGAAAATCCGCTCCAGAGGATAAATAATAACAATACAACACCGCAGATTTTATTTCGATTTACTGGAGACTCAAACAGTGACATGACGGCGAAACCAATGGCGCCGAGTAGAAAGAGCCCGTTGGCGTTCATGTAATAATCATGAACAAAATGCAGATTTGTGAAAACCGCTGGGGAAATCAGGAAGAGTGCCACCAGCGTGAAAAATTCCGATATCCGCCGCCGAGTTATGATCACGGCCACCACTGAACTGATCAGAATGATCCAAGCCTGCAAAGGAAGCCCAAAAAGCATGAAGAAGCGGCTCAGGATGACTTCCCAAACCTGCAGAGAAAGCTTCTGGTCAATTGTTCCATAGTTCCACCAGCCCAGCTTCGAGGAGGAGAGCGTTTCGCCAAGTGGGTTCAATGCCTTAACAGCATCGGAGTAATGCACCCACCAAAGAGCAATTAAGAAAGGAATTCCACAGCCTAGAACTAGTAAAACTACGAGTTGGTGAAGCTTTTTGGCTGAGGGGATGGGAATCGGCCAGCAGAGGTAGTCACGAATGATCCAGAGTCCCGTAAATCCTAGAAACGGCAACCATGTGGTGACCTTGGCCAGTCCGGCTGCTGCTCCAAAGATTGCTCCACAAACCAGCAGGATCAGCGATTCACTCTCCAGGCCCCACATCACGCAGGCAAGGTAGGAGAAACTAAAAAAGAGTACGGAGGACTCAATCATGAAAGTCCTGGCCCAGAAAAGGTAGTAAGGACTAACCAGGAAGATACAAAGGAACAGTAAGGAATACGCAGGCTGTACACGCCTCCACCTGAGCAATGCATAGATGGGAATCATGGTGAGTAAATAAAATGTCGCGGTAACAGCGCGACCAGCCTGATCCAGCGGCATGTGCGTTGCATTTGAAATCTTTGCAACAATTAGCTGATAGATTGGAAATTCCATCGGCCATGCCCATGGTTTCCCAAGCACCGGGGTCTCATAAGCCAGATGAAAAGGCTCTTTCTGAAGATAATAAGCAGTGATGGCTACCTGACTCTGCCTGAAGCCGAAATGATCATTGAGCGTATTGTTCCACCCTAGCGAAAACGACCATAGGGCGTGGAGAAGACAAAGGAGGAATATAACGAGTGCAATTCTGAATCCGGTTTGCCCGATTCCTGTGGAATGAGTGGCCTGATCCAATAAATGATGATCTTTTTTCATGGAGTTAGTTATAATCAAGGTTCTAGCCAAGGATTCGGTAAATGCCCTGCCTTATGAATCCCATCAAATGCGCCTTGGCGCTCACGACTTTTAATTCCACAGCGCTGAGTCGAATGCTTCCCCTCTTCACCTGAAGCCTTGCAGCATGAACAATATCTGCAGCGGCAACCCCAGCAAGATCAGTTCCCGCTGCATTCTTATGGATTCGGTAGAACCCTACAGACTCAGTATCGTAGTAGAGATCACCGATGCTCAATAACCGCAACCAATACTCCATATCAGTGCAGTAGACGACACTCGGGTCAAAGTACCCCAGTTCCTCGGAGGCGGAACGACGCCACATCACACAGACAGGATCTCCGATGATATTGGCACCCGCCATGATGCAGCGCCGTATCATGTCAACTCCGTCATGAAGGCCCTGCTTTCCGATCCCACAGCGCTTGAAAAGACGTTTGCCGGCGCTGTTGATAATGGTTCTGGCCCCCGATGCAAGGATTGCACTCGGGTTCTCCTGGAGGGCATTCACCTGACGTTCCAAACAATCTGAATAGAGCAGATCATCATGACATAGAAGTTTCACAAACTCCCCACTTGAGGCTTCGACCGCTGCATTCCAATTCTCCGCCATGTTCCTCTGTGTGCTATCGACAACCACCCTGATGCGGGGATCCCTGATCTCGTCCGCCAGTTCATGCTTGATTGCATCCGCTACCACCGAGGTTGCATTGATACAAAGAATAAGTTCCCAATCTTTAAAGCTTTGGTTAAGCACACCCAAAACCGTTTTTTTTAAAAATGGAGTTTCCTTATAGAGCGGGATACAGACGGAAACAACAACGGACATATTTGTTGAGGGTAGTTAAGCTCAAACAAGCTGGGAGTTGTCAAAAACAGCAACCCCTCCTTTTTCATCTTTCTCTAGGACTGCCGTGAGGTGAAAATTAGCAAGGGAGAGAAAATCATTTACCTCGGAAAATGTGACGTGCCACTCATGCCACTCGCACACAATTCTTCTCACATGTTTTTCGATGAAATCTTTTTCTAATTTTAGGAAATCCAATTCTGCTCCCTCTATATCTATTTTCAACAGGTCTACAACTCGGGAGTCGTGGCGCCGCTTCCATTCTTGCGATACAATGATGCAGGGAACCTTCAACTCCCTTGCAACTCCCTTGATTGGAAAGGGATGGTTTTCACCGAAGCCCTTGAGGGATGACTGCGTATTGGAGGGATTGATATGAAAAGTTATTTCTTTTAGCCCTTCTGCACAGCCTGCAGCACCATGAATAACTTTACACCCCGGGAGTTCATTTCGGGATATGTGCCATCTGGATGATTCGATCATTTCAGGATCCCCATCAATCATTAGTCCTATGGGTTTTGCTGGATTCTGAATTGCGGCAAGCAGACAGGGAAACCATCCGACATTACACCCAAGATCGATAAAGGTCTCGACCGGGTAATCATTAACAGCAGAACTGTACCCCTTATTATTTGTAAATTCCTCCGCTAATGATAAGCCGGCCACGGAATTAATCCTTATGGTTACAGGACTTTTAAATAATTTTCTATGAATTGGGAAACTGTTCAGAAGCCGGTTTGTTAGATAATAGATGCCGGACTTAGCAATAATTTTATGAACGATCGGATATCTCGCGACACGGGCAATAAACCCAGATCTGTTGAATGTATCGTCCACTATCATTTTTTGCCTGTCACCTCTTCGATGATGAACAGTGGGCGGTGTTTCTGTTCGATGAAGATACGGCCGATATACTCACCAATCATCCCAAGAACAAAAAACTGGAGGCTCGCCACCAGCATGATCAATGAGATGAGGCTCGCCCATCCGGCAACAACCGTGCCGTACATAAAGTGATCAAAGATCGTCTTTGCCATCCCCAGCAAACATAGGATGGCGAAACAAAAACCAAGCATGGTTGCAAGGCGGAGGGGTTGGATGGAGAAACTCGTGATGCCATCCACTGCAATACGAAAGAGCTTCACGATCGTGTATCCGGATTCACCGCTGAAGCGTGCATCGCGGTGATACTGAAGGGCAACCTGCTTGAATCCGAGCCAGCTGATCATGCCGCGAAGGAAGCGGTGATGCTCGGGCATCTGGTTCACCAGATCCACCACTCGGCGGCTGATAAGCCTGAAGTCACCCGTATCCGCAGGAATATGACACCCTGCTAGGGCACTGAGGATCCGGTAGTAAGCGTGGTAGCAGGCCTTTTTCCAAGCGGGGACACCTTTTCGGCTGAGGCGCTGTCCGTAGACATTGTCGGCGCCTTCGTCCATGAGCTTCATCATCTCGGGCAAAAGCTCCGGAGGGTCCTGAAGGTCGGAATCAATAATGAGCACGCGTTCGCCACGAGCACGTGCCAGACCTGCCGTAACGGCAAGCTGGTGACCATGGTTCCGTGATAGCTTGAGTCCCTTTACATGGTCATCATCGTCAGCGAGAGCACGAATGACTTGCCAGGTGGCATCTGGCGACCCGTCATCGACGAGAAGGATCTCATAAGGGAGAGAGAGGCCACTGCAGACGGCTGTCAGCCTCGTATACAGCTCTCGAAGCCCCGATGCGTCACGATAGCAGGGAACAAGAACGGTCAGTCCGAGATGTGAAGTGTTATTTTCCATAGGAGACAAGGGAGGACTTCCAGAGAGCGGTAATACCATTTTCAAGCGAGATTTTTGGCACCCATCCGAGTTCTCGTCGCGCTTTTTCTATGGAAAGGATCACGCGAGGGGTCAACCGGAAGGAGTTTTTCCCGAAATCAGAGGCTTCCTTGATCATGGGACGGCCGCTGACCCTCTCCAAAATCTCCAGAACCTCCCGGACCGAGTGTCCCTCACCGGCCCCGATATTAAAGATTTGGAAAGTCTCCGTTTGAAAAATTCCCAGCATTGCGGCCCGGATCACATCATCCACATGAACGTAATCCCGAACGGTCTCCTCGGAACCAAAGATCTGAACTTTTTCTCCCTCAAGAATTCTCGAAATTGAGACGCCTATCAGGCCTTGCCTTCGCTCAGGTGATAGGATGGATCCGTACACATTGCTGATGCGGAGCACCGTTGAGGTCAGCCAACCCTGCTGTGAAGCCAAATAGAGGTAATGTTCAATCGCAAGTTTTTGGATGCCGTACGGACTGAGGGGTTGGCATGTCACATCCTCGGAATAGATTCCTCCGCTCGGGTTGCTCTGGCCGTACACGGAACCTCCGCTGCTGGCGAAGAGGAAGTGACAGGGATGCCCTCCCCTCCTGCGCAGCGCCTCCAGCAGATTGAGCGTGGCGCCGATATTGGAAACAAGATCACTGGGCCAGTGACGGTCTGAAATAGCGGGTGTATTCGACTGGGCGAAATGACCGATGACATCCAACCCCTGAACAAACTCTGTACAATCGGCCTCAGACATCAGATCTCCCTGAAACCACTCGACGGCATCACTACACCGGTCAGAGGGGATGTTTCTGGCAAAACAGCGGATCCTCACTTCTGGATATGCCTTGACGAGGCTGGCAAGAAGCCGACTGCCTATGACACCCGTGGCCCCGGTGAGACCGATCAGTTTGATGTCAGACATAAATCCAGTGCTCGTCCTTTGGTCTCAAACTAGGCGAGACGAAACGGGAAAGACTTCTTCTTTATCCTGAATCAAGCTTTTCATCCCCTATTTTCCTACACTTCCGCCTTCTTGAAGGAAAGACTTCATGGCACGAGGGAACATCGTCTTTTTGTTATACATACTCCATACATTGCACGTGATTTTGATGATAAGCGGTAATTTTAATTGATAAGTGGTACTCATGGCGTACATATTTCCCTATGCCTAAAAGACGCGATGGGATCATGACAGTCCGAATTCCCACGGACGAAAAGGACTTGCTACAAGCGATCGCCGACCATGCTGATGTCACTCTCAGTGATGTTGTCGTGCGTGCCGTACGTGACTTCATTGAGACCCATCAGGGTTCCTTGAAGAAGGGTGCAGCAAAGCCCAAGGCACGGGCACTCGGTTTCTAAATCATCCGAAGCCTCCTTTTAAGAGAGCCGCGTGAAATTCACGCGGATTTTTTTTGTGCTTATGCACAAAATCCGTTCCTCGCGAGGACTCTCTAACAATACCAGTCTACTCCAAAAAAAGTTGAATGTTGCTTTGTTTTGCTCAAAGCCGTGATGCCGAAAGCCTACTCCAGGATTTCCAACCCCACCTTCTTACCATCTTTCTCCGCAGAAGCCCGGAGAAGTTCCCTGATTGCCTGAATCGTACTTCCCCCCTTTCCAATCAGACGCCCAACATCCGTTTGGCGCATTGATAGAAGATAGGTTGTTTTGCCACTCTCCTCCCGATGGGTGATCGTCACCTCATCGGGGTACTCGACGAGTTGCTGCACCACGTAGCGCAGGAACTCGTCCATAAAAAATCAAATCAGGCGGCGGTCGCCTCACCGGAAGCCTTGCGGGCCTTGGTGATGAAGCTCTGCACCGTCTGGGAAGGACGGGCACCGACACTGAGCCAATACTCGGCACGGGCCAGGTCGATCTTGTGGTTATGACCTGCCTGCTTCGGGTCGTAATGACCGATAAGTTCGATGAACTTTCCGTCGCGGGGGCTGCGCTGGTCGGCAACCGCAATGCGGTAGAAAGGATGATTGCGTGCGCCTTCGCGGCGGAGTCGGATTGCTACTGCCATGGGAGTCGGGTCGGTAAGGAGTGATTTGGGGCGAGGCCGGGCATTCCGCCGGAGGCGAAACGTGACATCATTTTTTTCATTTTTCCCGAGTTCTTGGCCAGTTTTTTCATCTGTCCAAACCTCAGGAGGAGGTTGTTGACCTCAGTGACGGAATTTCCACTGCCGCGAGCGATTCGTTGGCGACGGCGCGCGTTGAGTATCTCAGGGCGCTTCCGTTCGCCGGGCGTCATGGAGAGAATGATCGCCTCGACCCGCTGCAGTTCTTTTCCGTTCACTGCGGGACTAGTGAGATTAGCCGCACCGGGGATCATGCCAAGCAGATTTTCAAGGGGGCCCATCCGTTTGATCATCCGCAACTGGTTCAGGAAGTCCTCCAGGTCAAAAGAGGCACTCTTCATCCTGGCTTCCAACCGCGACATTTCCTCCACCTCGACAGCCTCTGCGGCCTTCTCGACGAAGCTCACGATATCCCCCATTCCCAGGATTCGGCTGGCCAGGCGGTCAGGGTAAAATGGCTCAAACTGCTCAACCTTCTCCCCCACGCCGGCGAACTTGATGGGTTGACCGGTCACCGATCTCAGGGAAAGCGCCGCTCCACCACGGGCATCACCGTCCAACTTGGTGAGGATCAGCCCGGTAAGGCCAAGGGCAGCATGGAACTTTTCAGCAACACTCACCGCCTGCTGGCCGGTGGCGGCATCGCAAACAAGCAGGATCTCTTGCGGGCGAATCAACTCCTTGAGTCGCACCAGTTCCTCGACGAGCGAACCATCAATCTCCCGACGCCCGGCGGTGTCGTAGATTTCCACATTGCCACCCTGACTTTCACACCAGGTCTGCGCCCGCCGAGCGACGGCAAGGACATCCTTCTCCGAGGGATCGGGGCGAAAAACGGGGACCTCGATTTGTTCTCCAAGGGTTGCCAGTTGGTCAATGGCGGCGGGGCGCACGAGATCGAGAGCGATCAGCAGTGGGGAGCGAGCCGTCCCCCCCTTCATCGTGCTTAAAAGTCCTGGATTCTTGAGGAGACGAGCCAGCTTGGCCGAGGAGGTGGTCTTCCCCGCGCCATTCAGGCCGACGATCAGGATCCGGGTCGGCTTGCCAAAATTGATCGGTGCGGCATCACCCCCTAGGAGTGAAGTCAGCTCATCCTGAAAGATTTTGACGATTTGTTGACCCGGCGTGACGCTCTTGAGGACCTCCTCGCCCATCGCCCGTTCCTTGACCTTGGCGATGAACGCTTTGGCCACCGTGAAGTGAACGTCAGCATCCAGAAGCGCAAGACGCACCTCGCGAAGGGCATCCGAGATATTAGCCTCGGAGAGCCGTCCGTGACCACGGAGGTTCTTGAAAGTGTGCTGAAGTTTATCGGAGAGGCTCGAAAACATGCGGAATCAAAGACTACTGAGGGATTCCAAAACTTTCCACCTCCGTCAGCGTCATCGGAGTGGCGCAGGTGAAATTCTCACACAGGTAAAGCGCTGCTTTCCCGTGAATTGGTTTCATGCCGCCAATCGAGGGAACCTTTTTTGCAAGCCGCGCCTGCCCTTTGCCTTCATCAGCCCCATCAGCCAAGAGGATCTCCTGATCGGGATGAAAACCTTTTCTAGCCGCCTTGATCAGCGCTTTTGTATCGGAATCCTTGGGATTTCCCGCAACCACAATCTGGCGTCCCGATGAAAGGCTGTAACCAAGTGCCACCAGAAGCTGTGGAACCGCCGCGGGCATTCCCTCCAATGTTCGACAGGAAAGAGCAAAGATCCTCTCCGCTTTTTTCACGGCATCGGAGTCCCCAATCATCCGGGAGAGGCGCAGAAGATTGAGCGCCGCCACGGAATTTGCAGAGGGTTCGGCACCGTCATAATCCTCTTTCATTCGCAGGAGAAGATGGGGATCCCCCTCCGCACTGCTGAAGTAACCTCCTGCTTCAACATCCCAGAAGAGCCGATCCATCAGGGCCTGCAATTGGATCGCCCACTCGAGCCAATTGATCGAAAACGTCGCCTCATAGAGATCCAGGAGCCCTTGGATCAGGAAGGCGTAATCCTCCGCAAATCCGCGATCCAAGAGGGCCCCTTGGCGCCAACTGCGGCGGAGTTCACCGGTCGCGGGATCCGATAGATGCCTTTTGATGAATTCCGCAGCCTTCACGGCTGCTTCAACGTATTCCATGTTTCCCAAATCAGCGCCGGCACGAGCAAAGGCGGAAATCATGAGACCATTCCAGGCACAGAGGATCTTGTCATCGAGATGTGGCCTCGGCCGACGTGAGCGAACTTCGAAGAGAATCTTTTTTGACTGCTCGAGAGATTCCCAGTCGCTCTCGGAAATCATGCCGTGTTTCTCCATGATCATGAGCACATTCTTTCCTAAGAGTTCCCCATGGGGATCGCTCGAGGGATCCACATTCCCTTCCGACAGAATGCCATAACGGGCGCAGAAGAGCGCGGCGGCGACGGGTTCAAGAACCGCATCAATCTCTTTCTTGCTCCAGACAAAGAATGCGCCTTCGGCATGGTCTGAAGAGCCATGTTCCAAAAGGCTGTCGGCATCTTCAGCGGAGTAAAATCCGCCTTCCGCAGCCGTCATCTCACGGCTCACATACCCAAGGATATCATGGACGACATCGGCGTGGATCTTTTCCCCGGTGATCTGCCAAGCCTCCAGATAGGCCATCGCAAGCTGAGCCTGATCGTAAAGCATCTTCTCGAAGTGGGGGACATGCCACTCTCGATCCACCGAATAGCGGTGAAAACCTCCACCGAGATGATCATGGATTCCCCCGGCTGTCATACGCTCAAGCGTTCCAAGAACCATCCGAAGCAATGCAGAATCGCATTCCGGAGTGCCGGCCATCGACTGCCTCATGAGAAAGTAAAGAACCGAGGGACGCGGGAACTTCGGAGCCGATCCAAATCCCCCCCATTCCTCGTCATAGATACGCTGAAAATATTCTACGGCACGTGCTAGGGGTGCTTTTGAGTCAGTCAGTGCCATCGCCTCTGATCGGGCGGATGCTTGCAGAGCGGCAAGAGAGCGGGTTGCTTCCTGTTCGATTTTCTCTCGGCTCTGATTCCACAACTGATTCAACTGCAAAAGAATGGAGGGAAAGCCTGCCCTCCCATGCCTGTTTTCAGGCGGAAAGTAGGTCCCTCCAAAAAAGGGCTTTAGGTCGGGCGTGAGCCAGACGCTCATCGGCCATCCGCCGCTCCCGGTTAACCCCTGCACATAGGCCATGTAGAGACGATCCACATCCGGACGCTCTTCGCGATCGATCTTCACATTGATGAAGTGTTTGTTCATCAAGGCGGCGATTTCTGCATTCTCGAAAGACTCATGCGCCATGACGTGGCACCAGTGGCAGGTCGAGTATCCAATCGAGAGAAAGATCGGCTTCTGCTCTCTGCGCGCCCGCTCAAATGCCTCCTCACTCCACGGATACCACTCCACCGGATTGCCCGCATGCTGAAGCAGGTAGGGTGAAGAAGTTGTAGAAAGATAGTTCACGACATACTGAATTATCCCGCAGAGGCGCGGAGACGCAGAGGATTTCTCTGATTGTGTGTCTTTCTAATTTTCCCCCGTGCCTCTGCACCTCTGCGCGAGATATTTTCCATTCCAGCCTTAAGAAAGCAAATCTGGCTGCGACTCCGAGACCTTATGCCTCGGCGCTGGGAGCCCAAGCTTTGCATAGGCCTTGGGCATGGCGACTCGTCCCTGAGGAGTGCGGGAAAGATAACCCTGCATGATCAGGTAGGGTTCGTGCACATCCTCGAGGGTTCCGGCTTCCTCGCCGACAGCAACTGCTAGGGAATTCAGACCAACAGGACCTCCACCGAATTTGTGGATCAATGCCTCGATGATCCTCAGATCCATCTCGTCGAATCCTTCGGCATCGATATCGAGCATCTCAAGCGCCTTGGAAGCCGAGTCCCTATTCACAATCCCACCTGTGCGGACCTGGGCAAAATCGCGAACCCAGCGAAGGAGATTGTTGGCAATACGGGGAGTGCCCCGTGATCGACGCGCCACCTCGAGAGCTCCCTCCTCATCGATCGTCATTCCGAGCAGTCCTCCGGTGCGCAAGACGATCTTCCGCAGTTCTTCAGCCTCATAGTAATCAAGGCGGCAGTTCATGCCGAAGCGGGAACGCAGCGGTGAGCTGATCATGCCGGCACGCGTTGTCGCGCCGATCAGTGTAAAGCGGGCGAGATTCAACCGAACGCTACGGGCATTCGGTCCCTGGTCGATCATGATGTCAACTCGGAAGTCCTCCATCGCCGGGTAGAGATACTCCTCAATGGCTGGTTGGAGACGGTGAATTTCATCAATGAAGAGAACCCCACCACGAGGCATCGTCGTGAGCAGTCCGGCAAGATCACCTGCCTTCTCAATTGTCGGGCCACTCGTAGTCCGCACCTCGGCGTCCATGGCATTCCCCAGAATGTAGGCGAGCGTTGTTTTTCCGAGTCCGGGAGGACCGCTTAGCAGGATGTGCTGGAGCGGCTCGTCGCGCTGACGAGCTGCCTCGACGAGGAGCATGAGACGCTCGATCGTCTTGGGCTGACCACAGAATTCCTCGAACATCGGAGGCCTGAGAGAAACATCAAACGGGGTGTCTGGAGTCTCAGGATCGATGGAAAAATCTTCGGGATTCATAGGAATTGATCAGAAGGCTGCCAATGCCTTCTCAAAGGCAGAGAGGCCCTTCCGCACGCCGGCAGGATCGCGCAGCAAGGAGGTGCCGACAAGGGCTCCATGGAACCTCTCCCTCACGGAGGTGATATTTCCGGCATCCAGTCCACTCTCGGCGATACGGATTGTCCCCTCGGGAAGGCGATCCACCAGTTCAAAGGTGTCGAGCCTGATACTGAAGTCCTTCTCCGAAGAGCCCCCCGAGGCCACGAATCCCTCGCTTGCCTTGAACCGACGACTGTTAATTCCAACCACGAGAGCATTCACAGGCAGAGCAGCCACCTCCTCCTCGTCATGCACCTCAAAGAGGGCCTCCATCCCGAGTTCGAGCGACAGTTCATAAAATCCCTTTAACCGGGCTGCATCGAGCACACTCGCCATCAAAAGAATCGCATCGGAACCGAAGGCTCTTGCCTCACGGATCTGATACTCGTCCACAATGAAATCCTTGCGGAGAACGGGCTTCGAAACGCGATCCCTGATTTCCTGCATGCGCTCCATACTACCACCGAAGTGACGTTTGTTGGTCAGTACCGAGAGTGCCCTGACAATGAGGCTTTCCTCATAGGCGTCAGGGGCCTCGGCAACATTCTCGGCACGCATGGCACCAACACTTGGAGAAGCCGCTTTGACCTCAGCGATCAGGCCGAACTTATTGTTTAATGCCTCAGGAAGAGAACGCACAGGTGGTGCGTCCGCAATCATCGCCCGCAGATCACTCGGGGAGCGGAGTCGCTTGGACTCACCCACCTCTTCCTGCACATCGGCAAGGATACGGTCGAGAATCGTGGGTAATTTTCCGGAGGACATGGATGCTTTACTTAAGCCCATTACCGTCATTCCTCAAAGCATCTCTTGCACGCTCAGACTTTCGTGATTGGTGGTTGGTTTAGCGAGCGCCCGAATTAGGCTCTGGACTTACAAGGAACCGAGTGGGTTTATTACTTCCTAGCACAGTTTCCATGAGCTCAGCCACCATCACCGCCCTTCCCCATTTGATGAATGGTCTTTCTTTCAAGCCAAGACTGCTCATGGAAACCCCGTGGACCGGTCATATTCCCTTCCTGGCAAGTATCTTTTCCGCTCAAAGACCCCGTTCGTTTGTCGAGTTGGGAGTTCATAAAGGAGCCAGTTTCCTGGCGGCTTGCCAGGCGGCTGCCGCGTTCGCCCCCGAATGCAGGTGTCATGGGATCGACTCTTGGGAAGGGGACGATCACGCGGTGTACAACGATGGTGATCAACTTTACCTGAGCTTATGCCGTTTGACCTCAGAACTCCACAGCGGCTCCGCTTTGATTCGGGGACGTTTTGAGGAGGTAGTCAACCAGGTCCAGGATTCCTCCATCGACCTACTCCACATCGATGGACTTCACACGTACGAGGCGGTACGTTCTGATTACGAGACGTGGCTTCCGAAAATGTCACAGCACGGCGTGATCTTGTTTCATGATACCTGCGTGCAGGAACGCGGTTTCGGAGTCCACCGTTTCTGGGATGAGGTGAAGGATCAATATCCTTCACTCAACTTCCAGCATTCAAGCGGACTAGGGGTTCTCTTAGTCGGTAGCAATCAGCATGCGTCGGTTCTTGGTCTGGTAGAGTTACTCAGCGATGATGCGCTGCGCCGTGATTTCGAAAAATGCGCAGATATCAGCGTCGATGACTATGCATTGGGGCTCTCCGGAATTCGGCAATCGCTCCCAAAAGTCCTTGGAAACCCTATTTGGAAAGCTGCGCGTTTGATCCTCCGCTCAGGGTCCTCCTTCAGGCACTTGGATCGTAGTCTGAGACGAATCAATCGAGCAGACACGGCAAGAGCGCGATCTCTTTCCTAACGACCCGGATCGACCGGGTATTTTCTGACCGTCACTTCGTCATGGAATCAACCAGACCCGGCTCAGACTCACGCCAGCACTCAGGGAATCCGCCTAATCCCGCATGGATGGTGGCTATTCTGGTGTTGGCTGCCGCTCTTTACTACTCGGTCTATTGGCGTTGTGGGCTTCTTCTGAGTGGAGAAGAGGGCGTAGCCGCTGTCATCGCACAGCGCCTGAATGCCGGCGAACGTCCCATCGTGGATACCTTCCTCGGTTACAATGTCGGCTGGTTCTATCCCATCGCCTGGCTCTTCAAGGTGGCGGGTCCGAACTACCTGCTGATGCGTTGCTGGTTTTTTCTGCTGGGACTCTGCGCAGGAATTACCGCCTATGCCACTATTCTCAGAGCCATAGGAAGACCCAAGATAGCGTTTCTTGGGGGTCTGGCCGTGATCCTGATGCCGGGTGTGATCGGTAGAAATTACATGGGGTTGATCGGAGTCGTGGGGATGCTTGTCATCCTGGGGGTTTTCATTCTGCCACCTGAAAAAACTCTCCATCGTCTTTTTTGGATGATCGGAGCAGGCGTTTCCATTTCACTGGCGTGGCTCATCCGAATCGATCTCGGTTTTTTCCAAAGCATACTTTTTGTACTCAGCGGGATTCTTTTTCTTCTGAAACCGGAGCAGGGATTCTTCAAGAGACTGGTGATTGGTTTGGTGGCGGGTGGAATTCTTACTGCCTCCTTCTGCGCGATCCATGGTCCGGTTTACCAAGATGCAGTAAACCGCGGTTTTGCGAAGCAACTGGCCGAACAGTACGGGGGGTGGACTTACATGATCAGAGCCGGCGCATGCCAGTTGGCTGGCGTCCTCTCAAATCCGAAAGGCTCGCCGGGTCCGACATTATCAGAGGCAGCATCATCTCCCGTTGCTACAAAGCCCACTTCACCCACCAATGCTGTTACCGCTACTCAGGAAAGTTCCGATGCGGCAGCTTCTTACAGTGATACCAGTCTGAAGCGTCCCCCTCTATCAGACATCCTGCATGCGCAAAAGTTCAGCGATCGGTTCTTTGCTCTGCTGATCTATTTTCCCCTGCCGGCCTCCTTGCTTTTTACGATCTGGGGGTTCTGTCTGATCATCCGCTCATTCATTCTGAGGGAAGTTGGCTCATGGAAACGCGGAGGCATCCTCCTTGTCTCGACAGGGAGCGCCCTAGTGCTTTTTCCTCAATACTTTTTCTGGCGTCCAGACATGCTGCATTTGGGGGAATTCATGGTCCCCTTCATGGTGTCGCTCGTAATCGGGCTTTCACTTGCCGTTGATGCTTGGAAAAAAGCGTCGGGAATCGCCCGGGTCTGCCTGTTTGTGATCATCGTTACGGGATCCCTTGAACTTGGATTGTATCTGGTCAAGGGATGGCAGACCGATGGATCGGGGAGCATTGCCTCGTCGCGCAGGAGGCATTTGGAATTTTCGGCTCTCAACGGAGTTCATGTGAAACTCAATTCCCGAGAACTCTCCCGCGACACCCTCCTGCGTGACACTATTCTGGCAAATTCCAAACCGGGAGAATACGTCGTCTGCTATCCCTACTTCCCGATGGTGAACTTCATGACCGATCGTCCCTCCTATGAGTACAATCTCTATGCGGACAACGCCATACCCAAAGAGCAGTTCTTTGCGAAGGCGAAGGCGAATATCCTGCGTTTTCATCCCGCAGTCATTGTCATTGGAACAGGCAGGATCAACGATACGGAGTCATCACGCTTCCAAAATTGGGCTTCGGATACCTATGGTTATATCCGGGAGCATTTCCGACTCGTCGCCTCGGACAATGAGGTCGAGATCTATGCGCGGTAGTTGATACCTGGAGGTATCAATTTGGCATCTATTTTATTTTCTTACCGCGGACCAGCGAAGTATCTGCTCGTACTGATCCAACGAATGATTGAGATCAAAGCGTGCGGACATGGAGAGTGACGCGCGGCGGGCATTCATGAGGGCATCCGGATTCAAAAGCAGTGATTTCAATACATCGGCCATTCCCTCGGCACCTTGTGGGAGATCGAACAATCGGGCATTAGCAGCTGTGCCGCTCTCCTTGGCCACATCCGCCAACCCTCCGATGCGGCTTCCGACAATAGCCAAGCCATGGACAAGTGCTTCCACCGCTACCATGGGTAAGCCCTCTGACAAGGAGGGCATGAGCAGGATATCGGATTCCCTCATCCTCTCACTTACCGCTTCTGCGGTGGCCCAACCCGGGAAATCGATCCGATTTGTAATTCCTAGACGCGCAGCCTCGGATTTCATCGCCGACAGCAAAGGGCCATCACCAACCATGGAGCAATGCCATGCCGTATCTCTCAGCAGGCCCAGCGCCCGAATGGCGGTCAGCGGATTCTTCTGCACGCTCATTCGTCCCACCATCAGCAGTCGCGGAGGCTGTTGGGCTTCCAAACTGGTGCTCCTTGGAAGCTCTATTCCGTTCAAAATGACCTCTGGTTTGATGCCATAAGCCTTCTCGGCAAGACCGGCGACAAAACTGCTGACCGCCGTTGTGGCGGTTGCCCCGCTCCAGATGGGAACGGTCAGCGGTTGAATCCATCGGAAGAGATCTCCCGTCTGTTCCGGAACTCCCCCTGGAACATCACCTAGATGTGCCGTGAGGACATAGGGAACGCCCGTGGACTTGCTCGCAACCCAGGCAACGGTCCCGGTTGGAACGGCAAAGTGAGCGTGGATCACATCGGGTTTCCAACGTTGCACCTCTGCAATAGCGGCCGGAATGGCCACCATCACCCACAATGCCATCTCCGGAACACTGCAGGTATCCTCACGCCGACGGAAGGCCTGCAGACGACGCACCTCCATCCCCTCTTCCAAGGACTCAGTGGGCAGGTGTGGCATTCCCGCCGTCAGTACCCGGACTTCATGTCCCCGGGCAACAAGCCCGGCGCCGACTTTTGCAGCCAATCTCCCACCACCGCCACCGATGGGAGGATGTTCGTAGTTCAGAACCAGAATTCTCATCGGTCGGTGCGCGCCTTCCTCCACGCTGTCAGGACATGCTGGCACCAGAGGAAGAGCCTCTCGTCCCGACGACCAGATTGATGGGAGAGTAACGTCTTCCTGACGAATGCCCCTGCCTCCCCGTAGGAAGCAGAGGGGGCTTCGGGTATAAGCGCGCCTTCCCGGAACCATGGACCGAGCGGCGTACCGAACCCCTTCTTTTTCCGATAGAGAATCGAGGCGGGAAGCAGCGGCTCCAACGCTTTCTTGAGAATCCACTTCGTCGTCCCGTCGCGCAGCTTGACCGAGTGGGGAAGTTTTCTGGCAAAATCGACGACTTCCAGATCGAGGAATGGAGATCGCGCCTCGAGCCCATGCAGCATGCTTGCCCTGTCGACTTTAGCCAAAATGTCATCCTGCAGGTAGAGTCTGGTAAAGAATTGCGACGCCCGATCCACAGGATCCGCCTCATTACCAGCAGACTCCCATGCCTCGATCGCCTCGCTGAAGAGTTCCTCTGGCGGAGTGTGGTCACCGAAATAGGAGTCGATTTCCTTGGGTTCCAATGGCCCCATCCAGACAGGTACCCGGAGTGCCTCGCCGTAGGAAAGACCGCGGAGGGTACGCTTGATTTTGAAATCAAGGCTGATGTTGGCGTGCGAAACCGGCAATCGCGAAGCCAGCAGCCTGATCGCCGGATGGATCGCACGCGGAATCACGCGCGCGTATAGATCTGCCGCCCGAAGTGCCTTGAAGGGATCATATCCGGCGAAGAGCTCGTCACCGCCATCGCCTCCAAGGGCCACCGTGACGTGCCGGCGGGTGAATCCGCAAAGCAGCCATGTGGGAAGAAGCGAACCATCACCCATCGGCTCATCGAGACGGGCAAGAAGCCCCGGGATCAACTCACGTGCGCGGGATAGATCAAGAATCTCCGAGTCATGGGAGCACCCGATAAAGGCTGCGGCTTCCCGTGCGTAGGGAAGCTCGTCAAAACTCGGATCGGTGAAGCCGATACTAAAAGTGCGTAGCCTCCCTGCCGGAAGATGCCGGGCAGCCAACGCGGCAACGGCCGAGGAATCGATCCCTCCGCTCAGGAAAACGCCGAGCGGCACATCCGCCATCAGGCGTCGCTTCACAGCATGATCGAGTTTTTCCAGCAGCTCTTCAGCCCAAATTCCGCACTGTTTTTCGCTCGGCTCGGCGGCGGAGGGTTCCAAGCGGAATTCCCACCACTTCCGTGAGATCCACTCTCCGCTAACGAGATCCAGTTTGCCGCACCAGCCTCCGGGAAGCTTATTGATCCCCTCGATCGCCGAATAAGGTGCCGGGATGTAGCCGTAGGCGAAGTATTTCTTCAGGGACAATGACGATTCATTCCCCGGGGATAAGGGGTGCTTCAAGAGAGCGCTCAACTCCGAGGAAAAGGCGAAGATACCGTCACGGTGGAACCAGTAGAGGGGCTTTTTGCCAAAACGATCGCGAGCAATGAAGAGCTTGCCGTGAACCTTGTCGAAAATGGCGAAGGCGAACATGCCGTTCAACCGGTCCAGCATCCCCTCCCCCCATTCACGGTACCCCTCGAGGAGCACCTCAGTGTCGGAGTGATGGCTTTGAAAAAGATATCCCTTCGCCTGAAGCTGGGTGCGGATCTCGGCGTGATTGTAGATCTCGCCGTTGAAGACGATAACCAGATCACCATCGACGCTCGTCATCGGCTGGGCACCCCCGGCAAGATCGACAATCGAGAGACGGCGATGTCCCAGATGTACACCGCTTTCCACATCGACGAAATACCCCTCCGCATCCGGTCCCCGATGGGCCAGTGCCCGGGTCATTCGTTCCAGGATCTCCCGGTCACCCGCGCCGCGCGCAGCAACGAATCCCGCGATACCGCACATCAGGTGGTCGTGAGATTCCTGGTCTCCTTGACCAGATAGATCGACTTGTTCTGACTTTCGTGGAAGGTGCGCGTGATCATTTCCGCGAGCAGTCCCAACAGGACACAGATCACCCCGGTCATGAAGGAGGATACCGCCATCATCGGAAGAGGGGTCTGGCTGAAGTAGTAGCCCTTTGACCGCATCCAGAATGTCAGCAGCACGAAAAGGAACGAGGCCATTAGGAACACAAATCCCCAGAAACCGAAGAGATACATCGGCTTCATCATGTACTTGTCCAGGAACTTAACCGTGACCAGATCGAAGATCACCTTGAGCACGCGCTCCAGGCCGTACTTGGACTTACCGGTGGTACGGGCAAAGTGATTCACTGGGATCTCGGTTATCCGGGCCCCATGCCACTTCGCGTAGATCGGCAGGAAGCGGTGCATTTCCCCGTATAGACGGACACCCTTGACCACTTCCGCACGATAGGCCTTCAGGGAGCATCCGAAATCATGAAGCTGCACCCCGGAGATCGCCGAGATCAGCTTGTTGGCCATCATGCTCGGGATATTTCTCTGGATGGCGTTGTCCTGACGGTCGCGGCGCCATCCGGAGCAGACATCGTACCCCTCCTCCAGCTTTGCAAGCATCTTGGGGATATCCTCGGGATCATTCTGATAGTCGCCATCCATCGGGATGATCACCTCCCCCGAGGCATGGTCGAAACCTGCCATCATGGCAGCGGTCTGCCCGAAATTCCTGCGGAAATGAACGATCTTTGCCTCGGGGTTTTTGGCAGCAAGTTCATTCAGCATGGCGGCACTTCCGTCGGTGCTACCATCATTGACGAAGATCACCTCGTAGGGGCGGCCGAGGCGGTCCATCACCTCCTTGATTTTGGCGAAAAGAGCCTCGATGGCCCCATGCTCGTTATAGATCGGAATAGTGACGGAAATCATGTCAGACGGTGAAACATTCAGAAAACCGCAACCCTCCGGCGAGGTCAAGGTTGGCGACCACCCGTTGGAGGCAGTAAGGTGCTTTTAGGCATGTCAGAAACCGCCTCCACCACTCCCTCCCAACGGGCCGCTGCACTGCAGAAAAAACTGCGCGATGTGCCGCACCGCCCCGGCGTCTATGTCATCAGGGATCGCTTTGCCAAGATCATCTATGTGGGAAAGGCCCGTGATCTGCGTCGCAGGCTCTCTAACTACTTCACCCCCTCTGGACGCACAAAGGCGGAGATCAAGACCCGCGCGCTGATCGATAGTGCCGCAGACTACGAATGGCACCTGGTCAAAAGCGACGCCGAGGCCGTCCTCTATGAAGGACGCCTGATCAAGGAATGGAGACCGAAGTACAATGTCAGCTTCCGCGACGACAAGCGTTTCCTCATGGTTCGGGTTCAACTCAGCGATCCGATCCCCCGCTTTGAACTCACCCGACTGCGGAGGGAGGACGGGGCACGCTACTTCGGACCCTTTGCGAATGCCGGGGCTCTACGCACCTCTTTGCAGGCCATTCGCAAGCAGTTCGGCCTCCGCTCCTGCCGCCCTCTGGAACCCGGTGAGCGCGACTTCAAGCACTGCCTGGATCACGTGATCAAGAACTGCTCCGCACCGTGTGTCGCCCGGATCTCACGGGAGGATTACCTCTCCCGCGTGGAGCAGGCCTGTGAAGTCCTCGAGGGAAAGTCTCGTGAGATGACCTCATCGCTCAAGGATGAAATGGAGAAAGCCGCCGAGAAACTCGATTTCGAGAAGGCCGCCTCCATCCGCAACCTGCTCAAGGATCTTCGGGAGACCAGCAAGCCGGTGCGACGCTTCACCAGAAAATCACTTCCCAACAGCATCAATCCAAAAGGGGATGTCTCCGAGTTGAAGGAAGCACTGAGTATGGATCGCCTGCCGCGCACGATGGAATGCTTCGATATTTCGAATATCTCCGACAACCACATCGTCGCCTCCATGGTCCGCTTCCGGGATGGCATCCCGGACCGTGACAGCTACCGCCGCTACCGGATCACCTCGACTAAGGGACAGAACGACTTTGCGAGTATGGCCGAGGTCATCAGGCGGCGCTACAAGAGACTCCTCCTTGAAGCGGCATCAGCATCTCCCGAACTCTCCGAATCACAAGAGGAACCGAGTGAAGCCTTGGCAAGAAACTCCCGTCTGAACCATCGAGAGAGCCCCCTACCCGACCTGATCATCGTCGACGGAGGCAAGGGTCAACTCGGTATGGCTTGCAGGGAACTGCAGGCGCTCGGACTGCATGATCAGGCGGTCATCGGACTGGCGAAGGAGTTCGAGGAGATCTACCGACCGGGAGAATCCATGCCACTTCGCTTGGATAAGGATTCCGGTCCGCTGAAACTTTTGCAGCGCATCCGAGATGAGGCTCACCGGGTGGCAAATGGATACAATGAACTTCTTCTGCGCCGTCGGATCTCCGAAAGCGCGCTTGATGAAATTCCCGGAGTCAGCACCGCCAAGAAAAAAGCTCTTCTTACCCGCTTTGGAAGCATTTCAAGGATCAAAAAAGTGACCGCTCAATCTCTGGCCGAGACTTCGGGCGTCAGTCAGGAATTGGCAACCAGAATTCTGGAGCACCTCACCAAGAAGTGAAATATGGAGCCGCTTGCCGGATTCGAACCGGCGACCCTCTCATTACGAAAATTTCTGCAAGAGAAGGAGAAAGCGGCAAGCGACTGTTGTTGAGCAGACAAGGTGAATTCACAAGTCTGGAAATTCTACCCACTTCGATCCTTTTCGGAAAGGAGGGGCAACAATGAAGCCCATAAAGCTTCTCCCAAAGAAGTCCTCCAAGGGATGGAGAATCAATATACCAGCACCTCTTTCTGAAAACGGTAAAAGGCAGCGGTTTTTTTTCCCAACAAGAGACGATGCGGAGCGTTTTATCTCACCGCTGCGTAAAGCATACAGGGGGGGAGAGACGGATCGTTTTCTATCTCCCTCCAAATCTCATTTTGCCAGTCGTGCTTTCGAACTTTTGGGAGATCGACCACCCGAAGAAATCTTCCTAGCGGTAAAGCTCTGGGTTGAGAAAAGGGAACAGGAGACCACATCAGTTCGTTTCATTGAAGCTTGCGAAGCTTTTGTAACCTCCCCCTACAAAGCCCATCTCACTTCTTCATATCGCAAGAACTTCCTCTTTTACGGGAAACGCTTCAAATCGCTCAGCCATAAGAAAATTGTCCAGATCAGCACAGAAGACATCCATCGTGAGTTTTCCAAACTGACTCCAAGTGCGAGGAATACTGCTTTGGCACATCTATCCTCCCTATGGTCATTTTCGATCAAGCGAGGATGGGCAACGGTGAATCCACTGAAAAATCTGGATCGTTCCCACGTCCCCAAGCCGAAGATCCATATTCTCACTGCCAAGCAGCTTCGGAGGTTGTTCGTAGCAACCATTCGGCTTCATCCAGAACTGGTTCCGCTGCTTGCCATTGAGGTATTCGCAGGAGTCAGACCTATAGAATCCGAGAAGATCCATTGGGAGAACGTGGATATGGAAGACGGTATCCTCACGATCCCTGATCCCATCGCAAAGACGAGAATTGGGAGGCACATCGAGATGCACCAGACATTGATTGATTGGCTGGAATGGCATCGGTCTCGTGGAGGAAAGACCGATGATATGATTTGCCCTCACCCACACATGACCCTGAGACGGTATCTTCGTAAAATTCGTACTCGTTCAGGACTTATCCCTTGGCATCAGGACGTGCTTCGACACGTTTTTGCTTCAGCCGCTTTAGCATCCGATTGGAGGGACATTGGAAAGCTCTGCCTTGAGTTGGGACATTCCAGCCAGAAGATGCTCCACCGTCACTATGCTCGGAGCATGAGACGGAAGGATGCTCTAGCCGTTTTCGGGGTCAGACCAATGCGAATGAAACACCAGTAATTCCGCTACAATCGGACACTTAGAAGTCAATAGGTCATGGCTGAAATTTATTTTTAAAAAAATGTTCTGACATGCCCTTGCATATCGAAACAGGGGGGTAAGTACCTGCGATATGTCAACAACAAGACACAGTCCAGCCAGAGCGATGGCTGAAGTTCCATCGCAGATAGTTCCTCGTCTTGGTGAGGATCAACAAACGACAGAAAACCCAACCGTTCAACTTCTCACTCGTGGTGAGTTGTCCAGAAGATGGAATCTGTCACTAGAAACGCTCAAGAGATGGGAGAAGTCAGGGAAACTGCCTTTTTTCAAACTTGGGAAGGAAGTTCGCTATCGCACCAGTGTGGTGGAGCAGATCGAAAACACCTCGGAGGTATCAAAATGAGAACTGCTACCAACCACTTTGATGACGATGATTACCAGTCATACATCGATAGCTACATACTGTCTGGAGAAAGGGAAGATAGCCCATTTCCTGACTGGAGGAGCCTTGACGGTGATCGAGAATACTTAGCCTCATCATTTGACAACCTTCGCAGGTTTTATTCCGACAGGCAGGAATTCATTGATGAGGTCTACGAAATCTACGAATCGTACGAAGAGCCAGATCCTGACGAGATTGCAGCCTACTGGCATGAGAGGGAGGGTTCACTATGATACCGTCTCTATCTGCAATCCAAGCAGCCGAGTTCAAGAAGTCCGATAGGGTACTTTCGTTAAAATCGTCGGTATCCTTGAAGGTCGAACCTCCTACCCTTAGTCCGATTGCTCTTTATGGAGTGGTGGGTGATGTGGTGAAGAAACTTGAACCCCATACAGAGGCTCATCCAGCAGCATTGTTGCTTCAGTACCTTGTTGCTCTCGGCAATGTCCTTGGCAGAGGAGCCTACTTCGTAGCGGAATCAGACAGGCATTACCCTAATCTGTTTGCGGCTATCGTAGGAGACTCATCCTTGGGCAAAAAGGGAACTTCTTGGGGAAGGGTCATGTCCCTGATGAAGGAGGTAGATCCTGACTGGTCTAAGGGCAATATCGTTAGCGGCTTGGGAAGTGGTGAAGCTGTCATCGACATGCTCAAAGATCCGACAGATCCCTTAGCAGCGGCATTCACCGATAAGAGAATACTGCTGATGGAAGGTGAGTTTGCCCAAGTGCTTCAAGTCATGAACAGATCTGGTAGCACGGTCAGTGCAATCATCAGACAGGCTTGGGATACAGGGACACTGAGTAATCTGACCAAGGGAAATCACATGAAAGCAACTGATGCCCACATGTCGATCCTTGCTCACATCACCAAACCTGAATTGAGGAGGCTGATGAGTGGTGTTGATGCGGCAAATGGGTTCTCCAATAGATTCCTGTGGGGATTTAGTTCTCGTACGAAGCTCCTGCCAGATGGTGGTAAAATCCATCCTGAGGAGTTCTACGACGAGATCTGTTTCCTCAAGAAAAACATAGGACTGATTCATGATGCAGGGTCATTCCATGTTCATAGGAATGAGGAAGCATCGAGATACTGGCATGAGATCTATCCAGACCTGACCAGTGCCAGAGTTGGTCGTTGGGGATCTTCCACGAGTAGAGGAGCACCTCAAGTTTTGAGGATCTCCCTTATCTTCTGCCTACTTGATGGGAAGAAGGTGATCGAACTGCAACACCTACAAGCAGCAAAGGCAGTATGGGATTATTGCTGTAACTCGGCTCGATGGGCATTCGAAGACTTTCAGTTTTCTCCGAATGCAACCAAGTTGATTGCCGCACTATCACATGGTGACATGACGATAGCTGAAACATCACAGAAGGTATTCAACAGGAATCTCAGCAGGATGGAGATCAACGATGTCATCTATGAGATAGAGTCGGTTCTGGTTCCTCCCAAGCTCCCTACAATGGAGGATATCCAGCACAAGGAGAAAGAAAGAGAAAAGGACAAAAAGATTAAGGACTTCTTGGATAACCTGTAACCATCATGACCAATGGCAACCCTTCCAGCCTCACCGCTGGGAGGGTTTTTCATGCCCTTGAAGTGCCATTTTTCGTACTTTTCGTACGCAAAACCCCCTAATCCGAAGGTGAAATCCCTGAAAATGGGACATTCCGACACTGTTGGTAGTCTGAATAAGGGGCTTCGGTCTTTATTACGGTCAGTTGGAAACGCTCAGAATCAAAAAATTCATACAATATAACACTTTGGGTGACTTTGTATGGGTAAGACCATAAAAACTCGATGGCGAGGCTTTAAACGCATAAAAAGCACTGCCCAGACGATGGATCACCAGCCGATTCGGTGATCTTGGAAGGGATTCTGGAACTTTGGCTGGAAGGATTGCCTGGCTACGCCGGCAATCCGTTGCCGAATCATTCAGTGGTTAGAATCCTCCGATTTTCCCAAAAAGTTCCAGCAACCATGTGAGTGCTTTTTTCGTGAACAATAACCCAACGCAGCCACCAATAAACGATCCGACCAGACAGTCTTGGATTAGTCCGATAAAACTGCCCAATGACCACAGTCCAATAAAGAACCCAAACACAAACCCAAACGCCATTCCGATGAGAAACCGTTGAGTAAGGATCTTCTTCATCACTCTTGAGATGGTTCAGATGGGGTTACTTGGGGGGTAGACGCAGTAGCTTTTCTAGCCTTGCAAAGTCTGTAAACAGAGAAACCAAAGCATCCTATCCAAGGGATGATCACCCACCAGAAGACTCGATCCCAGAAGTAATCTGTAGAGTAATTGTTCATCACCCTAAGCTTGTTCAGCACAAACAACGGTATCCCTGCTAATAGAATAACGATTGGTACATTGAGAAAACATATAAGGTTCTGCTTTCTTATCTTTGCTAGAAGAATCTGGTCTTGGACTGGACGTTGGACTTTTGAGCAATCAATCCATTCGTAGCCACCGTATTTGACGAAAGGCTTGAGGTAACAACCCCACAGAACAACAATCAAAAGCGAACCCAGCAGACCTATCATGTCTATAGGAAGTTTCATCACTTTTGAGAGGGTTCAGAAGGGGTTACTTGGGTAGGAGATTCTTATCCTCAAGGAACTTTACCAAAAGATCATAGTTATCGAAACTATGGTTAATATAGTTCCATCCCAAAAATAAATTATCTGATTTCATTATAATAAAAGATGGTGCGGCTAAATCCCTTGTGCTTTTCAGAGAGAAAACGTTAGAAAAATACACTTTATTTATAGATGAGATAGCCATGTGTTTCTTTAGGAAAATACACTCACATATGATGCTATCCGATGACCAAGATACTTTTGTGGGTACAAGATAACCAATGAATAGAAATCCCAAGAGAGGAATAATGGACAAATATACTACATTTTCATTCTGAAAATCAGCTGAAGCTATCGCAACTAGAAAAAAGAAAGCCACGAACATCACAGCAAAGAAATAAACTTTGATTCGGTATATTAGATTAGCCTTTGCTTCCATTTGCATATTTTGAGAAGGTTCAGAAGGGTTCACTTGGTGGGATTTCTTAACCCAACGATCAGACAAATCACTCCAGCAACTGCAAAGACGATCCCAATCAGCACGGCATCAACTCCGAAGTATTGTGCCCCATTCGTTCTTCCAGCGTTTTTGGAAAAAATATCATTCAGACCACCAATTAGGGACAAGATCCCAATCGCAAGAATGGGAAGTCTTGGCTTCCAGAATGCGGATTGGATTTTCATAGGTGGGGGAACCTTGCCTCTTGGTGGGGCTTTACTCCTTCCAACTCACTTCGACGTTCTCAAAAGCGGTATCGTTGTAAGCGGCTACAAGGGCACGGATTGTTTTTATCGATTTTCCTGATTCTGTAGCAGTCTGCGTATAGAATCGGACGAGTTCAAAGTGGTAATCACCCCAGAGTTTTTGTTTCGCCAACTGATCAGCTTTTGTCCTGTAGTCAGAATGGACAAGCAAAGCAGGGATTTTAAGCAGAGTCAGAAGGGCAATAAGGATTGTTGTGAGAATAACCCAACGAGTCACTTTTGCTGGTTTTATGTTAGCCGCTTTCTGGGCTTCTACGACCTCTGAACTCATCAACTCTTTGCAGACCCAAAAAAGTACAGGAATCGAAATCACCGCCATCATGCTGGAGTATAACATGGGGAACGTTCGGAACTTCCACAGGGCAATTGTATAGCCGATTGGGTAGATCAGATATGGAACTATCAGTCCTCCAACTACTCCAATCGTGATGCCATAACTTCCCAAATAGGCGATCCACCTAGCTGCCTTGAGGCTTCCCATTAACAAAAAGATTCCGAATACAGCATAAACGCAGAATCCAAATTCAGCATTGGTTCTTCTACTGAATACCCAAGCCGATTGAATGCCGTAGATCACACTAATGGCAACGAGGGCTATGCCGCAGCGTTTCAGTTTTTCTTTGTACATAGGGGGGTGTAGGTGAGGGAAACTTGCCTTTTCGTATTCCGTTGCTCATCCGATGACAAGTGGGATCAATCTGGTTTCCCAAGAAACGGAAAGATCCGAAAACGCTGTAATGGTGCAGGGTGTGGGATTTGCAGATCCCCTCTGTGAAAATTTCCCCAATAGAAGAGGTGGGTGGGTAAAACAAAAAATCTCAATGGTGAGTAAGACCGAAGAGTAAATATCTACATGTTTCAGCACACAAACCTCTCCCCATTTCCTCAAACCGAACGAAAAGTACGAAAACTCCCCACCCTGCCAGATCACCTTTCGCACATACCCATCGAAATCTGCTCGGACTCTATAACCTTCCGTTGCAAACCATCGCTCAAACAACGAATTCAACGAAAAGCCGATGCCAACAAGGTTTCAATGACCAAGATCCTCCTGTGGATGGCAGATCAGCACCTTGGCAGTACCTACATCGATGAGGAGGACTCCGAATGATCGTCACCAAGCCACAGAAACCTATAAAACCGATTCCCCCCATCAAAGCTATCGAACCCACAAAGTCAAAAGCTCCCAAGAAACCAGTTCAGCACAGAAAGTTTGGCTCCGAGGTCTCTCCACCAAAGCCAAAGCCGATTCCAGAATTCGGTACTGGTGGTTACGTTTCCGCTTTTGCAGACCAAGATCGTCGTTCTGGTGGCAAACCCAACACCTCCACGACAACTACCAGCACTTCCAGCCTTTCAGCGTCAATGTCGGGTGAATGGCTGAATCCTTCCCATCCGTTACCCGATTATCTTGGGAGTGATTGGATGCTTCGATGACAGGGCATCCATTTTGGTCAGCAGTGTATTCAAAAAACCGTTGAGCCGTTTTTGGCGGTTTTGACCCAAGTTTCCCCCATCACCAAAAATCTTTCAGTGTATTCACAAAAACACTTGATTATATGAATACACCCATGTACATCTTTGGTCATGAAGACCACCAAAGTTGCCATTCTCGTTCGTGTGAGTACGGAAAAGCAGGAGACCGATAGGCAGATCACGGAACTCCAAGCCTATGCCGATTCCAAAGGCTACGAGGTCGTAGAAGTCTTAAAGGAAACCGTATCTGGTCGAGCCGATGAGGTTGATCGACTCGGTCTTATTCGTGCCGAGGAACTTGCTGCCACAGGCAAAATCAAGAAAGTGCTGGTGCATGAGATCAGCCGTTTGAGCAGAAAGAACAGCATCACCCATCGGTTCATTGAGTCCCTTGAAAACTACGGTGTCAGCCTCTACTGGCACTCACAGGGCATAGAGACCCTACTGGCAAACGGTAAAAGGAATCCTGCGGCTGGAATTATGGTGGCTCTTCTCTCGGAGATTGCACGAGCCGAGGTTGAAACCCTTCGTGAACGGATCATGAGTGGGTTGAACGAAGCTCGTAAGAAAGGGGTGAAGCTTGGAAGACCAGTAGGAAGCAAGAGTTCAGCAGATGAACTCCTCAAGAAACACCAAGACATCGTTCGCAACCTCAAGAACGGTCAGTCAGTCCGTAATACTGGCAAGATCACAGGAAAGGGATTCTCCACCGTCCAAAGGGTCAAAGCAGTGTGGTTGCAGGAAACCACCTTGGCTGGTGTTTAAAGGGCTTCTGGTCTATTCATGAGACCTTGACCAAAGGCTTCACCACCTTGGAAGTCCCTCGGATTTTAAAGGCAACTTAAAGGCAACAACCCTTCATCAAACCCATTCCATGAAAAGTCCAAAAACCCATAGAGTCTCATTTCATAAGGTTTTGAAGAATGGAGCCGCTTATCGGATTCGAACCGATGACCCTCTCATTACGAATGAGATGCTCTACCAGCTGAGCTAAAGCGGCGAAGGTAGGACTGTTTATTTAGCCGATTTCAGCCTGAAGGCAAGAACGGGCAAGCATTACCACTACACCTTCTCTTTAGCTTTCTGCTCAGCCTTCTTCTTTGGGATGGATCCCGCGTCGTCGAAGGATTCTCTCAATGGCCATCCTGACATCCTCATCCCTGATTTTCTCCATCTCCCCCTGAAGCTGACCGACCGGGATTTCTGGTTGCGGTAGCTCTACCACCTCATGGCCTGGTGAAGGATCCATAGGGCCGATCAAGGCACCGGGGCTGGCATGATGCAGGATGGCAAGAGCAGGGCAACCCGTTGCGTAGGCAAGGAAGAGCACACCGGTATCAGTACTCACAAGCATGGTGGCTTGAGTAAGCAGGGCCGCGGTTTCCTCCAGTGTCGTCTTGTTGCAGAGATTCACTGTCCCAGGGCAGGCGCTCTCAATAAGGGAAGCGGTCTCCTCGTTATCCCAACCTCCGGTGAGGATTACCTTCACTTGGTAATGCTCGATTAGCCACCGGATATTCCTAATGTAGGAATCGACAGGCCAGTCGCGCCAGGCACGACTACGTCCTCCCCCGGTCTGGAAGATAACGAAAGGATGCTCAATCCACTCCGGGAAGCGTCCCGTGACAGCTTCGATCTCCAATCCGCTGGGCCGATAGACCATTTCATTGGCAGGGGTAGTGCTTCCTGCCGCCCCAGCGATGGCGGCGCCAAGTCGCAGGATATGCCCCTCCTTGGGAAGCGGAATGTCATGGGAAAGAAGAAATCCGTAATTACCGCAACGCCACGATCCACCGAAGAGGGCATGCCGATTGATGCAATAGGCGATCGGAACCACCTCCGGGTTAATGTTCAGGAGGATGACCAAGTCGGGCACCTCTCGACGAAAACGGCGCAGGAGTCGGAGCGCATAGACCGGCGACTTACCATAGGGGACAACCTCCTCCACATCGGGATCATGAAGGAAGATGCTGCTCCTCTTGCGATGGGCACAGACCACAATTCTGGCCTCAGGATAAGAGGCCTTCAGGCTCCTGATCGCGGCAGTATCGAACAGTGCATCCCCGATCCCCGTCGTGCTGAAGACTAGAATCAGCTTGGGATGTTTGGGAAGATCACAGGGAGTCGGAGGGAAAACCGCTGCAAGAACCCGAAATGTGGACTCCGTGATAAACTGGATGAATCGCTTCCACATGATTTGCTAATCCCTACTTAAAAATTGGCGGAGGGGGTGGGATTCGGCCGCTGGTCAGCGGGTTAGAGGCCCATATTATCTGGGTCTACAGTGTACTCAAGCAAAACTAGCACCGACTCCGCGACTGCCGAAACCGACTCCGGAGGGACACTTTTAGGGACACCTCGGGACACCTTTTTTAGGGGGGTATACCCCTCATTTGGCATCACAGCCAAAAAATCAGGCCCACTCAGCAGCCTCGCGGCGACCTATCGCAACCGCGCCAAGAATCATCTCCCTGATGAGAGGGTCACAATTCTTGAAGTGCACCTTCTGGGCAAAATCCATCGGATGGTGAGCCACCAATGTGGCCACCAAGGCATTGCAAAACGAGCTGGTCATGTTGGTAACCCCGTCAAAATCGATTTCCACAATCGTCCCCATGGAAATTTTCGGTTCAATCTCCGTAAAGCGGAGGAGGTTGGCTTGATCGCCATTGAGCAAAAAGCTACCGAACCGCTCGGAAAGGCGGATGGTCGTATTCATGAAAATAAGATGGTCGAGTCTTCCTCGGGCGTCAAGTTAACCGCCCGGTTGGCCTCCTTCCAAATCTCAACGTAGTCGTCGATTTGGCCCCTCTCGAACCTGACGGAGACCACTGTTCCCTGAAATCGAGCCCTCATTACTCCATGATTTACCTTCTCCCCCTTGTAGTGCCTCCATGCGTTCCCAGAGGCAATGAACAACTCCCCGCCTGCCTGATGCAGCATGTTCCAAACCATCTTTAGCCCGATACCCCTGTTGGCCGGAGCTCCGTAAGGGCCTTTCTGATGTTTCTTACTGGAGCACCAGGGTTGCATTGCCATCTCTAGAGCTTCCGCATCACTCATCCCATCTCGGAAGAACGGAGAGTCTGAGAGACGAAAACTCTCACGAATCCCAACTCCGCTATCGGCAATCCCAATCCGGGCCCAATCCCGCTGCCCAATATACTGAGCCGAGACATAACCCGGCGTCATCGCATGCTGCTGGCAGTTGGCCACAAGCTCACCCATTGCAAATTCAGAAAACCGAAAGGCATCCGCAATAACATCAGCGGTTCCAGCAAGGCATGAGGCGAGCTTGCGCGCCAGCGGCTCATTGAGACGTGCCTGCCCCGGATCAATCCGCTCGATGACGACAAAAGAGGTTCCCGGATCATGCCTCTGAAATGCCTCGGGGAGCTTCAATCCGATTTGTTCGAAGAAATCGATTCTCTGCAAATACCCCGTTACCACGCACTGCTCGCAGTTGGGAAAACTGACCAGCCTGCCATTCTCGCACCATTTTCTGACCATGGAGCAGATGGCTACAATGGCAGATGGAATCCAGAATTTTGCCCTCGAGAGATCAATTTCCAAGGGATCACTACTCGCATCCAATTCCCCCAACTGCTCCAGCACACGGGGGAGATTCTCCTCCAGAATCTGACGTGACCTCGGGGATTTGAGCCAGGTGGTGTGTTAGTCTTTGGGACAACCAAACCCAAAGACCATGAAAGGAAAGAGATACAGCACAGAGGAGAAGATCCGGATATTGAGGCAGGCAGACACCG
>Ga0208741_10000010_pt1 | contig 160641 bp, 214 predicted proteins | sample CryBogCBE03Jun09_FD_184576 | JGI IMG/M metagenome (GOLD analysis project Ga0208741, IMG submission 184576) | Freshwater microbial communities from Crystal Bog, Wisconsin, USA - CBE03Jun09 (SPAdes) | ecosystem: Environmental > Aquatic > Freshwater > Lake | place: Crystal Bog, Wisconsin, USA...
AATATTGCAACCCTGAACGTCTCTACACTCGAGAACGTGACAAACTTGTCTGCGGGTATTGCAAACGTCGCGACTCTCAATGTCTCTTCGGGGTTTTATGCTGTGAATTCGAATATTGCAACCCTGAACGTCTCTACACTCGAGAACGTGACAAACTTGTCTGCGGGTATTGCAAACGTCACCGGATCTACAGGTAAGCCGTCACTTGTAGTTACAGGAAACATTTACGCATCTAACGCTCTCTCAACTATTAATATTTTTGCAAACGTGATACAGTTGGGCTCTGGTATAATTGGCAGTAACATTTTAGCAATTTCTAACATTGCAGGAAATGCTGCTATTTATGTAAATTCGAATTCTTTTGTAGGAATAGGAACTACAAATCCTACTTCACAGCTAACAGTCAACGGAAATACTTTCATTTCAGCTGATACATTGATTACTCCTTTTGCAACTTTTGGAACTGTAACTACTCTCACGGGTGTGACAATCGGAGCTCCTTCCCCTACGATAGGTTCAAACTTGTTTGTTTGTTCTAATGCATCTAGCGGGTCGAATGTCCTAGTACTTAATTCAAACGTTCAGCTTGGTATAGGAACTCTGAATCCGTCTTCCACCCTTCACGTAGTTGGTAATGTCTATGTATCTAATACTATTAGTGTTGGTCCTCCAAGTATTTTCATGGGATCTAATATATTTTTAGTTTCAAATATTTCAGGAAATAATAATGTTTTTGTAATTAATTCATTTTCTAATGTCGGAATAGGATTACCTAATCCACAATTTCAGCTCGATCTATCGTCTGATGGCGCTAGGAAAGCTACAACAACGACGTGGGTAACAGGGTCAGACGAACGCGTTAAAACGAATATAGAAAATGCAAATCTTCAGGCGTGTTACAATTTGACAAAGTCTATCTGTTTGAAATATTTTAAGTGGAATTATCCAGACGTTCAGGTTAATGACAAACACATGTTGGGATTTATAGCACAAGATGTGATTAATTATTTTCCAAAATCTGTATTCGTTTCAGACTCTCACGGAATTCCAGACTTTTTGTCTCTGGACACGGATCAGATTATAAAGTCAATGTACGGAGCTTTACAAAAAACTATAGCAGATAAAGAATCTCTGGAGCAGCAAATGTGCACGCTTCCTTTCCTTGTGGGATATTCATCTTCTAATGGACCTTATTCTCTTCAAGTTAACGGTCAAATTTTCTCGACTTCGAGTACAATAGCTACATCTGACTCAAAATTCAAGACGAACATTGAAGACCTTGAAGATTCTTTGCAAATTGTGAAGAGCCTGAATCCTAAATCGTTCGAATGGATTGAGCACGAAGTTCACAAATTTCCATTAGGTCCGCAGATTGGATTCTTAGCACAGGATGTGAGAGACGCACTCACAGGATCTCGTCATCTAGATGCATTCGTAAAAAAGAATAGTCTAGGTGGTGAGGATTTTCTAGGCCTGGCAGAGGGTCATTTGATACCTGTGCTTGTTGGTGCGGTAAAGGAGCTCGATGAGAAGCTCGAAATGGCCCAGAACGATATAGATCTCCTTGAAACTCGAATAGAATCTCTCGAAAATCTCGTTCGTTCTCTGATTCCTGCAAAAGATGTTCCTAATTCCACGAGTAGATCGAATGCTCTTTCTCAAATTATCGAAACTGAAGAAGCAAGCGAGCTCGATTGATAAATGGTTTTAATTTGTGGAGCTGTTAGGGCTGTATTGTAAACTCTGAGATCTTGAATGGATCCATTGAAACCATAGAACCCGTTCGTGCACCCCACAAAAAGATATTGAATGTTAAGATTGTTTGTTGTTGTAAACGTACCTCCAAAATTTATCCCGTTAAAATATCCGGATACTACCGCAGAACCATTAAAAACAATCGCGGCGTGAAACCATATTCCTTGGGTAAATTTAAGACTAGATGATATACCATTTGAATCTTTTCCAGAATATATAGAAAAAATACTAGCAGATGAAAAATAAAGGTTAAAATTGTCACTCGTTCCCGATCCAGTTGCTGAAAATCCTATAAATGATTCGCTACTTACCGGTGGACCCCTAGAATTCACCCAGCACATTATAGTAACTGGACTCGTCGTCGGGACAAAAGTTGGAATTGTATATCTCAGGTACGAAGGGTTCCCTGAATTAGCTGGACCTGCAAGATTTATACATTGGTTATAAATTCCAGGAACATATGTAATTCCTGATAGAATATTGGTAGAAGATGGGCTCAAATTCGTAACAGAATCTACGTTAGATCCGTTGAACGGCCAGAGAAGCGAAGGATTGGCTATAATGTAACTTTGTGTAGCCGCTAAAGATGGATACATTGAGCTCGATTGATAAATTCCCTGAACTTGGGACGATGTAAGAGCCGTTCCATATATTCTGCAATCGCTTACAGAAAATGTATTATTTGAGACTCCGTATAATGAAACCTGGTTAAATGCAGTCAGGCCAGACATGTCAGTCGTGTATGCCTGGGGATTTGCCCCAAGTGAAATACCTGTTAATAACTGCCCGTTTACGTAAAAATACATATTCTTGTTTGAACTTCCCCCAATTACAGCACAAAAATGATACCACGTATTAAGAGAAGCTGCAAAATTAGCATCTGTTTCCCTGTATCCGAACCCTGGGTCATTGTAAAAGTAAGAAGGTTTCCAACCGTTGTAAAATCCAATTGCGACGATGAGGGGATCTGAATTTCCTACTGTATTATTTACAGAACTAACCAACTGAAACACCTGTAGTTTCTGATTTTGTCCAGCAGGCCCGCCCCCTCCAGTTATTATTTTCCCCCATCCAGACACAGTTAGACCATTTGTAGTAAATATGTTAGATGGAGGAAAAACCGAATAGCTATTTATATTGACAACCTGTAGACTGCTTCCGTATAAACCTTGTGCATAAGTTGGGGTACCTGTCATAGTAAGACCCTGAACCGAATCAGTTAATGATCCGTTAAATGACCATAGAAGAAGGGGGTTCTGTGTACTTTGCGTTATGGTCAGGGAAGGAGGAATTCCTCTGGACTGATAAACTCCTAAAATTTGTGCAGGATTGAGTACTTGGTTATAGATCCTAAAGTCTGCAACCTGGACATTGCTCTGAATAAACTGAAAGTTCGAAAATCCTATGCCCAACTGATAAATAGGATTCGAGTAAGCAGTGGTCGTAAGGGGATTTCCCACTTGTAAGTTACTACTTAATAAAGTTCCTGAACTTATAGTTCCACCGCCGGCCGTGTTTAAATTGTAAGAAACCGTGACAGAATTCGCGCCTATCGAAGTCACCCAGCAGTTGTTAAAAATAGGACTAATATAGACATTAGATGAGTACCCGACCTGTGAAGTCGAAAAGTTTGATACGGACGCAACAGGCAAAGTTAATCCGGTGTAAATCTGCCCGGAAGTCCCTGCTGGAACAGTCACGAGAGACGTAAGAGTAGTCACGACAGTTGTCTGGTATTGTTGCCTAGGAGTTCCGACGGGCTGACCGTTAAAATACGCTGATAAAATTCCGCTGGAATCGAGTGTCATTGCAAAGTGGCACCAGGTTCCTGTTGTCAGTTTGACATTTGTAAGTGGAGATATGGACACTCCCACACCCGTAGTTGCTATCACCGGAGAACTAAAACTAGAAGGAAAATAATATCGTCCAGACGAGGCTTTGTAATTTTGATAATAAATGGTATCCTCAAATTCAAAAAATGCACAGTTCGTGTTAGTCAGTGTTGGTAAGAACCATCCTGATGCCGTAAAAGTTTTTAAATTTAGAGAATTAATAATGTAAAAATTGCCGACGTACGGAGTCGTTCCGTTAATTACCAGCGAGTTTCCGTACACACCCGAATTGGCCGCGAATGTAGTCGACGCAGTCCCTCCAGCATAAGACGATTGAACTTTGGTACCGCTTATCGAATCTGTAGTAGACCCATTAAATTGAAGTAAAAAGACTGGCTGAGGACCCGCACTCATCTATTATTCTGCGTAGATATTAGATGGCTGCATACTTCAGCAGGACAGGAGGTGCTCCAGGATATTTCAATCCTCCGAGTGGTATTCAGCACGTCGTCGCCAGTTACGCAGCTTCTCCGTCCGACTATTACATAGGGGTTAGCGGGTCTGGGATTACCGTGACTCTTCCTTCTAGTTCTCTCATTTATTCCGGAAAAACACTCTATATAAAAGACGAGTCGGGTAACAGTGTTACAGTTGCAGGAAACGGTAACCTCATAGACGGTTCGGCATCTGTGACCCTTAATCGTAATTACATGTGCCTCCAAGTCATGTGGACCGGATCTTTTTGGTCGGTTATATAAGAGATGACTTATATACCTTCCGTATCAGGTACCATCTCGTCTGGAAATTCTACAACAAGTGTATTAGCACCCGGTGCTATATTTACGGGAGTTGCAGAGGATGTCAGTCAATATTCGTCCCTGAGCATTTCGTACTACGTAAAGCCCTCGAATGCAACCGGAAACATATTCGTCCAGTTTTCAAACGTCGCCTCGCCTTTTTACCCCGTGTCAAACACTGTCACGCCTGTCACATCCCTAACGTCGGACGGATTCACGCTCGATACCACGATGACTGCCAATTTCTTCAAGGTTTCATACATTAACGACTCTGTTCAGCAGACGACGTTCATGATCGAGACCATTTATCACCCACAGGCTCGAATCGCCGTCAAGTCTGAGAGGCTCGCTCAACCCATGAACAATTACTCTGATCTCTTGAATACCAGGTCAGTCGTCGCTGCGCAGACTCAGGGGAATAATCCGACTGTTGAAATTATAGGCTCGAATGGAAACCAGTCCCTGAATGTGTGTATAAACGACCCAAGGACTGCGTTTAACGAGGTTTGCGTCTCGCAACTCTACCCACTGGCTCAGATCGATTTCGTTTACGGAATAAACACTGTGATCAGTTCCAGTGTTACTACAGGATCTAATGCTTCAGTCACTGCATCTTCGGGTCTATTGAATGTCAGTTCGAATGCGGCTTCTGGAACGTCTGCCTCGATATTCACAACCAAAAAGTTTGTAAAATACAGGGCGGGCCAGGGAGCCCAGTGCCGCATGACATCCTTGTTTTCTCAGCCCTCTCCGGTCAGTGGATCAATGTGCGTCTCGGGTGCAGGTTTCGCGGTAGCAAACACCACGTACCCTATTGATTTTGTAGGGTTCGGGTACGGAAATACGGTGAGTCCCACCACCTTTAGCATCCTGTGGCGCAATAAAAATGTGGACACGTGGTACCCTCAATCTACATGGAACTTCGACACTTTGCTAGGCGGGACAAAGTCTGGGTATACTCTGGTCCCACAGTCCCTGAATTCGTGGCAGATTCAGTTCCAGTACTGTGGAAACATTCTATTTTCGGTCGAGAATCCAGCCACCGGGAGATACGTGCTCGTCCATTCTATACCGTCATCTTTGGTCGCCCCACAGGCTACAAACTTTCAGAATCCGACTCTCCAACTCATGTGGTACTCGAACAGTGCAGCGACGTCGTCTAATACACTGAGCGTCTATGGAGCATCCGGTGGTCATTTTCTAGAGGGACTCCGTGAACTCACGGGTCCGCGTGGGGCTCTGTATTCCGCTCCTACCGCAAATCTTGTACCAGGTGTAGAGACGACGATATTGTCAATAAAAAATTCTACATATTTCGGATCTAATATTCAAAATATAATACCCTGCCGGAGCCAGATTCATCTTAGAAACTTTAGTATATCTTCTGGGGGGTATGCAACGGGTGGACAGGGCCCGTCTTCGTTCACAACCAGTCCGGCTCCGGGAATTATAAATATACGACAAATTCGAAATCCGACCAGCGGTGGTCCTACTGTCTGGGCCCCTTATAGCGGGACGAATCAGGTTGATTCAGACGGGACGAGTATAACCGGACAGTCTACTCTGAGTTCTAATACCGCTCAGCTGACAGGTGTAACGGGCGGGAATACTGGATTCGATTTGAATGTCGCATGTGGAACTTCTAATAACGTTGATCTCAAGGAGTATGAGTCGGTCGCTTACCCAGGGGACGTGCTCGTTTTCACTGCGAACCTCCAGAGCTTTCCCACAGTCACATCGTTTGTGAACGTGTCCCTTGCTCTCACGTGGAACGAAGACATTTAGCGGGCCATCATTAAAACAATTATTCCAACTATGAGAACCGCCCATATTACGTAATGTTTTGAAAACGCACCGTATGGAATTGGGGCTGGCAAATCAAACTCCTTTATTCTCTCAACCTTTTCATCGACGTGAAGCCTAAGAATAAATGAATTTGAATTTAGTCCCTGAAAATTTAAAATATTTCCGTACTTGTCTCTCCATCTAATTGTCAACCTGTCAAGCGAAGGGATGGGTTCGGGGTAGTTTGCAGTGAGAAGAATATCCTTCGTTTCCATAAAATTTGTAACGCTGCTCAAATGTGGGTTTTTAATCATTACAGGTGCAAAAAGCGTGTTCACGTTTGTTCCTACTACAGTGTTTGCATACAAAGGACCTGCAGAAATGTTCCTCGGAGTTCTGAGTTCTTCAATGTCCAAAAACACATAGTCATTCATTGTCATGTTCGCAATGAAATCAGATCGAACAATATTTGACGTCGCATAGGAAGGGTCCTGAAAAGGGTCAGCTGAGTTAAGAGTGTATGTCTTTCCTTTTACAAACCCCATGAGATTTGCAATTTCATAATTATTAATTATAAAATTATAAGAATAATTATTTGAAATTATAAAATGACCTTCAGTCTTGATGTAATTTGTAGTCATTCCGTTTACTGTCAATGTATTTGCTAGAGAATACTGATCGTACCTTCCGGAATGAATGAAAATATTTGAACTTCCATTAATTGAAATTACGTTTGAAGAATTTGTAATATTATACATTGAATTTGGGAAATGTGCACTCACCAAATCAACTTTTGAAATGTTTTTTACTGGTAATGTCATATGTAGAATATATGAACTTCCATCTGGGTAAATCTCAGAATCCCTGAGATCTGACGAAACAAAAACGAGACGAGAGCTCGCCATCTTAATTGTACATGCGTAAAATTTCCTTGACTACTTCACTGCGCATGACATCGTCATCTGTGAATGACACGTGTTTTACGTTTGAAGAAAGGCACAACACGCGTTTGATGAGGTCGGACAGGCCGTTATCTTCGAACCCCCTATCGTGTTGATCACAGTCACCTGTTATCACAATGTTCGAGTCTTTTCCTATGCGAGTCAGAAGCATTTTCATCTGGGAAGGAGTAGAGTTTTGCATTTCGTCCCCTATTATCCATGACTTGTCAAACGTTCTACCCCTCATGTAAGCCAGTGGGCATACTTCGATGCACCCCTCTTTTACCATTGTTTTAAGGTGAATTGGACCAAAGTGTTGCCCCAGTGCATCAAACATTGGCCTGGTCCATGGGTCCATCTTTTTGTCAATTCCTCCTGGAAGAAATCCGTGCTGTTCATCCACAGATACAGCAGGGCGAGTCATTATTATGCGCGTCACGTGGCCTTCGTTGAGAGCCTTGGCACCTGCGTGACATGCAATCATAGTTTTACCTGTTCCGGCAGGGCCAGAACCTATAACTACAGGGATTTTAGAGTTTAGGAATTCCATATAAATCTTTTGGTTCGGGGTGAGCATTTATTTAATCTATGTCGTAATCTCTAACGTTTACAACATTGAAATGAAGTTGAAGATCGTTGAAAATTTTACGGGAATGCTTATTCTTGATGATTTCCATAGCACCAGAGTTATAATACACGGTCAGGTCTTTGTATTTATCATTGTATTCAAACCATCTAATCTGGGAAGGATCAAATACATGGACAGTGTCATCTATTTTAACAGCGAAAGGAACCATATGATTATTAAACTACATATTTCTCTATCTCATGTCTCTGTAGATTGGCTTGCCTTTTTCATCCTCTCCAACATGCTTCACCCTTCCTTCCTTCAGGTCCTTTATAAATTTATTCCGGAAATAACTGTTCATGTCTGGGTTGGAATTTATAAGGGACGTGCACGCGGGACAAAACATTTTTAAAAACTTGTTACATTTTAATTCTGGCTTTTTAAAGACGCAAATTAATCAGTTCTTCTGCTTCTCTCATGAGGCGGTTCCTGCAAATCTTGTAATTTGGATCTGATATGCACGTTCTCCATTTGCGCTGAATAATCTCGACCCTGTGATTCGCCCTAATCAAGCAGTCTTGCAGGGCTGTCACGTTTGAAACAACAAATCTCAGATTTTCCAGGGTTCTTTCTATATATGCAGAGAGGTTTACAGGGTAGGGTATGTTTATAGAGATCCATGCTGCCGTCTGAATATTTACCCGGTAATTGTCCAGCATAGAGTACACCTCGGGTATATCTGCGTATTCATTCATAATTTGGTCGAATGCAACATCAATAGCCTCTTCCATCCCGTGAATCATTTCAGTCGATTGATAGTCTTCAACCATCCATTGCGTCACATCAATTTCACAAATCATTTGATGTTCTATGTTCATTATGATGTTGTGAACGAGCTCATTGAGCTGCTGAACGACGGGAACGCGTCTGGACATTTTTACGTGGGCTCATTTTTCTTTTCAGATTATTGGCCTTCCCATGACTCGAATTTTTTAAAATTTGCCTAATTAGGTTCGTCGCGCTATTTGTCGACAGTCCAGCCTTTTTCAAGTTTCCCAAAACCTTCTCTTTTGATTTCGCAGAATTGAAATAGAAACTCACGTTGCCCCTTCCGCTCACAAGGTTCTGCAGAGTCCCTGGAATTTCTGGAACCATGACGCGCTCAGTATACATGGGCCTGTTGTTCCTCAATGCATTTTTAACCACTCTTATATAATTCACCTTCGTCAAATAGTTTTTAGTTTTCGTCATTAAATTTTTAGTAAATGTTCCGCTCTCCAGGTTGAATTCGACGATGTTGCCTTTTTTGGAAAGTTCCCCGGCTGCTAATATGACGCGGTTGGAATTTCTTGTAGGAAGCTGAAAATGCCTAGATCCGGATTCTAGCTTATTCAGAACCTGTACAAAACTTTTATGATACCTGTTCGTCTCCGGGTTATATTCTATAATGTACAGGTATGCCCCGTCTGGTAAAGAATGAGCATTTACGTTCCTGTATGTCCTGTTTGTCGCAAGGTTTTCGCGAACCTGTCCATAGTACATCTTTGGCCAGTGACTAGGTATCCCTGTGACATGATTTTCCTTTATAATCTTCTGAACACGGTCTATAACAGACCCGCGGTTGACGACGGGCCATTTGCGACGTGGGACATTAAAGAGACTTTTAAGATTTATACGAGGTTCCATAAATTACAACGCTAAATTAATATTCGAGAGGGTCCCCTACTATATATCTCCAGACTTCTTCTTCGTGAATCGCAGCGAGAGCACTTTCGTGCCTGTCCTCCCAAAACTTCTTCCGCTCCTTCAGCCACTCGTTGTATTCTTCGTAAATTGGACTTTCAGTATCGAAATGACACTCGTCGTCGAGAAGAGCGTCAATGTACGCGTGCATCTTTTCGTCTGCAATCTGCGCCTCTCTGGTCAGGTTCACGAGCATCTGTTCGTGCATATCAATACGGTCGAGGACCGGAATATTGTAATATGCTTCGATTGCCTCGTATTCAACGTCCCCGGGTCTGTAGTCGACGGCTGGAAAGTTTTTCATTCTCTCCTTTGTCATGTGCTGTTCCACATAGGAAGCCATGAATTCGTACATTGAAGGAGTAACTGCTTCTTGGTGAACCTCCTCAAACACAGAGTACGTCCATTTGAAGACAATCTCTTCCGAAACGTTTTCTTGGGCGCAGAGAATGTCGTTGTTCCACACGAGGCTCGCCATTTTTGTTTAGACTTTTTAAAATTCAAGAAACGTGCCTTGAAAATCACTCGTTTTCCTCCTTTTTGTTGTAGACCGCCAAAGTCACCTTGAGAGCTTGTGCAGCGGCAGCCTTTTCGGGAACCTTGTTGGCAGTTGTCGACTGGTCGAGAGTAGCGGCGAGGATAGCCTTGTACAAGGTGGTAGCCTCGAGCTCAGCCTTTAGGTCCAAGTTAGCCTCTTTCAAATCAGCCTTCAGTGCGTTTACACGGTCGATAACCTTTTGCAGAGTTGCCATATATACAAAAGTGTGTCAAAGTTTTTATCTGGATCTAATTCATGAATTACATCCGTCGGCCCAGACCTGCTAATTTGTTCACGGCAGACAGGACCCGAAACGCGCTCAGAAAAATGACGACCCGTCCTTTTGAAAACTTGCACAACGTGGCGGAGAGTTCTATAAAGGAAAAGGTTTCGTCACACATTGCTTACGTGATGAAGCGCTATCACACGGGTAAGGGCGACGATTTCGAATCTGTCGCGGCAATAGTGAACAACCCAAACCTCCCTATGTATTGTGGGAATATTGGGTTTCTGCAAAAGGGGAACACAATTTTAGAAACCATGATGAATTGTGGAGGTCATTTTTTTACGGTAAATATGAATATTCCGGAAGGCCTGTCAAAACTCGTGATTAATACTGGAAAAGGAGTAGACAGTGTTCAGCTCGATTACTTGATTATAGATCCTAGAAATCCTGAATTAATTAAAATTTACATCATTGAATTCAAGGCGGGATCTACTCAACTTGTCATGGGAGAAGCGGAGGAGGAGCAAATGGTCAAGGCGTGTGAGATTTTTAAAAGGTGGTACCCCAAAAAGAAGTTTGCTTTCCGTCTTTTTTATGCACCCTTTCTCGCTTATCAACCCGTTTTGTACCAAAAGTCCCACACTTCCCTGAACGTGGACTACTTGACCATCTCAGGACTTTCTAAAATTTTGAGAATTCCTGTATCAGAATTACAGAGAATAGGAAACATGCGTGCAAATTTGCAGAAAAACATCACCAGAAAGCTGTACGACCTGGAAGATGCGGTGATAAAAAAACTTGTCGAAGAGGGGATAGAATCGAATTTACACAAGGCCGGTGTTCTTTCATCAAAAACTCCGGCAAACTTTGGCATAAAGTTTGGAAATTACGGAGGGTTTAACAATGCACCTCCTAATTACAAGACTATGATGTCGAACGTCGTGAGGTTAATGACGTCCAGGAACCTTTTGAAAAGGAGATATTCACAAAACCCAACAAACAGTAACCTGTCAAGGCTCGTGACAGTTACGAGAAATATTTTAAACAGGCATCAGCGAGTCCCTATTTTGACAAATTCTCATGAAAAAAATTTAAAAAATTTCATGAACACTGTAAAGAACGCTTACATGCATGTCGCCCAGCCGTCTAAAAATGACGTTTGGGAAACATTTATACAGGAAAGAAAAGAATTACTTGGAAATTCTCAATACGAAATAGCATCGCTGAACAAAAACACAAATTACGTCCCTAAAAAAGATGTCCACCTTGTCGAACTCAATATGATATCGAAAAACACGTCGAATGCACTTAGACAAGATGTTTTTAGAAATCTTGTACAGAGATTGAAAAATATAAAATTAAATATAATTAAAATTAAGAATTTAAATGAAAAAAATATGAAATTAAAAATTGTAAATACCGTTGCACAAAATATTTTAATGCGCAAGGGTGTTCTACGTGAAAAACGAGGCGAGAGGGCCAAGGGCAGGAACGCTCTACCTAAAATAGTGAAAAAGACTGTGCGTCGCAAGTAAAGATTTTGTTCCTTTCTAAAATTAGAATGGATCCTTATAGTTCTCTCGGAGTTCAGAAAGGCTGTTCAGACGACGATGTAAAAAAGGCGTACAGAAAGTTGGTCATGAAACACCATCCGGACAAGGGCGGAGACCCCGAAAAGTTTAAACAGATCCAGGGCGCGTACGAGGTTCTTTCGGATCCTCAAAAGCGCCAGAACTTTGACCAGTTTGGGAATCCGGAAGGGCCCCAAATGGGGAGCGGAGGGTTTCCGGGTGACATATTTTCACAAATGTTTGGGGGTGGACAAAGGGGGCCAGTTCGGAGATCTAACTATTCCCATGAAATTCATATAAGTTTAGAGGATGCCTATAGGGGTATTTCAAAGAATATGAAGATTTCATTGGGAAAGTGGTGTTCTAATTGCGTTGTCAAATGCCAGCACTGCAAGGGGAAAGGCCAGGTTCACATTCAGCTCGGACCTATGATAATGCAGCAACCGTGTCCGTCATGCCAGGGCCAGCCTATTCGATCTGGGTGCTCGTCGTGTGGCGGGAAAAAGAAGGTGGTCGAACAGGTTAATCTGGAGCTTAAAATTCAGGCAGGGACCGAAAACGGAACGACTATGATAGGTCACGGGCTGGGAGAACAGGTTCAAAACTCGAACGAAGAACCAGGAGACATTATATTCAACATACGGGTTCAAAATCACCCAGAACTCATGCGACAGGGGGCAGACATTGTCTGGCAGACTCCCATATCTTTTGAAGATTCTGTAAACGGAAAGAAAATAACAGTCCCACATTTCGATGGACCGATAGAAATCAATACATCGGATTGGGGGGTTCTTGACCCGCGAGAGGACTATGTGATTCCTAAAAAGGGGTTTTTAAAGGGAGGGAATCTGAGAGTTCAATTTAATGTTATTTACCCAAAAGGGAAATTTAAATTAGAGAAAGTTTAGAAACTGTATTTATTATTGAAATAACAAAAGCATCCTGGGTGACGTGTACAATCTCTTCAATGTTCAGGGATGCATGATGAAAGACCACATCGTTTAGTGCACTCGGGAACACACTCACTACAGCACCCTTTACAATTCGCCTCGTTGTTTTTTTCAGAACTGGGTTCCTCTGGACCCTTCTTAAATGGACAAGGGTCCTTAGGCAAGACTTCATCTATATGATTTGCAACGATAATAAACGATACGAATGCGGGACAGGTGTACACGAAAAAATAAATAAGAGGGTAGACGACAAGACCATAAACTGTTGATTTTATTAAAATATTCATAATTGTAACTAGTTTCAGTCTTTTAACTAGACACTTCAGGTTCTCCGTCGTCTTCAATTTCAATAATGACTGCGTCCTGTGGAACGTCCATTTCGATGACTGTGTCCTGTGGAAATTCCATTTTGATGAATGTGTGCGGTTGCATCTTGCCACAATAATTACCCATTTTTTTATTTCATTATTATATGATGCAATACCTTAAGAAACATGTCAGGGCCCACAAGTTTCTGGACCTTCTGACATGGGAAGAGATTGAATCAATTTTAAAAATTCATGAATTAAAAATTAAAAAATTTCCAGAAATTAATTTAAAAGATTATCCAGAGGTTCGTGATGAATATGATGAAATGATTAATGGTATAATTATTTCCGCACGCGAAGAATTAAAAATGAAATTTCTACAAAAATATAAATTAAAATTTAAGAAAAATTATAATGAAGAATTTCATGTAAAAGAATTTCTCAAGAGTATATAAATGATTCTTAGTCCAGTGATTAACATTGCGTTTTATGGATTTGCATTTTTTTGGATTCAAAATATGGAAAAAAATTCATGTACGTGTTCTCAGGATTGGCGAAGGGATTACATGAAATATTTCTTCTTGGCAGCAATAGGAATTCAATTTCTCATAATGGGAAAAGGAATTTCATCATTGAAAAAATATAAAATTCCTTTGGGAATTGCATCGCTTGTCTATCTTTACGCATCGTTGACATACATCCATACTCTCAGGGAACAATCTTGCGGATGTTCGGATAGCATGGAACGGTCTATACTTTTTTGGTATTCTGCAATTCAAATTATTTCATTAATTATTATGGTTAGTATTTATTAATTAAGATATTACTATTTGACCGTTTGCACCGTTACTTCCAGGCACCCCACCTGCTCCTGGTGTCCCAGAACTTGCAGAAGTAACTGTAGCTGAACCTGGATACCCCGTAGTTCCAGCTGAAGGAACACCGGACATTGGAAAACCGTACCCTGAAAGGGCATAAATTTCTGTACTCCCGCCATTAATTGCGTCTGTAAAAAGCGGAGGTTGTGCACATAATCCCGACGCAGGACCACCGAAAAAAGCGGCTCCCCCGGCCGCACCTCCAAATCCCCCGTATCCTCCTCCGTAAATCCCATCACTGCCTACGAAAGACCCATTAGTAAAGGCCCCATATGACCCACAACTTAGGCCGTAAATTCCACCGGCTGTACCGGTAGCGGGGTATGTACCCGTGGAGGGGGCACAGTTTGTCGTATTAGTCTGGAACCTGTTTATCGTTACATTCATAGAAGTACTTGAGAACGTAGTAGCACTACTGGCAACTGGTGGAACGACATAACCACTAATAAAACTGGCATTATATCCCCCTCGCCCACCTGCCGCGCTTATAACAGCAACTACGTTAGACGCTAGATTTAACGAAGGGGCCTGATTAGTAATCGTTCCATTAGTTACGAAAACGAATGTCCCTCCCCCACCCCCTCCTCCTGAGGTTTGACTTGATATCCCTGTCCCTCCACCATGACCTATTACCATGTAGACCGGCGTGTTGGCTGCGATATACATTGACATTGTAATATTCTGAGCATTATACCCAGAGGATGTAGCTGCTGCCCCCCCTCCGCCTCCTCCGGTTAAATTAAAGGTATAATTTCTGGAAACAGCGGGTATCCATCTTATTATACCGCTGCTTACACCATAATTTGGAGCACTTCCGGTTGTTGATGCGGAAACTTGACCAGATGTTGGAGGATTTGGCCCAGAAGTTGAACTTGTAAACGTAATTGTATTAAAAATGCAATTCGTGCCAGAATTAGTATACCCTGGATTACACGTGAATCCGCATATGGAATCAGATCCGGCTGTCACATCATTTCCTTGAGACCCAATTGTAATAATAGTAGCCGTTGAATCAGAAGGTACATTACAGTCTGCAGTTGTTTTAAAAGTTTGAGAAGAACACCCACTGCTACCTGTCCAGTAAGAAGATGCACCCAGAGGAGCACATGAGACACACGTCCCCCCTGAAAGCTGGTTACGACCGTTACACGACGACACAACACATGTTCCGGCACTTCCAGCTGCCGTAGGCGTTCCGACAGATGAACCAGAAATTGTATAATTCGTCGAAACAGAATTCGGACAACTTGATGTAATCGGCGACGTCGTAAGACCACTAGAACTAGTCCAATACTGTCCATTATTGGGCGCTTGACAAATTCTACCATTAGGGCGATTTCCCCCTGTACATGTCGTAAAGTCACACCCACTAGAAGAATTAAAATAGCTTGCTCCGGGTAGGGGACACGCGACACATGAACCCCCTGAAAGACTATAATTTCCGTTACAAGATGAAGTGCTACAATATCCCGCATTTCCAGCAGTTGTCTGAGTTCCAGGGCTTCCGGGAATTGCTGTAAAGTTTGAAGTTGACGTAGAAGGACAATCCGACTGTGAAATAAAAGGAGATTGTGCCGTACCAGAAGAAGAAGTCCAGTATTTTCCAGTTACAAGATCAGCACAATAACTGTTTTGAGAATTCCATCTCTGATACTGGGTACACTGAGCAGGCCCGGACGATGAATTTTGAGCAGGCCCGGACGATGAATTTTGAGCAGGCCCGGACGATGAATTTGACACACAAGATCCTCCTACTATGGAATATCCTGAATTACACGTGAATCCGCATATGGAATCAGATCCGGCTGTCACATCATTTCCTGTATACCCACTTGTAATAGTAGCCGTTGAATTAGAGGGTGCATTACAGTTTGTAATGTTTGTAAAAATTTGCTGAGAACACGTTGTACTATCGGTCCAAAATTCATTTGGACTAAGAATTCCACAATTTCTAGAACATACGTTATCAGAACCTATAGTTCCTCGGCCCGCTTTACACGTGGCTACACACGTTCCTGGGTTCGTGCTAGTATTCCCTGTAAGAGTATATCCGGTCGTTGGGGTATCTGCTGAACATGACGTCCACGGAGAACTGTCACACCCCGATGAACTGGTCCAATAGTTTCCTGATGGTAAAACACAATCAACACATGAACCGCTTACAAGACGAGAATGGCCTGAACACGACGTGGCTACACACGTTCCTGGGTTCGTGATAGTGTTCCCTGTAAGAGTATTACCTGCTGAACATGACGTCCACGGAGAACTGTCACACCCCGATGAACTGGTCCAATAGTTTCCTGATGGTAAAACACAATTAACACATGAACCGCTTACAAGACGAGAATGGCCTGAACACGACCCCGACGTGGATTCGGAACATTTGTAACCGAAATTAGGACAAAAAGGTTTTAAAAAATATATTAAAGCTATGACGATTATTGACACAACGCAAAAACCTATGCCAATTAATATCGGAATGCTACTCATATAAAGTTTAAAGACATTTTAAAATGAAATGACGCGTACTATAGTCATAAAGGCGAGCGACGTTGCTGCTATTATCGGTCGAAACCCTTACAAGGATCGGGAAGAAATAAAAAATGAACTTTTGAAAAAGTATTGGAACATAGGGGAAACAAAAAACGAAAAAGCCCAAAGGACAATTAACGAAACTGGATTTGAATTAAAAATTTCCCCAACCTTGAATCCTGAAAATGATTTCCAAGAATCAAAATTAAAAATTGATTCCGATGAAAAATTATCACAAATTCAAAAACATGAAATTACAGAATTTGTTCGTACAAAAATATATACGGGTCATGGAATTAGAACAGAGGACATTACATCTGATCGTTTTGCAAATGATGAGAATGTGATTCTAAAAAAGGATGAAACATTTTATAGAATTTCAATTTGTGAATTTGATGAATTTGATTTTGAAATTGTAGGGCGTGTAGATCGGATACAAGAATGTGAAGACGGTTCTAAGATTCTTGTGGAAATTAAAAACAGGACAAAAAGACTTTTTAGAAAGGTTCCCGAATACGAGAATGTCCAGGTTCAGGTGTATCTCCAGATGCTGAATCTCCAAAAGGCCAGACTCGTTGAGCAATACAGTGGGCAGATTATGAGTCACGACATTTGCCGAGACGACAATGACTGGAAAAAAATAATGAGTTCACTCGAGGACTTTTGCCACAATGTCGTTCCAGTATAATTTAATCTCGTGTCCGGATTCGTCTGTTGCTTTCCAGTAATCATATTCGAATGAAATTATTTCGACATCTATAAACTTTCTGTGACGTCTCGTTCCCCTAGAAATTGTAAAAGAAGTTCCGACGAGTTCAGAAAACCATGACTCGTAAAGCTCCATTTCTATTATAATCTCTGCACCTTTTAAATGAGTCTTGTTGATATTGTTGCTCTTTCAGGTACTGAAATAATAGGAGACTTTGGATTCAAGGACTTTGCACGTTCAGGAACTTTTAAATCTTTTGCACAGGGTTCTGTGGGTTACGTGGGAGTAATATACTTTTTGATAAAAAGTCTAAAAAAGGGGAACGTTCTTTACGTGAATGGAATGTGGGACGGTGTTTCTGCCGCAATAGAGTCTATATTGGCCTATCTAATTCTAGGTGAAAGACTAAAGGGACCTCTACAGTGGGCAGGACTAGCTGTTATTGTTATTGGCATATTTATGTTACACTCTGGAGGAATACCATTCTAGAGAACAAACACAATATTCAAGGTTGCCCACTCGTCTTCTAGGGCTCTGCATCTCTTCCCTCCCTTCTTCCCATCTTTTCTCATAGGGTACCTCGTCAGGAACTCTTTGACCGGTTCGTCTTCCCACTTGGACCTGTTTGAGCGTCTGTGACTGTAATAGTCATCTGTTTCGAGGATGATGTACTCTATTTCTTCACTAGAGACCGACCAGGACTTTAGCGCATTCAGAGTGCTTTCGAGTTCTTTGATGTCTTCGACCAGGTTGAGCATTATTTGTCGCCCGGTCCTGCGCCCGAACATCTCTGCAAGTTCGGATGACTGCTCGAACGCCTCATCAATCGCCTGGCCGAAAATGTCTGAGCACTTTTCTTCCCATGAGTCTTCGTCCCACTGGTCGCGAATCTTGTGGAAACCCTTAAAGTACATTGGACGCCTGCACATTGGACAGGTTGGAGAATCGCTTTTCCTGTACCATGCTTTGACACAGGTGTTGCAGAACACGTGTCCGCATGTGAGCTTGCATGTGTTTCCACCCTCGCAGTAGCAGATTGAGCACTCCATTTTTTGTTTACTTTTACATTATGTAGATATATTTGGGGAAAATATCACTCGATTTTTTTCAGGTCCTAAATAAATGAACGCAATTTCCCCCCCTATAATTCGCCCCAAAGGTTTCGGAGGTAGATCAAAAAATTACTGGACTCTTCATTCAGGCGGGAACGATATTTTTACAGTTCGCCTGAATGAAGAAGCTAGACTGACAGTCGTAGGATTCAAAAATATGAATGAAGCCACGATGTTCGGAAAGATGATTGAAACGTATTATATACAAAATAACGAATGGCCCACCGGAAATTTGGAATTTTTGCCAAAGTCCGAAGTCAAAGAGGTTTCAATGTTACACATTCACAAATGGGAAATGGAAAATCTAAAAATTCTTTGCGTCCGGAACATCATGGACATGGTTTCTGTCGACAGGATTATAGACACGGGTGAAGGGTACAGTGTTCAGGGAGACATTTTCAGATTTGACGCAGATACTGATTTTTACAGAGAAAGGTTCGAAGAATTCATGGGAATGTAAGCATTGCCCGTCAGAACAGCCTTTGCGTAGACCGCACAAATTACGAAATGGATGTGAGGCCAGTCCAGAGCGTCTCGGCTCTCGAGTTTTATTCCGAAAGGGTTGTCGTTAATGTCTAGGACCATGTTGACATTTTTGACTGGATCGCCCATTCTTTCGGCCAGGTCCATCATGCGAGCGAGCCAGCCGACGTGTTTCAAATTTTTTGGATCGAATTCCTTGATAAATTTTGAAGTTGTAGACATTTTATAATATACGACAATTGTTTTTAACTTATTATTATTCGACCGTTGTTACCGCTTGTCATTGAACCACTTGCCCCGACACCGGGGCCGCTTGTTACAAAAGAAACTGAAGCTGCACCTGGATACCCCGTAGTTCCAGATGAAGGAACACCGGACATTGGAAAACCGTACCCTGAAAGGGCGTAAACCTCATTTGAGCTATTATTAGAGACTAACCAAGAAACATCTGATTGCCCCGTTAAACCACCTGCACCACCTGGACCATTATCCGAAATAGACGAACCCCCCCCGAAACCGCCTGCTGCCGGATAATCAAGTGATGCATATCCACCAAGAAAAGATGAAGCATTAAAAGGGGTGGATCCACAATTCAATCCATATATCCCAGCTCCGTTTCCCCAATAGTTAGCTTGACAGAGTGTTCCGGGAGTTTGTCTGGAATAATTTAAACTCGATGTTCCATTTGAAAAAGTGAAATTAGTAACAAGTGTTCCAGAATTAAGAGATGTACCAGTCATCCATCCGCCCCTCCCCCCTGCTGCCCCTATAACTGCAATTACACTAGAATTTATGTTCAGGGGAGGATCCTGGTTTCCAGAATTTCCATTGGTTACGAAAACAAATGTACCCCCTCCTCCTCCTCCTCCTTGTGAAGGTGTACCGCTTACCCCGCCTTGGCCAATTACCATGTAAACAGGTGTATTTACAGCTATGTAAATAGAAATTACTATATTTTGAGCGTTAGAACCAGCGTAATTACCTTTTCCCCCTCCCCCCCCTGTTAAATTAAAAGTATACGATCTAGAAATAGGGGTTATCCATTTTATTATGCCATTGTTTAAAACCACAGCGGGAGGACTAGTTCCAGTGCATGAAACTTGACCAGATGTAGGAGCACCATTTCCGGAACCAGAACTGGTCCACGTAAGTTGATAAAAAATATTGCAGATGCTGGAACCCGCGCCAGAATTTAAACCCGATGGACAAGGATTACAACTAGTTTGTCCAGTGTTTGGCTGATAATACCCGGCATTACATTGAATACAATTAGTTTGTCCAGTGTTTGGCTGATAATAACCGGCACTACAGGAAGTACAAGTTGCACCTCCAACAGAGTAACCAGTCGGTGAATATGTACCCACTGAACAAGAAGACGATAAATACGAGGTTATAGCTCCAGGTGTAGCGCTCAGAATGCATGACGTGTTTGTGGGGTCAGACGTGCTTCCATTAGGACATGAAATGCACAGACTTTGAGAATTTCCTGCTCCCGATTTTGCAGTCATGGCCGGACAATTCGTGCAAATTGAACTGCTGAAATAGTATCCCGAATTACACGTACAACTTGAAGAAGTCGTAGATTGGGCAGGGGACGTCTGATTCGCTGGGCAAGCTACCACAGTGTTTCCACCGGTACAAAAGCTTCCGGAAGGACATTGTGTACATGAACCTGTTCCATAAAATCCAGCATTGCAAGTGCATGTGGCAGAAGTAGACGTAGTCCCCCCTATAGGAGTGCTATTTGCAGGACACGGAGCAAAACATGCACCAGACGATATAGAACCCTGGCCTACTGTAATTTGACTTGCAGTGCACGGCGATGCAGTACCATTTCCAGTGCAGTACGTGTTTGTCGGGCAAATCGCACACGTGGCCCCGTTTCCGTAGTATCCTGCTTTACAAGTGCATGTCCCACCCGACCCGTCGCTATTTTGTGCCGTAGTGAGAGTGGCATTTGTGTCACAAGATAAAACTGCTGAAACCTGGCTCTTTTTACAAATTACATAATTAGGTATGGCGTAAATTGCTGAAGTAGTAGGGTCGGTATACGTCGTTATGCTCTGAGTCGCCACTAGGTCTGATCCTGGGGGTATGGAAGTTATCGAATTTTGATCGCCTGTTGGTATATTTATAAGATACCAAACAGGGCCTCCCCCGCCAATCTGGAGTTGTTTCCTGAATCCCCATATAGAACTTGCAGCATAAGACGTTCCAGAGTTAACAGTTACTGAATTATTATTCCAAATATTATAATTTATAGTCTCTCGAGAGACGGTGAAATCAGAACTCTGTGCAAGCTCCCAGTAAATAGTCGAAGGCGACTGATTATTCCCTGACCACGTCTGATTTACAGAATTTATAGTGGATATGTCATATGCCAAATTTACATACGTTGCAAAATTAGAACCCGAATTGTCAGAAGCTAGGTAACTGCTAGAAAATTTTGACCGTAAAACAAGTATAATAGATATTACTAGAAAAAGTATGACAATGTTTTCCATGCTAAATTAAGATATTATTATTTGGCCATTACTTCCACTTGTACCAGTTTTAGAGCTTGCTGATACAGCTCCCCCATTTCCCGGTCCAGATGAAACAAAACCAACCGTAGAATAGTTAGAAACATAACCAACTGTGCCACTAGCGGGTGTAGTAGTAGGATAAAAAACTCCAGATACTGCATTTATACTTGATCCACCCGGTCCTCCCATCAATCCTCCTGCTCCTGCTCCGTAGATTAGATTTGCAGAAGAATAATATATACTACCTCCTCCCCCAAAACCTCCGACAGACACTGTGGAATTTCCACCTTGAAAAATAGCTGATCCTGTTAAAGGAGTTGGTTTTGAAAAACCGAATAGACCCCCTCCTGCTGAAGTATTAATAGCAAGTCCACCTGAAGTGCCTTTACAAAATCCCACGGTTGAATTTCCTGAATAATTTATAGTAGAAGCACCTGGATAAACAATAGTAGAAGTAACTGAATTATTAGCCAAGTAACCACCTCCTCCCCGTCCCCCAGCTGCACATAGTACAGTGTAAACGGTAGAAGAACCAGTTGATGTCACATCCAGTGCTGAAGGGTTATTTAGTGTACCGGACATCATTATAAAAACAAATGTGCCACCGCCTCCACTAACCGCACAGGGAGTAGTATATGTAGTTCCCTGTGCGGTCGCTCCGTGACCTATTACCATATAAACGAGAGTTCCTTGAGTTAAGTATACACTTGCAGTGAAAGTCTGTCCACTTTGTCCAGCGTAACAAGTGCCATTATTAGGAGGTCCCGCGCCTCCTCCTCCAGTTAGTTGAAATGTATAAGTTCTCGAACCAGGCGCCACCCACATAAATATACCAGCGATAACATTACTTGTAGGAAAAATACCGGTAACCAAAATACTAGAATTATTCCCTCCGGAATAACCAACAGAACTGTCAGTAATAGTCGCATTCACGTTAACTATACAAGATGTAAAAGGGGTGTAAGAAGATGAACCAGGTGGACATGGGCTGCATGTCGATGATGGGCCCGTCGAGTAATAACCAGTAGTACACGAAGTACATGATGTTGTACCCGCATTGGTTGATGATCCAGCAGGGCACTGAGTACATGATGTATTACCCGATGTACTTGTATAATACCCTGGACTACATGAAGGACAGCTTGTAACGTTTACGACAGGACTACTCGTTTGAGCGGTCCCAGCAGGGCATGGGGTGCATATAGCGCCATTTGCTGCAAGTCCAGCGCTCGTAGAGCTTGCATAACCCACGGGACACAAACACGAGCCAGCAGTTGTAGTACTTCCCCCACTAAGCACCGCCTGTGCAGAACACGAATTGTAACATGCATTCACAGTAGTTGATCCTTGTCCCACTGTTGTTTGGACATTTGCGCCTCCCCGGGCAGAGTCCGGAGGGCAAGTACTAGCAGTCGCGCCACCGGTACAATATGAACCTACCGGGCATAGTTGACATGTTATTCCGTTTCCGTAGTATCCTGCATTACACGTACAAACCCCCCCTGTACCATCTGGGCCCTGGGGAGTGGTTAATATAGCACCTGGATTAGCACAGGTTAGAACCGACGTCACGGCACTTGTCTGACAAATCACGTATTGTGGGATTTCGTAAAGAATATTTGAAATGCAATCCGTGTATTCTGTCAACGTAGGTGCTGGTGTCATCGTTGGGCCCGCTGATCCTGCCTGTATACTTGTAGCATCGGAGGTCCCTGTGAGATTTACAAGGTAGAAAAGTTTCCCACCCCCTCCAGCCTGCAATTCTTTATGGAACCCCCAAACTGTCGTGCTTGGATTAGATATGGTCGTACCGTCATTAAGCGATAAAGTTGAGGCGGTCCATATTGTATAATTCACCTCTTCTCTTGATTTTGTCCACATCGTGCTAACTGCAAGTTTATGATACGTTCCGTTGTTTGTTGAAGTCCAATAAACTGCGACACCTCCTAAAGTTGAAACGTCGTATCCTAGACCAAGGTACACTGCAAAGTTTGAACCGTCTGGATCTATCCCTGGAGCATAGTCACTCTTTTTTGAACAAAGTTTTAAAACTACAATTATCAGAAGAAGAAGAAAGATCCATGCCTTCATTTGATAATTGTATCTTTTTTTTTGAATTATTTTTGCGTGTCGTTTAAGATATTACTATTTGACCGTTTGCACCGTTACTTCCAGTCGCCCCAGCTACTCCTGCTGTCCCAGAACTTACAAGAGTAACTGTAGCTGAACCTTGATACCCCGTAGTTCCAGATGAAGGAACACCGGACATTGGAAAACCGTACCCTGAAAGGGCAAGAATTTCTGTAGTCCCGCCATTAATTTTTTGTGAAACAATCGGAGGTTGTGCACATAATCCCGCCGCAGGACCACCACCATAGGTGTCAGAGTTCCCCCCAGCCCCACCACCAAAACCCCCCCATCCTCCACTGTAACCAGAACTTCCAGAGAAAGACCCGTTAGTAAAGTTCCCAAATGCCCCACAATTTAGGCCGTAAATTCCACCGGCTGTACCGGTATATCCACCATTAGCCGTGGTGGCGGAACAGTTTGTAGCAGAAGTCTGGTATTTGTTTATCACTGTATTCATAGTAGTATTTGTGAACGTAGTATTAGTAACAAGTGATGCAGAGGTATAACCAATAATACCACTGGTATTATACCCTCCTCTCCCACCGGCCGCGGCTATAACAGCAACTACGTTAGACGATAGATTTAACGGGGGGCTCTGATTAGTACTCGTTCCGTTAGTTACGAAAACGAATGTCCCTCCCCCACCTCCTCCTGAGGTGAAAGCTGTTGTACCCGCTTGGCCGCCATGACCTATTATCATGTAAACCGGTGTGTTGGCTGCGATATACATTGACATGGTAATATTCTGAGCATTATACCCAGAGTATGAAACTCCCCCCCCTCCACCTCCTCCGGTTAAATTAAAGGTATAATTTCTGGAAACAGGGACAATCCATCTTATTATACCGCTGCTTACACCATAATTTGGAGCACTTCCGGATGTTGATGTGGACACTTGAGCAGATGTTGGAGGAATATTCCCAGAAGTGGTACTTGTAAACGTAATAGGATAATTCGTGGAACTTATACAAGATGTAAAAGGGCTGGAAGAAGTTGAACCAGATGGACATTGGGAACACGTCGATGATGGGACCGTCGAATAATAACCAGTAGTACACTGAATACATGATATTGTACCTCCATTGGTTGAGGATCCAGCAGGGCATGTATTACAACTAGTTTGTCCAGTGTTTGGCTGGTAATACCCTGGGCTACAAGAAGTACATGATGTTATACCCCCATTGGTTGAGGATCCAGAACCACACAGATTACAACTATTTTGCCCAGTGTTTGCCTGGTAATACCCTGTGCTACAAGAAGTACATGTCAACGATCCGGCTCCAGCATAATAACCGGCGCTACAAGAAGTACATGTTGTATAACCGTTATTGGTCGAGTATCCAGCAGGGCACTGAGTACATGATGTATTACCCGATGTACTTGTATAATACCCTGGACTACATGAAGGACAGCTTGTAACGTTTACGACAGGACTACTCGTTTGAGCGGTCCCAGCAGGGCATGGGGTGCATATAGCGCCATTTGCTGCAAGTCCAGCGCTCGTAGAGCTTGCATAACCCACGGGACACAAACACGAGCCAGCAGTTGTAGTACTTCCCCCACTAAGCACCGCCTGTGCAGAACACGAATTGTAACATGCATTCACAGTAGTTGATCCTTGTCCCACTGTTGTTTGGACATTTGCGCCTCCCCGGGCAGAGTCCGGAGGGCAAGTACTAGCAGTCGCGCCACCGGTACAATATGAACCTACCGGGCATAGTTGACATGTTATTCCGTTTCCGTAGTATCCTGCATTACACGTACAAACCCCCCCTGTACCATCTGGGCCCTGGGGAGTGGTTAATATAGCACCTGGATTAGCACAGGTTAGAACCGACGTCACGGCACTTGTCTGACAAATCACGTATTGTGGGATTTCGTAAAGAATATTTGAAATGCAATCCGTGTATTCTGTCAACGTAGGTGCTGGTGTCATCGTTGGGCCCGCTGATCCTGCCTGTATACTTGTAGCATCGGAGGTCCCTGTGAGATTTACAAGGTAGAAAAGTTTCCCACCCCCTCCAGCCTGCAATTCTTTATGGAACCCCCAAACTGTCGTGCTTGGATTAGATATGGTCGTACCGTCATTAAGCGATAAAGTTGAGGCGGTCCATATTGTATAATTCACCTCTTCTCTTGATTTTGTCCACATCGTGCTAACTGCAAGTTTATGATACGTTCCGTTGTTTGTTGAAGTCCAATAAACTGCGACACCTCCTAAAGTTGAAACGTCGTATCCTAGACCAAGGTACACTGCAAAGTTTGAACCGTCTGGATCTATCCCTGGAGCATAGTCACTCTTTTTTGAACAAAGTTTTAAAACTACAATTATCAGAAGAAGAAGAAAGATCCATGCCTTCATTTGATAATTGTATCTTTTTTTTTGAATTATTTTTGCGTGTCGTTTAAGATATTACTATTTGACCGTTTGCACCGTTACTTCCAGTCGCCCCAGCTACTCCTGCTGTCCCAGAACTTACAAGAGTAACTGTAGCTGAACCTTGATACCCCGTAGTTCCAGATGAAGGAACACCGGACATTGGAAAACCGTACCCTGAAAGGGCAAGAATTTCTGTAGTCCCGCCATTAATTTTTTGTGAAACAATCGGAGGTTGTGCACATAATCCCGCCGCAGGACCACCACCATAGGTGTCAGAGTTCCCCCCAGCCCCACCACCAAAACCCCCCCATCCTCCACTGTAACCAGAACTTCCAGAGAAAGACCCGTTAGTAAAGTTCCCAAATGCCCCACAATTTAGGCCGTAAATTCCACCGGCTGTACCGGTATATCCACCATTAGCCGTGGTGGCGGAACAGTTTGTAGCAGAAGTCTGGTATTTGTTTATCACTGTATTCATAGTAGTATTTGTGAACGTAGTATTAGTAACAAGTGATGCAGAGGTATAACCAATAATACCACTGGTATTATACCCTCCTCTCCCACCGGCCGCGGCTATAACAGCAACTACGTTAGACGATAGATTTAACGGGGGGCTCTGATTAGTACTCGTTCCGTTAGTTACGAAAACGAATGTCCCTCCCCCACCTCCTCCTGAGGTGAAAGCTGTTGTACCCGCTTGGCCGCCATGACCTATTATCATGTAAACCGGTGTGTTGGCTGCGATATACATTGACATGGTAATATTCTGAGCATTATACCCAGAGTATGAAACTCCCCCCCCTCCACCTCCTCCGGTTAAATTAAAGGTATAATTTCTGGAAACAGGGACAATCCATCTTATTATACCGCTGCTTACACCATAATTTGGAGCACTTCCGGATGTTGATGTGGACACTTGAGCAGATGTTGGAGGAATATTCCCAGAAGTGGTACTTGTAAACGTAATACTCTGAAAGTTGTATCCAATTATTTGCAATGATGTTGCTATTGCATTGCATGCCTGGTGGTTTACAGAAGAAGTTGAACCAGCTGGACATGCGGTGCATGTATTTCCACTTGATGCTGCTATTTGGCCACTTGGACAGACAGCGCATGAAGATGCACCTGCTCCAGATGACGATCCTGCTGGACAATTTGTGCATGAACCTGCACCTGCTCCAGAATATTTTCCGGCACCGCACTGAGTGCATGAAGCTGCACCTGCTCCAGAATAATTACCGGCAGTGCACTGAGTGCATGAACCTGCACCTGCTGGAGAATAATTACCAGCACCGCATTGAGTGCATGAACCTGCACCTGCTGGAGAATAATTACCAGCACCGCACTGAGTGCATGAAGCTGCACCTGCTCCAGAATAATTACCGGCACCGCACTGAGTGCATGAACCTGCACCTGCTGGAGAATAATTACCGGCACTACAGGAAGTACATACTGTATTACCAAGTCCATTTGCATAATAACCGGCACTACAAGAAGTACATGCAGCTTGACCAGTTGAGTTGGTTGCGTATCCAGCTGCACATTGAGTACATGTTGCATTACCAGTTCCATTTGCATAATTACCGGCACTACAGGAAGTACATGCAGCTTGACCAGTTGAGTTGGTTGCGTATCCAGCTGCACATGGAGTACATGAATTCGTGTTTACTGCATATCCCTGATATGTTCCAACAGAACATGCTGTACATAAAGCTCCTGATGTTGATGTATATGAACCAGTTCCACAAGTACACGAGCTAGAAGTTGTAGTACTTCCCCCGCTCTGCGTGGCAGCGGTATAACCACCAGTTCCCGCAGAACAAGAATTGTAACATGCATTCTGAGTAGTTGATCCTTGTCCCACTGTTGTTTGGATATTTGCGCCTCCCCGGGCAGAGTCCGAAGGGCAATTAGTGGCATTCGTGCCACCGGTACAATATGAACCTACCCCGCATAGAACACATGTATATCCGTTTCCGTAGTATCCTGCATTACATGCACAACCCCCCCCTGAACCATCTGAACCCTGGGGAGTTAATGTAGCGTTTGCATTGCAGCTTAGAACCGGCGTCACGGAACTTTTCTGACAAATTACATATTGTGGGATTTCGTAGACTGTATTAGTAATAGGATCTGTGTATTCTGCAATTGTGGAAGTTAATGAGCCCGCTGATCCTGCCTGTATACCTGAAACGTCTGATGTTGAGATAGTATTTAAAATATAGTAAAGTCTACCACCCCCTGAAGTCGATAATTCTTTATGGAACCCCCAAACTGTCATGCTTGGATTAGATATGGTCGAACCGTCATTAAGCGATAAACTTGCGGCGGTCCATATTGTATAATTCACCTCTTCTCTTGATTTTGTCCACATCGTGCTAGCTGCAGTTTTATAATACGTTCCGTTGTTTGTTGAAGTCCAGTCAACTGCGACACCTCCTAAAGTTGAAACGTCGTATCCTAGATTATAGTACACTGCAAAGTTTGAACCGTCTGGATCTGTAGTTGGATTATAGTCACTTTTACTTGTTCCAAATTTTACAAACAATGTTAGAATAATTATAATACAGAGAACAATCAGAATTTGATTCTCCATAATTGTATGATAGATTTTTTTACCAGTATCTTGCAAGAGCCTTTTCCTGTTCGCTCAGTTCATGAGGAGGAGGAAGCGGGGGGATTACTTGTATTGGGTCTGGCCTTACAACACCTTCTGCTGGACCCGAGCTGACGTAAACTACTGTTCCGATAATTATTAATATAGATGCAATAAGACAGAATATGAATAGCTTATTCATATACTATATAAATTAGTTTTTAATCTTCGTCACTTGATTCTTCTCCAATTTTTATGAACCCATCCAATGTTCTCCTGAATCCGATATCATATTCTTCATTTGTGCAAAAGTCATTCTCTATAGACTCTTCCTCTATTTCATACACGTCTTCTTCGTATCTCCAAATTTTATCATCACATTCTGTCAAATATTTGATGATGAAAACTGGTCCTTTTTGATCAATTATTTTTGCAAGGAGTGGAACTGGTCTCCTGGATTCAACTTTTGTCCAGACTCTAATCATTATTTTCTATTTACTGCAAAGTTTTTAAGTGTCGCTTTCGACCTCAAGTGTAAAAGCCCAGTCTAGCCCGTTATTATCTACTATGTTTCCGAACCTATCTGTGACCGAAACGTTGAGACGGTCTATGCGTGCGTTTCTGTCAGTAACTTTTACAGTCTGTGAAAAATGAGTATTTTCATTCCAGTAAATTACATTACTCGTATTTGTATTCAATGGAATTTTATATGTAATCTGAGAAGGTTCAAGCGACGACTGTCCGATGTTTTCTATGAAAATGTTAAAGTACGTGTCAAAGTTTACGAATGCAGGATACCTTGAATAAACAGTGGAACCCGAAAGTACCTGAGAAGAACTGAACCCCAAAATTTGGGCAATTCCGAAACTGTTAGGAACTACTACTGGATTACTTGAACTGGTCTGAGCGAAAGAAACAAAGTTATTTGCATAGTTTGCAAATCCTGTTGACCCTAACGAAGTCGTAAGCGTGGTCAGAGTGGCCAAAAGCGATGTCAGGGTGTAATTATTCTGCGGGACGGTATAAACAGTTGTACCTATTGTCAGCGTGTTGTAAGGTGGACGGATGTTAAAAAACCCCGCTGGAATCTGTGCGTTTTTCAGGGTCGCGGATCGTATCGCCCTGTGCCTATTTCCAAGAAGTATCGAACACTGAAAAGGATTCGAATTTGTTTTAGATACTACGGGAGACGTGTTAGCACCGCCTATGTTCACGAGAGACGCTGTGTCGACATGGATTTGAAACGTATTCATACTACATTCTGACTATATTTTAATTACTAACACTTCCACTTGAGTCCGCAGTTTTTGCACGTTGCGTATGTGGTCATGGGTTCGTCCGCCGATCGAGTCTGAAGCTGGTAATAATCTGTCTTTTTAGATTTGCATTTTCTGCACTGCAAAATTCCTTCGTAATCATTCTCCTGTGCCTTGATTTCTTCCATTCTCATGTCCTTTTTCTTGTTTTCTGCAATTGCCTTTGCCAAAGGACCTTCTGGCCAGAGCACGTCCGCGGAATACCATGCAATTTTTTTTGCATCAAGTTTCTTGAGCTGCAGTCTTCTAATCAGTTGGGGGACAAGTTTGTAATCGAAAGAAACTCTCTCTTCTGTGACTGAAATCAAAGGAACGAGTGCAGTTGGAGATCTTTTTAGCTCTCTCAAAATGTTTACAGCTTTCCCCTTGTAGAGGGTCCTAAATTTTGAATTTTCCCACGACGACTCTTCACGTGACATGTTTTCTCTCGTCCAATTCAATATGGATATTTCTGCATTTTTAGCCGTAGACCCTGGACCTAGTGCCTTTGCAAACTCCTCCTGAACGTAAAGACGATATCTGTGCGCCATTAAATAAATTTATAATTTATTAATTTTGACATTTAAATTACCTGAATTATGAGCTAAGGGCAAAAGTTCTAAAACAATTAATGAAAACATATGTAATCTGTTACACGAACAGTACTCTTCATCCTAATAACTATGTAATGTGCGCAGAGAGACTTTTTTTCAAATACGTCAATATAAGCGCTAACAAGTCCGGTGTAAAGTCTCACAATTTAGGAACGTGGATACACCGAAAGTACGGAGACGTAAAAATTGAAAGGATGCGTGGAACGGGAGAACTTGGAACGTCTATACCGTGCGTGTTATGTCGTAAAACTTTGGACCGCTGGTCTATACAATGGAGAGCTCATATTGGGAATCATTGGTACAAAAGCACAGACGAAGACATGCCAGATTCTAAACCTACGCATCGTCAGAGACAATTAGTCTTCGGTCGAGGTGAAGGTACCACGGCCCATGCAGTTCAGCTTTAGATCTGCTAGAACTTTCATATTCTACACGAACATCCGAAGAAAATTTACACACCCATTTATATTCATCCATTTTTTCAATTGAAAACCTTTTTTCGTTGACCCTGAAAAGTTTATCAATTGCAGATCCATAATCTGATGCAGATACAATAGTTCCGTTTTCAAAATTGAAAACTCTTTTTCTGCGATCACAGCACATCATTTTATCTTTCGCACAATTCCAAGCGCACTTTCCAACTTTGATGTCGTTCTAGCTAGAGGCTTTTCTCTTCTCAGTTTGAAATTATCATTGACGGCCGAACTGTCTTCTATGGCCTTTAATTTACCCGAATTTGATGACATAGAGTTCTCCCTGTGCTCCAGTCCAATTGTGGGTATATATTTTTTTTCGAATGGCCAGTTGACAACGGGTGGTTCGACCTTTCCTCCGTACGATCTAAATTCTTCGATTGACAACTTCCCCCCGAAACACTTGAGAGCTTCTCGTTTTGGAGCGTGCCATATTGATTCGATCCTCCCACATGCTTTCATTTTCATGAGGGAAAGTATGGATAGTATTTCCCACTTTCGAGCAGAGTCCATTGCCAATGCGTACGCCTTTGCGCAGCTCCAAGAACAAAAATTTCCAATCGTGTCAAACTTTTGAAGTTTGTCGTCGTATTTTATCGGCAAGTGAAAAGGAAGTCCACTGGAGTGACTGTGAACACACCACCAGCAAATTAGTTCTGTTTCCATTTAAAGTATACAACTTAATAACCTTTATATGATTCTGTCGATAGATTGTGGTATAAAAAACCTAGCAATGTGCCTGATTGACAGGGATTCTAAAAAAATTCACACATGGGACGTGTCAGGTGTTCCCGTAAACCATTCTGATGGGGTTTTCCCGTGCCTCATTAGGCATCTAGACGAACGTGAATGGGTTCTTAAATCTTCCGTAGTCGTTATAGAAAAGCAGCCGGACCGCAACAGGTCCATGAAAAGCGTCGAGAACCTTCTTCACACGTATTTTCTCGTAAAAGGAAAGAGTGTCGTTATTTGGGACGCGAGACACAAAATTCCTGACGTTGCGGGCCCCGGAAAGGCTCGCTACGACGCTCGTAAAAAGGCTTCTATTGAGAGAGCGAGGAAATTCATAAGCGAAACAAACAGTGAATGGGTAACTTTTTTCGATAAGCACAAGAAGAAGGATGATCTCGCTGACACTGTAATGCAGGCCCTGAGTTTCATAGAAAAAAGAGCCGAAGAAGTTCCGAAAAAAAAGCAGACCCCTAGGAGGCCGACTGATAACCAAATTCGCACAAAGTATAGCAAGGCGAATCTCGCGTGGCTCGTAAAAACTGGGGCCAAGCAGGATGCACGATTTAAAAAAGACGTCGCGCGATATTATAAAGATTTAGAAGAGCTGAAAAAGGAATTCGATTTAACCTAGGCGATCAAGTAGGCTTCCCCCTATGCCGCTCGTGATTGTCCAGTCGCGCATTTGGTTCCTGACAAAGTCCTGATCCTTGCACAAACCTCCTGGGGTCAGGTCCTCTGTGTAATACGCAGAATCGCGGCCTGGACCTGGAACGCACGACATGTCATTCTTTATATCGAAGATACTAGCTGGCCCTGAGCTTGCCATAGGTCCCATCAATATGTCGAGAGGAGAACCACCGTAGTAGTTGCTCGATCGGCCCTTCATCAGTACGTAAATCACAACCAGCAAAAGTGCGAAAATAATTACGCGAGAGAATAATTTGCCAGCCTTCTTCATTTATATTTGGTAAATATTATTTTTGTTGCGTTAAAGCTATCCAGCTTCTTTCTTTAAATATTTTATAATGGACATTACTTTTGATACTAATGAAGGAACTTCTATGAATTTGAACGATGATGAAAGTGCACTGTTGGATCAGATTTCCATCCAGCCTTCAGCACGAAGGGTTCCACTGAAGCCCAAGCCATCTCGGCCGAGTCCTTTTTCTAAACAGGCTCCCGGGCCCCCGCCTAATGAGGTTCAAGACGACGGAATGGACATGTTCATGAACCCAGACAAGCGAACTGTGCCTCCACCCCCTATGGCAGAGGAGTACGACGGCGGTGAAGATCAAGAGGAAATGTACGAGCAACAGCAGGGAGGCGTGGGTGGCGAGCAGCTTCCTTCTGAAGGATACAAAACCATAGAAGATGAAAAGGCTGATCTTCTTAACAAGATTTCCAGGCTAAACAAAAAGGGCATTCAATCGAGTCAGCGCCTGAGCATTTTTTCAGACATTGAGGAGATTCGAACAGAGTACAAGCGCATGACGTATTCAATCGAGGTTGAAAGGTCTATCAAGTTTCAGAGGCGAATGCTCGTCGCCTGTGTGACCGGTCTGGAGTTTCTTAACGATAAGTTTGACCCGTTCGATGTAGAACTGAACGGATGGTCACAGAACACGATGGAAAATATCGAGGACTACGACGGAGTTTTTGAAGAGCTGTACGCAAAATACAGGACAAAGGTAAGCGTCGCTCCAGAGGTCAAGCTCCTGATGATGGTAGGGGGATCGGCCATGATGTTCCATTTGACAAACTCAATGTTCAAGGCGGCAGTTCCAAACCCATCTCAAGTGATGAAACAGAACCCAGACTTGATGCGTAACATGATGGACGCGGTTCAACGTTCCCAGGGAGCAGGCCCTGGAGCGGGTGAGCGACCGACCCAAGGGCTAAAACCTGGTGAAATGCGTGGCCCGGGTATGGATTTCGGATCTCTCATGAACATGATGGGACCTCCTCCGTCTATTAATTCTAGGCCACCCAGACCAGACGACGATGACATTTCTGACATTGTTTCTGTAGACGCTGGAGGAGACACTCGCGAAGTTTCAGTAACCGATAAATCTCGTGGTAAAAAATCAAAGAAAAAGGAGGTATCGTTCTGATAGTTTTTTTCTTTGACATAAAATAAGAATGGGGGTACCCATGGCTCCATATGGATCGCCTGTGACAATTCCACCGGTTTACGTTCCTCCCTCTATTAACATTTTACCAGGAACAGATAACACAGAATGTAATTATCTTGTTTTTATATTTATAATAGGCGTATTCATGCTGAGCCTTGTGAAACACAAGGCTTGACGCTCGCAACTGATAGCAACTCTTCTATACTCTTTGTGTATGCGTGAACCTGAAAATCCCACCAATGGGATGTAATGTCACACGGCTTCTGTTGCATTTAATTAGAGTAAACATTTTCCTTTTCCAAAAATTTTCGGAGATTCTTTTTCTTCATCAAAAAGAAAACCTCCTTCTTTGTAGATCACGCATCTTTTCATGTACATTGAATTGAGAACAGACCAGTGATCCACAAAATCGTAAATCATGGGGTGATTCTTTTTTCCTGGGGTTTCCCTCATTATTCTACCTATAGACTGTTTTATATCAGATTTTGGAGTCGCAAGTATTACCGTGTCTAGAGCCGGAATGTCGAGACCCTCGTGTGCAAGCTGGAAAGTAGCAATTACTACACGCATCTTACTCGTCTCCCTGAGCTGGTTCTCGTCCATTCCTCCTATGTACAGTCCCGAGATAGAGCCAATTTTCTCATGTAAATTAAAACAATGTTCCCGTCTGTCGCTAAGCACAAGTACTTTCCGATCGAGTCTCAAAACGTCTTTGACAGTCTTGACTATGAGAGAGTTCCTCTCCGGCAGTTCGGTAACAACGGTAATCATTCCGGCCATGTTAATCTTTCCAAACCGCGTTACGGGTGGGGGCTCTTTGAAGGCGTCGCACGTGTAATGAACTGTGACAACTCGTGTCTGGGCCTGATTCGTACGCTCGACTCTAAAAAATTCGGGACCAAGAAACCAGTAAAGGATTCGGGTGAGTCCATCTTTTCTTTCAGGTGTGGCGGTGAGACCGAGAGTGTATCGTGGACAAACCTTGAACATAAACTGTGAGAATGCGGGTGCCCCTATGTGATGCGCCTCGTCGACGATAACGAGACCCACAGAATCGAATGCATTCTTTGCAAACATTTTCGGGCCTTCTCCTTCCGGACGTATGCAGAGTGTTTGGATCATGGCAATTACGAAATCTTTTTCAATATCAAAAACGTCACCCTGAACCCTGCCTATTGTCGCACCCGGGCAAAACTCCCTGATTTTTTCGGCCCACTGGTTGGCGAGAAATTCCTTGTGGACCACAATCATAGTCCTTACTTTCAAATGTGCAGAAAGAGCAAGGGCTACCGTAGTTTTACCGAATCCACATGGGAGAGAAAGGACACCCCCTCCTTTTTCCGTGAAAGCGGTGACACCTGCATCGAATGCGTCTGTTTGTCTAGTTTCTGTTCGAAGAGTCCCATTAAATACAATTCCGGGAGCATGAACAGGAAGTTTCCTGGCATCCTTGGTGACCGGGGACTCCCAAAAGTATCGGGGGACAAGCATCCGGCCGTTGGTAGCTTGCCTCCAAACCTTGAAAGAGGGAGCCTGAATACCCAGTGCATTCTCCACTGGTCTTACAGTAAGATTTTTCTTCAGTTCAAGACTCGCGTCTAACAGAAGACCGTTGCGCGTCAGCATTCCTTTATAGATTCAAGAACTAAAAACTCTATCCCGTCCCATTTCTTTTTTTTGAATTCTACATCCACAAATTCCCCTTCTTTCATTTCCTGAATTGTTCTTAGTCCCAAAACTTTACACATTACTCTTCCGTACCTAAAAGGAATTTTTAATTTTAAAATTTTAGAATTAAAAATTACATTAATATATTTGCGACCGTCCCAATCGTAATACGGTTTAGATATTTTACACATCATATATTTTTAAAAATTTATTTGTTTATATCAGGGTATAATGCCAGATCCAAATTCTTCAAATTGGAGCTATCCGGAGAACGAGCTTACTAATTATACCAGATCCGATAATATTAGCATAGAGGGTCTCGATGGTACTCATTATTCGGGCGTCTCGTGGGACACACCAGAACTAATGGCATGGAAATGTAATCAAAGTGACAACTGTTGGGGGTTTACACATATAAAAAATAATAATAATGGAGGATTTTACATAATTAGAGATTCGGCTAATACTAACTATTTAAATACAAACATGGCTCAAAATAATAACTCGAGAGAGACTTATCGTAAAAATAATAATAATTGGAGAAAGGCCCAAGATCCGGACACAAGCGACCCGAGCATTCTTTTGCAGAGTAGGACAAATGTTAGACTATATGTAGATGGTTTCCCCTCTGACGGAACCGGTGTTTCGTGTTACTCAGGAGGTGGGGGAACAGAGTATGATTTAACCAAACCTGGAACTATAAGTTATGACGGTGGAAGTTATGTTTCCACCCCTTATTGGGGAAATGGGGGAACAAACGAAGGTTTTGCAGATAATTCTATATCCGGATATTTCATTCCACTCGGTTGGAAATATACTTTTGCAGCAAATAGATATTATGAAAATGGAGAATTTCAAGATTATGGTTATCAAGGAACCTTAGGTACAAGACTAATTGGAAACGACGCGGGAGGTTGCCTGCAAATGTCATCAACTCTGGGTATGAATGACAAATTGAGTACCGGAATATTGCAGAATATAGGGTTCGACATCAAGGCCCATTGGATTGATATGGAGGACAAAGGGGTCGATTCAGACGATGCAAAACGCATAAGGGTAAACTACTGTAACAACGTGTCGACCGTAAACGATCTTTATCAAATAAAAGCCGGTATGAGCAGTGACGGGTCGGATTGTCTCGGTGCGTACAATGCGTTGTATGATTCAGATTCTCAGAATATTTTTGATGCAAAATTACTTAGTGTGTGTAGTTCTGGAGGAAATTGGCAAGGAGATCCAATCTGCCAATCAAAAATTGCAAACATTATTCAGAATAATGTAAACAATACCAACGCTTCCACGGCTCTAGGTTTGCTCCAGAAGTTTTGTAGAGGAGGTGACGGCTCGGATCCAAAAGGCATAGGACCCGGGAGAAGCCTGACAGGGACAGGTAATCTTCTTTGTGCGTGTCTGAACGCACACGACTTTGGACTCGGTGGCACGAATGAAGTAAGTTGTTACACGTATCCAAATATGTACGGATGTGCAGAAGTTGTAAGTAAAACACAGGACGTTATCAACTATTCAACCCCAGAAGGCATAACTCAATTTAAAAATTCAGTAGGTGATCCAGGTCAACTCACTGGATACTGTCAGACTGCTCGTCAAGCATGTGGAGCCTCTTCTTCAGCATGTGTAATTCCTTATCAGCCTAACGCCCAAAACATAACGCTTATAACACAGATTTGCAGTTTTGTAAATCAGGCGGAAATTTTAGTAAACTCCCCGATAATTAACGAGTGTACTCAATCGGTAACAGTAGTAAACGGTTCGAGTACTTCGAGTGTTTCGAGTTCTCCGAGTTCTTCGAGTTCTTCGAGTTCTTCGAGTTCTTCGAGTTCTTCGAGTTCTAGTAGTAATTCAAAGATTCCTTATATTGTAGGAGGGGGTATTATTTTCCTCTTGATTTTTGCAACATTGATAGCTCTAGCGTTATTTGCTCTCTAAACAGGCGGAGGCATTCTCCCGGCATAATTTGCACCCGCTTGACTTACAGTAGTTGCAGACTGTTGACCTGCTGGGCTCAACATAAAATAGAGTAGTGCTATGCAACACACACAGCATAAAACACACGCACCTATCGCAACAAGGGCATACGGGCCAGTGAATGCCCCTATTATAGACGACAAAGCCTTACCTATCGAATCTATTACGTCGTTGAGTCCTTGGTTTTGCACGGACGCATGTTGGTCAGCGTAACTTATCAGACTGCTGATTGTCGCGTTTTGCATAAGAGCCTGAGTTACGTTAGTCAAAATATTTTCAGAAATTACGTTTGAAATTATATTCTGATCCATAATAATTGGCGAATTTTGACACAAAATCATAGTTAGCTCTTGTGACTGAGAATTATAAGAATTTTGTACAGTATTCATAATATTGTTATTTGTGAGCTGCTGGTCAACCACCTCCTTTATTATATTTTGTACATTATTTGTAACGTCTGCAGAATTACCACCTGTAGCCGCTGCAAATCCGTTGACCATTGATGCATTCGCTGTCACAGTCGACTGTAAACTATTTGTAAGTTCCGACGAAAATTGAACGTTGCTATTGTTGTTCAGAGTCGTGACTAACTTTTGTGTACTGTTTATGGTCTGGCTTGAATTTATAGGGCACCCGATTGCAGTATCTATTTTAATTTTGATAACCTGAACATTTGTAGATTGGCTATCAGTTTGTATTAAATTGTTGGTGACAAACCTTTGGGCCAAAGAAAGATTTGTTTCATTTCTTATGTAATTCTGAGTGCTAGAAGTATTACCCATTTACATTACAAATTAAAAAATTATGAGGCCGATGTAAAAGCCTGTGTTGTATTTGCATTAATTACAGTATATGTATTCGTTCCTGGTGCTGCGAGAGGTGGGACATACCCGTTCGCATTAGAATTCCACAAACTGCATATTCCTGCCGAATCGTACGAAAAGTTTGTACACGAACTGTTACCCTGACAATTACTTGAACACATTTCTAGACTCGTAGACACAGAATTTCCCAGAGTAGGGCCACCTGGTGACTGGTTTTCAAGTTTTGACAGCATTTTGGTGGGCGTGTATTTAGGAGAAAGTTGATAATATGTCCACCCAGAATTCTCGAAAGGATACCCACTAATATTACTGCTTGCCAAAATATCACAGGTTGTTCCGTCTGGGTGAATTTGAAATCCCCCGCAATTTGAATCCCCGTTGCATATAAGTGCACAGTTTGCAGGGTTGACCGGGACTGTCTGCTCTATGAGGAACGGGGCGAGACCCATGTACGAACCAGACAACATTGTATATGTTGGTTTATTCTTCAGGTTTGCTTGGTCAGCTCTTAGTTGCGCGAGTACATTGTCAGAAAACAATGGTTGTTCTGTAGGAGCTGGTTTATTTATGATTTCATATGCAACGAATACCAGTACAGACATCACACAGCACACGACTACTGCGATTATTAGCAATACAAAAGGTTGCATCTAATTTTACCTCGGATAATTATTAAACATCCACACGCTAGAATAACTGGAATCTCCAACTTTATTAGTTGGATTTACGTTGTACATATTACAAGAAGTAGAATTGAATGTAACCATTTTACAATCAGAATCGTTTGAGCATGCCATTGGACAAGAGAGTTTCATAGGGTATTGATATTTAAAGTAACTGTCTCTCGTTGAACTAGGCGTTGAATAGTTTACAGTGTTATAGTGACTTAAACCTAAAGAGATAGCTTCTGGACTGCATCCAAAAGTTTGACTTGAGCAGACTTGATGTGTATGATCTCTCGAAAGATCGTGTCTCTGCCAGCACAATCCACTGTCACCTTCCTTTCCAACGACAAAAGATTGACACCACGAGTTTGAAGCGCATGCATTCGCGCAACTTTCAGCTCCTGGAGGGGTGGTTATCGAACTCAACTGGCCTTGATTGTCGTTGGCTACATCCCACCCGGTTCCCCATATTCCAAATTTGTCCAAGTTGGTTACAGGATTAAAATTGGAGGGCATTATGAACATTGCATCGAGTGTATTAGTGCTCGTGGGAGTATCTTGATATTTGAAATTACCTTCCGTTATAAACTTTGGAGGATTGTCAATGTCAATGTACGAATTTCCAGATACGGTCGAGTCCAGTGCGATTATAGAGTTGTATAAATTTCCACTGGTTCCGTTGAAATCAAAACCCTTGCACGGGGAAGATGACGACCTGGCCCCGTGACACTCCCCGAGAGATTCAGCGAGCGTTCCGTTTACCGTCTCCTTAAGGGTTGTTAAACTCGATGAATATACGCCGAAAGGAACGTGAAAATATTCCGCTGCTCCAATGTCCTGCGATGCGTACACTGAAGACCCCTTGTTTCTATCGAGTATCAATACGTTATTATAAAGCTGACATCCGTTGTTATCTGTTGAAAACCCCCTGCATGTTTCTGTGGCAGAACAGAGAACCCTGCACTGATCGGACGTTTTACCGGAGATGAATGTTCCAATCTTATAAAGGTCGTTAGCCTTAAAGTCTGAGTATAATCCATAAGAATAAACTCCTGAATTATTAGTCCCGTCTGTCGATCCATTTGTTACTATATCTTTATTATCATTGAAACTCCACGAACCTAGTACACCCGAAAATGAAAAAGTATTCGAAACTGGATTAGAAGACCATTTCACCAATCCTATAACAAGAGACACTACACAAAAGACTAGTGCAGCAATTACAAGTATTACAGTAATTTCATCATCCATCTTAATCACTCTTTATATAAATTTTTGCATGAGTTTTATTTGATATATACTGAGGAATAGTCATCCACGGATTAGGTTTTTTAGTTAATTTTAAACATTCATAGTCTCCGCTCTGCATCCAAACAGAAAATGCGTTGCATGTAAAGTCCGCCTTACAGTTTTCTGCGCATACTTGTTCTAGTCCAGGCTTGAAAGGCGTTCCTTCGTTGCTCAAGATTGTCCTTCCAGATGCAATTTCTTTGAATCCTTCGTACGTTGTGTCACTCGGGTTAGAAGCAGGGATTGGCAGTGCATAAATTAATCCCAACATAGACGAACAACAACACGAGATTGCGCATACTATTAAAACGGCTTCCATTTAAAGATTACATACATTTTATTTATAAATGGTTAAAGTTATATTCTGTCTCCCTGGAAGCGTCTATTCTCGCGAGTTTCTCTTGTCATGGACTGACCTCGTCATGCAGACTGCGTCACGGGGTCACCAAGTTATAGTCAGCCAACAGCCGACCCTGTCAGAATGTCTCAAGCCTGTCGTCTCGTCGGATTATGATGTGGCGATGCTTATCGGTTCCGACATTGTGTTCAAACCAGAAGACTTTTTTTCAATTCTCGAAAGTCCACATGATGTCACGTCGGGCATGTACCTCAAAAAGCCATCTGCCGAATTCAATGAACCCGTTTTCGAGGGAATAAATGTAGGGCCTTCGGACGTGGGATCCGAACAGTACGTAAAAGTTAAAAAATGTGCACTCGGGTGGACACTTATTCGAAAGGGTGTTCTTGAAGCAAACGATTCAACCGAGTTTGACGAAGTCTACGTCGATACAACTATTCGAGTCGGTCATCGTGTAGAAATTGTAATTTAATCACATATTATTTAATAATTTCAGTTCTGCTGTAGATATCGAATAATCTGACCACCAATAAAAGTTTTTAATCTTGCATGCACCGGCTAAACTTTTACCTGTTGTACACCCAGTCTCTGCAACTGCAAGAGAGTCCCATTTCCATGACCCCGAAGATGGCCATTTTATTCCTAGACTGGTCCTAAGTTGCCAGGACGAATATGACAAATCTGGTTCCCCGTCCAAGTATGTTACAGGTAATGCACCGTTGAACGTGGCTATAACTCTGTGCCAGCTCCCGTCTGCCGTTAACTTTTGACTTTGATATACAAACCAGTCGTTATCAGGGTCGGTTACAAGTGTTTGGTAATAATGTATAGCAATTGAGTATTTTTCGCCATTACTATTCATTCCTGAAAGGTCTAAGGCCATAAAATCAGAATGATCGAACAAATTATATTCCCAGCATAATGCATTCGATGTCCATGCGCTCGACAGACTTATATCGAACATGAACGTGAACACGTTTGACCCTGTTAGTTTCGGGGGACTTATTAAAAAACTTCCCGAAAGCGTAGTCGGATCAACTTCTGGAATCTGAATTTGAGTCGCAGAACTCAAAAGTGTTTGAAGAGGGGTAGAAGTAGAAGTAGAAGTAATGTTAGAACTTGAAGAACAACTGTAGCCTATACCAAGGGGACACGTCCAGTTTTCGTACCACGAGCCACCCGCTGCAATCAGAGAAACACAGCAACAACATATTAGCAAAATAATTATGATTATGACCGTTGAATTTCCCTCCATATATAATATTGTGATAAAATAATGGAGCGTCTAGTAGTTGTAGATTCGAAAGACAGGGATATGAATGTTTATCCTGAAGGAAATAATTATGTAATTCATTTATCGTCACATATAAAGAACATTTCTCGGGTCGACCTTGTGAGTGCACGTTTACCTAATACAATATACAACCTTACATCTACATCAAATGTTATGACAGTCGGGACCTCGAACATTTCTTTGACTGCAGGGTTCTACGGTGCGGGTGGAATTTCTATGGCACTTACGAGCGCCGGTTTGACTACCGCGTATCTTTCCAGTGAAGGAAAATTTATGTTTTCTTCTGTTTCTCCTTTTAATATCAATGTAACATCTTTAGAATTTGCAATAATGCTCGGAATGAATTTAAATTACATTTATTCCGGAACACTGGCAACCTCTACTGACCCGGCTTACAACGGACAATACATATTACGGTCTGATAAAATTGTAAATTTATCAATTAACGAATTTGTATATCTTGACATTGATGAACTGCGAACCCCTTCCCATGTTTCTACAGGTTCTTTAGTTGCAGGGACTGATACCGTGACGGGCTCGAATGCGGGAAGGTCCTTTGCGCCCATAATTATGGACGTTGGTTCTGCATGTATAAAAAATTTCAAAGAGACTGAATATAAAATTTCTGTGACTTATCCTGAACCCATAGGGACGCTGTCACGTCTTACGGTTAGATGGTACGACAGGAACGGGTCTCTTTTAAATTTCAGAGGCCTAGAAACGAATGCATTTGTTCTTCGGATTCACACTGAAAGGGAAATTAGACTTCCTACTTTACCACCAATAGAAGAGGTTGAGATGAAGAGATTTGTTGAAGCTGTTCAAATTGAAAAACCTCGTGAAAAGAGGAGAATACCGTGGACTCTCATAGCCGTTCTGATTCTTCTGGGGTTCTTTGCGTATTTCAACTTGTCACGTCGAAATGTTAATTAACTTTGCAAAATTTATCGACTTCCCATGCTTTTGGTTCGTCGTCGTCTGTTTCATACTCTTCTTCTGAAACAAACGTCGAGTATTTTGAAACTCTATAGTCACCTTCGTCTTCAGAATCTTCAATTTCAATTTCAAAAATTTGAATCTGACTCATCTATAGCCTTTTTCATTATTATTTCTGCAGGAGTTTCCGGCTCCCATTCCGCCCACGTTTCTTCGCATATGTTCATCTTTGTAGCCGTTTCATCTTCTCCTTCGTATCTAGACCACTCCTCCTCTCCCTCCTCCTCGTCCTCCTCGTCCTCCTCGTCCTCTTCGTCGTAAATCTCGGGGTAAAGAGATCCAATTTGTTTACCTAGAACATTTCTCGCTGAAAACATTAGACCCATTCGAATGTCACGAGCAGTCACCTCTTCTCTCCCGCATGCGTTCGCGTAGTGAGCTGCTAGTACTGTTGCAGATTCAATCACTGGTAGAAGTACGTCGTCCATTATGATTCATAATTAGAAAACAATACCTCTGCATTTCCACGATTTACATTTACGAAATTATACGCCAGTGCATAAATTCGTATATACAGGTTTCCAGAATTTTCTACGAGTTTGAAATTGAAATTCTGATTTATAATTCTCGAAAAATTTACATGAGTCGTTGGCTGATCTGATTGAGGATCTATGCTAAAAGAATACATGTAGAAAAGCCGATCGGGTTGTCGGGTGTGAAACTCGAGAGGCTGAATCATCCTGAGAAACGTGGGAGTCCCAACTTCTGAAGAAATGTGAGTCACGTTGTTAAAATCGAGAGACATGCTCACAAGCTTGTCATCTTTTCCGTAATCGTATCCCAATGCAGAGTCTTCCTGAATAACAATGAATATTTCCTTTACAGGATTTGAAAATTGTGTTTTGCACATTGCCTGTGTGACTCCGGCTGGAACGAAAAACTGTTCCAACTGACAGTGCTCGTTTAGATAAATACTATTGTTATTTTTTATAAAATTTCTTTCAGGTTTATCAAGATATACATATTCTACGTAAAGTGATGCATTTAGGGGGACAGATTTGGTCACCGACGGACAAAACTTGCTGACTGGATTGAATCCAATTCTCACAATTACAGGTGAATCAAATGCACATGCCGGCAATCCTTTTTTAAGAATGTAAAAAGGTAATTCGATTGTATATGTCTGAAGACCTGTATAAACATTTGAAAGATTCTTGCCAACCAATTTTGAAAGTGCAAATTGTTTGCTCGCTGAAATTTCTAAATCGTTTTTCATTTCTATGAACTCTCCCCATTGGCGATCCACCAATTGATTTCCTATGTAAAGATCTGCGAAATTTACCATTAATGTCCCGGCTGAATCTAAAATGTTTGATGTTCCAAACACTCCTGGATTTTGAATTTTTAAATAAATTTTTGAAATAATGTCTCCAGATTTTGGAAGATGTACAAATGTTTCACCTCCAAAATACTGGCCATCCGGGTCAAAAATAACCTCGTCTATTCTTGTAGACCACTTTGTCGTCCTTTTGTATAATTCTCTAAAGTAAGTAACTTCTGGATTGTTGCTAAGGTAAACAGCCTCCTGTCCAAGGCTTGCGAGCGCTGTGCGACCCGACATTCTATATTCTAGGGAGAAATAAACATCAAGCCCCCTAGCCCGTCTGATATTCTCAAGACGTTTTTAGATACAGCCGTCACTCTGAGCTGCTTTACGGGTGACAAATTAAAAAAATCTATATCCAGCAAAACCTGTCTTATGCGACTAAAGTTTATTGGATTATTAAAAACTTTCATGTAAAAATTTCTAGATGGAAAATTTACAAAATTTTCAAAAGGTTCGATGACTCCAAGCTGCGTAGAGTCTGTCAGGCGTTTTGTAACAATATCTTCTCCGTTGAATTTTATTCCGAAATTTTTAAGACTGTCGTTCGACCAATCATACGGGACACTCCCCTCGACCTGAATGACGAAGAACAGTGTAGAGATTGGATTCTCAAATATAATTTCAAAATTTCCATTATTAATAATTTCAAAATTATTATATTGATATTGATCTATTACATATTCCAGAGTAGCAGACGACATCCATTTAATCTCTGATTCGGTGAGGTACACGTATTCTACTATGAGAGTCGCGTTGACGGGGCTGTCGCTCAGTTGTACAGAAGTCAAGGATTGGAGGGGTCTCAGAGTTACCCATATTTCTACGTCTTGCCTGTTTAGGATTGATATTGGCAGGTATGATCCAGAATTTCCATAAAAATAAAAAGGTAAATTTACATAATAATCTCTCCCGTAAGCAATAGATGTGTCATTTTTTCCAGTCAAAAGCGACAGGGCGGGCTGATTTTCGTACGGAACGTTCAGATCGTTCCATATTTCTATAGCCTCACCCTCCAATTTCTGTATAGTCTGTCCCCCTATTTTGAGTTCTGCATTTTCGATTGCCCATGTGCCGACCGAATCGTAATAATGATATTGTTTGTAATCGTTGGGAACTGACGGAGAAGTTGCAGGATAAAACCATAAAAAGTAATCCCCTTCTCTACCCGTATAACTTGTAAAAAGTGTAATAGGGGCTGTATCTATTCTTAAAAAATTTTGACTTTGTGCTGGAAGTGTTAGTAAAAAATTGTATTGAACGTTTGAAAAACCGATTTCACCAGGTATATTACTTGTGAGAACGTATGTCCCGGGTTGATTAAATGTTATGTAAGAATTATAGTAACTGATAAAATTTTCAACTCCTGATAGACGTAAAGAATTGAAATCTATCCTACCTTCATATATAAATCCTTGAAATAGTAACCCGTTGAGAGGTAGAATAAATCCTCCGTTTGGATATTGTTCATCAGGGGCAAGTGCGAGGTATTTCAGGTTTATGAAAGATGATACTTGCAGAATATAATCGTTGTTTGTATTTATTCTTATGCTATAACGAAATGTTATTGAATTTGAGACTGGAAAGAATAGTTCATTTGTTATTGTTGTATTGTAGCACGGTATGCTCATCAGAACAACTTCAGAAGAATCCAAAAGATCTACAGAAATAATAGGAACGTCAGACTCAAATACACAAGACATCAAATAGTATCCGTCATTCCGGACATTAAAAGAAGTGTTGGTATCTGGTTGGAAATCTTCACCGTATATAGAAAATATTGTAAAATCCAGGTAATCTCCTTTACTATAAGTAAAGGGGTTCTGTGAATAAAGGCTAGAATCGCATTGTTCTATAAAAATATAATCGGAAGGGGTGATTTTACCATATGAATAAATATAAAAACATGGATAAGTATTATCGAAATAATCTGTATATACACCGCTTATAGAGTTCTTAAGTGTATCATAAACAATGGGGTCTCCGTCCAAAGGATTAAATGAACTACCTACCCCGAATCTAAAACTTGCTCGAATGGTATATGTTCCTTTGTTAGCTACATTAAACCTGCCACCGGGTGTTATCGTCCAATTTGTCGGTTCATCTACTTTTATAAATTTGCTCAAATCAACGTATTTTGGTGGAGGATATGTATTATTTTGTGGCCGTAAAATCAAATCCTGTTGAGTGTCTACATAAAGCCCGGGGCTCTTTATCCATCCCGCCTGTTCGAGCGTGAAATCTGGAACGTTTCCAAACTCGTAAGGAAAACTACTTTCAAAGTCTACTGAGACTGGATTTAAAATATCAAAACCAAGAAAAATTGCAGTAGATTCTTGTGTGAAAATTTGCGTTCCTTGAAATGTAAACTTGTTGGAATTTTGATCGTATGACATAAAAAGCCCATATGCCCACTGCTGCATACTGTACACGTTCGAAGAATACGGCTGATTTGCCTTACATGTAGATAGACTATATTTAAAGTCATCAATTACAAAAGTTATCTTGTCTAGTGAAAATGGTTGAAACCAATCACCTCCATAAACAGCCAAAGGTGGTAGAGACAGTTTAAGGGTCGTGGCTCTTATGAGATCTCCTTTGACGGGTATATTTACAATGTTTGTCTGACCCATGTTTATTCCATTCCCTTTAAAAGGTATTTCGAATGCTTCTAATGAAAATGCACTGTGTCTTTTGTAAACACCCGAGTAATATGTTAAATCTGGGGTTCCAGTGAGGTACACATCCTGTTGACCAAGTGCTGCCAACTGGATGAATCCAGATGACATGTCTAATAAATGCATATACTTTTGTCAGACTGCGCCCCGCGCACTGTTCATTTATATATTGAATACATTAATGACACTGAATCTTAAGAAATTCGATCCTAGTACAATGAGCGACGACAAGGTTTGCATTTTCATAGGAAAGAGAGGGACTGGAAAATCTACGCTTGTTACTGACATTTTATGGTACAAGAGAAACCTCCCCGCGGGCATAGCAATGTCAGGTACTGAAGACGGGAACGGACATTACAAGCAGTTTATCCCTGACATTTTTGTTTATTCCGACTATAATGCAGGTGCACTAGAAAAACTCATAGAACGTCAAAAGAAGCTCACTATACAAGGAAAGGCGAGCCCCGTTTTTGTTCTAATGGATGACTGCATGTACGATAGATCTTTCATGAGAGATGTCGCGGTTCGACAACTTTTCATGAACGGCAGGCACTGGAAAGTATTCTTCATGATGACGACTCAATATGTAATGGACATGACCCCTATGATTAGAACGAACGTGGACTATGTGTTTGCTCTTCGCGACAATGTCCGACAAAATCGTGAAAATCTTTACAAGGCTTTTTTCGGAGTCTTTCCAAACTACGACACTTTTTCACAGGTGATGGATTCGTGCACTGAAAACTACGAATGCCTCGTTCTTGACAACACTTCAAAGTCTAATAAAATATCAGATTGTGTGTTTTGGTACAAGGCGCCTATAAGAAAAAATTTTAGAGTGGGATCTCCGTCGTTTTGGCAATATCACCAAAGGTTTTACAACCCGAGGCACACTGCACAGAAGCCCGAAATTGCTGTGAAGAGAAAGGGTGGAAGTATAAACATAAAAAAGAATTAATGCGTGTGATTCCGAATCTAAAATTAATAATTTATATAAATGGAAACATACGATCCTATGAGCGAGTCTACTCCTATAACCGATGTTCCTCAAAATGTGGAGATTTTGTCTCCAGAAAAAAACGTTGATGAAGATCAAATGGCAGATTTTTCAAGTCCTATCGACGAAGTGATTCCTGGCCCAGGCCAGATGATTCAAAATGAAATAATGGGCCCCCCTAGCATGCTAGCCCCTAGCAACCAGGCTCCTAAAAAAAAGGCGCAGTCCGGAAACCCTTTTGGTCTGACAGACGATCAGTTTCTTGCTCTCATCGCTGGCGTGTCAGCTGTAATTACATTTTCTGAGCCCGTTCAAGGGAAACTGAGCTCGTTCGTTCCAAAATTTTTTAGCGAGTCAGGAAAGCACAGCATTACAGGAATGATTGTATCGGCTCTCGTTGCTGCAATAGTATTTTATTTCGCAAAACAATTTATTAAGGATCGTTAATGACATCTCCACAGTAATTCTTTTTTCCGTTTTTCACGTATATCCCGTTTTTAACGGCCAGTTCTTTCAGATTTTTAAAATTTTCCCAAAATTTATCAGAGTGATCGTATTCTTCGACCGTCATGTGAGCTAATTCATGAAGAAGAACGTATGTTGCTGAGTTTATATCGTCTCCATCAAGGCAGATGTAAATTTCATACCCCTTGTTTATGTTTGACCCTATGACACCGTCTCTTTTTCCAAAAATACCTGTTAATATAGCAGGTTTTAAAACTGGGTGCCACACGGGGTCACCTGTAGCCCTGAGCATGTCAAGGGTTGACCAGTATTTTACTTTTAATTTTTCTAGATTAGAATTTATAGGACTAAAAATTACAATAATTATCCATGCCACTATCGGTGCCAAAATTTTCCACATTCTTATCATTACGAAAGACAAATTTCGTGTACATGTCTGAAATTAATCCGTTGGATCGTATCATCATAGGTTCCCATGAAATATTTTTAAATTTTAATTTTGAAAATTTAAAAATTAAAATGTCCCCGTCCATTATCGGTTCTTTCCTGAATTCTCCCTTGTAAAAAGGTCCGTCTGTTAATTTTATCATTGCATGACTGGAAAAATTTTCAATTATATTTCCTAATGAATCTTTGAAAATTCCATTTGGGTGACACATTGTTTCTATCCTGATTTTCTCGGGTGCAATTCCAATCACTATTCCACCTGGTTTTACATTTCTCGAAATTGCTTCTAAAGATTCATCCAAAGTCTTTTCGTCTAAAAATATATAATGAATTGAAAAATTATAACATATTACGTCCCATTGCCCTTTGACATTTCGTATGTCACATGGTTCCATAAAATTTACATTATATTTAATGTCTAATGATCTTTGGTAAGCCTCTTGAATTGATTCCAGGTCTGGGTCGATTGCATATAAAACAGCCCCGACGTCTTTCCATTTTTTTAGATCCCCGCCTCTACCACACCCGCAATCTAGAACAGACGAACCTGGCTTCACCCATTTGGTTATGAACTCTCTTTTACAATTGTTGTGTAATTTTCTAAGTTCTTCCATTACTTAAAAGAATAGAGTCCTTTCCTTTTATATGGCTACTCTAGAGAGTGATTTGACCTGCATTCCTGGCCAGTATTTTGCATGTATTTCACTCGTCGGCCCCGATTGCCCTCAAAAGAATGAAAAGTTTGGATTAAAGATTCGAGGATGTTTCCCGACGCGCGAAGAGGCGGCGACTCACGCGAAGCGACTTCAGCGCGAAGACGCTACATTTGATATTTACGTCGTTGACATGTACAAGTGGCTTCTAATCCCCCCAGACCGCGACTCTATCGATGACGTTCATTATCAGGATGCCAAGCTGGAGGAAATCATGACAAAGTACCGAGAGAACCAATCTGCGGCTGCTTCAATGTTCGAGAAGAGAAAGCGTGACATGGTCGCAAAGCCTCAAGCCGGAGATTTTCCGTATATAGACCCTTCGGATGAAAACAGCAAATACTATACAAAGCCAGATGTTCCCCCTATTCCTCACCCAGCAGACCTTCTGGAAGACCTAAAGAAGGAATTTCCAGATGCAAATATGAATGAGCTTGTCGCAAAGGCGGACATTCGCGTAGCAGCAGAGGTGATGCGTCGCAGAATTTCTGCAGAAGGCGAGGACGTTCCCACTGTTCAGTAAATAATGAACAATAATATAAATGATAGTACTCGCAGTTATATCGGTGATTATGATTTCGATATTGATATATGCAATAATAATAAACTTTTTGCCTGTAATAAATCAACCTAAAAGTAGCAGTCAGTTTGATGTATTCAGGGACATGGAGCCGTCTTCTCAAATCAGGGAGAATGCATGGGTAGGTTTTTTACAAGATGACGTTCATCGCACGTCCGGTGGTTCGTACGGAGATTTCACAGGTAACGAGACGACTAAAGTCCGCGTTTACCCTCTTTGAATTACAATTGGTCTCATACTAACGAATACCACGCCAATCACAATTCCAATTAAAAGGATTGTGATTGGATTTACATTTTTAAGAATGTTATTCTGTTCAGTCGGTTGAATCTCCTCCGGCGGTTGTTCCTCCATTTGTACTTTCATTATCGCTCTCGCTTTTATCTGGAACTACAAAATCTTTTAAATTCCCATCTTCATCGGCATCGGCATCGTCGTCTTCATCGTATTCTTCTGATTCGTATTCAACGTCAGAATCTACATTAGACGAGTCTGAACTGTCGTAGTCTCCCATTCCGTAGTCGTCTTCGACCTTTTCTACGGGCACGTACCTTTCAGGGGGTTTTGAAATTCTTCCGTATCGAGTTCTATTGACCGTGAGATTTGACTGTGCTTGGAGTGAAGTATCCATCTTCTGGATAATCATCAAACGTTTCGTTTAAGTACCTTGGAAAGAATCTAATTCCATTTTTAATTGAAACTTGATTTATTTTCAATTCTCCTTCAATTCCTAGATCGTTTGCAATTTTATTAAGTTTTTCTTGAACATTTTCGTCTGTTGAGGCAAGACCAATGTCTCTTATATTTTCAATTGCATTGTACAGAAATTTTACAGACTTTTCTAAATCTGTAAAATTTTCAAACCCGTTAATGTTTTTCAGAAAACGACTCCAACTTACCGGGTCCAGACCCGAATACGGGTGAACCACCTTCTCGTACTTCTGAAACGTTTTCTTCGGGCCTATCGGGAAGAACATCCATAAAAAAATCAGAAATAGTATTATCCATAATATCGACATTTTTCAATTGTTCTACTATAGTAGGAGGAAGATTATGCTCCTGACCCGTAAACTTTGAGCATTGATCATCGAAGCATCGCTGGCAGATACGCCCTGACATTATAGAAAACCAGACATGATTCGACTTGTGGTCACGTTTTATATTTTCACAAAACTTTGAATCGGTCTGTATGTACCAGACATTCTGGTCGTGCCTCTGTATCTTCTTGACCCTTGAATTCTTCTGACCGTACATGTATTTATTTATGAATCCTTCAATTCCATTAATGTGAATTGGTTCAGATTTTTTTAAAACTTCAGAGTCTTCTACTCTGATCGAAAAGAGTTTGAGTATTTGCGGGCTTGGTTCTTTTGAAAACTCTTGACCGTCGAGGCTTCTCCACGGTATGTACGGATCTCCAGACGGTTTTTTGTGGGACCAGAGCATTCTGAGACCAGATCCGGCATATACCGAAGAGTCGATTATGTTCTCCCACGGTCCTTCACCGAGTGCGATTATAACTGTAGTTCTCAGTTTCAGAGCTTCCGTTCTGTCCACTATAATGTCTGGCCAGTGAATGTGCACTCCAGTCTTTATTCCTTCTTTCACGGGCCTAGGTTTTGTACGGGCAATGAGACACCGCGAAGGCCTTCCTATACATTCGTTAATTATAGAACAAAATTTTAGAACGTCATCGTCTTTCAACTTTTCAGCATCTTTATAGTCAAAATCAATAAAAAATCTGAAACGTTGTGTTTTTTGCTCGACTACGTAAAGTTTAGTTCGTAGATTAATTGTAGAGACGTAATTTTCGAAAAAGTCGTCTGTTTCTTCGCGAGGAACATTCAGGATTCCCCCGTCCATGAGCAAATGTGTAGCCTGTCCACTTGGGACTCTCCATTTATAAACCATTACATTATAGATGGTTTATTTCTCTATTTATTCTTCATCTGAATCGTTTGCCGTGAATGACCAAAAAGGTTTCTTTTCCTTTTTAGGTTTTTGTGAAATTTCTGACTCAATTTTTTCAATTTCGAAGCAGAGGCGTCTAAGTGTCATTTCTTTTGCGAGTTTTTCTGGGTCGGAACCATCCTTTCGAAGACTCACTAGAGTATTTGCGAGATCAAGTTTAGAACGAGTCATTTATAAATTTATACATCTTAATTTTATAAATTATCCCGCAGGCGTTCCTGTGTATTAAAATATGTTTTTTCATTAATTAGGGCTGCATAAAAATCTGGATTGTCCAGTACATTCGTCCTAATCATCTGCCACATGCTCGGGCATTTTGAAATCGTTTCTAGGGTCTCGAAAGAACACTCGTCGTTTTCGTCGTAATTCCTTCGGTAAGGAACCTTGCTCATTTCCATTTTCATTTTTTCATTTTTAAATTGCTGGACAATTGCCGAATGTTCAATTTCTGTAATGGGAAGATCGAAAATATAAACATTATATGTACTGAGAGACGCTACGCCGTCGTCAATGTCCCTCTGTTCAGGAATGTCAGTAACAAATTTAAAACAAGAGTAGTACCCTTTCTTTAAATTTATAGTTCCGCGTGTCTCTTCTTCAAGTTCCCTGATTGCACATTGAATCGGATCTTGAATCTCTCGTCTGCGACACCCTCCTGTTATGAAAGTCCATTCCTTGTACCTTTTGTCTTTCACGACCAAGAAATGTCTAACTCCATTAATTGTACTCACTGGGATCGCCATTGCTTTGTGTCTTTCCCGTGTTGACATTTACTGTAATTTCGGGAGCAAAAAAATTCTGAAGTTTTCCTCGTCTTGGTTCGTACGTTGACAAAAATATAAAACATGCAAGAATTGCCCAGAATATCCAATGCATCCTAAATTAGCTCGCGTATAAAATTCCTCCAGTCCCGTTCTGAATGCGCAAGACGTTGTAGTTGACTGCGTACATGTAAGTCATCGGGTATTTTATGGTTGGGCAGAGGCCTAGAACTCCGTTAGGGAGAACAGGAGGGGTCACTATACGGAACGTATCGAGCCTGGAAAAGTTTAGAGTCCCTGTTGGCTGAAGTTTCGATGTATCTAGACAGTAAGAAATTATAGCGACGTTTGAGGTAGTACTATTGTGCATGTAGCCGAATGGGGTGTTGTAGTATTGAGGCAGGTCGACCCAATGGGGAAGGCCCCGGGACTCGCCCACGTCCACGCCATTAATTTGAGTTTTGAATTGGAAATTAGAAGAATTCAGAGAGTTTGTACCGTTCGAGTACAACTGCATGTAATTTTGAGATGGGAATGCTATGAATTTAACTGGCTGGGCAAATGCAAACTCCTGGGTGGGAGTGTTAGCTATGACGGCGCGCTGAACTTGGGTAACGAGCAGGTCGTGTGTGGATTTTGCAAACCAGTCGCGCTCGGCTTGATCAAGGTACACAAAGTTTGTCCAGCACTGCAACTGGAGAGACGAGTACGACGGGTTGGCGTACGATACAGTTCCCAAGTTGTTTACGAAAGAAATCGTAGTGTTCATAACGGTGACAGTGCTTGCAGCGGTAGGCCAGCTTACGGTAAGGGTTGGAGAATTCCAAGACGTTACACTCACCGGACCGGGCACGGGGAGACCAATCACGTACTGACCGGCTACAATAGAAGACCCCGAGATACTCGAGACACCCCCTATTGTGAACGATGCACTCGTGGCATTAACTATCGTTGGCATTGTTCCTATGATTTGAGCAGATGCAACAGGTGCTATACCAGCGAGTGGGCCCGTAAACGTAGCACTCCCTATGTTAGCGGCAGCAGTGTTTGAAAATGACACAATCACGTTCGAAAGGAATCCTTCACCGGTATATGGCACGAACGCGTTGGAGTAGGACTGGACGACTGCCAGGTTAGAGTACACGTTTGATGACGTTTGGTTGGCAAGTATCATTCCTGGGAAAATTGGCCCGGTCGTCTGTGAAAAAGAAACGTTTGCCAAGTTCGAGGAAAACGTGGTCACAGCCGAAACGTTACCATAAGAATTTGGAACTATAGATGGGCTCAGAACTGGGGACACGGTTGAAGTACCGGTGTTAACGTTTATAGAGTTGTTCAGATATGTTGACCACGTTATGCGAATTTCAACGTCATGATACTGAAGTGCAATGAGGGGAATGCAGACTGACCAATCTTTACAGAAGAAGAACTTTAAGGGGAGGAAAGAAGCCTTCTGGTTATTTACGACAGTAGAAACTGAATTGAGAGCACGCTGTGAATAAGAGTAAGCCCCTGTTACAGGCTCTATGTCCGTCATGTACTCGATATCGTGGGTATCTATTATTTGACCCCCAATTAAGAGTTCGAATTTATCAAAAACCTGTGTCCAGTCAAGGTTTGCAATTACAGAACCGTTTGTATCGACTGCTGTAAAGTAAACGTAACTGAGAAGGTCTCCCTTTTTCTCGAATCGAATCGTCGAAATTCCTCCAGCTGAAGGGGAACCCTGGATTATTTGACGTTCTACTGAATTTGCATAATGAGTGTACTTGCGATACGCTGACCTAAAAAAAGAAATCTCGGGTTTTCCCGTTAGCCACGTGTCTTGTTCACCTGTTGCAACGAGTTTCACAACACCTCCGCTCATTTATCATTGGTGTTATATTTTTTTATTAAACAATAGCGAGCGGTGGTAACGCCACGGGATTGTTTTCAAGTTCCTGGATTGCTACATCGAGTGAATGAGGTGTAGAATAAGGGTTGGCATGAGACTTGCGTTCGTTCAATTTATAAAATCGAGAGTCCACGTATTGCTGAACTCGTCCGCCTGTGGTTCCATTAATAGGACCTGGCGGGAAGGGCACTGTTTCTGAACGGAGCTGGGACATTGCTCCTATTACATTGACCGGATCATTTCGAACATTCATCATTCCCCCGTTCCCCGCCCTGTCTGGTTTTGACCTGTCACCGCTTTCACGGGTAAGACTTTTGTTTGTGTACGCCGTTTCTCCTCCTTCTGCGTAAGGCTGGTATATTCTGTATTGCGCGGGACCGTCTGAAAGAGTGTCAGATCTGGCACCCGTCTGCTGTCTTTTTGTGGACCTCTCTGTTTTTGAAAATTCCGGGCGACTTTCCGGTTTAGTTATAGCCCCACCTTGCCCCTCTGCCCTGCTCGGCATGGGTCCGTGAAATATCGTCTTCGAGTCTTTTGCCTCCTGGGTAACCAATCCCAAAGGAACGGGTCCTCCATTGGGGACAAAGAATGACGGGGTGCCATCTCGTCCTTCGAGCGTCGTGAGTTTTTCTTCGTTAATATTAGTTGGGAGTGCACGAAAAAATTGATGGAATCCACCTGCTGCTGCAACGTTTGCACTGTAGCCGAGTCCCGGTCCAACGTTAATCCTTTCTATGGGTTGAAGATTATTCATCTTGTTCGTAATGTATTCGCGCTCGTACATGTTATAAACTGGCTGTCCGTAAGGAAACCGGCCGTTATCTGCTGTAGAATCTTGAAGGGACGGAACGGCTTCTTTCGGGGCAAGGCGCCAGTCTCCAACTCGTCTGCCAAAGTCAGGATTTGTGTTTCGCAGATCGAATGCATCCTTCTCGTGATCTCTAGGGTTGGACATCATGTCCACGTCCTTTCTGGTTATGGATGATCGGGTGGTTGAAGGCACCGAAACTGGATAAACGATCGAATCTGGATCCTTTTCACTCAGTTTCTTACCTGCAAACACAAGACCGACTATTGCCGCTATTGCGAGTGGATCCATATATTATCTATTTAGAAGTTTTTCCACGGAAATATCTTTCTGTAAATCTAGTATTCTGATCTTCTACAAATGTACTTATAGGGTCCCATCGCATCCACTGTATGGGAACTTTTTCGATATCGTAATAATTGTTAGGAAAATCATACGACCTTTCGGTCATATCCTTTCTCCACGTTGTAGTCGGTTCTGGGACAAGTTCATTCATTACATTTCCGATATCTTCTAGTGTAATCTGGGCGGGTCCTTGCCAAATTCCTTGTTCTAAAATATTTCTACTCGTCGTAAGAGTAGGTGCCATTATCATAGGGTTAGAAGTTATTTTTAACCACCAGCTCCGCTCCCCCCTCGTCCTCCTCGCATTTGTGTAACTTCTGGGAAATGGAAGTTGAAATTGTCAGGATCACATGCCATACCCCCCTGGTCTTTGCACATTGGTGAAAACTTTTTTCCAAAAGAAGCCTCTGCGAACCCCGTCTGATCTCCTGGAATTGTTGAAACTGGCATTGTATAAAAGTTACGCTCGGCGTCACGTATTCTTTCAAACGGATGAATGTCACTCCATTGCTGCTGAACCTCGGTGCGTACGCTAGGGTACCAAGCGGCCGATGGACGGTCCGGGTCATCTACATATTCATTCATCAACACGTTCCCCATGGGGTTGTCTCTGGTGGGAAGATGAACCTCGGGCTGAAGAAAACCTGGCCTGCGGTCGCTTGCAATGCTTTTGGTCCCGTCAATTATCATATTATTTTGCTGTAAATAATACAGAACCCCCATAAATAATATACCTAATGCGATAACGCGTGAATCCTGTTGAATTAAATATATTATAACTGTTGCGTATATTATGAACCTAGCAGTCGAAAGAGTTCGTTCGGTCGAAGACTGCTGAGAAGTAGGCCAGAAATTTAAAAGCCTGTCTGAATTAAATATTTGTTTTACATCCATTCCTATATTCTAGCGAGATTTTTTGTTTCCCTTTTTCCGAGGTGTCTGAGGGATCATTCCGGGGAAACCAGAGCCTCCTGAAAGCATTGACGCCAGCATGCTGTTCATCCCGGACATAATATCGAGATTGTTTCCTGGTTTGATGTTTTTAGCGCAACTTTCCGCAACAGCCTCAATCTGAGAAAGAGCTTCTGGGGGGAACATGTTTAGTGTTATAGAAATCATGTAAAGAGACGACAGCCACTGCCAGATTGCCGCCTTGTTAGAATCCTTGCATGACTCTTCGTGCCAGTGAATGTGAAGATTAAGACTCTTTGCAAACTCATTCTCTTCACAGAAGAATGAAGAATCCTTCGCCATGAGCTTCTGTGAAAAAGGAGACACCTGGGAAACGAAAGTCATATAAGAATCGGAACCTTCCCGTACCTTGGCCTTTGCTGCGTTAATCTCCGGATCGTCCGTCCAGACGTTGAGTATATCTTCGATAAACTGGCCCATCATTTCATTAAATGCTTTAATAGTTGTCATTTTGTATTATAAAAGGTAATATATTCCTTAACTAGAAAGGCTCGGTCAATCGAGATTCGTGACTTCCATGTGATTTACTTGTGAGAAAGTATACAAGTATGGCTACCAGAAAAGCAGGTTTAAAATATTCTGAATTCTTAATTTTCTCTCCTCCGTTGAGTTTGTTTTTCATGTAAACGTATCCGATTGTAATAGCGGCGGCTACAAGTGCGGCATTCATTGGATGTCTGAGCAGTTCTTCCATATGCAATTACTCAACCTTATTTATACGACTCGGTGTCCCGCGCTCTGGTATGTCATCGTCATCGAACAGGTTTTGACTCTCTGTGTTTACGGGCGTGGAACCCGGCACGGAAGGCGGTGTCATCGAGTTATTTACAGTTACTGTGGTATCGACTCCTTCTGGAGTTTTTCCAAATTCCATTCCTGGAACATTCGCAGGCAAGTCTTCCTCTGGCTCTGGTTCTGGTTCTTGCTCCTCTTCGTCGTCAATGTCAAAATCTCCAGAGCTAGGAATCTGAAGATACGTGTTTAAAATTTCAGCCGTAGGGACAAGTGTGTCTATAACTTCTGCAATTTCAATAGAAAATCTATTGAACAATTCCTTTTTACGAATTTCATCTGTGGTATTTTCTGTAATTATCAAAGGGTCATCGTACAAATTACGCGCGCAATTTTCGTAACACCTCTGGACAAATACATCGTTTGCTGGAAGTTTTATACATATTTTCTTTTGTTTTTTATCTATCCGAATAGAACTGAGTATCTTAACCTGTATTACGAAAACAGCTGCGAGAAGACTGGGAAAGAGGGAGTTTGACTTTATAATAGCCTCTGTGTTTTTGTTGGAAATTGACGAATTCCATGTTTTTACGTCTCTCAGCAGCTCCTGGAAAACACGAGTCGTATTTTTTCCCTGTGAAATTTTTTTGGCTTCTAGCCAAATTTCCCAAAATGCCTCAATCATTACAGGAATCATAGCCTGACACAGTTTTTTCGTAAACCTGCGTTCTGATTCATTTAAAAGGTCCATTGTAATTACTTTCCTTTTTTTTGAACGCGAATTTTACCCGCGGCCTTGTGAAGGTTTACGAGGCTCGGAAAGTACATGTCGGGTGCATCAGATTCTTCTTGAACGTTTTCTCTCGTTTTTGTCCATTCCACCTTTATGTCAAGGGGGCCTGTTAAATTTACGATATACCCCAGTCGTTCGAGTTGTCTACACATGTACAAAACTGCCTTTGCTATGTCATAACGAGGAAAGCCTATTATGAAAGGGGGAACGGTCAGAATAGCCTCCTTTTTACCCAAATCTGATGACGTTTTTATTTTTCGAGAGAAGCTATCAAGCATAGCCCTGTACATGTCTTTTTTGACGTCTTTTCGTTTTTTTTCACGATTTACAACTTCGCTCGCTTTCATTCCTAAATTAAATATTTATATTTTAAGAACTTATAGAGGCGCGGCTCATCAGGCTACCCTGGGTATTAAAGTAATTAGAAAGATTTGTCGTAAACGAGTTGCTCTTTGATTCCGTGAGCGCCGATTGAAGCTGCCCGCTGAGACTGGCTGTCACATCGTCGTAGCCCTGGTACGTATCGGGTTGGTAAGAGTTTAGATAGGATACTGGCTGGGAAGTCGTGTTTGTGTCTAGTATTCTAACAAGTCCGTTGCTGTCAATATTGGCACGTATTTGAAACTGTTGGCCAAAAAAATGACGAGTGTTCATAAACATAATACTTGCATCGTAATTACCACCCCCTGTTGGGGTGAACGAAAGAGTCTCTATTGGTACCATATCCTCTTGTGTAGACTGAAACTTTTCTATTACTGCCTGAATAACATCCAAAGGAACCGCAGTTCCGTCGCTTACGGGAACTGACGAAGACTGTGGGACTGTTTTTGCTTGGACAGGGGATTTTGATTTTGAATTAAATATAAAAAATAATATAATTCCCAGGAGAAATATAAATACAATTTCTTCCTCCATTAGCATTCGGTGCGAAAATATTTCAGACGAAAAAGATTGTTTACGATTAATGGCACTCCTAGTGTACTCGGATATGTGCAAATTTTCAAATGAAATTTTAAAAATTGTAAATTCAAATCCAGTTTTAATGAATATTGTTAGGCTGCACAACATAGTCCATTTGGGAGTTCCCTCGAAAAAGATTACACGCACACCCACTCTCGTAACAAACGACGGTAAAATGCACGTGGGACGAGATGTAAAAAACTGGCTCATATCTATGATTCCTGTCGAGCTGACTTCTTGGGACACGAGCCCTGACTTTTGTTCAAACTTGGACGGGTCAGAGTGCAATGAAAACATGTTTGAGCTGGAAAGGTACGGAGAATCTCTCCAACCAGAGCTTACACCAGATTTAGAAGAAAAAATTGCAATGTCTGTTACTGAGGCATTGGCAAACGCTAAAGAGAGGGCTTAAAGGGTACATTCTCTGTACTAGTAATGAAATTAAAGACTATACAGTCTGCCGCAATAAAGTCGGTGTTCGAGGTTCTAAAAGAAATTATAAACGATGTGAATGTATATTTTACAAAAGAAGGTGTTAAAATTTTGACGCTAGACACGGCGCGTGTTACACTTGTTCAGATGACTCTTCTTGCCGAAAATTTTGAAGAATACGAATGTAACGAGGAGATTATAGCAGGTCTCAACATGTCGAACGTATATAAACTTCTCAAGACTGTTACGTCGTCTGACATGCTAACTATAGCAGTGGAAGGAAGAGATGTGATAGATTTTATGATTGAAAATCAGGATAAACATTCAGTCACGAAATTTAAACTCAAGCTCTTGGACATTAACGAGGATATGATTGAATTTCCGGATATAAAAATGAACGTAATAACGACAATGCCTAGTATTGACTTTCAGAGGATTGTGCGTGACATGTCAAATTTAGGAAACGAAATTCAGATTTGGAGGGAGGGCCATGATATTGAATTGAACTGCGTGGGAGACTTTGCAAGTCAGAATACTATTATAAAATACCCAGACTCTCAATACTGTGAAAAGACAGGTGGGTCCTTCAGTCTAAAATACATTAGCCTGTACACAAAAGCTACGAACATGTGCTCGAGTATCCAGATTATGCAAGATTCTATCAACAAAGACATGCCTATAATTTTCAAATACACAATTGCAAATTTAGGGGAATTGAAATTCTTTTTAGCTCCTAATATTTCTGAATAAAGTTTTAATTATATAATTGTACATGGAGGCAAGGTACGAACACAGATTGAGAGAATGTAAGAATGAAGACGAAATGTCTGAATATATTCTATCTTGTTTTTCGCATATAAAGGAGTACACGGAAGAGACTGAAAAAATACATACGAATCATTTTGCATTAGGTGTAAAAGTGAAAATGTCTAAGGGGAATCAACGTAAATCAATTTATAAAAAATACATGAACGAAGTCGAGGGCGAGTATGACCCTGAAGACTATATAAGTGTGCAAAATTATGGAAAACCATGCGAAGAGTGTGGAAAAACATTTACCAAGATTATCGACGAAATAACAGCAGATGAAATATGCATGGAATGTGGGAGGGCTGTCAGGTTCCATGAAGATGAACTCGGGTACAAAGAAGAACAAGAAACCGAAAAGCACGTTATATATTCCTATAAACGTGAAAACCATTTCAACGAGTGGATTTCACAGTTTCAGGCAAAGGAATCTACGAGCGTTCCGGATGAACTTCTTAATCAAATAAGATCAGAATTTAAAAAACAAAAAATTAAGGATTTATGTGAAATTACACATGAAAAGGTACGCGGTCTTCTCAAGAAGCTAGACAAGAACAAATACTATGAACATGCCCCTTACATTTCTACCATAATTAGCGGGATTCAGCCACCCACAATGTCACAGGAGCTCGAGGACAAACTTCGCCTCATGTTTCATAAAATTCAGGCGCCTTTCGAGAAACATAAACCGGTAAACAGAAAGAATTTTTTGAGTTACAGCTACGTTCTTTATAAACTGTGCGAACTTCTAGGAGAGGATAAATACCTCCCCTGTTTCCCCCTTTTGAAATCTAAAGAGAAGCTCTACATACAGGATCAAATCTGGAAAGGTATATGCATGGAACTTTCGTGGGAATACATTAAAACTCAATAACTTCGACAGACTTTTCTGCAAAGTTTATTAGGAGACCCTTGTCGAGCCCCAACAATTTCATATAATTTTTTGTCTGAATTTTATAAGATTCGTTGAGCTTGCTCACGGCCTTGAGTTCCACGACACATTTTCTGTCTACTATTAGATCCGCCCGAACGTGTCCGACGTTTTGGTCACTGTAGAACACAGGAATTATTCGCTCAGTCTCGTAGAATATTCCAGAATTGCGAAGAGACACTTCGAACGCACGATGATACACTGATTCGGAGTAGCCGGGGCCGAGAGACGTCCATATTTTTTCTGCAATTGGTACCAGAATTTCATTCATTTGTTATCAAAAGCTTTGCGTGTTTAAGTTTAAGTATTTCTGAATGAATCCTACATTTGTAAATTTCTGTCAAAGTTCTAATAAAAAGTAGGAATATCACGCTCCATGCCATAGGGGCCACGGTCTGAACTATTTCAAGTGTTTTATCGGCAGTGAGATATAGTCCGAGAGTAGTAAATGCATTTAAATAATACATGATTATAAAGACTCTACGAGTTTTAAGTTGTTCGTCGTCTTTTAAGAGATGATTCACCCATATTTCTCAGGGTTACGTTGGAATTCCGCTTTCTTTTTTCACTGAGTTTTAGTCGAGACATGAGACCCTCTAGAGTAGGAACTCGTCGGGTCCCGGGAGCTTTCGAACGTTTCTCTAGACCAGCGACGACCCTAACAGCCGGCGCGAAAGGCCCAAAAAGTCTTTTTTGTTGATTCACGTTTTCCTTGTTCTGTTTGTTCATACTCTTGAAAAATTGAATAATAATCATGTCCCGGGTTACTGGACCTTTTACTTCATGCGGACGGTTTGCAACTTCGTGGAACGTGTCATCGGGTGTGAAATAAACCGCAGTACCCTTTTTAGGCACTAGTAAAGTAGGTGAATTATGGCTTTTATTGTAAAGTAAAAGTTGTCCAGTTTCGGAATTTGGGGCGTTTCTAATCGATCCGTTTGGGCTTGTTATTTTTGGATTGTCAAGATAATAAATTCCTTGAATGAAACCCTCCTCTCCGCGACGGAAAAGTTTCGTTATATTTACGTGAAGTTGTTGTTTGTTTATGTAACCGGCAGAAATGTCTTTCACTTTTCGTATTAAAATTCTCGCATTTACAATCTGGGTTTTCGTAGACGCTTTCAATGGTTCAGAAAGTATCTTGTAAATTTCATGTATTGTACTTTCGTGATTTTTCCTCCACCAAGGATGAGCGTCTCTCGAATGAAAATTTATGTTATTAGACCCCGTTGGATTTGCATTTCTAAGTCTAGAAGCAAGTGAAATAAGCCTGTTCATTTTATCATCCCTGAAAGAATGAGTTATAATAACCATACTATTATTCTATTTTTTTATTTCAGTTTTGAACCAGTGAGCAAATTTTTTCCTTATCCACATTGCATCCTGTCTGTAAATCCTATGGGCCCGTGGAGCCGTCCTTTTCGTGAACGTGCTTATGGCCATGAGTCGCCGAAAAACAGCGAGGGGCGCTTCACCACCCTTTTTTATCGCGCGCATCAATGCAATGTGCCTATTGGTCATTGCTTCGACTGGATGATACCCGAACCTGGTCAACATCCCGTGTTTGAGGGAACCTATGCGAACCTTTGATTTTCCGATTGTCCCCACGTCGTAGGCTGGTACCCCCCTGACATTCGTCTTCATGGCTTTTCGCATGTAAGAATATCCTGGACGACCGGGCGTTCCTTTGACGACAATGCGTTTAGGAGTCAGGTGACGAATGTGGCTCTTTCGAAGATCTGAATGCATTTATATTTAATGAGAAAATTCTTGCATGTATCCTGAAGTGTACATTTTAATTTTATTATCGACGGATGCTCCAAAATCAAAGATATTTTCCTCGCAAATTATATTAAAAGTAGGGAACGAGTACGTGTAGCGAAGTTGCATGTTTGCATACAATAGACTGAGCGCGTAGGACTTAATGTCCTTTACGTTAACTATACAGTTGTCATAACTTATTTTTATAACTAAAACGTCCAACTTTCCGATAAAGGGCCCCCCGGGTGCTGTTTCTATTGCACCCCCGTCTATGTAATTCATCCCATCCTTCAGTTTTATACTAGAAAATAAAAAAGGTATTGCCACAGACGCGCAGACAGCTTCGATTACACTCATTTCTGGAGTAGAGTCAACGCTAAAATATTTTGTCTTTCCTATTTGTACACAATACGATGAAATATGTAATTTTACATTAAAAAAATTGAATAATTCTTTAAAAGTAATGTCACTCTTTCCCAATTCCTCTGTGCACATTGACGAAATTTGATTTTTAACATGACACAGGGAGATTAATCCATATTTGGTAACTAATGTTTTAATGTCGAGTTTCATGAGTTTTTTTATAGGTATTTTTAATGAAACTTCTAGAATTTTCTTAATGTCACCCTTGTACATGCAGTACATTAGACCAATAAGAGCACCGGCTGAAGCTCCGGAAATTTCTTCGAGGTCATTCAGTTTTCCAGTGTCTCTCAGTTTGGCAATTGTTCCTAGGTACATGTAAAACCCCATTGCTCCTGGGCCTATTACAAGGTTTTTTATCATTACTAATAGTATTCTGGAAATATTCCCCTTATAAACGCAAAAATAATTGCGTAAAAAAGAGAGTGAACAAGTGCAGCAGAAGCTCCCCCGCTCGTAGGAAACGAAAAAAATACACCCGGAGATAAAACCGTGAACAATAACGGGGTCATTATGAGATCAGTCCGCGTAATAGTAACCTTTGTTACAAATTTACATATTAAAATATAAAAAATTAAAAAAAGGAGAGCATGAAACCCGACCTGCACCCTGATGTTTTCATTTCTGGGAAAACCACCGGATAGCTCGGGGGTCATAATCGCGAAAAGTATAGATGGAACAAGGACTTTAGGCCCTGTCACGTCAAACATTACAATGAACGCTTATATTTTTTCTTATCCATTCGTAAAAAACCTGCTCTTCTACTCTCTCGGCTACTATTGAGATGTTCGAAACAATAATCCACAAATCTCGCTCGACGCGTGTAGGGCTCGTGTGCGAATGCGTGTAAGGTGGATACATTACAAATTCAACGAATAAAGGATATGTAATTTTTAAATTAATGTATTCTGAATTTGCATAATCTCTTATTTTTTCCCACGCATCCAGCAATTCTTCAGAATACCAGTCTTGCCAGTCTTCCGGGTGAAGAACTTCTGGTTCGTCGTCTGAATCATCAGAATCGTACGAAAGTTCGTATACATCCCAAAGTTTTGGCTTGGGGGTATCAAGCCCGAAGGATTCACTCTTAAAAACCATTTTCAAACCTTGAGTCCTGTAACTGTAACACCTTGCGAATCTTTAACTGGGGCGGCATCTAGTATGGCCTGGAATGCGCCCTCTACCTGGGCCTCGTTTCCACCGAAGAATGAGCTTAGACCCTTTTTAATGACATCTTTCGTCAGAGAACCCTTCTTCTTTGTTTTCTTAAAGTTTACTTTTATTTTGTCGTGAATTTTTATCGTGTCTATTTCGTTCCTGGCCATGTGTTCGGTTACAAACTTGCGAAGTTCTTTCTCACGCTCGTTGAGCAGTGTTAGATCTTTGCGAGCTGAAGCAAGTTGAGCTTTAAGAGCAATCCACTCCGTAGTTGCCGATTTAAACTCCATTTATATTAATTTTGAGGTTTTTTTGGTTAAAAAAACTCACTGATAGTCGTTATTTATGTCAAATTGTGGACGCATTATATCGGGAGGTATTGTGCTAAGGTTAAATATACTAACCGGATCGCGAGGATTCAGGGGCTCAGACCGATATTGGCGATTCGCATTCCGCAGAACACCTCCCAGAGTTTCTGGGTATCCAATTTGACTTCTAGGATCTAGATAATTCTGGCCTGAGAGAATAACACTGGGATCGTACTGTCCAAAGTCATCGGTCGAGACCACTTCACGGGGAATGAGAGCGGCTGATGAAATTCCCATAGTGTCTGTAGGAGGAGCAGTGGGTGGGGGTACAGGTGCTGGGTTAGCAACTGGAACATTAGACATCGTGTTCATTCCTGAAACCGCCGATGTCGAGTACGAACTTGACTTTCCCCTTGGAAGTAGAACAAGGATGAAGAATATTGCGGCAAGTAAAATTATAGCAAGACGCTTTTTTTCCATCTTATATATGATGGCGATAATTTTTTTGAGACTAGTCCATGTCGACATAATCAGATGGCTCGTCGGTCTCCTGTTCATCGACAGGTTCATCGTTAAAAAGATATGCTTGGGGCGGATTTAGTTTTGGTGGCGCCCTGACACGTACCTGGACGATTCTCCAGATAGGACCGAATGATTTTTTCAGAAACCACAAGCCTGATAGCTCCAGAACTACGTCACACAAAGCATCTACTTCAACCGCCTGAAGTTCCATTTGATTCTTCTGTGTATCAAATACAATCGTTCGCACCTGTCCCTTCACGGTAAGAAGGGATGCATCGAGAGATCCGTCAATAACGCTTTCCTGATACGCAGATGCAATCAGGTCGTCTGGGAGCTCCTTCCGGAACCATTCTGTTTTACATTCTTTTGCTTTTTCGATTATTTCAGAATCAACAGCTGAAAAAACGGACACGTCTTTCACTTTGAATGTGACATTTTTGTTTGTGAGAGATTCCTGGAGAACAACGCCGTTTACTTGATGCCTCACAGGGCCAATCTTGAGAAAATAACGACCGTTTGGTAACTTTTGGGGAGTTCCGTATTCCATTTATACCAATAAATAATATAGTCTTTATCTTAAATGACTACGTGCAGCTCAGAGTTTGTAATTAAAAATTGCGAGTGCCTCCCAGACCCGATGGACCCTTCTGATCACGTTTGCGGGTACGTAAACATTCAAAATGGACTCGTGTACCCGTGCGACCCTGGGTGCTGCAAGGGAAAGTGCAACAAGGCATTGACAGGTGTTCGATTTAAAATTGAACCGACCCAATATTCAGACATTTTACCTCCTGGATTTAATATAAATTTTCCACAGCCTGAAGCTCCGAGCCCTCCCGTTGCAGTCGCCCACGCAGATTTACCAATTTGGAAACTTATAATTGCATTATTAGTAGGTTTTTCATTAATGGTTGTTTTAGTGACTTAAAGATATACTCGTAATATTGAATATAATGGATCAGCTCGACCTATCAAATCTAATCAAGGAGATAAAGGCGCTTCGCCGCGACATGCGCAAGATTCGCCAAACTTTGGAAGATCCTACCGGTGAGAAGGCTAAGGAGCGTTCCAAGAATAACGGATTCAACAAGCCTCAAAAGATTTCTGAGAAGCTCCGAGCATTCCTTTCTCTGGGCCCAGACGAGCTCATGTCCCGGTCGCAGGTTACTCGTAAGATTAATGAATATGTAGAGGCAAAGGGCCTGAAGAACGGGCAGAAGATTAGTCTAGATTCGAGCCTCCGTGATCTACTTGTAGTTCCAGAGGGAACTGATGTTACGTTTTTGAACATTCAAAAGTTTATCAATCCTCATTACATTAAGGAGACCAAGACCGTCGAGCCTGTCGTCGTAGCAGAGGTTCCTAAAGAGAAGAAGATGCGCCCAAAGGTTGCAGTTAAACAGTAGACTATTTTATAGTGAAAATGGAAAACGCACCCGTAATATCAAGGGAATTTATTGACTCTCTTGTCGGGACAAAAATAAATGACATTAAAACGTATCAGCGCGCTTTCACTCACAAGAGTGCCCTGAAACGTTACAAGGACCTCGACGGATCATATGAAACGCTCGAGTTTATGGGGGATTCGGTTCTCGGATTTATTGTGACCAAGCATCTTTTTGACCTTTACGAAAAAGAGCAGGAGGGGTTTCTGACAAAGGCACGAACAAAGATGGTAAGGGGAAAGACGCTTTGCGAGATTTCCAAGGTTCTTGGGCTCGATAAAATGATTCTCATGGATGAAAAGGGCGAGAGGAACGGATGGAACACGAACGAACACATAATGGAAGACGTGTTCGAAGCTATTATAGGTGCAATATACATTGACCTTGGAATGGTTCATGCTAAAAATTTCATTCTCGAAAGTTTTAAAAAAGTTAAAATGTCTCTCATAGACGACAACTACAAAGATCAGCTCATGCGCTGGTGCCAGGCTCTAAAGTACCCCCTCCCAGATTATACCCTCACAGAAACAATAAACGGAACTTTTTGCATGTCAGTCTCGGTGAACAATTCTATAGAATCTTTTGGCTACGCGACAACAAAAAAACAGGCTGAACAGAATGCAGCAGAAATTATACTTAAGACTGACAGTCGTTTCAAGGGAAAGAATGTCCCTACTTCTGGAACGAGTAAGGGATCTCAAGGATGCGAAATATGACGAACAAAGGTCCGACGAGTGGTTGAAACTTCGAGAAGAAATGATAACTGCAAGCGATGTGGCGTCCGCGACAGGTGATAATCATTACGAAAGCATAGAAATGTTTATAAAAAAAAAGGTTTTAAAAACAAAGTGGGGGGGAAACGCTGCCACAGAACACGGGACGCTCTTGGAACCAATTGTTCGTAAAATGTATGACCAGAAATTTGAAAAAAATACGACGGAAATTGGACTAGTGATACACAGGGAGCACTCTTTTCTGGGAGGATCCGCCGACGGAATTACGGATGACGGTATTCTCGTCGAGATTAAATGTCCCCTCACAAGAAAAATAGAATCAAAGGTTCCAAAATATTACATGCCCCAGATACAACTCCTTTTAGAAATTCTAGACTTTGAGGATTGCGATTTCGTACAATACAAGCCTGCAAATTTAACTCCTGATAATTCTGAACAATTTGTAGTAGTTAGGGTAAAAAGAGATAGGGAATGGTTTAAAGAAAAACTTCCACTCTTGCAAAAAGTATGGAAAAGAATTCTCAAAGCTAGGGAAACTGGTCTCTGCGAATTGGAAGACGATGAACCTTACATTAAGAAAAGTGTCGTGTATAATTTAAAAGATGACGATGTGTCGTCACAAAATGAAAATTCTCAAGTGTAATGAATGTAATGGAATGTTTTGTCCATCTTGTATTCAACTTGAGATTCACAAATGTTCTTTTTTGGATAATAAAATAAAAACAGAACGAGAAATTCTCGAAAAAAATTTAGTAAAGGTTGTTGCTCTTAAAATTCAACCCATCTGATGAAATACAGAACCAAGATTGCGATTATAATTATAATCATAAAATCTTGGTCTTTATTCGCGTGACCGTTCCAGTCCCATATTGTCGTTGCAACACACCCGGACGGTGCGTCTTCTTTAACCATATTCAGACCCGGGCGATACCACGTCGTTGTCACCGTGTCTGGGTACTCGAACATTCTCGCGGGAAATCCCATGAACGGGGCGGTGCTCGGGGCTACTTCGTTAACAATCATGGGACCTGACCTATTAACGTGGTCTGGGGTAAAATGAGAAAGGTCGAGATCTGATTCCAGGCATGTTGGGCATTCGTCGCGCTCGACTATGAACGTGTTATCCGGGCCGCCGTAAAATCCGCCGTTAGAAGTCGTCCCAAATGTCCCCGTAGATGTGAATGGATTAATGCGATCGATGTGAAGGTTGTCATCTATCATCGCGGCTGTTGCCATTAATAAACTCGTATATTTTTTTCCGCTGAATATTTTTTGTTATGAACTTTAGTTTTGTGAAGTTCCCACATTTCATCGAGATCTACATTTAACATGTACGCGAGTTGAAAAAGGTAACTGAAAACATCCCCCATTTCCATAACCACATCAATTCCCCTATCCTTTTTTATGTTTGTCTTTTTGTATAAATGTTGATTCTGACGAATAGCGCTTGCTAGCTCACCGTTCTCCTCGGTGTACAGCATCCATACGTTGCTTATAGAAGCCTTGTCCCATCCTTTCTTTTTGCAGATTTCCGCAGTTTCATCGCGGTACCGGTTCATCTTGGAATATTAATGATGTAAACCCTTAAGCTACTTTAGCTATACTTGCAAGAGGTTTTTGATATTTAATAACTAGTAAAAGTGAAGCGAACAACATTAGAATGTCTATACCCTGTACCCAATTCTTCACGTTTTTTTCGTCTCTCACTTTTGTTGCAACCCATGGCTCGATTATTGCACTTCCGAGTAATTTAATTATCCTTTCTAGAATAAAAAAAATTAAAAATCCAATTAAAATATCGTCAAGAGATCGCATCTATAGTTATCTGGGATTAATTCCGTACCTGTCGTTTATAGGAAGTTTATTTCCGTACGTACTGGTATTTATAGGAGATTTTAGCGGGACAGGGTTCGTAGAGATGTCCTGGAGGTATGAAATCTGCTGAAGAACACCGGTAAGAACAAACTGACTTGCCTCATCGACCACCTTGCTGTTCATTTGATCCACGTTCTCTCGAACTCCAGTGTACTCGTTGCTGGCCATGTTTATGTAAACCTTACGCATGAGACCCTGAATGTCTGCATCGTTCTGTTTGTCAATCGTATACCCTGTTTTATTTTTAATTACTGAAATTAAATTATTGTGAATTGTTTCCCTGTTGAAATCTGAGAAAAATGCATTTGATAACGGAGTTGAAACAAGGCGCGTAGACATTGTAATAGTCTGATAAAAAAATAATCGCTCTATATCTCAAATGAAAGTCATTAAGAGAAATGGTCTATCGGGAGAAATGTTGTTCGACAAGGTTACACGGAGGATTCAAAAGTTGAATGATGCACCAGAATTCGAGCCCCTCCCAGGTGTTTCACCCGCAAAGGTTGCTCAAAAGGTGTTTTCTTCAATGTACGACGGAATATCCACGTCAGATATTGATATACTGAGTGCAGAGGTTGCAATCGGAATGATTACAGAAAATCCAAATTATGAAATTTTAGCAATGAGAATTACAGTTTCAAATCTTCAAAAAACGTGTCCAAAAACTTTCAGTGACTCAATGTTAAAATTGTATTCAAACGGTATAGTCTCGTATTCTTTCATGAAGGACATCGTACTCGATATTGACACGTGGATTGACCACTCTCGTGATTATTTGTTTGGGTATTTCGGTATCAAGACTCTTCAGAAGGGATACCTTAATGAGGGAGAGACCCCACAGTATCTCTTCATGCGGGTCGCACTGGGAATCCACGGACGGGACCTTGTCCGCGTTCGAGAAACCTATGATTTAATGTCTCAAAAATATTTCACTCATGCCACCCCCACCCTTTTCAACGCCGGAACAAAGAGACCCCAGATGTCTAGCTGTTTTCTAGTGGCTATGAAGGACGATTCTATCGACGGAATATTCGAAACTCTCAAGGAATGTGCTCACATTTCAAAGTTGTCGGGTGGCATCGGAATCCACTGTTCAAATATTAGATCAAACGGTTCTGTAATCAAGGGCACGAACGGCGTGGCAGATGGCATAATTCCTATGCTCAGGGTTTTCAACAATACTGCGAGGTACGTGAACCAGGGGGGTGGTAAGCGAAAGGGATCTTTTGCAATTTACTTGGAACCGTGGCATTCAGATATTTTCGAATTTCTGGAGCTGCGCCTCAACCAGGGTGACGAGGAGGCTCGATGCCGAGATTTGTTCACCGCCCTTTGGATTCCTGACCTGTTCATGGAGAGGGTCGAAGAAGACGGGGTCTGGCATCTCATGTGCCCCAACGAATGTCCGGGCCTGCAAGATGCATGGGGCGAGTCGTTTGTCAAACTTTACGACTCGTATGTACAGAAAGGAATGTTCAGGAAAAAGGTTAGGGCTCGTGAGATCTGGGACGCAATTCTCAAGAGCCAGATCGAGACAGGAACTCCCTACATGTGCTATAAGGATGCCGCAAACTCAAAAACGAATCAACAAAATTTGGGGACAATCAAGTCCAGTAATTTATGTGGTGAGGTGTACCAGGTTTCTACCCCTGAAGAAACAGCCGTCTGCAACCTGGCATCTCTGAGTCTCCCTGCATTTGTAAAAAACGGTTCGTTCGATTTCTCGCGCCTCCACGATGTTACACAGGTTGTTACTCGCAATTTGAATATGGTTATCGACAAAAATTATTATCCGACTGAACCGGCTCGCAAATCGAACGTGAGACATCGGCCTATAGCTATAGGGGTCCAGGGACTTGCAGACGTGTACATGATGCTCGGCATTTCTTTCGATTGTAAAGAGGCACGGGATATTAATAAACAAGTGTTTGAAACTATTTACCATTCGTCTCTTACGGCGTCGTGCCTCTTGGCAAAAGAGGATGGGCCGTATCAAACGTTCAAGGGGTCGCCTGCAGATTCTCAGAAACTTCAGTTTGACTTGTGGGGAATTGAACCGAGTGAAATGTACGATTGGAAATTATTAAAATCTGAAATTAAAAATTATGGTCTAAGAAATTCATTGCTCGTGGGTCCGATGCCGACCGCATCCACCGCTCAGATTCTGGGAAACAACGAGGCGTTCGAACCGTACACTACGAACATTTACCTGCGAAGGACTCTTGCCGGAGAGTTTGTCATGGTCAACAAGCACCTGGTCAAAGATCTTCAGAGACTTGGAAAGTGGAACGTAAACGTCAAGAATGAAATGATTCGATCAGGTGGGAGTGTTCAAAGTTTAGATATTCCTGACAATCTGAAAAACATATACAGAACGGCCTGGGAAATTCCCCAAAAGTCTCTCATCGACATGAGCGCGGACAGAGGCGCGTTCGTAGACCAGTCGCAGTCTCTAAACATCTTCATGGAAGATCCTAGTATAGCAAAGCTGAGTTCCATGCACATGTACGGGTGGAAAAAAGGTTTGAAGACAGGGATGTACTACCTGAGAACCAGGCCAAAGGCAAAACCTATACAGGTGACCGTGCCCGTTACGGCTTGCTCTCTCGCAAACCCTGGTAATTGTGAAATGTGCTCGGGTTAACGTTCGAATATTTCAAACCTTCCCTTCTTGCCAACGAATTTGGGTTCGGGGCTCAGACGTTCCTTAACTTCAAACCTGCCCTTCTTGTACGGGGCATCATATCGAGCCGGTGACAGAATTTCAAATCTTCCTTTTTTATTTACAAAATTATAATTATTTACGTTGATGACACGTTTTATATTTTGAATAAGGTTTTTGTTGTTTTCGAATATCGTAGAAAGAACAGGTACAAATTTCTTTTTAATCTTTCTGGGCATTTAAAAGATATATACATTTTAATTTTATGGAGTCTTTATGGATGAATTTACCATATGATATGGTACGAGAAATTCTAAAGTACGTTGATGACATTGATGTAAAAATTTCATTTAAAATTCCTCCTAAAAGAATTTCAGATTCTCGTATATGGAAATTAGATTATCTTTTAAATTCTCATGATGGAATAATATATAATTTAGAATCATCGTCATTACATTTTTTTAACATTAACAGGTATCATATAATTTATAGACCAATTGAATTGAATTTTTACTCTGAGGGTATATGGTATTTTAACTTGGACGAAGACATGTATAATGTAGAACATTACGGATCTAATGGAGAATATATATCGTTACCTGGTCAGACAGATTCTTGGATTACGTATTCAAGAGTTTTATTAAAAGGTTCTGGTATAGCAAAAACGATAAGATAAAAAAGAATATTGTATACTTTTAAATGGTAATGTGGAATGAATTTGACATTAATGAAATTGAAATTTCACAAATGACAAAAGATAAATTAAAATATAATTTAAATTCTGATCCACTTCGTTTTCAAATTCCGAGGGGCATGTGCACGTGGGGAGTTTCTGCATACAAGTCTTTTAATTTAGAATTATCAAATCAGGAATTTATAAATTGGTGGAAAAAATTAGAAAATATTCTTTGTAATAATGATAATTTTACTTCGAATATGAACAACGATTCTCTGAGAATCAAAATAGATGAAAGTACGTATATTTTTGATAATGAAAAAATGCAGGTTTCTCCTGAAATAAAGGAGGGTCTTTTTAGTGGACATGAACTCACGTGCATGGTTGAAATCAGATCAAACTATTTTTATAACGGAGTTTACGGATTAACCGTAAGGGCCAGTCAGGTGAGATATTATACGCCTGTTTTAAAAGGTGTATGTGCTTTTAACTAGCCGCCGCGGCAGGTGATGCTGACTTTCCACCCTTGACGCTCAGATAAATCAGTAGAAATGAAAGGAGAACACCCAGCCCTCCTGCTACAAACATGTATATTAAGTAATTTTTATTTGACTTGTGATTATTGGCTGTACCGGGATTCTCGTCGTAACACTGCTGGGCTATACCTGTAGACGCGAGAGACATTGCCGCGATGCACATGAGAAGACATGCTGCCATCAAAAGCTGGAGTTCCATATAACTTACCATCTTATTTTATTTTTTATAAATTTCTCTTGCACGTTCGAGAAGCTTGCCCTGAAGAAGCGCAAACCCTGTAATTTTCAATTCTTTTTTTGCCTTTGCAACCGCCTTTATCCATGGGTTCTTCTTTTCATCTTTGGACTTTGCCTTGCTGACAATTTCACCCTTGACAATCTTCAAGTCTTTTTTCTTTAATCCACCTGGTGTAACATCTGCGTTTCCGTGAAAGACTTGGGCACGTGAACCAACTGTCATTTATATTACAATGAGAATATCTTTGAAAGTGCTCTAATATCTAATTTTGTCCTTGTCGAATTTGGAACCTGTTTTTCCAAGCTCTCGTCCCTCAGAATACCCGCAGCAAGTGTCGCTTTTCCTGCCTGAAGAGCCATTATACTTTGCTCTACGCTGGGGGTGGTTTCCTTGCCTATATAAACTAATCTTCGAACAGTCACCTTCTGAGTCTGACCCGTTCTATGAGATCTTGCAATAGCCTGTAACTCTGTAGCAGGATTCCAGCTCGGAGCGGTCAAGTACACCCTTGTAGCCTCCTGCAGGTTTATACCAACCCCGCCAGCTTTTATTTGAATAAGAAATACAGGTGCAGGAATCTTTGTAGACTTTTTGAACGCTTGTATACCCGTGTCTCTCTGAAACTTGTCAATAGATCCATCTATTCTGAAAATTTCCCTTCCCTCCAGCCTCTTTTTTATTTCAATCATTTCTCCGGTGAAATTGTAAAACACGAGCGTTTTTTCTTTCGGGTGACTTTCAATAAGTTCGATGAGAGTTTCAATCTTTTTCGACCTGCCTGTCCACTTTTCAGGTTTTATATTTAGTCTTGCGGCGATTCCACTGAGATACGTCTGAGGCCACGTCATAACCTGCCTGGTCCTCATCAGGGCCTCGAGCATTTCCATTTGGTGCATTGCATGATTTCCAGAATTTTTTATATTTCTAATGAAATTTTGAGCCCGATCGTACACATCTTGGTACAATTCAAACTCCTCTGAATACATTTCAATTTCAATATTCTGAAAATCACAAGGAGGGAGTTCCAATCTCTTGTTATGTTCAGAAACATCAGCTTTTGTCCTCCTCAAAACATACCTGTCTCTGTAAGCCAGTGGCATAGCCTGGACATCTCTGCGATTTAACCCTATGAAACCGCACAAGTTTGCAAAGTCTGCAATAGAATTGAAAATCGGAGTCCCGGTGAGTATCCAACGCACCTTTGCATTGAGGGCACATGCAGCAATGTGCGTCTTACTGCGCCTGTTTCGAATTTCGTGACCCTCGTCTAGCACTACCCTCCCCCAATTTACCCTAAGAAGGGGTGACATAGGCTGATTGACCCTGTTAATGAGCACAGAGTAAGGAGCTATTGTGACGTCCGCGTCCGTCAATGCCCTCTTCGATCCGTCAAAGATATTTACAGACATGTGGGGTGTAAAACGTGAAATTTCATTTCCCCACTGCGTTACTATAGACTTTGGAACTATGATGAGAGTTTTGAGCGGATTCACACACATGGCTGCAAGAATTTGCACTGTTTTTCCGAGTCCCATTTCGTCACAAAGAAAACCACCCGGGAAAACAGGGTCAGCCTCTCTAGAGACTAACCATCTCACGCCAATGTGCTGATAAGGCGATATAAGTCGTGTCTTCAGGAGACTTGCCATTTTTGTTTAATGAAATTAAATTTTAAAATTTGACAAAATAATCACTCATTTTTTTGTCTCTCATTATTACATGGATGACGAGATTGTCAAGAGAATTACAAGGGCTGTAAAGTCGTCAACGACAAAAAAAGATATCGAAAGGTTGCGTCAAAATTCTAATATAGTCCCTGCAATTGTTAAAATTTTGAGGGGAGCTGTTAACCAAAAAACAGCAATTGAAGTTATAAACAAAATTCCTCGTCAAGAATTTAATGAATCGGTCTCTCAAATTGTCAGAAAAAATATACCAATTTCCGCCCCTATCAAGAATGAAATAGTTTCTAGAATTTCTAGTCCTCTTCTACCCCCTAAACCTCTACCCCCTAACCCTCTTCTACCCCCTAAACCTATTCTACCTCCTAAACCTCTTCTACCCCCTAAACCTATTCTACCTCCTAAACCTCTTCTACCCCCTAAACCTATTCTACCTCCTAAACCTCTTCTACCCCCTCCTCGTAACAATTCTAAGATGATCGGTCCCAAACCAAATGATAAACCAGGTTACGTGTTCACAACCAGGAACGGGAAGACTGGTTCTAATATGATAGGTCCCAATACAAATGTTAAACCAGGTTACGTGTTCACAACCAGGAACGGGAAGACTGGTTCTAATATGATCGGTCCCGGAAACTGGACCCGGGCACTTATAAGCAAGACAAGTCCACCAAAAGAGAACTGGAGAAATGCACTCATCGGAAAGACGACTACGCAAACTGGAAGACCTGCTCCAAATACTGGAAACTGGAGAAGTGCCCTGAAAGGAGCACCTATACCGCAAAATCAGAAACGAGCCATAAATTACGCGGGAGGCATACCCAGGGCTATAAATGAAATACAGACTTTACCCGGTGGAGCATCCGAGGTTGCCCGCACAGCAGAGGCTCTACGTCTTACAAACGGAAACGCGACCGAAGCCATAGAGGCTCACGGTGTGACACCGGCTGCGATTAATTCGGTACGAAAACTTGGCGGAGGTTCTCCCCTTCTTGTCGCCGCAAAACAAACTCCTCTGGTTCTCGAAGGCCTGAACACGTTATCATCCGTTAAAAAACTTCGTAGAAGTAAAATGAAGACCCCAAGAATAGCCGAGCTCAACAGGGTTATCAACGCGGTCAGAAAAAAGAAACTGATTTCACTCGTTGCCCACGACGTCACGAAAACTGGAAAAATCCACGAAAATAACAGGCGTCTCAAAAAGTACTACAAGAAAGTCATCAAGGCTAACATTCTCAGAACTCCACTTGCAAAAATTGCAAAAAATGCAGCAAAAAAAAGAGTGATGCACGGCTCAAGAATGTAATTTACAATTTTAAATTAAATGAAATGGATATATACCAGTACATTGAGACTTTGACAGGAATTAGAGAACGGGTGATACGATCTCGACCGGAATGGCCAGAGCCGTCGTGGCTCAAGATTACAACAATGACCATGCATTCGCGAAACGACATGAAAATTGACATAAAAAAGTTCAGAGAACGATTCACCCCAATTACAATTCGACCAGAAGGGTCGAACGGAGACGGTTTTGCGTGGAAGATGGACGACACTGCGTTTTACAATCAGATTTCCATACGAACTCAAGACTTTTATTCTCAGAAGAGTGTAAAAATATTTCCCAACGGGACTGTTCACTTGTCCGGTGGAAATTCTCCCAGCGACGGTGAGAGAATTCTTAAACAGGTTTCGTTTATAATGAAAGAGACTCTAGAACTGGAAGAATTGCCTGTTCTCAATCCTTTCGAAGTATCAATGATAAATTCCAACTTTGATTTTAACATTGTTGTAAACAGTCACAAGGTCAGAGACAGGTTTGCAAAAATGACCGGATTTAAAGTGTCTTATGAACCGGACAGATACAGCGCTGTTAAAATCAAATTCAAACCAGCTGAAAATATGAAAAAGGTTACTGTTAGTGTATTTAAATCTGGATCAATACTCATTGGGGGAGCTAACAAGCTCGAGGAACTTTCTACAGCTTATGACATTATTCTCACATGCATGGATCCTAGCATGTACATTTCAAAATCTCCCAAATCCAGAACGTTTGATACTATAATGGGGGCCAAGTTTGAAGAATGGAAGCGAGTTCTTAAGAATAAAATCTAGGACATTACTAATGTCGACTCGTATCGGTATGGCAGACGGACGATGCATAACTGACTTTACAGCATCAAAAATTCTCCACGAAGAACTGATGAAGAATAACAGTATTAATATTTACGATAATTATAAATTCAGAACAACGTTTCAACAGAACGGACCTGATAGCCTTAATCTGCCCCTCAGGAACGGAGCATGCATGACCAGTCAGGCTAGCGTTCTGGTTTCACAGTCGGATGGATCTTGTTAAAGTTTATGGCTGCAGAATAGTAATGAAGATTGTCATCGATGGAAATATCGGTGCAGGCAAAACGACACAACTCGGTTTGCTTGAGTCGAAAGGTTGGCATGTTCACAGGGAGCCGATTCACAAATGGCCATTAAAAGAATTTTACGAGAACCAGGGAAGATGGGGGTTTCTTCTTCACATGAGAATTCTCCAGACTCTTTGTAAAATTCCTACAGAACGTCATGTAATATATGAAAGATGTATATGGAGCTCAAGATATGTATTCTGGGATATGATTAAGAATTTAGTCCATCCCATTGAGGCTGATTGCTACGAATACTTTTTCAAAAATTCACAATGGTCCCCGGATGTTTACATTTATCTTTGCAAGAATCCTGAAATTGCGCACAAGCATATACAGACCAGATGTCAGGACGGTGATGAATCAATTTCAGTCGAGTACCTTCGAGAACTTGATAAAAAGTATAACGAACTTTTAGAAAAAGTTCCTTTCAAGAATATATACAAAGTAGACGCAAATTTGAGCGAGAATGAAATCCACGAAGAAATTTGTAAGATACTTTTAGAGAATGAATTGTTCGTCAGTGACTCGTACGGGAAAGAAATGTAGACACACTGCAGCCCAGGATGGACTTTGTCACGTTCATATTCAAAATACGTGCACTATATGTCTAGAACCTACTAAAAGAAATGACAAGAAGCTGAGATGCAAGCATGTTTTCCACGGCGAATGTATAATTAAATGGTTCGAGGAATCTATCGAATGCCCTACTTGCCGCATGGAGCAAGACGATGACCCAATTGTTATTTTTCGCAATAATGTAGAGGAGAATATGAGATTAAAATACGCTGACGCAATCAGGTCGCTCGAGAATGACCTTGAACGAGCCATGCGCCACCGAGTCTAATATCTTTTAGACGTATACCCCAATGGAGCGACGATGTGGAGCTCAGACAATTTCCGGAAATCCCTGTAAGCAATTTTTAAAGGAAAACCAGGAACACTGCTGGCATCACCAGGGACCACAGTGTTCAGTCTGTCTCGGTCACATGAACAGGGACACGCGCCAGCTTCCATGCAATCACGTTTTTCACGCTAGATGTGTAGAAAGGTGGAAAAGTTCTTGCAGAGAAACTCCCACATGTCCAATGTGTCGAACTCCATTCGATGTTCCAGTATATCGGTGCCGACTGATAATAGAGCGTGTATCGGACGGAAACCTTAATGTGAGAGATTTTGAAACTAGCAACATGCTCTCTATGATTGAAAGTTTCGGTGTGACTATAGAAAGGGGACAGGAAATGCTGAGAACGGAAATTCACTGGGACGTGGGAGAAGAAGACGACCTCAACGACGAACTATTGCAACTCGGTTTACCTTTGCCCGAGAATTGACACCGTTCCTATTAGAATTTAAACCTGTCTTGGCAAATCCTCGCCTGACCCCGTACGCTGAACAAAATTTCGTGTAATGGAAACCTGGTTTATAGTTTCTGTCTGCTTTTCTAGGATCTTTTATAGTTTTTCCAGATGCATCAACTATCAAGGGACCTCCAGCCCATCCGGTCTTGTGACTCCAGAGCTTCACCGGAAAGTCAAGTACTCTCCCGACAGGGACTTTATCCGGAGATCTAGCAGTCAATCTGTTAAGGACTCTGAGTTCAGAGTTGTTGTTGGCGACTCTTCCGTCGTTTCTGTCTGCAGTAATTCTTGATTTCATGAGAGCCGTCTTTATTATAGACGGAGAGACGTGAAAAAATTTTGCAATTGCAGATACGGAATCGCCGGGTCTAGTCCTGTACCTGATGGAGCTAATCTCTTTGTACCAGTGGAAATCTCCAGTAGAGTCTCCAAAGTCGTTCGAAGGAGCTACAAAGCACATTACTTTGTAGAATCCAGATTTAGGTTTCTGAGAAGCGGACTTCATCTTGTAAACGTTACCAGGGTTATCAGCAAGGACTCTTCTTGCAATCCCCTTGCAATTTCTAAAGGTCATGGAATTTGAGCTTATACCGCTCCTGTTCCCAGGGACACTCTTTGCCTTTCTATTCGAAGAAAATGAACCGAATGCATAATCGTAACAGTTGTCGTGGACCACTCCGGTAGTCCCCCAAGGCTTCCATGTGTATTTTGGCGCATGCGGATTGGGTTTACTCATCTTATTATTAGCCTGTAATTTTTTCTCAGTCTAATAAAAAGATGTACTCAGTTCTTCGATCACGTAATCGTCAGGATGCAATCTACAACATCCTTGTATTCATGATTTATCTCCTAATTGTGACAATTATACTCAGATACTTGTGGAACGGGACACTTGTAAAGTACATTACCATATTTAAACCAGTTGATTCACTGTGGCACACCTTCATGCTCTCTCTGGCTCTAACAGTTCTAAAAGCTTAAATTTCGCTATAGCCGTTAATCACCTTGTTATTCAGTAAAAGAGTTGGGTATCCGTTTACAAAATCCGGGCACTTTTCGCTTTTACAATCTACAAACGTATAAGAAATATGTTTATCTTCTAGGTATTTTTCTTGTTTTTGACACCAAGGACAGGTCTTGGATCCGTAGACTATGAGGTTCCCCTTGTTTGTCACGGTCCCTGAATCACCAGACCCGTCAAACGTAGATTTCTTAACAAATAATAGAGCTATAACTATAACAATAATAACTATCATAATCAGATAATTCTTATTGTTTTTCATTTATATTATCAACTAAAAATTTTACGAGCAATTTCTATTTTAGATCGTAGCCCTTTTATATTCTTACCTTTTGAAGCAGCTAAATCTTTCAATTCTTTGACACTCATGTGCAAATTTACGTAGACCATGCGACCCTTTGTTCCCATCATTTTTGCCCTCTTCGACCCTGGACTTATGACGACACGTTTGGGAGGGCTGACACGTTTGGGAGGGCTGACACGTTTTGGAGGGCTGACACGTTTTGGAGGACTGGGTGTGAACGGCCTGTTTCCGTAACTCAATTTAACTTCAATCATACGAATAGCCTTGTTTCTCGCCTTGCCCCATGCTTCCAGGTAGTCATCACCGGATTTTGCACCGTTTTGTACCCAAATCTTCTCAACAAGTTTATCGAATTTAGAACTCTTTAAAATGTCTTTTGTAATTTTCGCAGTTTTTCTACCTGGCCTGAGCCTTGCCTTCTTGGCAATCAGCTGAGAAGGAGAAATTACCTGTCTGGGCCTAACTGGTTTGAGACGACGTTTACCGGCCTTTAATTGGTTAGACGTAACCTGGAAACGGCGAGAGACTTTTCGAAGTTTTGCACGAGCGTTCAAGAGATCAGGTGACGTGAATAATCGACCGGATACATACTTTGTTTTAAGAACTTCTTTAAAAGCTGGAAGGCCGATGCACGGATCGTTGTATTTGAGTCTCCATTCGTTCACATGAACGTCCGAGTGACCCCTGTATCCAGGGGGTATTACAGAATCTAGAAACTTTAATGTAATTGGCATACCCCCCTTTCTTTTAACAAAATCTCTAATATTATTGAGAAAAAAATGATAGTCGTACCTTGGATCAGTGGAAGGACCGACTCCCCATATTCCCGCGGTTTGAGTTCCGTTTGCGGTGTTTACGGCAGGATTTGTACCATTCTTTTCAAGGCGGGCCCATCCAAAGTCTCCTATCAGGAATCCGCGACTCGAAACCATTATGTTTGCGGGCCACAGGTCGTTGTGCCTAAATTCTGGATACTTGCTGTAGATTTTATTCAGGCTTTTCAACACGCGAGATATCACGTCTCTCATTACGGCATCACTTTTACCCTTGACTTGTAGCCAATCCTCGAGAGATCCTCCTTCGCAATATTCCATAAATATTATACTCTGCTTGGACTTGTCATATTTACTAGAATTTTGCACGTTTGACATGTTCATCGTAGAAGGATTTATAAAGTTTATGCATTTGTCAAACCCGAATGGTTGAACGACTCCTTCGGGGCATGCTCCGAATGCCGCAGTGTGTATGTCATATTCGACCAATGCTGGCTGTTTTTCACCGCGGCGAGAAGCTTGAAGATCACGGGGGCAAACTTTAACCGCAAATCCCTTTCCTTTAAATACTATACCTTGCCTACCTTTTCCAAGGAGCTTGAGATTTTTTTTGTTTGTGCAACTAAACTTGGCTACAACTTTAGGGGGGCTAGGAGAAACTTTTTGACCCTCTGACTTGTACGCGGCACGTCTCATAAATCTCATAGTAGGGGTCTCTGGCCCCGTGGATCTAGAATACGGTTTTTTAGCCATGTACCTTATGAATTCTTTACGTTCCTTAGTGAACCAGTTTTGAATTCCGTGTATATAGGGTGACACTTTCCTTGAAAAATTTATGGGTTTGTGATTGATAATCATAGGCTTTAGGACAGGTTTGAATCTGTTAGGTTTCAATGCGCGTTTTGACGAAAGCCATTGTATAGCATCTCTTTTTGTTTTTACAGAATTTGGAACGTTGTATTCTGAGTTCCCTTTGTTATTACGACGAAATATGTATCTTCTACCTGGGCGATTTAAGACTAGACGAAACATTCCGGATTTGATCCAACTCATTTATATTACAATACATTATTTTATTTCATTCGTCGGGGTCAGTCTCGTACTCGACTGATTCAGCGTCGTCTGTGGGGTCATCGGCTGGTGCCAGAAAAGCGCATGGCTTTAGTTTTGTCGTGGGTGCAAACATAACCTGGTGAACACGTATAGAAATTCCTACTCCGGCCGGAGTGCGCCAAATCTGGTTAATATCGATGATTGCGCTCAGTGCTTGGCCTTTCTCAAGCTCTGTGAGCTGGACAGGTTGCCGCTTGGCATTGTAAGCCTCTGTAGCAATAGACCCATCTTTTGGGTTCGTGATAATCTTAAGGCTCAGGATTGGAGCGTATCCATCCTTCTGACTCGGCTTGATACACGATTTGTACACGCCTTCTGCAATCACCTCTCTGGACATTTTCTTTCCGATAACCTCTTCAGACTTTGAAGAAATAAAGTCTAGAACACGTGAATCTAGTCTCGAAAAACTCTCGAGAACATCTGGCTTGTCCATGCTCAGGGGAAGAGTGTAACTCATCCGACCCGTCGATTCGTCCTTGTACTCACTCAGGCCAAAAGGTGCGCGAAGTTGAGGCAACTGGAAAATCAACTTCCCCCCTAGAGACGAATTAAGGTACACAGCCTTGCCACCCTTTGCATTCTTACGAACCTCGCTGAAGGTGACATCGGACGCATCAAAGGTGTTGAACATACGGACTGCCATTTTTCTTATACGTATAAGACGTATGTACTCTTTACCTGGCAATATCATGACTTGTTTTTTTTTCATTGATAATTAAAAGCATGTCGAGTAACAACACTCTTAATTCAAATGTAAAAAGATATGTAAACGGTTACATATCTGCGAAAAATTCAGGGAACCAGAACACGATCGCCCCTTTAAATTCAAACATGATTAGAAATCTTAAAAGGTTTATTAATAATAAAAGGGCGGGTGCGGCGGGCGCAGCGGTCGCGGCGGTTCAAAACGCGGGGGCGAATAAAATAGTGGCACTTGGAGCAGGGCAAGCAGTTCTTTCTTCCACCCCTAGTTCTTCGGTTGAAAATGTTGGAAAAATGGCAGCGAGGCTGACAAATCAAAAAGGGGGAAACTCGAGGCAAAACGTTGTGGCTGCTTACAACGCTGCTTTCCAGCATGCAGTTTCCATTGGCCACCCTCCCCCAGTTGCAGCCCAAGAGGCGAACAAGGTTGCTTCCGAAGTAGCTCTAAATATTGTTCCTAACATTAAAAAGGCTTCCAATTTGGTATCTAATGCAACGGGAAAAAGTCCCAACAGGATAAACATGAATTTTTTAAATTCTATAGGAAATAATCCAACAAATAAACAACTTTCAACTGTTAGACGCATATTGTCGGATCCGTTTTCTTCAAATAATCTCAAGGCAAGAGCTAAAAGTATACTAGGTCCCACCCGTGGTGAAAGTCTTCTAAGACAAGCACAGGAACCAGAGAGTCACCCTATAAATACCAGACTTTACAAAACAATAAAGGCTCCTAACGGAAGAAATGTAATGCTAATGCGCGCTAACAATTCTGCTCGCTGGAATTTCAAAAACAATTACAATTCTAAAAAATATAATTTGAATAATAGACTTTCAAATAATCCAACTATCCGGGAAGCAGTGAATCTGAGCGAGAGCAATCTGTTCAGGTAAAATTAATTATATAATCATATATTACAATGAAAGCAACCAAGCTGATTGTTCCAGTCGTTCTGTTTTTTATAATTGCAAACCCTTTAATGTACAAACTCACCGGAAGTCTTCCTGTTCTAGGCCCTATGATTGCAGATAAAACCTCAGGACGGCCCACTCAGCTGGGCGTCGCTCTGCATGCTCTCGTCTACGCGGTTACCGCTCACCTAGTCTGGCGCCTAGTCTACAACAAGTAGAAGGACACGGAAAAACGAGCGAGTCTTTTTTGTATCCGCATTCTCTCGTCATCAGTAAAGATGGCGTCAGATAGTCGTCTGGAAAAGAATATTTCTTACAGTCTGGGGGACACTCTGCCGGCATTGTGAAAGGGTTGAATGTGATCCGGTCAGATACAGGCTGCGAAGATCTTGTATTGTAATTAGCATATATCAATAAAGAGGCTAGGATTAAAATTAAAACTACGGCCAGCATTAATTTATTGATATATATTAACTATGAGCCCCATCGTCAGTGCGCTACTTTTTGCAATTGTTGCCAGCCCAGAGACTTACAAGCTGACACGTTCTCTGGGAGGAGACTGGATCGCGTCGAGCGACGGTGCTGCCAAGATGGGGGGACTTGTCTTGCACGCTCTGGTATTCGTCCTTCTCTCAAAACTTGTATGGAAGGTTCTAAAATCTAAAAAGTCTGGATACCGGTCTACTTTTACTCTTACTGATCTTTAGAAATCTTCGTTGAATCTCACTGAATCTCCTTCTGAGATTATATGCTTGGAATAATCCCCTACCCTTTTCTCAAAGAAATTAGTCTTTCCCTCTAAAGAAATATTTTCCATCCAGTCAAATGGATTTTCAGTATTGAAAAGCTTTTGAACTCCCATCTGGTTCATGAGACGATCTGCCACAAACTCAATGTACATGCTCATCTCCTTGCAGTCCATGCCTACGAGTTTGCACGGAAGAGCCTCCGTGATAAAAGCTTTCTCTATTTCTACAGCTTCTGACACTATTTCATAGATTTCAGAATCTGACAATTTATTAACCATGTGAGAGTAGAGCGTCACGGCAAACTCCTGGTGGAGGCCTTCGTCTCTGCTTATAAGTTCGTTAGAAAAACTCAGACCTGGCATGAGACCTCGCTTTTTGAGCCAAAATATAGAACAGAAACTCCCCGAAAAAAATACACCTTCTACACACGCAAAAGCGACGAGACGTTTTACAAAAGGAATGTCAGAGTTCAGCCATTTCATTGCCCACGACGCCTTTTGCTTTACAGCTTTTACATTTTCTATGCTGTTCAGAAGAGTATTTTTTTCAACAGGGTCTCGAATAAACTTGTCAATCATAAGAGAATACGCCTCAGAGTGTATAGATTCGTTAAAAGCTTGATACGAATAAAACGACCTCGCCTCTGAAATCTGAATTTCGGATCCAAAATTCAGATTTATATTTTCCATTATAATTCCATCGGACGCTGCAAAAAAAGAGAGGACCATTTTTATAAAGTTCTGTTCATCGGCTTTTAGGGATTCCCAGTTGTTCATGTCAGCAGAAAAGTCAATTTCTTCTACTGTCCAAAAGCTGGAAATAGCCTTTTTGTAGAGATTCCACAAGTCGGGGTACATTATTGGGAATGTGGTAAATCTCGAAAGACTCTTTGTCAGCATTGGTTCGTCCATATACATTAATGGATTATATTTTTTAAGTCACGTATGAAAGTATAAACAGAAGCACGTACATGCAAAAGCCGCCGGCAAAGAATGAAAACACGGGATTCATATATTTATACTGCGAAAATTATGATTCGGGCTGGGCCATTCTGAAATATCGAATAATATTGTCTGAACGACTTACAGATTGGTCTTCCGAAATAACGGACGTCTGGTCGTTAATTTCGGGATCAAGTTTCATAAAATTTTTAAATTTTCTGTGAATAGGATTCGACTGCTCGAGACATGCGTTAAAGTCTGCAAAACATTCCTGTACAAATATTGTACCATCTGTAACCCTGCTTTCCGGTTTTATACTAAGCTCTTTTGCTATGTGGAGGGCTATGCGCTTCATAGTTATACTAGATCGAATAGATGAAGTCATTTTTTCATTTATTTTGAGGTAGAGTTGCACAGACCCGAGAAGACCTGTACCTGCCGAAAGAATTGCATTCAAAATACTCACATACTTTTGTTCCAAAAAGTTTGTGAGAGATATTGCACAGAGAGCATTCACGGAAGATATAGTAAGTATGGGGACATTAAATTTATTAGACAATTTTTTATAGTATTCATAATCTTTCATAAAATAACTGTTGTACGAATTACATTGACGCTCAAGTTTTTTGAGAAAATCTTCTTCGGACGAGTCCCATTTAGTAGACATTCTGATTATAACGCACTAAAAAAATTTAGAATCCTTTTCAAATTCCACAATGTCTCTTATTCGCTGTGGGAGTTTTCCTTTGATTCCACTGTAAATCATTGAAAAAACCGGACCAGAATTTGTAATTTTAATTTTCTCTAAAATATTCTTGTCTGGTCTTATTTCACACATTAAATTCAAAAGATTAATTGCCATTTCAGGATTTAATTTTGATATAGGAACATTTTTTAAATTTAATTCTATAATTTCTTTTAGGTTGTGCTTCATTACATAATCATCCAGCTGTTCTATAACAGGTTTTATAGTATTCATGAACATTTCAGTCTGCACCTTGGTTTTAGGTTGACATTCTATATATTTTGAAGATAGAAATTCAATGTACAAATGTTTACCTTGTGGGTAAAAGACTAAGAGGTCTGTCATTTCGTTAATATTATTTTGTCTTATTCTTTTATGTACGTAGAACACGTTTACTGTATTAATCTTGAACGCAGAAAAGACAGGAAAAGGAGTTCAGAAAATCAATTTAAAATTCATGGAATTGAAAATGTAGAATTCTTCAATGCTACAGATGGTAATGTGAAATCTCCGCCAGGGATACAGGTGACAAAACCCGAGTGGGGATGTGCAGACAGTCACATTCGTATATGGAGAGACATTATCGAACAAAATTATGGAACAGTCCTTGTGTTCGAAGATGACATTAATATAAGTGAAAATTTTCTGGAAAAACTTTGGCTTGTAATGAACGACCTGAAAGACACTGATTGGGACTATGTAAACTTAGGACCGAGTCCGTACCCTTTCAGAATTGACGGAAGCAGGGAGACTGAATTTGTTCAGGAGGGTCTTTCTCTTCTGACTCATTGCTATCTTATAACCAGGAAGGGGGCTGAAAAACTTGCAAAGTGGAATCCAGACGATTTGAGGTGCTCTATAGACACTCAAATTGCAAAAACCCCCTTAAAAATGTATTATGCAAAAGACACCATAGTTACACAGGAGGTGTCAGGATCGCCCTTGATGGGGCTTTTCAGCTCTGTGATTAACGGGGACATTGGATTCTCGAGGACGCTGCCAGTTTGGTTCATAATAGAGAGCTCTATCGTTCATATATGTCTTATAATTTTACTTATTGTATTTCTGATTAAAAAATACGGCTCTTTTAAAAATTGAAAAACCGGATGAACCCACGAGAGTTCGTATTTATGATTCAAGACTGTCTGGTCTGTGATATTTCCGAGAGGTTCGAGTATCTCCGGCTCCAAGAGACGTATTTCATCGATGTGGCGATTGAAAAATATAGAAGTAATCAAGGGACCAGTCTGGATCTGTTCTTCAAATTGTGGATCAGAATCCCATGATTCATTTTCAATTAAAAAATTTATAAAATTCTTCATTAAAATATCATGTTTTTTACATGCAATAGTTGCACAGTTCATCATAATGATACCCTTTTGCATTCCTCTGAGGCTCAAAAAGTCTTCGAAAAAAAAAGGAGATTTTGATATTATTAATTCATCTTCTTCTATACCTGGTATATTGTCTAGAGATTGTATACTTTCGGCATCAGTGTCAATAGATATACCCCCGTTGTTATAAAGTACAACATATCTCCCGAAACAGATTTTCCTCATCATTTTATCGAAACTGTCAAACTTTTTCAAAGCCTCTGGGCCGAATTTATTGCATTCTATTCTCAGAGTTTTTTCGTCCCATGTGTAATGATCCCATTTGCTATTGTGATTAATTACAGATTCCACATTTTTAAAATATTTTAATGGTAAATTTTTCCATCCTTGGAACCAAATTTGATGAATTTTTTTAGGTATCATATCTAATTAAAAAAGCACTTTATTATTTGAATATAAAAAACGCTGAAATGGACGTATATAACAATTTACCCATGAACTTGTACCGTGGTGTTTCGCAAAACCATTCTCTGTAAATTTTCTGTAATCCATAGAGCTATAAAGATTGTCATCTACTTCTGATATAGTTTTTGTAATTATGTGAGGGCCTGTTGAAAAGATTACGTTATCAAAATCTTTATAAATTTCTAGATTTTTAAAAACATTAATCCAAAAAGGATGCAAGGCGGGACTGATCATCAATGCATTCTGATGACTCTCTCTGAAAATTGAATTATTTATAAATTTTGATTCTGCGATACTAACCTTTCCTTGTTTGATAACGTCCTCAAAGTTTTCGAAACATTCGTAATCCATGTCCGCATAAATTCCTCCGTACAAGTAAAGTATAATGTAGCGGGCAGAGTCTACTCTTTTTATGGTTTTATCGTAGCCACTGTACGTAGGATAAAACCATTTGAAATGTTTCTTTACGAGGTTGTCCAGGTCCTCGTCGGTCCACATTTTATATTCCCAACCAGGGAATTTTTTTCTCCATGTCTCCTGGCATTTGAACCACATTGGATCCCATTTACTTTTGTCGGAGGGTGCGGTCTGGTGAATGATTTTAGGAACCTTGTCCGTCTTCCATGATTTTGAATAATTTAATTTAGGTATTAAGAATTCATTATATTCTGGAATTACAAAATCTTCTGAAATGTACAAGGACTGTGCCAGCATGTCAAAAAGTATAATAAAGATTGCTCCTAAAATCAAGGCATGCCTGATCATTAATATAAGGTCTACACACTTATAGAGACAATTTTTCGCATGAATGGGGGAAGGAATCCCCTCGTCGCTTCAAACAGCGTAACAAAGAAAGGGCTCGACCCCGAAACATTGCATTCGCTGAGCATAATATTATTTTTCGTGTACTCGTAAACGTTCCATATAATTTTTAAAAGTGAAATTGGCCTAATTTTTGTAACGTCCACGTTGCTGATGTCCGCCTTGCAAATCTGGGTTATGTTCTTTTCGATACAAATATCCTGAATTTTGTCAAGAACTGGGTAAAGTTCATTACAAAATTCATCTGTACCCTCAGTTGTTGCAGGCTGAAGTTCTACGAGTTTTCCAACTAGTATATGAACGTACAAGAATTCATCTGTTACGTCGAATCTGAGCCAGTCGACCATTCTTGTATTGTTACATAATTAAAACCGAATAATGTCACGCAGTTCCCTGGAAATTCCAAACCTTATACAAAAGTACACCCACTTGTGAATCTTGCTAGCGTTTAAAAATTTAATAGATCTGAGCATTGTGGTTCCCTTGTTATAGTCTTCGAGCTCTTTTATTAGTTTTATAAAACCGACAATGTCGAGATGAAGAAGGTTTACATCACAAAGGTCGATGACACAGTCGAGGTGCCTGCATTTTATCCACCATTCAGATATTATAAGCTTGAAATCTTCGGCTGTTACTGGCTGGTTTTTCACTAGGTTTTTACCTGATATATCCAGAATAATGTCTAGATCTTCAGTGTAATTCCATTTCATAAAATCTTTCAGGTCTTTCATTATATTCTGAGGCTAAAATAAATGATACACCTTGTACGCAATGCAGGAGTGGCATGGGTGGGAATGGCGTGCTTCATTTTTGCATTTTTCGTATCGACCCTTCTCAACAAAATTACACCAGATTTAGACAAGAAAAAACCAAAGTGGATAACATTCTTAGAAGTTGTCATTCAGTTTGGAATTGTAGCAGTTATAGTTTATTCTTCGCGTATGCTGATAAAAATTATACCATTCCCGCTCGACAAGACTGCAGGCTACATTCATTCGCAGCTCGGCGAGCTTCGTTCTTTACCTCTAATGGTTTTCATATTCATGTTTTTTCAGACAAAAACTCAAGACAAGATGATATGGTTACGCTCCCGGTGGGACTTGAACCCACAATCTACAGATTAACAGTCTGACGCCTTAACCAATTAGGCCACAGGAGCAGTTGAGACTTTTAACGACGTTCTCAGGTCGTGTCTGACTTGTGTGATTCGAACACACGACCAGCCCGATGCGCTTCCACTGCGCCAAAGTCAGAAACTCCCCCCAGAGCAGACAGGATGCTCAGCCTTGTGATCCCGGCGGGGATCGAACCCGCGACGTCCAGCTCATAAGACTGGCACTCTAACCAACTGAGTTACGGGATCTTTTCAAGAAAGAGTGTACATTTTTCGAACCTCTCGCACAGGGGCGCGACAACCAGGGCATACCTGCGAATTTGAACGATACCAGCAACGCTCACAGATGACATGATTGCATGGGTCAAGGAGAGAGTCAACAAGAGAATCCATACACACGAAACAAGTAAAACGGGCGTACCTTTCAGGGTTTGTGTCCAGCAAGACACTCTTCATGGCATCAACGCGTCCTAGAGCCTCGCCGTAGTTCTTCTTCAGTTCTGGAATCCCTTCTGCAATTTCGTGTTCCCCTAAAATACTTGCAACAGTAGCCTTTAACTCAGCCGAATTTAAAACTTTTGAAGCAATTTGAATTATATTTATATCTGAATTTTTTAAAACAAGCTGGGAACCGAGAATATTGACACGAGCTCGAGCCTTTGCGTATTCAGTCTTGAATTTTCCCAAATCTTTTTCAAAAGTTTTCCAGGATTCATCCAATTCAAACGGTATAGAATCTACAGAGGGGCACGTGTTATCTCGGAAGGCAAGGTCAATCACGGGTTCCAAGAATGCATAATTCATTTAATGGTTTAATAAAAATGTCCTTAAGTATTAAATGTTACCTGCTTCTATAATTTTAGTTTTGGGATTGGCAATGATTCTGTTTGGAATTCAGATATTTTTAATACCAGATCGTAGAAAAGTTGCATCGGAAATGATAAAGGCTTCTATTTTGACAGTTGGAGGCTTGTATCTCGTCTTCTTTTTGAGGCAGCAGCTTTCCAGAGGAAACACCCCGCCTTCTTATCAGTACTGAATTTGTCTTCTATAAATTCTATAGCGTCGTCCAGGTAGAAGTTGACACTGGACCCAGGTAAGTACTTTTCGAGTCCGTCTACTATTTCGTTCCGAGTCATGTCAGATTTCACAAGAGACTCTAAAAACCAAAAGACGTTCGTGTGCCCCTCGAGACTAATTTCTTTCATTTTTTTTTCAAATATAAGTTTCCTTGTTTTGTCCAGAATATCTTCAATACTAGATGACGGACATGTTTTTTTGACATTATTCATAATTTCACAACAGGAAAGATTATCCATATATACTGTATATGGGTACAGACCTTAACTCTATATTTTTTTGGATATTTGCCGCAATGTTCGCGGCTTTAGGAATTTCGAGCTTCATAGAGTCTAAGAATTCTCAGGCGACGAAAAGTGAAAACTATTTTGCACTGTTGTACGTTGTATTTGCGGCAGGCATGGTAATTTACAAAATGCTGGTGCACTAAAGACGCGACACGTACGTAGAGAAATGAAAATAATTCACAGACTACTTTTTCCCGATGAAATAGTGTTTATATCAGACGAAATTTTTAAATGTGTCCATGACGGCCCTAAAAGCGGAAATCGTTCCAGGCAACTTCAGGGACAACTTACAAAAATTATTAGAGGTTCAAAGCGTCTGGGAAATTGCAAAAAAATACGTAAGTTACGAATACAGATGGGCACCGACATACACTTTGTGGTCTCAACTCGGTGACAACGAAGTAAAAAAATTGAAAAATGTTAGACGAGTTTTGCCCATTTGCCACAGAGTTTTGGGTAAAAGAAGTTATTGCGGCAGAACAAGAAATTATAGAAAATGCAAAAAAAAGAATTGCGTCTCTACAGACAGTGATCACTTGAGCCCAAGGAATATTGAATATTCTTGGGGCCGAAGCCCGGTTTAAAAATTTTAAATATTTAATTGCTGAATGCGAGACCGCCCATTCCAGACTGGATGCGCAGGATGTTGTAGTTCACTGCGAACATCTTCTGGAGGGGGGTGGTGTAAGAAGACTTTAGGTTCACTGCGACCTGAGCGTTGTCGATACGAGAGAAATTGCAGGTGCCAGTTGGCTGGTGCTCCTCTGGCTGGAGAGCGAACGAGTAGTTGTAGATACCTGGGTAAGGGGTTCCGGCGTGGTAGACCAGTGGGAAGTACACGTTAAAATACTTTCCGACCTGCTCCTTGAAGCGATCTTGGCCGTTGAGAATGACCTTGAAGTTCTGCAGGGGGCCAACCTCATAGGCAAGGGCACCCGTAGCAGATAGGGCGACGTTGCTTCCCTCCTCGGTCCAATACGTGTTGCCGAGAGCAAGGTTAGAAAACATGCCGGTGGTTGCGGTAACGTTGATGTTAGAGCTGAACAGGCGAGGGACGCCTGTCTCGTGGGCCATAAGGCCAACTCCGTATGCAGGGTTAAGACCGCATGTCAGGTTCACGTTCTGGCAAGACGTTGAAAAGTTCCACATGCTGTTGTTTGCAGATGAGGTAGTGTTGGAATAGCACCAGATCAGCTCCTTCACTGGGTGGTTGAAAGAGAGACGGATGGTGGAAGATGCAGCTGAAATTGCATCTCCGCCTGTGTGCTGGACCTGCTCAATCAGGTACTCGTGGCCCTTCTGTGCGAACCGGCGGCGCTCCTCGGTGTCGAGGTACACGTAGTTTGCCCAGACCTCAAGAGCGTTCGATCCGAAATAAGAAGAATAGTAAGACGTTAGGTCGAAATCTAGACGAACCTCGTGGTACTGGAGTGCAATCAGTGGGAGGTAAAGGCCTGGGTTGCGGTTGAAGAAAAAGAGAAGTGGAAGGTAGACATATGTCTTGTTGGTGGATGCATCAAAGTTGTTAATCTGTGCGCAAGAGGCAAGTTTGCCGTATGAAATCTTGTCGGACTCTCCCAGGAAAACCTCTGCATAAAGACGGAACCAAGTCTGGTAGTGCTTGTCGATGCGCTGACCGCCGATTGTCAGTTCGACGTCGGCAATGGCACGCTCGGCAATCCAGCAAGTGTCTGGCTTATCGTTGTTGGTAGAATACTGGGAAAAACCGGAACCCGATGGTAGAAGTGCAAGGTACATGTTACCGACAAGGTCTCCGTTTCGTGCAATAGTGACAGACACGCGGCCTCCATTCGTTGGGGTGCCGTTGACGGTCTGCTGAATGTTTTCCATAGCAAAGTTGGTGTGACGCTTGTAAACCGCCTGGAAAAAAGTCACTTTTGGCTGACCGGTAAGATAAACGTCCTGAGCGCCATAGGCTACGAGTTGCATAAGACCACCACCCATTTTGTACTATTAGCAGAGAAAATTAATTTGAAAATGCAACGCCTCCGACGCCGGATTGAATTCTGAGAATGTTGTAATTTACTGCGAAAATGTCCTGATTGAGGTTAGAGGGCATTCCAGTCTTGAGATACACAGCTGCCTGAGCTATGTCAATTCGTGAAAAATTGCACGTTCCACTCGGCTGGAGTTCCTCTGGTTTTATAGCAAATGAATATATGTATATACCAGGATAAGGGCTTCCACTGTGATATTTTGACGGTTGATAAATGTTAAAGTATTTACCCGGCTGAGGGACGAACCTGTCTGTCCCGTTTAACATAATTTTAAACTGGTGAAGGGGTCCGACTTCGTACCCGTACGAAATATTGGACACTCCATAATAAGGCAGTCCTGCTTCGGTCCAGTACACGTTACCTGTTAGAACGTTAGATTGAACGCTTATAGTGCTGCCTGTAGACACGCTACTCGATGCGTTCACGAAAAGTGGACCAGAGGTTGACGTGAGAGCGGGAGGGACGAAAATTACAGGGGAACCGACCTGACTCGAACTGAACATTGACCCGGCTTGACACATTTTGTTCGTGTCTATAGTTACGTTTACGTTCGAAGTAGAACTCGAAAAGTTCCACATAGAATTAGGATTTGACATGTAATTAGGATTCTTGTAGCACCATATAAGTTCCTTTACGGGATGATTGAACTGGAGTCGAATAATTGAAGAAGCGTTTTCGTTCGACACGCCTACAGGGTCTGGTGCAACGTACTGAACTTGCTCAATCAGGTATTCGTGAGAAAGTTTTGAAAAGTTTTCACGTTCTTGCTTGTCCAGGTAAATGTAGTTTGCCCATACTTCAATTTGATTAGAAGAAAAATAATTTGAATATATAGATGAAAAGTTAAAATCTATCCTGACTTCGTGATACTGAAGAGCTATTATGGGAAGGAATAGACCTGGATGCTTGTTGAAAAAGAACATGAGCGGGAGGTAAACCTTTCCGAGTGACGTATTCGTCTGTGAATTGTTGACTATGGGCAGGGACGTAAGTTTTCCGTAGTTGTACTTCATAGATTCATCCAGAAATACCTCGGAGTACAATCTAAACCACGTCCTGTGGTGTTTGTCGATAAGTTGTCCCCCTATGTAAAGGCTGACCGACTCAAATGCACGCTCGGCTACCCAGCACATGTCGGCCACACTGTTTGTAGATGTCAACTGAGACGCTGAAGACGTGCTAGGAGTCATTGCGACGAACATGTCGCCTACCAAATCTCCAGACCGAGACACGACGACAGATTGAAGCCCCCCGTTCCCCCCTGCTCCTGACACATTCTGCTGTACGAGTTCCATCGCAAAGTTTGTGTGTCGGCGATAAGCAGATTGGAAAAAAGTCACTTTTGGCTGACCGGTAAGATAAACGTCCTGAGCGCCATAGGCTACGAGTTGCATAAGACCACCGCCGGGCATTTAGTATACCATGCGAAAATAGTTACGCGCAAAAATTTCAGTCTTAAAATATAGACTAGTATAAATGTCCAGACGTAACACAGTACACGAAGATGAGGAAGAAATGGAATTCGATGAGGAGGGGGAATTCCCCGATGTATTCGAAGCTCTAGGAAGTTTTCTAGCCACAGACGAGGGAGACACGATTGCAACTGCTCTAGTTTCTGTCAAAGATGCAACCGAGCGTATTGCGGGTAGTCTAGAGCTTCAGAATAAAATTCTTGTTAAAATTTTAACAGCAATTTCTAAGCCAGTGCCTGTCAAGGAAGTAGAGGAAGTGGCTTAAAAGGTACAGACTATAAAATATCATGGAGATTCACATGATGAAGAAAGATATTACACCAGAACACATTGAGGCAATTCGAAATATTAAGCAGGCGAATGACATAAGCACGTGGTCTGAGGAAGAATTCGAAAATTATATTTCAAAGAAAGAAAAGGAGGCTTATCTGAACGTACGCGGAAACCCACTCGCTGCCGCACAGGCATGGGTTCACGTTCTTTTTTGCAAGACACAGGAAAGAGACGACGAAAAGTTTCCTATAAATTACGAAGAGCGCAAGATTCGCGATAACAAGGATCTCTACATAAATGCATGCAGGACAATGTTAGCCCGAATTGAGTACATGGGAATTTCAAAAAAGCCGAGCACGGATATAAACGGAGACGAGTTTACACTTGAATTCCGAGTTCGTCGTCTCATAACAGACAGAAAAGAGATGTTTGATCAGTTTAAATTGTGGGAAAGACGGATTGAAAGAATCAACAATCCGACCCACCATATAGACGAAAAAGATGTACCCCTGAAGGATGATGACTCTACGAGTTCGTACCAAAAACTTCTTCTGTACCTACTTTCAAAAGCGTACGACGAAGGGTACAGGCGATACAAAGGACAGTGCTGTGTCCAGATCCGAAATACTCGAGCGTGGAGACCTGTAAAAGAGATTAAAAAGTTTATTTATGACACTACACAGAAGGAGGATGAACCTGAGAGGTGGAAACAGCTCACGAGCAGGGGCAATCTTGTTGCGGACCTCGAGAGACATCTTTCGAATTGTCAGGATTTTCAGTTTCAAGAAATTGTAAAAGATAGACACGTGTGGTCCTTCGCAAACGGGCTTTTGGCCGGAAAGGATTGGGATCCTAGTACAGATCAATATAGAATCAAGTTTTACCCTTACAACTCCAAGGAATTTCACGAACTTGATCCGACCGTGGTGAGTTGCAAGTACTTTGACCTTCCGTTCGACCCCTACGAAGAAAAGGATGACTGGTACGACATTCCTACGCCGAATATGCAGCTCGTCTTGGACTACCAGAGGTTTGAAGAGTCTGTGTGCAGATGGATTTACGTTTTCATAGGACGTCTTTGTTTCGATGTGAACGAACTTGACGGGTGGCAGATTATCCCATTCCTGAAAGGGATTGCACAGTCCGGGAAGTCGACCCTCATCACAAAGGTCTGTCGCAAGTTTTACGAATGCGAGGACGTCGCGACCCTCTCGAACAATATCGAAAGAAAATTCGGTCTCCAGAGCATTTACAAGGGGTTTGTGTTTATAAGCCCAGAGGTTAAGGGTGACCTCGCGCTCGAACAGGCTGAGTTCCAGTCGCTCGTGTCAGGCGAGGACGTGTCTATTGCCCGAAAGAATGAAACGGCCGTGAGCTTGCAGTGGAAAACTCCGGGGATTTTGGGTGGAAACGAGGTTCCAAACTGGAAGGACAACTCTGGTTCAATCCTGCGACGTCTCGCGACCGTGAATTTTTGTAGACAGATTGCACCCGAAGTCTCCGACCCTCATCTCGAACACAAGCTCGAGAAAGAAATTCCGGCAATAATGTGCAAATGCATCCGGGCGTATCTCAATTATGCACACATGTACGCCGACAAGGACATTTGGAACGTTCTTCCGTCGTACTTCAAGAAGATTCAGACACAGATTGCGACAGTCACAAACTCTCTTCAGCACTTTCTGGCGTCAGAAAAGTGCAAGTTTGGCCAGGAATTTTGCATACCCCAAAAGGTGTTTGTCGCGCATTTCAACCAGCATTGTCGCGAAAACAATCTTGGAAGTTTCCGATTCAACCAGGACTTTTATGCGGGGCCTTTCAGTTCGCGCGAAATAGAGGTTCGAACAGAGTCTCGAGAGTACAACGGGACCTTGTATTCTTCACAGCCTTTCGTATTCGGATTAGACATAGTAACTTCAGATTAAAATATATAAAAATAGTATAATGGACTCAGCGGCGCGGAAAATTCAGAAATTCTTTAGAACAAGAAGAGGAATTTCAGGTCCGGGCTTCAAACTGACCGCACCCAGAGTAGTATCGACAGCGACAACTCTGGATGCGAGTGTTAATCTTTCAAAAATATATACAGGAATTCCCAAGGGATTTGACGAAGTCGTGGGGTACGTAAATCTTAGGGGAGCCATACGAATCAGGTTCTCAGATGGTAAATGGATAGGAAAGAATCCCGAGGGATGTAAGTACTTTATCGCAAAAACCAAAGGTCTCGCCGTGATAATGACTTCAAGTAAAATTGAAGTACAAGGTTCTGGGAACTTTGAGGAGGCTTACCTAAAGTGTATAAAAAACGGATGGATCTCAAAGTCTTTAATTCGTTCTTCTCCAAAATACAAAATTATAAACTGTGCATTCAGGGTTAATCACACTATAAATATAGAATTATTAAGAGATTTTATTGTAAATCTTCTTCCAATGGGAATGATTGAAGAAAAACCCAAAGAAATTATAGAAGAGCTGAGAGCTCCTTCGCTTGCGGTAAAATTCAAGAAACCTAAAATCACTTATCAGTTTTTTAAAAATGGTACAATTTTGTTTTCTGGAATTAAAAAAATTAGTGACATAGAAGTTCCCGTGGAATTTTTCAAACAGTTTTTTACAAAACACGGATTCGACCCCAAACACGTGTTCAGCAACTCCGAGAAAAAGGCGACCACTGACAGGTATCCGCTCGCGGGGACGTGGAATAGTCTCGTGAATCCCGTTCCAAGAGGCTACTACATACGACCGGGCCAAAACAAAATGCCCCGTCTTTATCCCTACGAGTACTACAAAAAACTCGCGGGAGGAGGACACGTTCTAGAGTCGACTGTGGACCTTGGACCTATAGCCCCAAAAGTGAAAAAGGCTTTTGAAGAAGCAGGAGTCACGATTCCAACGTCTACACTTGAAATATTCCGCCGAGCGGGCCATCCACTCGAGAGGGTTACGAACAAAAAAGAGTACGCCGGCACAAAAAACAGGAGAGCTCCGGCGTGGAACGCAGTCAAGAACGGGTTTTACGTTAGACCTGGGCCAGGCCAACAGCCTTATTGGTACAAGGTTCCAAAGGGAATGGCGGCAGGGAGAAAGACGGTCATAGATTCATACTCAAAGGCTGGAAGAAATATTCCTAATTCAGTCCGTGAAATTTTCAAAATTTCCAAGAATGTAAAAGTAAATAATTCTTTGCGAAAACATGAATTCTTAATGGGATCTAATGGAATTTTAAGAATAAACGGGAAGCAAGCCACGCGCCTCACAAAGACTCAGCTTCTTGCAATTTCCAGAAATTCTAACATTGCAGCGGTAGACAAAAAAATGAAGGTACCGGCAATTATAGAATATATAAAGAAACATGTGGCACCAAAGGGCGTGGGGAAATTTGATTTTGAAATTGGGGAAATAAAATATAAATTATTGCAAAACAAAAGGGTCCGGCGGCTCAAACCCGGAATGGCAGTCACCACCAGAGAATGGGCAACTATGAAACCATCTGAAAAACTTTCTATACTAAGAAAATTCATGAATTTAAATGAAATTAAAATGCATAATTCAAGTCAACAATTTAATATAATTTATTCTAAAATTCACCCTCCCGAAAAGAGCGTGTCGCCAGTTTCATCTGCGGGAGGAGTTTCCCCGGCTTCTCCAGCAAACAGCAACTTCAACAAGGAGCTAGAATTTGCAATTCAACTTCAACAAAATCTGGGAAATTATTACAAGAATGGAAACGAAGTTAATTTTATGAAAATTTACAAGAATATTCCTTTGAGCGCGAGAGGAATTCGTCTCAAGACAAAGGTGGACAAGGCATATTCTACATTCGTCAAGAACTCCAAGAATATTCGCAAAAGGAATGTATACAGTTCTAAAATTAATCCTCCCAAATGGGCATCGGGAAATTTGAAAAATAATTATAGGAAATTCTTGACCAATCTCGCTTTCAAGGTTCCTAAGATTACGGATAAAAAGTTGAAAGAGGCGGCAAAAACATGGCTCAGCGCGAGGGCTCCCGCTAACAAGGGAAGTCCCGCTCGTAACGTAGAAAATGCAATAACCGGGGTGGTTCGCAGGATTCCTGCACGACTTCCAGTAACTAGAAAGAGTCCGTCTATTCCCGCGAGATCCCCTCCTAAAGAGAGGGCCCCTCCAAATCAGACGCGTAATTATGTGTATAAAATTCCAGTAAACTTTTCAAACAAGATGGAAATGTTGGGACTGAACTCGAGAGGGAATTGGACATGGAACGAAATTCGCGCGGCACTCAAGGATGAAGCGAAATTGAAAAAATTAAAAAAGGCATGGAATTCTAACGTCGTCGCAAAAGCTTCTCCGACGGGAACAACAAGTCGTGTAAAGCGCAAGGTTCCTCGTAAGAAGAAGACCTAGACACATTCTAAAATATTGAAAATTTTGTACAAAATATTATAAACCTCGATGTCATTCTTCAAGTTTTTAGGATTTATAATCTCGAGCTCAACCTGGTAAAACGTGTCAGTGTCTGAATCCTTGTCATCGGGTGCACCTTTGATCACGGTCATGTCTATTGACAAATTCTTACGAACAAAAGACCAACGCTCCTTGTCCTTTTGTTCCGTACTAACTTCTTCTCCGTCGTAATCCCAGGGTTCTTCGGTCGATATTCCGAGTCTGACATCGTATTTAGAGTTTTCAATTTTGAAATCTTGTGCACACAATCGTCTCTTTTCACATCCATCTTGTTCATCGGATTCCTCGTCAACAGAGAGTCTCCTAGAGTTTTTGAAATAATAAATAGTAGACTTTGAATGCCGACTCGTCTCCCAGTGTGGGTATTTCATAAGAGACCTTAGAATATTCTGAAAAGAATCTGAACCGACGTTCGTATCAAACATAGTCTTACTTTTCCTACCGAGCCTAATTTCCAATTCTACATTTGGAATATTCTTATATTTTTGAATGAGTGGATTCCATTCATCGAAAATCTTGGAACATTCGGGGTTTGACATTGAATCTATTTTCATACTTGATTAATGTACAACTATTTTCTCTAACTTATGTAATGTATGTAATTTCCTTGATAGTCTTATTAATTCTACTTTTTTACATTTCTCCTATATTTGTAAAACCTGAACCTATATATTGTATCCCTTTAAATGAAATTGGAAACTGTCTCAGAAGTATTTCATCGATGAAGATCCTGGCAGACGATTTGAAAAGACCTTTTAAAATAGACACATTCATGCTACGTGAAAAGGATGCTAAAATTGTTAAAATTCTTTTTCCCGAATACATTGAAAACAGTAGTAAAATACCAAATTTAAAATCTGGAATCTATTCATGCGTGCATCCTACAAACACGGATCCTATAGTAGAATGTGAATATTTTGGAATACCATCTGATCCTTTTAAGTTTGGGCATTATTATGCCACACGACCAGGATGGATTGATGATTCAGAATTTATAAAAAGAAAATTAGAATTTTATAAAAATTTAAATTTTCCAAAATTTAAAATGAAAAATGTAAAAAATATTACAGGGATTCACCTTAGATACACTGATAATTTACTAGACAAGAATAAAAAATTTCTAAACACTCCGATTGACGTGTTTAAGAAAAAGCTAGAAACCGTTGAGTCGCCTTTTCTTTTTTGCTCGGATAATGATGAAATTATAGACTATGTAAAAAATAAATATCCTGAAACAGTTTTTCCCGATAAAATGGACGACCCTGATTTGCAGTCTATTTACGAAATGATGCTCTTGTCAGAAACGAAGCACATTATAGGAAGTTATGCATCTACATTTTCATACGAGTCTGCATTCTTTAAAGGAGGAACCCTAGAAATATACGAAAAAGGACGCTGGAAAATTTATAGTATATAATATGAGAGGTTTAGTGAATTTAGGAAACACTTGTTACTTTTCAACAGCAGTCCAGTGTTTAGCACATGTTCCACCTTTGTCAAAATATTTTTTTGACAATCCATATGAAGGAGATTGTGAAATTACAAAAGAATACAGAAAAGTGTCAATGGATCTTTTCAGGGTCCACGAGAATGGCCCGGTTGATCCGTCGGGACTCGTCGGAGCATTCAGGAAAAAGTTTCCAGAGTTTTCATATGGACAACATGACGCACAGGAAGTAGTTATAATTCTTTTAGATGTTTTCGAGAATTCTCTGGGAAAAGACCTGATACAAGGGATATTCAACGGCCAGGATACACAAGAGGTTGCATGGAAGACTGGAAAAAAGAGCACGAATGTCCCGTTCACAATACTCATACTCGACGTTAATTGCGAAGACAGTCTTCAGAACCTTGTCGAAAAAAGACAAGAACCTGTAAGCATCGAAAACTATATAGACGATTCTGGACAAACGCACGAATGTTCGGCTCTCAGGAATCGAGTTACACAGTGGCCAAAAGTTCTAGGTGTTTCTTTCTCAATGTACATGAATAAATTTCCAGTTGAGATACCCCTTAATTTCCAGGGTCTCAGACTGTTTTCATGTATAATTCACAGCGGAGTCCGCCAGGGTGGTCACTACGCCCTGTTGGTAAGAAGATATGACAAGTGGTATATAAAAGATGACGAAAATGTCAGAGAAGTTCCGACTCCTACAAATCTAAGAGGGATATTCTACATGGCTTGGTATCGATAAAACTCTTCAATTCTTATAGATTCTCTTAGATTTATTATTGTTCTGAAATAGGTACGTCGGTTGTTTGCATATGTCTTGTCCGGTCTGATTTTTTCTACAAACCATCCCAGAGACCCGTATCCACATTCGACGATTGTCCCATCGGGAACATCTACAGGTTTTAAAAGTTCAGATTCTAAAAAAGGAACACCCTTGTCTTGGACATATAATTTTTTTCCCTGGTGAATTGAAAAATCTACAGTTATTTTTTCACGTGGTTTCCATTTGAACATTGTTTCATGTGTCCCTGTTCTTACAGGTTCATTTACGGGGGTGAATATGAGTCCATCCGTTTCATATTCGTATTCGGTAGGCATGCACCGTATAGAACTTAAAGGCCACATTTTCTTGACGCGAATTTCGAATTCCGCGCCAGATGTTTTTATGACACCTTTTACAAGTTTCCTGGCCATTTCGAGCCTCTCGTCCAGATGCATATGTGTGCATTTTTCAGATTTTATAATTATAGAATCATGAACGATGAACAGGTTCTTTCCACTGCGAGTTGTTACGAGCTCGCCATCTAGTATCGTGTCTTTTGGTATTCGAATTTTCACCGGCACGTAGCTGAAAGAACGATTCATCACGTATACACCCCCCGAGAAACTCACTAGAAGGTGGCGTATTCCATCTGTTTTTTCGCACACAAAATAAGGCTGTAGATCGAGTAAAGGGAAGTGCCTTCTCTCGATCGAAACAGGCTGTGGACCTGGGAACACGTTTCCACATGTTTTGACGATGAATTCTTCCATTTTACTTGTTTAAAATAATATTCAAAACTCTAAGGCTGCAATGTAAGACCTGATGTGTCTAGAATGTTTCCAAAACATTCGTGAACGTAATGGCACACGACTGTGGCCTTTGTAGATGCTGCAATTTTTATGTCTTGATTTTTAAGAACCTTGAACATTTCAAGATTATTTGCAGGCAGAATAATATTAACCTTGCCCCCCCTGATTTTCTTATCGACAGGTTTAGAATCCATTGCCCAAACCCGCGCAGAAGTAGATTCGCATTCGTAAAGACCGTCTGAAATCTTCTTTCCAACTTCAGTGTCAAAGGAAAGACCCCTCTGTGAATCTGGTTCTTTTGAACCTGCCAGAGTTTTTTTGGAAAACATGTCCCAGTTTATTCCTTCAATGACAGATGGGAACACTAGAACCTGGATTCCGGATCGGAAAGGAGTTATGACATGTTCAAGTTCTTCTATATTTAAATTTGTCCCGTAATCCATCCAGAAGATTCTGTCACCTAGTTTAATAACTTTTTGAATTTGAGAATTGTCTTCAAAGAAATTTACGTTCAGATGTATACCCCTCTGCATGCACATCGAATGGAGGTTCAAAGCGGTGTGGAGGGTAGTTGCAGATATAGACTTGTTGCGTGTAATCATGCAAAGATGAATAGTCTGGACCATTTCATTTAAAAAAGGTGTACGTTTTAACTGGAATTAATTCTAGATTCAAGATTTCCCTGGAACCTTATGTTTCCAATGTGACCGAGGACAGTCAAGCAGTCTGCAAATATAGAACCCCCTATTTTTTGCCATCTCCTGCAAAATGCATAGTCCTCTGAAAGATACCTCTTACTGTCAGGGTCAATCATGCAATCGAAAACGGCACAATACTCGTCGATATCCTTGTTCTGGTGGTCATTCTTGCAAATGAGTTCCGGGTATTTTTCAAACATTTTTGTAAATACATTTCGTTTTATCATCATAAATCCGGTGGGTCCGTCGAGAACCTCTGCAAAACCGTCTACGACCCGTGTAGTTGCATATTTGAAATTCATTACAAGAGATGATGAAACACGCGAAAGATTTTTAGACGTTCCTTTGAGAACCTCATCCGACGCCTGATTCCACATTATACACTTTTTGGGGTACGCTGCGACGCAGACGTCGTTGTCAGATTTTACAAGTCGAACAACAGATTCTGGATCAAAGTGAATGTCCGCGTCTATAAATAAAAAATGAGTAGCGTCAGACTTTTGATAAAATCGAGACACGGATATGTTACGGGCTCGGTGAACGAGAGACTCGTTTTCGGTCGTGTCGAGCATAATCTGATAGCCGTTGATAGCACATGTTCGCTGGAGACGAAGAACAGATTCCGCATAGGCACTTAGACAAATTCCTCCGTAACAAGGCGTGGACAAGAAAATTTTAACACTCATTACATTACATTCGTTTACTATCCTTAAGTTCTGCTTTTACTATTGTGAAAATTTTTGTCAGAGTAGGGAGAGAAACGTCGCAGATTTTGCATAGGACATTCTTATCAATCTTATCTTCCAAGACGAATAATATCACAGCGCACGCAATAGCCTTTGGAGTTCTTCCCATGAGTTCTACAGAATCGTCCAGATTCTTGCAAATTTTTATAACCTTCATCTTAATTTTCCCCTTTTCAGAGTCTGGAAGCTGGATCTGATTGAAAAATCTAGGAACAAGATTAGATGCTGTAATGTTCTGAGTTTCTACTGCATCTGTCATTTCTTCGTTGAATATCTCTGAAGTTCTTGAAAGATCCCTTATTGGTATTCCGAAGGCTTCTGAAATTTCTCTCGAGCTTCTCGAAATGTTGTGCTCCCTGCATGCTTGGAATATGCAATTCGCCTTGATCCCGTTTCTGACAGCCCCTCTCGTTAGCTTTGATTCGCTGAATTCCTTGTATTTTATTTTGGCAGAATACATAACCACGTCTGGAAGTCCTAGGGTTATCCCAATTTCCATCATTTGATTGTACGCATGGAACAGTGACCGATCCCTGTGATGCATGCTCGTGTGATGGTGTATTCTGCTCATTCTCGCATCGGCATACGATTTTTTCCTCGGAACTATCATCGTCCCCATTCCCCAAGAAACTGAAAAATGGTCCATGTTTATGGGTGCACCTACTCGTGACGGATCCTTGTTCCCGCTGTCGGGATCAGGGCCCGAATTCCACTCTGGCTCTTCCGAAATAAAGTAATCGTCACTCAGGCCACACGACGTACAAACCAGTGTCTCTACCAAAACCTTATCACCACCGCACGTCTCGCATGTCCATTCAGAGTTAAAAGTGTCATAGGATTTTTCATCCCGTGAGCGTATTTCATCGAGAATAGCCCAGCTTTTTTCTATGAGATCCATTCTGTACAGATTACAGGGCCGCGAAAACCTGAGACAAAAAAAACCTGAATTATCTTTATATGAACTCTGTGGTTCCACCAGTAGTAGATCATCTTAAACGCTCAACAATTGAAACAATCCGATCAAAGTCTCCTTTCAATGTTCTGAACATTGTTTCAATAATTGCAATTCTTATAATTGGTTATTTTCTTTATAAAAAATTCACAAAGAAGTTTTCTTCAGGAGCAATCAAGTTTCCAAAGCGTCCTCCGTCCAAGGTGAGCTTCAAAAAACCCATCGCAAAGGAAATTATCGAAGAGGAGGAGGCTGAAGAGGAGGAGGAGGAGGAAATTCCAGACGTTGAAGTCAAGGAGGATTGATTGATTTTTTCAGGTAGTTGATCATCTTTGGTTTGAATTTTCGAATGGGACTAATGTGATTCATAGTATCAATGTCCTCCTTCTTAAAACCGTACTCGTTCAGTAAATCTGTTCCTTTTTTCACATCATCTTCAATGTAACTAATAAGGAGGTTCAATCCGTCATTGTCCTGGTTCATATGGGGAACCCTCTCGTACATTGTTTTAATCTTCTTTCTTCTCATGCACATGTTTTGAAACTTTGTCCATGAGCTTCCGGGTTTAATATCATAATCTAGAACATGCCCTATTTCTATTGAGGGTAGAATGCACCCCCAAAAGTTGAAATAGGGCATAAGGTACCAATCACCCGAATATATACGCTCTTCTACAATGTCAGACACACTGAATATCTCTGAAACATTTTCATATTTTACATTTTCACAATCTAGATAATTTGAATTAAGTATAGATGCTATGTTTCCAGGTTCAGACAAGTGATGATTTATGTAATCAAATGGATTATCGTTTGTATGTTTTGAAACGAGATAACCGATAAATTCCTTCGTGCATTTGAAAAAATCCCTAGAATCGGATTTAAATTTTGTAACGTTTATTACCCAACGGACGTCTCCATCATAAGAATTCAAGACTTCGTCCGTTGCGTCTGGCACTATTTTTTTAATCATTTCTTTTGAATAAAATGGAAAATTATATGTAGACACTTCAAACTCGAAATTCACGGGAATCTGTGAAGTTATGAAAAATTGACCTTCGTTTGGAAACTTTGTGAGTTCTTTCAGGCCTAGGAGCCCGGAGACGCATTCGTATTCGTCTAAAAATACAGGAAGATTTGTATTTCTAATTTTTTCCAGAAAATCACATGTATCTTTTTTACTTTTAAGAATTTCTGGAGTTAATTCTATAAATTTTTTAAAAGAATTGTACAATAGCCAAGTTTTTCCAATTCCAGTTTTGCCTAGAATACAAACTGCTCTCCCAAGTTTCGTAAATTCGTGAGCGTTTTTTTCTGTCTCAGTGGTATCAAAATATCTATCCATGATTTCAGATGACGAGTCGGACGAACCCTTTAGTAAACAGGTATTAAATATGGTGCTCGACAACGCTGCTATAAGAGCGACGTATCCTTGGATAACAGGCTACGTAGTTTTTAACCTTTTAATTCTTACATTATTAATTTATATATCAATTAGAATTACATTGCGATGATTGTAATTTCAAAATCAAATAATGCAAAACATAAATTTACAGCAACGTTTCCAAGCGGAAAGATAGTTCGATTCGGTGCAAAGGGGTATTCGGACTACACTCTACATAAAGACCGGGAACGGATGAAACGTTACGTAATAAGACACAGAAAAAGGGAAAATTGGACAAAGTCTGGAGCAAATACACCTGGGTTCTGGTCTCGATGGGTGCTGTGGTCCGAACCAAATTTTAAGAATGCTCTCAGGAAGACGGAAAGGGTATTAGGGCAAAAAATAATATACAAATAATGCAATGGATGCAGTGTTTTCGACTGTAAATTTAACTATTTCATGTTTTGCGTTTATAGAAGGGGCTTTATATATAAAGAATTCTGAAAAATCTAGAGACTGGTGGTGGAATCTAAACGCGGCTATGATTATTATAGCAGCTATGGGTATTATATTAAACTTTTATATAATTTTACATCCAAATAGGGGAGGGGATTCTAGCCTTTTGAGAAAGTCCCAGTTGGCAGAACAGGCTGCAGACCTCATAGGGCAGATACACAGTCAGCATTGAGAAACCGTGGCACTCAGAGCGGCGAACGCATCGACCGTGTGGGCCACGTCGTAGTTGAAAGCGCTCTGTATACCTATGGAACCAGCTTCTGAAAAAGAATCTTGATTGGCGCCCATGTAAATAAACGTCCAACCTTTTCTTTGGCGCTCGTCTATCAAATCCTTGATGTGCGCTTTTGTGTAAATCTTTGAAGAATTCTCAAGGCCGTCGGTAAAAATAACGACGATACGTGGGCCCTTTGTCTGCTTCAACATTTTTCCAATTGCGTCTAGAAGAGACGTAGAGCCACGGGGAGAATACGTTTCAAACGTGAGTGGCGAAATATCTGAAACACTCACGTCTGAATATGAAACAGTGTATTCATGATCGAATTGAATGAGAGTTATACGCGATTCGGGGTTCTGGTCTTTCACAAAAGAATTGAAGCCACCGACGACGTCTCCGCGACAGTCGTTCATAGAACCTGATCTATCGAGAAGGAAAGTTATGGATGTCATTTTACTACAAGTTTAATGAGTATATTTTCTTTATTTACATACATCAGGATGAGCACTATTGCCTTTCAGATTGAAAACAGGAGGAACGAACACACTGACGTGCTCATGGACGTTGTAAAAGACTGGTGTGAGGAAAAAGACGTTACATACGTGAGATACACTAGTGGACGCGAAGACATGGTGCATTACTGGTGGAAGGTTTTCAAACTCTATGAAATAATGATTGAAAATCCAGAATACGATTTGATACTATGGTTTGATTCAGACATTTTAATATACGATTTCAAAAAAGATCCCAGAGATTTATTGAGACCCGGTCTCGACTTTGTTGCATGTCATGACCCTGCAGACCCAAGACAAGAAATCAGCGAAGACTGGTTTAACGCCGGTCTTTTCTGTATAAGAAACACTTATGGAGGCAGAAAAATAGTCAAAAAATGGATGTCTCTCTACGACGAGACAAAGTGGTACAAGGATTCAAATGGAAAATGGAACACCGACGACAGATGGGCTGGACCTAATTACGAACAAGGTGCATTCTGTGAACAAATTTTGCAAAAAAACGAATTGAAAAATAAAATTAAAATTTACGACTATAGAATTTTCAACGAGGTATACGATTGGGAAAATCCGAGCGAAAAATGCTTTTCCATTCATCTTATGAGAGGATTGGCACAAGAAATAGGGATACTTTGTCTATGGAAACACAGGGTCGATGCTTTATCGATTACTCTCGTGTTTTCTATGACTCTGATTATTCTAGTGTATCTAAAAAATAGGTAATTTTAAAGTCAAGATTATTAAAATTAATTAATTTATATACAAAATGGATTACAATACCGGACGTTACAGAAAGGCCCTCAAGGTATGGGGAGCCCTACAGAATATGGATTTGACCGATAAAAAAAAGGAAAAATGGGAAAAGTACAAGGACGAGCTTGAACGAGCGTACACCGATGGGACGGAACAAGAGTTCGCGGCGGCTGTAGGCAGATTTGGAATTCCTTATATTCCTAAAAGAAAAAATGTAATATTTTCAAAACCGTTTGTAGAAAATTATCCCCTCAAGGAATTTGGGAGAGATGATGACGGAAAACCATTTGACAAAATGATCGAATTCCGGTTTGGCGGGAACAACTCGACAAACCGGCCTTCCAAAATATTCAAATACGAAGAACTTGTAGAAGCAAGACAAATTGTTTACGATTTCAGAAATTCTGATGCGGGCGGGAGGACTTGGGGCGTAAAGGTTGGGTACACCCAGCGTTGCTGGTACGAGGATGTGTACTGTGTACTCACGGGGATAAACAAGCCCGGAGTTCCAATATGGACAGGGAATCCCACTATTGGGAAAATGTACAGAAAGTATACAGGACGTGATTGGGTTACTGGGATTTACGTGTAATAAGATATAGAATTTCCTGAACTTCCCCTCGTCCCTCGCCCGTTTTAGTCCCTCGCCCTGTGTAACGCTGGTAGGCTCGCGCACGTCTCTCGGTTTCGTACGGTTCTAGCAACTTTCTCCAGTCTTCTTCTCCAATTATACCCTCGTCGTTGTAAGATATGAGCGTGTATTTTGAGACGCGCGTAGAATGTTCCAATAGTTCTTTCATTGCGCTCACTACGCTCCGCTTGGAATTATAATCAGACTTGACCCGATCCTTTGGGAGGCCCGTGACTGCATTCACGTTCGAGGGTCGTTCATTCTTTGCCACAATATTCAACAGAAAGTAAAAAGCCCCGTACTCGTGATGATTATAGGGAGGGTCGTAATAAATCAAGTCGAGCGAATCGCTAGGCATTGTCTTGATTAGATCGTTCGTCGACATGTTGTGTGTGTGAACTTCGACATAGGGCTCGTGCCACACGGGAGGCTGAAGAACGAGCGGGTCCTTTCTGTTGTTAGAATTAAAAGTACCAATGTCGTTCTTGTCTTTTATGAACGCCCTAAAGTGCCCTAGACTGTTTGCGTGAATAGCCATCTGAACTAAAACAGGGACGAGGCACCAGTCTCGAATTTCTGGTTCCACGCTTTCGTCTATGTACGCGCGCCACGTATCTATGCGCATGGCATTCTCATGAGTGAAAAAACATCTCTCACCGTGCTTGATATCGTTCGTATCGACCGGAGCATACATTTCTGTGACAATTCCAGATTTATTAAATGTTAAATTATTCATCATATAAATGTGATGCCTGATTTTCGCCTGCTGCTCATAGGTGGGAGTTTTCAAAAAACAGTTGGAAGCGAGATACGAATACAATTCCAAATCGTTAGAATGAAGAATTGAAGCGTGTTTCATGAGAGCTCTCGCGACAACCGTAGACCCTGTGAAACCGTCCATGAGTCTGAGCTTTTCAGATCCGATGCGACTCTTGACGTCTTCGACAGCTTCTATTATTCCATCAATAAGCTTACGCTTGTTTCCCAGATACGTGTACATAGGCTGGTAAATGTAAGGATCCATATCTAATCATAGGCCGTTTCTTTTAAGCAAGTCAGAGCCCCATACAAAATCTATTCCCCAACTTTCCCATAAATCCAGTAGTTGCCGCGACATTCCACATTCTTTTTCGTTGAATATTTTCTTCCAATGAGTTTCTGTACCTGCCAGGCATATGATCTTGAGCCTCTTTTTGGTAACACATGGAACACCCCTGTATTTGATGGGAGTTGCTCCAATCTTTTCATGCGCGTCACCGGTTGACATGTGAAACTGGGTCTTTACCTCGTAAATAAAATTGTCGTCTTCCCAGTCCAACTGAAACTTCTCAACCTTGCTAGGCTTCCATCCGTTGGGAATAATTTCAGAGACAATCATCTCAGTTAATTTCCCTGACCACGTACCGTCTTGTTTGTAACCGTGCATGGGACGTGCTTTGCAAAATACGTCCCACGCCCAGTCGTTCTCAAGTTTATAAAGTTTTGATTTTGTTAGAGATTTACTTGACAGAAAGGACAAATCACCTTTCAACCAGCTAATAACTTGCGGGTTAGCCAAAAGAGACATTTTTAATAATCTGATGAATATTCAATCCTGAGACGTGAATCACATGAATTTTTCATTTCCATGAATTGATCCGAAAGTTCGAGATGCCAAGGGTACAGAACAATTGTAGAAAATAGAAGACTTGATGCACCAATTACAAGAGATGCAACCGGTACCCATGTTCTCCATTCCATGATTACGCGTCAGAAAAATATTTAAGAAGTCGTGCGCTCGGGTCGTTTACTGTCGTCCACTTCGGCATCCACATGTAAGGACAGACGTGATAGTTTTCACCGAAAAAAATTGTAAAAATTTGCTTGTACTTGTTCTCGCCGTGCTTCTTGAGAGCGTCGATCCATTCTGCACCGACGGCGTCGCTCATGCCGTTCTTCTGTCGCCAGCAGATTTCTTCGGGTAAAATGTCGTCGAAAGTTTCTCTCAATAGATTCTTTTCAAAAGAGTTTTCTGGAAGTTTCAGGGAGGGGTCGAATCCGTCCATCACGTAGTCGATTACGTCACGGTCGAAGAATGGGACCCGGAGCTCCAGACCGTGTGCGGCGGTCGTCCTGTCGGCCCTGAGGACGTCAAACATGTGAACGTCTCTAACAAGCCGAGTAGTTTCGGCCAGGAACGATTCGACGTTAGGAGCACCGTGAAAATAAAGATACCCCCCGAAAAGTTCGTCAGCGCCTTCGCCACTCAAAACGACTCGAACGTCGGTGTTCTCCTTAATGTATTTGCTCAAGAGAAACATGGGAATGGACGCCCGAATAGTCGTGGTGTCGAACGTCTCGGCGTGATATACGACATCCTTGATAGCCTTGAGACCTTCATCGACCGTGAATTTCACTTCAGTGTGATCAGAATCAAGAAAGTCGGCCATCTTGCGAGCGGCCAAAAGGTCTGGAGAACCTTCGATGCCAACTGAAAAAGTTCGAATCTTTCCGAGGACCTGAGAACCGAGAGCAGCAATTATGGAAGAGTCGAGGCCCCCGCTGAGGAAAAATCCCACAGGTCTCACAGAGTTCGAGACGCGCTTTTTTACAGACTCTGTCAAGAGGTGACGAATGTGATCTCTGACAAATTTCACGTCGTTGTCGTCGCGTGGGTGATCCCAGTAGTTGGGTGACCAACAAACAAACTTTCCTAGAATAGGATCGTAGAGATGACCCGGTGGGAATACCCTGGGTTTGCCAATGTGAAGGAGAGCCTTCATCTCAGATGCAAATGAAATCCCATTGGAAGTTTCGCAGTAAAATAGGGGGCGGACACCGACGGCGTCTCGCGCTGCCCAAACGTGATCGCCGTCGGTGTACACGAACGCAAAATCGCCGCTCATAATTTCACATGTTCGGAACAACCCGTGCTTCTCAACAAGTGGGAGAATGACCTCACAGTCTGAATTTCCAGGAATTCCTCCGAGGTCGATGTGATTATAAATTTCTGCATTTGCAATTAGAAATTTGTCCTTGTACTCGAACGGCTGATTTCCTAAAACTCCTGGGCCGTTAATCGAGAGGCGCCAGAACATGAGATACATGTCTTTTACGCGTTCGATTGAAAACTCATCTGGACCTCGGTGACGGAGGATTTCAGTTGGGGGAGGCTTGGTTCCTACAAATATGCCACACATCTTTTATATCAAAGGGTCACACGTCTCTAACTGTGATGCATCAAAAAGAATACTCCAGGTGTGCAAGTGTACGACCCTAAACTTTACTTGAAGGCGCGTACTTGAAACACTCCCATAATTTTGACGTCCTCTTTGAAATTGCAGAAAACTCGTCGATAGTGTACGAATCTCCCATTGACCTGTTGCATTTTGAACAAATTGGGCGCAAGTTGTTAATGTCGAGTGTACCCCCCTTGCTTTCAGGAATGTTGTGGCCAACCTCGAATGCGAAAGGTGTCATCACGTTTTCACACCAAGTGACAAGACACTTGTGCTTGAAGTTGCGATCTCCACAATAAAGAAGCCAAACTTGCTCTCGAAGTGCACCGGGTATGCTAGCCTTCTTCATTGTTTTAAATAAAATCCATTTCTTTAACATGAGACATGTACTATTAAAACGAAAGTGGCCCGAAAGATATTTCTCGGGTCTCACAAAGTCCCTCAAGTTTACAAGAGAAAAGGAACTTCTCAAGCGGAGAGTTACCCCTTACTCTAAACTGAAACTCTCGAAATCTGACAAGTTTGCTGAAAAGAAAAAGTCAAGGTGGACAGTGTTGTTCCACAAGACATATCCCGGATTGAAATTTAATAAATTATTAATTTCTAAAAAGACGGGAATTCCAATCCGAACACTGAACACAGTCTACGACAAGGGGCTAAAGGCTTGGAAAACGGGAGGGAGCAGACCGGGTGCTACGGCGTCACAATGGGCCATAGCACGTGTTTACAAGTACGTGTTGATTACAAAGAAAAAGGCTCCTAAAGCGCGGTTCGACCCAGACGATTATTTAAGACACTAGAATAAAAATTGTTGTCCATTATATAAATGTCAAGCCCTAGCACTCCTCCCAGAATGTCCCCTCCCAGCCCGAGTTCGATACGGACCGCCCGTCGTACACGTGCCCGCGTTTCCCCTGTGAGAATTTCACCGAGGGCCCTAAACTTTTCACCCGTGACATACAGGACGAACAAACCGGCGCGTTTTGTACAGGGGGGGATGATAGCCATGCCAGTTCACAAGGCCATACCTACAGGCTTAAAGAACCTGAACAAGAACCTGAACTGGAATTCGTTGAAAAAGTCAAGGAACGTTGAGAAAATGTCTCGAAACAACCTGATAAAATTCATAATGTACGCGTATTACGGTGCATGGAAAGCCATGAAAGAAGACGGAAGCAATGCTGCACGGAGGCAACTCCATAATTTTGATTATAAATACATGAATATTTCTACGCGTCAGAGAGGAAACCATTCTCAGATTCCTCCCAGGGTACTATGGGACAAACTTCAGAGACTCTCGAGGAACTATATGGTAGGACTGGCTAAAATTATAGAGTGGTAAGACTTAGAGAAGAAAATAGTTATTAAACGAATGAAGGTTACGCTAGTCAGTCACTCGCAAGGGGGGGATAAGTCCCTCCATGACCTGGTCGCATACTGTGCACGAGTTTCAAACCCCGATAACCAGAATTCTCCCGGGGAAAAACTCGTCAAGTACCTTATCAAGAACAAGCACTGGTCTCCGCTCGAAATGGTGAGTGTCTGCATGGAGATTGAGACGACCCGAGACATTGCGAGGCAGATTTTGCGACACAGGTCATTCTCTTTTCAGGAGTTTTCTCAGAGATACGCAGAGGTGGATCTGAGTTTTGAAACCAGGGAAGCACGTCTTCAGGATTCAAAAAACAGACAAAACAGCATCGAGACTGATCATCTCACGATTAAAACTTTATGGGAAATTGAACAGGATAAGGTTGCAGATCAGGCTGCCCAGTCGTACAAGTGGGCCATAGAAAATGGGATTGCAAAGGAACAGGCTCGCGTGGTCCTTCCAGAGGGTATGACCCCCTCTAGGATGTACGTGAACGGGACCCTCCGTTCATGGATTCACTATATTCAGCTAAGGTCAGCGAATGGAACTCAGAAGGAGCATCGGAGGGTGGCTCTTGAATGCGCAAAGGTTCTGAATACAGTTTTTCCACTAGAGGGAGTGTTGGATTCCATATGGAATGATACTCATCTAGAGATTTGATAGTAAGGGCAATGTTCCGCCAATTGGGGCGAGGAGGCTGGGGGATAATCATGGGAAATCCAAAAGTGAAGGCGTTCTGCATTTTTCTCAAGAATGCATTCTCGTAATTTCATGGCTTGTAAATTACGCAAATTTTTGTACATACATATAGTATGAGCTGTCCTTTCAAGAATATATTAGGTGAACCTGGCCGAGGGGTACATTCTATGAGAATACCAGGGACGAACATTGCATTCGTGGACACTGCATTGACAGTCGCTGGCGCATGGTTTATACATAAAAAATTCAAGGTTTCTTTTCTTTGGACGGTAATTATCTTATTTTTAGTTGGCGAATTGTTGCATTATCTAATGTGTGTAGACACGACGGTCATAAATTACTTTAAGGAGAGCATGTAAAGAGTCGAGCGAATGAGCGCGACGATTTCATCCTGAATATTTCTAAGGTATGTATCGTTAGGGAGCCGCATGCTTCTAATGTATTTCAAAAGATTACGAAAGTAGACTGTTGGATTTTTTGCGATCGCTTTACGCCCTAGTATTATCTTTCTGAAACGTCCGTACTTGCCCATGTACGCTTCAGCATACGAATCGAGCAAAGGAACGATCCCTTCATAATAAGCCTGAAGAGCTTTGTGCTCTGCGAATGATTTCGTAGTCAGGTGAAACGCGTGCGACTGACTACGAGAGTTCATCAAAAGTCCTACAAATTTTTGTCCTTTATTCATTTGTACTATTACATCAAGAAAAAATTAGTTGTCGCTGCCGATGGGTCGGTCGTGAGACGGGTACGTCCGGATCAGTGCTCTTGTGCCATTGATTTCCTATGTGGGCCCTCCACTGAATACCCCACTTGTCGAGAGTCTTTCTGCACATTACACACGGAATAGATGTTCCGAGGTTGCCCGTCCCGCACATTCTTTCTATTATAACGTCGCCGTATTTTCTATGTATCCAGTTTCCGAGCTGATGCGACTTTATTCCGGATCTATTTGCTTCAGAATTTACGCGCCTGAAAAAAAGACGCTCGGCGCACATGAAATAATTGTTTGGCTGTACGAGACTGTTCGTGTAGCACACGACGTAAGGTCTCATCTGGAACTACAATATGAACGCGCCAAGTGTTTAATTCTTCTTCTTGTCAATTTACCTAGACATTTTTGCAACAACATTAAAAAGATTCTTATTGAAAGAATAGTTTTCTTTTACGTAGTTCGAGCCGTTTCCTACCGTGTATCCTGTCAATTTGGTACCGTTGGGATTCTTTTTGAATACAGTTACGTAAAATCCTCCGCCTGATTTATTCTGGACATTGACAACCTTATTACGCCCTATTAGATATGCGTTCGTGGCTCCCCTGTGTTTTATAAAATTTTGACGCACAGTATGCTTAATGTTATTTATGTTTTTATTCGATAAATTTTTATTTTTATTTTTCAGTTTGTTCAGACTTGCCTGAATTTCCTTAAATTTTTTAGCATTCTGACTTGCCGAAGCCCGCAGCTTACCGAGAGACCTGGAGAGAGCCTGAAGTTTGGACACTGCCGAAATTCTCTTGTTTGCCTCGTGTTTGATATGTTTTTTGGCCGCGGGCATTGCAATCCTCAAAGATTTCATGTTTTTTAATGGCAGCCGTCTCGCTATTTCTGATATGCTATTTAATTGGAGGTTTGTCATTTAACCTTATACAATATTTTATTTATACTGGTAAAAAGATACTAGCACGTGTTCCATTGCTTGACAAGTACCATCCCCAAGACCGCAAGCGATATGGACGTGAATACAGAAGAAAAAAATAACGTCACCTTCAGGTATCTCAACTGAACCTGTAGATCGGGTGGGTTTTCGATGTCGTGCTTCATTTTACTAAATACCTCGAGACTCTCTTTCCCTGTCTTGGTCACTCTACTTTTTTTCAAGCATTATATAAATGGAAAACTTGATCAGGAGACAACAGGAGAGGATCAGGCTATACTGAGAGCGCCTTAGAAAGCCCTGGGAAGGAGCCAATAATAAAGGAAAACTAAAAGAAAAAAGAGGCAATATTATCTTGCACTCAAACCCCTTGGCCGAGAAACTAAAACCACTCGAAGACAAATTGAACCTCATACATGAACAACTTCATAAAGTTCGAATGATGCCCGGTATACCTTACCCGTATTCAGAAAAAGCCCAGGAAATGACCAGTCTTTATCGTCAGGCTGAGCTTATAGAAGCAGAAATCAGGGGCGTCAAACGAACAATGCAAATCCTTTCCAAAACCATGAGTTGTGACAAGGTCTATGGAGGGGTGGTCGTGAATAATCGCGGCATGAAACCCCCACCCGTGCCACCGTCATGTGTCCGGAGCAATGAAAAAATTAGAAAACTCGCAACGTCTATACTGGACGCGTCAATAAAGATTGAATATAAATTTAGGAATTGGTATAACACTTATTACCAGAAACAAATAGAAAAAAGCAGGGAGAGGTTCAGAGCTCGAGAAAATGAAGGAGAAAAGAATTTTATCAAAATGGTTCGAGAACATTCTAAACGTCATTTTCTGAAGAGGAGTGGAATTGAAAAAATCAAGACTGAACTTGCCAGAAAAAAAGAATTAAGAAATAAATTTATTAAAGTCGTGAACAACGCACGGGCCAAGCGAGACGCCGAAATAAAAGCCATAAAAAATAATTCCATGAAAGTCCTCGAACAGATTAAATCTAAGAATTTTAAATTGAAAAAAGTTTCTTCGCCCTCTATAATAGAACAAAAAAGACTCCATAAGTGGATGGATCCTCGCTTGTGGATGAGACGGAGAACAAAGCCGACCGTTTCCAAGAGCCATAAAACGAAGCCGACCGTTTCCACGAGCCGCAAGATTGCAGTCAGCCGCAAACTACCAGTGTCTCACAGGATTCGTGCAAAATAGTAATTAAAAAGAAGGACACCTGTTTAATAAATGGAATTGACGCTTCACGCGCCAAAGAAGCTCGAATTTTTCATAAAACGAGACGAAAAGGAGGCGGTTCTCAAAGAGGCCATGAGACAATTGGAAGAATTCAAGGGACGCAAGCCCGAGTCGGTCTATCCGCGTGAAATCTACGGACTCGTCACGAATCCGACAATTCTTTACGCCACAGAGTACATACGACTCTTGGAGAATGCGCTGAGAGCCAAAAAGTCTCTCGAAATGATGGACGTCGTTCTCGAAGGACTGCTCCACGAGAGAATCAATATTCTCGAGGATCTTTTGAAGTCCTGAAACGTCTAAAGAAATAAAACTCTCAATGAATAGTAACAATGCAAATCTTTGTAAAGACCCTGACCGGAAAGACAATCACGCTCGAGATCGAGTCTTCGGACACTATAGCAAATGTAAAGGCAAAGATCCAGGACAAGGAAGGAATTCCGCCGGATCAGCAGCGTCTCATCTTTGCGGGAAAGCAACTCGAGGACGACAGGACTCTGGCCGACTATAACGTTCAGAAAGAGTCTACTCTTCACCTCGTTTTACGTCTACGAGGGGGTAAATGAGAGCCATTGCCGCATAATTATGAAGATCGATCAGAGTGTCCCGGATGCTTTCGTCGTCTACTAGCGTTACCCCTTTTTTTGTAATGTTCAGAGCCCGCATAATCTTGTCTTCTATTCGCATGAGGACGCCGACCATTCCGAACTTTGCAAACGCATCGCCGTAATCAGCATTCTTCTTTTTAAAGAGTTCTAGACCTATTATACATTTTCACGAGCGTGTGTCCTGACAATTATATAACGCAAGTTTTTTTTACACATACTCTTGTCAAAACAGCTAAAGGTTTACTAATATCCTGTGCCTCGCATTCTATTTAATTTAGGCGCTTCACTCTCCGATTCATTTCGAAGATGAAGTTGGCCACGAGCAGGAACTTGTCGTGCTTTACATTGGGCTCCTTATCAGAGGTGTTGGCAATGCTATCCATCATCAGCTCCGATTCGGAATTCGAGTGGTTCTCATAAACCTGCAGACCGTTGGGATACCAGTCTCGGAACCATTTGGCGGACCCGGGGCAGCTGAGCTTGAGATAATCGATCATAGCGGCGATTGTATCAAACGTGATGAGCCGCACGCACCCAGGGGCGTTGTACAGAAGGGAATAGCTCGACTTTTCAGTCAGCCAATTGTGATCCCTCACCCAGGTATTATAGATGGCCGACTGAGTCACGTTAGGGGTCCGACACAGATTATTTCCATCGCTCGCATAATACTCGTTAAAGCGCAAGATGCGTGTGTAAAGATCCGTAGCGAGCTCCATCGTGGGTGTCGGTCTATCCTCGAGCCTTGTGATGTACTGGCCTTGGACACAACACGAATTTTTATGCTCCACCCGTTAAATAACCAGACGTGTCGCCAGAATCTCACAATCGCTGCCCTTGACCTTTCTCTCGTATCCAAGGAGAACGTAGTATTCCGTTCCGTCCTCGAGTTTGATTGTCCTCTCGACGTCGTAGTCGACTCCGCCAAACTTAATCTTTGTGACTACGCTCTTCATTTGATTTGAAGAAACTATTATCTTTAAAAGTAATGAACGCGTTTGTTAAGAACTTCCTTAAAGGTGAAAAATGAGAAACCGGAATATACATGAAAATAGATATCACGTGTACATCTAGGGAATCGTTCCAAGACTAGAGCAGGAGGGGCGAACCTTCCTACATCCACATGGATCGTGCGTAAAAGACTCGGCTGGACAGCCCAAAATAAAACTAATTCTGTTTTCAAAGTTGGAAACAAAAATCAAGAATTGGCTAAAGGCACAAGGGTTTCCCAGTCCTTCAAGGATCGGGTCCCCCTCTAAGCGATAAAGCGCTTCACGGAACCGTCTGGCATTTATATAATTCCTATGTTTTACACACATTCAAGCCATTCTGGTCCTCCAAATCTAATTACTCGCTTCGGGTGGAACACCTTTTCAATCAGTTCTTGCTTGAAAAGAGGTTCTGGGATTTCTTCAAAAATTGAGGGGTTTTCTGAAAGTTGAGCCCAATCAATCTTTTCGGGATTGGCCTTGAGAATTTCAATCGCGCCAGGATTCTTGGAAAGATAACACCAGACAATCTTTTCTGGGTTAGCCTTGAGAAGTTCGATCGCGCCAGGATTCATTGAAAGATATTCCCATCCAATCTTTTCTTGGTTTTCTTTGAGAAGTTCAATCGCCGAAGGGTTCATTGAAAGAAAATCCCATTCAATCTTGTCCTGATTTTCTTTAAGAAGTTCAATCGCGGAAGGGTTCCATGAAAGCATATCCCAATCTATATTTTTTGGATTAGCCTTGAGAAGTTCGATCGCGGCAGGGTTCTTGGAAAGAAATCCCCATTGAATCTTTTCCGGATTGGCCTTGAGAAGTTCAAGTGCGGAAGGGTTCATTGAAAGAGCATACCAATTAATCTTTTCCGGGTTATCCTTGAGAATATCAAATGCACCTGGGTTAGATGAAAGATAAGTCCAATTAATCTTTTCCTGGTTAGCCTTGAGAAGATCAAATGCGCCTTGATTCTCTGAAAGAAATTCCCAGTCAATCTTTTCCGGGTTAGCCTTTAGAAGTTCAATCGCGTTAGGGTTACTGGAAAGAGCAAACCATCTAATCTTTTCCAGGTCGATCCACGGGAGAAGACGTTTGGGAGCCATTTTTGATTACAAGACTGCGTCTTGTCTTCCCAGCCCTGGTCACAACACGAATTTTTACACACATTCAAGCCATTCTGGTCCTCCAAATCTAATTACTCGCTTCGGGTGGAACACCTTTTCAATCAGTTCTTGCTTGAAAGGGGGTTCAATGATTTCTTCAAAAATTGAGGGGTTCTTTGAAAGCTGATACCAGTCAATCTTTTCTGGGTTCGCCACGAGAAGTTCGATTGCGGCAGGGTTCTTTGCAAGGTAGCACCAGACAATCTTTTCTGGGTTCGCCACGAGAAGTTCGATTGCGGCAGGGTTCAGTGAAAGCTGATCCCAATTAATCTTTTCTGGGTTAGCCTTGAGAAGTTCGATCGCGGCAGGGTTCTCTGAAAGATAACCCCAAATAATCTTTTCTGGATTGGCCTTGAGAAGTTCGATCGCGGCAGGGTTCTTGGAAAGAAATCCCCAATGAATCTTTTCCGGATTGGCCTTGAGAAGTTCGATTGCGCCAGGGTTCTTTCCAAGGTAGAACCAGTCAATCTTTTCCGGATTATTCCTGAGAAGTTCAAGTGCGCTCGGATTGGATGAAAGAGCAAACCATTTAATCTTTTCCGGGTTAGCCTTGAGAAGTTCAAGTGCATTCGGGTTCATTGAAAGCATTTGACCATTAATCTTTTCCGGGTTATCCTTGAGAAGTTCAAGTGCGCTCGGATTGGATGAAAGGAAAAACCAGTCAATCTTTTCAGGGTTAGCCTTTAGAAGTTCAAGTGCATTCGGGTTCATTGAAAGCATTTGACCATTAATCTTTTCCAGGTCTATCCACGGGAGAAGACGTTTGGGAGCCATTTTTGATTATAAGACTGCGTCTTGTCTTCCCGGCCCTGGACACAACACGAATTTTCTCTGCCAATCATAAATGCAAAAGATTAACAAGATTTATTTAGGACTCAAGCATTATTCCGGGGGTAAGCCGCTTGATAAGCGTTACGACAATCTGTCGAAGCAGTTTCAGAACGCCATAAAAAAAGAAAACACGATCCACATGAATTTGAGAAAGTCCCTAGCACGCATAAACAGTCTCGTTCAGGCCCGGCACTCTAGTTATAACAGGCTCGACAAGAATTATCCCAACCGGGGCCCTGAATACGCGGAAAAAAAGAGGCAACTAACAAGAAACTACGGGGCTCTCATAAAAAGGGCAGAAAATCTGACAAATTCTATAAAAAAAGGTATAAATTTGAGGAGCCGGATACTGCGCGACAAGGCTCGAAAAACTATTTATAATAAAGTTTTCAGGAGCCCAGTGAACAAACTTTTGTATAGTCCTAATACGGGGACGCGCTCGTCGGCAATGTTGAACAGGTACGAGCGACCCCTAAGTCGTTCGGAAGTCGCAAAACTTTTGAGGGAAGAACGGAGAAAAATGTTTAACAAATATAAGAAATGAACAGTTTCAGGAATTTCATAAAAAATACAGAGTTTGAAATCAGGCGACCATATAAAAATCAGACTGCTTTCAATATAGAACATGTCCCAACGAAGGGATACGTGACTCTTATAAATTATCCGACCAGGATTGTAATCACAGAAGGAGAAACTCCTCGAAAGGCGAGGGGAAAAGGCGTAGGCACGAAACTCCGGGCACTCGCGACCCTCTACGCAATAATGAAGGGTGTCCCTATTTATCAGAACGGCGCTAATTTAGAAGGAAGATCTAACGTGCGTCACGCACAAAAAGGGACGCCCAAGATTCCCACGTCTACGTATATTTTGAGACACCGTCTGGGCTGGAAAAACAACGGAGGGACAAAATCTAAGTTCGAGCCCGGAAAAAACAATAACAAAAAGGTCCGAAACGTATTAGCTTAAAAATTTTATACATTTATCATAGAATGGAATCAAGACTCGAATCTATAGAAAAGAGACTCGAGGGTATAGAAAAGGGAATCGAAAAGATGAGTAATCACGTAAACTTTGTAGAACGCACGTATGACGTCGTAAGGAAACCCCTGAACTATATACTCGGCAAGATTTCGGGACCGTCAGAATTGCCTCCAATTAAAATTCCACTTATTGACAAGGAATGAATATAGTACCTGCGGCTTTATTGTAACATAGCCGGAATGAGGGCGATTACGATAATAGCCCCTACAAAAACTCCAGCGATTGAAAACTCGCAAATGAATCTGCAACATCAGGTACACCCTGCCGGATTCCTCCCATTTGTTCTTACTCTTTCAGGGAGCCGTGGGTTTAAGCTAGAATCTCTGCGAACGATTCATGAACCCTCACTGTAAAGGGTATTAACATCTGCATCGGAAAGCTGGGAATTGAACCAGTAGCAACTCTTGACCTTTATTCCTGTCATTGGTGTCGAATTCGGATTGAAATTCATATCGACAGTTGAACCTAGCCAAATAGGGGTTTTAGTTTCCGAATAACCCCACGCAACCTGTTCTTTGACTCCATTTTTGTATGTATTTACACTCATTCCATTAACGACCCATACGATATGATACACTGATGTTCCAAAAGGAACTCCTGCATAAACCCAGTTTCTAGGTCCTACTGAATCCGGAGGAGGTTGTGCATTTGCTAAACTAATTGCTAATTCTGGTTTACTATCATAAGATATATCCAAACCATTTCCACCAAAAACACTTAGCCACTGTGCCGTTGATGTTCCGGTTGGCGCACTTACCCAAAAGGACATAGAAAATGCAGGGGTTGATGTAAGTGTAATACTGGGCTGGTTATCAGGTGCTATTGGAGAAGTACCTAGGTCCGTCTCGGCAGTCTTGAGGATAGTTCCTGTTGCTATAAGGGATTGAAGGGCCGACGTGCTCGTGCTCGTGCTCGTGTTGGAATTACTTGATGTCGACGAGCAACTATACCCGAACCCTAGGGAACACGTCCAGTTTTCGTACCACGACCCTCCTGCAACAATCAATGACAATGACATGCAAAAAAAACACAAAATTAGTACAATTATAATGATTGAAGAATTTTCAGCCATTATATTATTCCAGGATTAAAAATGCCGCTTATTAACAAGAATGAATATAGTATCTGTGGCCGTCTTCACTGGTTTCATTGGTGATTTTCTGTTACAGACAGGGGTTAAGATGGGTCTAGGAGGGCCTACCGGATGGGGGCTCAAGGATTACTTTGCTCTACACGGGTCGACAGAGTCTCTTTTTATAGCAGGAGGAATGATGGGACTGTTTTACTCTCTTTTTCCTCTGAAACTTACATATATTAATCTTGCATTTTATGGAGTAATTCTGGATTTATTGTTCAGAAAATTAATGATTTTCCCCAGTCTCAAAGGGTACTATGAATATTTCAACTATTTTTGGTCCGCTGTATGGGGTATAATTCCTTTGTGCCTCCCACTTTTAATCAACTCTGAACTTCTGTAGTGTTCATTATTGTTGCAAATATACACCACGACAGAAGCGGGCACAGGAGGACTTTGGACTGCTGATTTCCGGTCGTGAAGCATGCTAAAATTGAAGAAGTTACGAGTATCAGAAGCCACGATGCAAACTTGGGAGACTTTCCGTATACTATCACCCACATTGCGAGAAGGATCGTAGTGAGTGGGTAAGACCACGAAGACGTTTTAGATCCATCTGCAAGGACCCATGAATACCCAAACATTAGCAATAATATCGTCCATATTATTCCAAATGCCCAAGGAGGGGGTCTAAATTTAACAATGTCACCTGCGCTTTTGAGATTTACGAATAGCTGTGTGCTGAAAACAGCAACGAGCGGAGAGAACATGTACAGCCAGTTCATATAGAATTAGACCTATATATTTTTCTTCCAGTTTTCCAGAGAACGTCTGTACATTTTCCCTCTCTTTTCAAATAGTGTTCCGGGTGGAGAATATACCCGCTCTTTCCATATTCTCTGGGCGCAGATTATCGAGTCCTCTTCTCTTTTTATTAGCCCGAATGCCAGAAGGTAAATATTTTCCCCAAGAGGATTAAATTTTTGCTTTTTTTTAGGAACATCCACAGGATCGGGTTCGAATACGTCAACCATTATCTCTGTACTAGTTATTATGGAAGAGTGTCCTATTTGTATGGATGAACTTTCTGGCTCTCTCGTGACTCTCGGATGCTGTAAAAAAGTTATGCATCTCGAGTGTATAATTAAATGTATGAAAAATAACCTTAACTGTCCACTCTGCAGGGCTAGACACGAAAGTTTACAAGTTGTCCAAGACGTTGAAAGCCAGATTTTCGTTCCAGTAATTATAAGAACCAGGCAGACACTTTTTAAAGATTTTGTCCTGTTCAGTATAATAGTCTTCTCAATTTACACCGGAATCTTCATTTCTACCGGCAAAATATTGATATAAAAAAGATTCAATTCTTTTTCCACGTGTAGTGAGTTCTATTATTCCATCCTTTGTCATCCCAAGATCAAGAAACGGATCGTAATTATTGGATGTTAAAATTTCCCATCTTTCCTTGTATTTTCTGTTTGCAATCGACCCGTGCCAATAATGGATTATCGTCCCCGAAATCCAGCCCATCTTTAGATTCCTCACTCTAGTCTGGAACTCTTCTAGCATTTCAGCGTAATTTTGATTAATGTTACCCGGTCCACTTTGTCTTACTTTTCCTATCATCGCCATAGCCATGTGTCTATCTGCCGACCCAAGAATTGCCCAGTCTATTAAACATCCCACTTTCCCCATGAATCGTCGCGTGCATGCCCACGCGTATCCAGGGTGCCAATCGTTATAGAGATTTTTAGGTTTACCTCCTAAATTTGCAAGATACCCGAAACTTGTATCCACTCTTACAACTTCCCCGTAAGCCCCCATGTTCACTGCAGACTGCCACATTTGAACGAGATCAGATTTCTTGAGTTCTGCAATTGTGTCGGTTACCCAATTCTTGTTCAGGAATGTAATGTCCGCGTCTATCCACGATGCATACTTCCAATCCTTTGGGAGATTTTCAAAACCTTTATTAATTAAATTTTCCTTGATCCATAATGTACTTTTTGAATTGAATTTCAAATGTTTCCATACATTTAATTTTCCTAATGGTTCGCTTCCAATAATTTCTACAATTATAATTTTTAAATTATAAATTTTAGAATTTTCATTTACAAAATTGATGAATAATTCCCGACGTCTCTTGAACCCACAAAAATTAAAATACGGAAGAATTACATATAATGTTTTTGTCCTGAAACAATCCATTTATAATTATCATGAATAAAATCTGTGAATTGATTAAATGATAGTAGCATGCTCCAGTCCGTTCAAGCTCACACCCCGTCTCGCACGTCAGAGGCGCATTGCCGAATCTAAACGCATGGAAACCTTCCGTGAAATTCATGATGCCTTAAAAAAGACTGCAAAAGACGACATTGAAATGTTCAAGGGATTTTTAAAGATTGATGAAGAAGTTGAGGAAAAAAATGTGTGAAATTACTAACCGTATGTGGTCACCGCGCATAGTTAAACCATTGGAGATTGGACTAGGTCTCAAACTTGTCCCGGCAAAACATCGTGGAAAGTGGCTGAGAACAGCATTAGACGGATCTGGACCTGTTGGAATTAAATTCGGCCAATTCATTTCCAATAGATCGGACATTTTCGGTAAAGAACTCTCTAGGGATCTCGCCCCCCTCAGAGACAAAGTCACGCCCATAATTTTTGAAAAACTCGCCCTCAAAATTCCGCCCGAAATAACAGACGTCGATCCTGTCCCCCTCGCATGTGCCAGCATCGCCCAGGTTCACAGGGCCACTCTAAGGGGTCGTTCGGTGGTCATTAAATTCAAGAGACCGGACGTCGAGCACCAAATAAAGGAAGACTTGAACATTATTGAAAACTGTTCAAAAATTCTTTCATTTTTTGGAATTGAAATTAAGAATGACTGGTTCAGGGAATTCGAAAAGGGTCTTCTGGCTGAGGTGGATTTCAGCACGGAGATTAGAAATATTTCAATTTTCAGGGATATTTATAGGGACTACGAAGACATTAGAGTTCCGAGGCCCTATTCTAAATTCTCTGGTAACGACGTCATCGTAATGGACTATGTACCATCAAAACCCATAGAGTTTCCATTCCCGGCCGAGAGGTTGATTAGTTTGTTCATAGATCAGATTCTTTACGAAGGAATCATACACGGCGATTTACATTCGGGAAACATAGGAGTAGACGAAGGCGTGATAGTTATGTACGACTTTGGAAACGTTATACGAATCAGTCCGGCTTACAAGAATTCTATAAGGGAATTCATTTATAGTGTCCAGACTGCAAACGTGGATTCGATGATTGAAAACATGAAAAATATGGGGATACTCATACAAAACGAAGACATTGCTAAAATTTTTGTAAACAGGTATTTGAAATATATTCAGACTCTCGACATTAAATCATTCAGTGTAAATTCTGTAGAATTTCAAGAGCAAATTAAGCAGGTTCCCGTCCAACTCGATTCCACGACTCTCTCCATTCTTCGGTCGTACACTCTTCTAGAAGGTCTAGCGAAAGAGGTGGACCCTGATTTTTCTTACGAAAAGATACTCACAAAGAGTATAGAAACGCTTCTCATGGATCTAGAATACATTTCTTACAGGTTTTCCAAGGATACTGGAATGGATCTGACGTAAGTGAAAAACTTGCTGACACCATAGGTTCGGATCGAATCTTGTTTCCGTGAAATGAAAAGGATGCCAGTTTTCAAAATTTCTAACAGCTTCTAGATTTCGGAGACTGTCGTCTATGAAATAGTAATCTTCCGACGGGTCAAAGTCCTTGTAGGCTTCCGGGCTCGGCTTGAACGTTCCCACGTCCTGGCATTTTACTTTCACACGGTCGCTTATTGCGTTCGCCACCGTATTCACCCATTTAGCAGGTGCGTTCGAAAAAAGAGTGACGTCCCATCCGTTCAAGATTGAGTCGTTAATGTACTCTGCGTCAATCTGAAACTCCCTGGATTCTAGCACGCTTGCCAGATGGGACATTACGCTCTTGTCGTAGACAAAGTCGTTGTAGTCGGACGTATCGACACTGAATCTTTTCTGCAGACCAAGAGCGGTGTGACCGTAATCATTATACAAAAACTTGTTTACGAGAATTCGATCTTCGCATTCTGGAATCTTCTTTTGGACATAGCACGACGCGTTGTGTTTCACGTGAGATAAGAGCAGCCTGTTACGAACAACTACTCCGTCTACATCCAAAATGAGATTAGGCATTTTTAAATAAAGGACTGGTGACTTTAAATGCAAGAATGATATTTACACAACTTGATCAAGATGCACAACTTCCGGAATCCACGTGTCTGGGCTACGATTTATTTAGCAACTCTGAATATGTCATCCAACCTGGGTGTCGTGCGGTTGTATCGACAGGGGTATCAGTTAATTTCCCCGAAGGAACTTACGGACGTCTTGCGACTCGCACTGGACTCGCCGTGAAACACGGTCTGACTATTCTAGCGGACGTTGTAGAACCTGGCTACCATGAAGAACTGAAAGTCGTAATTCACAATACAGACACGAGGCGAGCGTTCGTTATTCATAAAGGCTATAAAATTGCTAAAATTATTTTACTCCCAATTATTAAATGAAAGTCGCTTTGATTATAATAGGTCAGGCTTTCAGGAACGGTGACTACGAGGGACAGATTAAAGCCATGCAAACACACAAAAGGTTTATAAATAGTGACAACTTTTCAGTTTTTTTAAATGTGGAAACGTCAAAGTACGACAATGAAATTAAAGATTTTTACAAACCCGAATTGGTCAATTCGATATTCAGAGAAAGAGTAAACGTAAAAAATCTGGAAGATTTAAGTATAGGTCGTAAAAAACAATTGGACGAAATTTTGAAGACGTTTGACAAAAATGATTACGATCAGGTTTTCATTTTAAGAATAGATGTAAATCTTCTAGACTTGTTTTTTCAAAACTTTAATTTCAGTGATAAAGTAATATTTCCGTTCATAACTAAGAGCGATTTCACCGGCAATAAAACCCCTAAAGGACTTCCAAGAACTTGTGACATGTTCATGAGCATACCTAAAAAACATTATAAAATTCTAGATTATGAAAATCCAATATTTCATGAACATTCAATGGACGATATAAATCTTCCAAATAGTGAAATTGAAGTCGTTATAGAGACAATGCATGACAGTGACTCTGGTAAACGCTGGAACCCCTTGTATTTTATAACAAATAGAAACGTTTCAGATATAAAAGAGTATTTTGAAAACGTGAATGATTATTTTCCTGATATTAAAATTACCTCAGAGGCTAGATGTACTTTTTTATTTTTTACTCTGTTATGCCTCATAAAGTTAATAGTCTCGATTGAACTATGGCGACATTTCAAGCGGTAGCATGGGACGGTGGGGATGTCGATGAAAAATACACAATCAGAATATTTGGTCGAACCGAAGATGGCAGGTCCGTCTCCCTCGGGACGACATTCGAACCGTTTTTTTACGTAAAAGGATGCAAGGACTTTCCTTTCATCCAAACAAAATGTTACTCTGTGGAAAAAAGACGGTCTATAGACCTTTGGGGGTTCAGAAACGGCGAATTAGAAGACTTTTTACTTGTCCGATTCAGAAGCCACAGGGGTCTCAGAAATTTTGCATGTGCTATCGAAAACAACAGATGGCCAGAGTTGAGCGGGTGTACTGTACACGAATCTAACATTGATCCGATTCTTAGATTCATGCACGTCACAGGGCTACAGTCTACAGGGTGGGTAGACACGGGTACATGCGAGCTTGATCCGGAAACCACGTGCGACCTGAATCTCTGGCAGCAAAAGTGGAAGAATCTAAAGCCAGTCTTCCGGGACGACATTGCTCCCATCAAGATAATGTCGTTCGATATCGAGTGTTATTCAAGTACAGGATCTTTTCCAAACCCTAGAAATCCGAACGACGTCGTGTTTCAAATTGGAATGACGACCAAAAACTTTGGGAGCCAAGATGTTGAAAGAACGTGTTTGTGTCTAAAAAATACAGATGGGTTTCCTAGTTTTGAGACGGAAAGGGAGCTTCTTCAAGAGTTTGAAAAATATCTGAAAAAGATTGACCCTGATGTCATGACAGGTTGGAACATTTTCGGATTCGATCTCGAGTACCTGGTGTACCGAGCGACTCTCTGCGGTCTCAAACCTGTGTGGGGGAGGGTAAAGGGTTCTGTGGCGGAAATTTCCATAAAAAACCTGAGTTCGAGTGCTCTTGGCAACAACGAGTTAAAAATGGTCCCAATGAAAGGCCGCTACGTTTTTGATCTTTTTCAGGACGTGAAACGTGAGCACAAGCTCGAATCATACTCGCTGAACAACGTTTCAAAACATTTCTTAAAAGATCAAAAAAACGACATGCCAGTCCGAGAGATTTTCATTCGGTTCTCTTTAGGAGATCCTGTCAAACTCGCCGAAGTCGCAGAATACTGCATACAGGATACTATTCTTCCACACAAGTTGATGGAAAAGCTCTGTCAGATTCAGAATCAGATTGAGATGGCGAAGGCATGTTGGGTCCCTTTGAGTTTCTTGTCCGAGCGCGGTCAGCAGATCAAAGTGTTCAGCCAGATGGCATACAAGGCCCGTCATCTAAACTTTATTCTTCCAACATTCAAAAAAACTTCACTGCCTGTCGAGTCCGAAGGCTACGAAGGAGCGACTGTCCTCGAGGCACAGACCGGTGCTTATTATGCGCCTATAACTGCATTGGACTTTGAGGGTCTGTACCCGAGCATAATGTGTGCCCACAATCTCTGTTATTCGACACTCGTCATGAATCCAAAGTACGACAACTTGCCGGGCGTCGAGTACGAACAGTTTGGCCCGCACCGTTTCGCACAGAATGTCCCCTCTCTGCTCCCCGTGATATTGATGGACCTGAAAGCTTTTAGAAAAAAGGCTAAGAAGCTGAAGGCCGCTGCAGAGGGGACATCGATGGAGTCTGTCTATAACGGCCAGCAGCTCGCTTACAAGATTAGCATGAATTCAATGTATGGATTCACGGGCGCTGTGAGAGGAATGCTCCCACTCGTCGCAATAGCTTCGACGGTGACGATGCGGGGGCGTCAGATGATTGAGGAGACCAAGAATTACGTGGAGGAGAGCTTTCCCGGTGCCAAGGTTAGGTACGGTGACACGGACAGTGTTATGGTAGAGTTCGACGTCCAAGGACGCAAAGGACAGGATGCTATAGATTATTCATGGGCCCAGGGTGAACTTGCCGCCGAAGCGTGCACAAAATTGTTCAAACCTCCGAACAATCTCGAACTTGAAAAGATTTACTGTCCGTACTTTCTATATTCGAAGAAAAGGTACGCAGCTAAAATGTACGAAAAGAATGATGACGCAGTCGTTTTCAAAAAAGTTGACATCAAGGGCCTTCAAGTTGTCCGGCGCGACAGCTGTCCTTTTGTCCGCGAAACATTAAAGACTCTTCTGAATATGATTTTGGAATCGAGCGACCCAAGACCTGTTATAGATGCCGCTCGAAACGCAGCAAGAGAATTAATGACCGGAAAGGTTCCGGTTGAAAAACTTTTGATGAGTAAGCAGCTCGGTTCGGACTACAAGGTTGCAATGCCGCACGTGAATGTAAGGGACAAGATGAAAAGGAGGGCCCCTGGTTCAGAGCCCCAGCAAGGCGACCGTGTCCCTTTCGTAATTGTCACGGGTACTGGTAAAATGTCCGAAAAGGCGGAGGACCCTGTGTGGGTTCGTGAAAAAAAAATGCCTGTAGACTTTCAATACTATTTTACGAATCAGTTCAAAAAACCTGTTCAAGACCTCCTAGAGCCTCTCATACCCCCAGAAATAATATTCGACAAGAAATTTATCGTAAAGACTGAGAGTTCTGTAGAGGTTGACGCGCGCAGAGCATTCCTTGCTCGGTTTGCAAAATCGATATAAAGTTTTCAGTCAATAAATGAATATGGAGCAAGGTCTCACAGAAATATTTCAAAAATTTAATCAGAAATTTTTGAAATTTGAGAAGCAGGTAATGGATCAGGTGGAATCAGAGATTAACGTGAGAATGAGCATTCGAACAAATTCTCTGGCTCATAAAATTTCTGGTATCTACAACATACCTGTCGAATCATTGATAATGGACATGACAGACGTAGAAGATCACTTGTGCAAGGGAATAAAAGGTGACAAGACGAGATGCCTCAAAAAACCAGTGAACTGTGGATTTTGCGGGTTTCACCAGAAGCAAATTCCCGCTCCAAAGCCCGTTCGACATGAAAGAATTCCATGTCCATGGGAAGAGACTTAAAAGATAGAATACATATTAGTTTAATGAGTAAATCACTTGTCCTTCTTTCAAGTCTTAAAACTTTCTTTTCAGATGTCGAAAATAAACAGAGACTCGAAGATATTTTGAATCACCGGGATGGAATTTCTCTTCGTAAGATTGAATGGTTCGTGACAAACTACGCGAAAAATAAGCAAGTTACTTATACTGATCAGAACGGCAAAATTTTTACAGTTCACGTTGCATATAAATCGAGTCTTGACGGATATTCAAAAAAATTATTTGACCCTTTTTGCAGGACTGAGAGAATCGACTTTGACGGGATAACTACGACCGTTGCTCAGCTCAATTTTCTAAAATGGGTAATTAAAAACGGTATTGTTGATCACATGATTACGATCCAAAAACAAGGCCTGCAAACCCTCCCTGAAATTGAAGAAAGTTGTACCCATAATAAAACACGTATAGATTGTACCCCGCTTGAACCTGTGTAGAATATGTAGGATTGAATGTAAGAGTAAGAGTAGTAGTTTGTGAATTAAGCTGTGAGAAATTAAGATATCCACCCTGATTGTACTCTTTTGGAGTAAGCCCAAACGAGTACGAGTATATATTCTTGGACGGAACGGACAGAAAGTGATCCATAGGCTGTTTTACACCAAAATAAAGACCCCCCGGAAGAGAGCTAGTAACATCCATATTATTCAAAGTTAGTTTTGCTTTTGTGATTACGTCTATGAAGTTTGAAACCCCTGAAGGAAAAGTCATTGGAATGGATGCATGAATGTACTGAGTCGTATATCCGTATGTGTACCTGTAATTATAGTAATTTTGATTATTTACATTTTCATAATTTTGATTTCTAAAAAACCAAAAAAGACTCTGGACCGGAAACGACGCTGTTAAATTTATAGACGGTTGAACGTCGCTGAAAGTAAGTACAGAATCCTTCTTTATACTGTTTACAATGTATCTGAGAGACTTGTTTTTGTAGTACATTCTTTCTTCGCGCTCTAAAAGTATTTCTTCTGTTATAATTACAGGGTTTGTAAAGTCCACGGGATCTGGAGATTCTGTCCACCACGTGTACGGATTGAACGTGAATCTCAGATAAATGAGTTGATTCTTCATGGCACACGTTGGAAAATAGGGTCTTCGCAGACGTTCTTTACCAGTGTTATTCACAGAATGTCTCCTACAGAAGAAAAACTCTAGAGGTATTGTAATTTCTCCGCCGATCCCTGCCATTGCAGAATTCATAGAGTACTGCTCGTCTGCATCAAGCAACATCTGATCTCTGATTACGTACCAATCGTCGTACAGAGATTCTATCACGGTTTCATTTATTATAAAATCAACCTGCTTTATTATAGCTCTCCCTACATTCTGCGAAAACTTTACACTCGGGAGCTGAATCCTGAGATACATGTTGGACAGTAAATCGGACAGTTGGTTAGGATACAAAACAACTGTCACTACATTTCCTTCATAAGTAGTACTCGGCCCAGGAAAGTGAGTAACTCTGTGAAACATTATAGAGTTTGTATGCTGTTTAAACTCTGGGTTCCATTTAGAAAATTTAGGATTGTCTGTAGTCAGAAAATCGTCTTGGGGGCCTTTTGCAAAGAGTGAAAAAATTGACGCAGAACTCAACCCTTGTTTTTTAATTTCTGTGAAATCTACGGGCTCTCTTGAAAAATCGAGACCCCTGTTCAAATCTCTCATATTTGGAAACAATCCGGTCATAATATTAGGATTAATGTCAACCATTCCCTGAACGGGCTCAACGGATTTAAATTGGCCAACGGTTGTCAGAGTGGATGTAATTGTGGGAGAATAAGCCCGGGCAGTCAAGTATATTGGGGGGCTCGATATTTTTTTAAATCCAATCTGACTCAAGATTGCAGCAGATTTGAATATGGGCCGCCCCCCCGTGTCTGTCCCGGCGTAAAGATTCTTACCGAACGTTTTTACTGTGAAAATTCCTTCAAGTCCTACAATATTATCGACAATCCACCCCTCTTTAAATCCTGTAGGCACAGGCCCTATGAAAAAAAACGTCACTATGTTTTCCAGAATTGTATAGTATCCCACTATATTATACACGTTAACACTATTATTCACCACTGGAACGACATTAGGCGGATAAAGAACTACAGAATTTGCGTATACTATTCCGTTTATTATCTGATCAGTGTCGGAGTTAACAGTGAATGACCAGTTGTAAGGCTCTGAAACGAGAGACGATACAGATACATTTCCACTGATGTTGCTCGACCCAGTGGTTTGTATCTGTCCCACCATTCCCGTAATGTTCAGGGCTGTCCATCCGGGACCTATATTCGTGGTCCACGTGGTTGTCGCATAAAATGTAACCTCAGTCGGTCCAGTGACACGAAAGAATCCAGACGCCTCCACTGGATTTGTATATATAATTTCTTGAACTGGTGCAGGCTGCAAAATAGTCTGAGCCGCCTGTTCCACGTTTTTCACTGTAGCAGGTGCAGATTCTAAACCTATAGAAATAAGAAAGTTTGTTACTGATTTCTGTACAAAGTGTGCGACACGCGCAACTTCCATCTACATCTCTCTCAGATTTTTCTCCCACATTTGAAACACTGTTGTCCCCTTTACGATTTCTCTCTCATTCTGTTTCTGTATGCACAAATTCTGAAGTTTTTCAACCTCTTCTAGAGTGTACTCGTATGTCTTTGTTTCTAGTAACTTTGACCATATAGCCTCTGCGTAAACCTCCTCCTTCAACTGTCTCTTGATTGTCTCGATAGACTGATTGAAGACTCCTATTCTCTTTGATATTGCTACATCCCTTATGAATCTAGCCTTTTCTGAAATCCATTGAATATCCGAGTCTATTTTCTGGAGAATGTGATTCTTTCTTAGCCTGTAAATGCGAAGACGAACTTCTATGTAATCCACCAATATTTCTTCGGGACTCGCGTACTTTTTCACTGCTCCGTTGGGCCCGATCAGGTACATGTTGCTCGTGTGGATAGTCTTTGTAAGACCAAGTGTCTTTGGAATGTCTTGAATCCCGGTAGCGCCCCATATTCTGAATTCTGGAGTCGTCTCCGTGGAATGATTCTCGTATTTCTGAATTACACCCTTTTCCACAAGGTCATCCAGGTGTTCCTTAAAATCTTGGATCCATCTTCCCGGTGGAAGTTCTGTAACCTTGATCTGAGATCCCTCAACTTCGTAAACCCCTTCGAGAACCCATGTATGCTCCTTCGTCTTTCTTATCGATCCCTTGAACCCCACAAAGTGAGGAACCATTGGTGCCATTTCAACCTGTTTGAGAGCACATTGTATATTGTGCTTTATTACATCTGGGTCGAACGGCGGGACGTAACAGCTGAACCCGGTCCCTATGCCTTCTGCTCCGTTTACAAGAATCATAGGAATTACGGGGGCATAGTATTCCGGTTCAACTCTTTGCCCGTCGTCGAATACATATTTGAGCACAGGATTGTCTGCAGGGTCAAATATCTTGACTGTAATTGGAGCGAGTCGAGTGTTGATGTACCTGGGACTCGCAGAATCTTTTCCACCCAAAAGACGCGTTCCGAATTGACCACTCGGTACAAGTAAATTCAAGTTGTTAGATCCTACAAAATTTTGAGCCAAGTTCACAATAGTTCCTTGGAGACTCGCTTCACCGTGGTGGTAAGCAGTCTGCTCCGCTACGTACCCAGAAAGCTGTGCAACTTTAATGTCTTTTGTAATGTTTCTCTTGAGACACGAGTAAATAACCTTTCGCTGACTGGGCTTGAGACCGTCTACGCAGTGTGGAATAGATCTCTTAATATCTTCAGCGCTGAAATTTGACATGTCATTTTTTACGAAATCTGTCACAGACAGACTGTTAACGTGACCGTATCTCACACCCTTTGGGGGATTTGCCATGTGTTCCGCGAGCCACACTTTGCGATCGTCTGCGAGTGCCCTTGCAAACGCGAGCTGCATAGACTCGTCCATTTTCTGATCGCTTTTGAAAGCTACTGTGAGACGATCAATCTGTTTGAAATATTCCTTCGCCTCTGAACTTGTAGAAGTTCCAAGACCCTTGTAGTACTTTACAGAATCGGTGGACAGTCCAGTCTGGCGAAATTCATCTTCGCTAAAGTACCATTGCTTTCCCGCCTTGATTACGGGTGTAACCATAGACACGACGAACCCCAATTCTATCAGTTTTGGCCAGTAGACATGAAACATGTTCAAGACGAGGCCCTTGATGTGACTTCCGTCGAGGTCTGCGTCTGTCATTATCATGAGTCTTCCGTAACGAAGTTCCTTGAGCGAATTGTAAATTTTCCCATGCTGGAGTCCTAAAATTTTTTTAATATTTGAAAACTCTTCGTTGTCGGTAACCTGTGCGACCGTTGCGTCCCTGACATTTCTGGGCTTTCCCCTGAGTGGAAAAACTCCGTACGCGTTCCGGCCCACTACACTCAGACCTGCAATTGCAAGCGTTTTTGCCGAATCACCCTCTGTGACTATGAGGGTACAGTCGTGGCTCTTGTGTGTACCTGCCCAGTTCGCATCGTCTAGTTTTGGAATTCCAGATATTCTAGCTTTTTTTGTTCCATCCGTCTTCTTGAGTTCCTTGTCAATTTTCGCAACTCCTAGTGCCATCAAGTCTTCTAGTATACCCGTAGAGAGAATATCCTTGATAAACTTTGGTTTCATCTCAATTGTTTCTGTAATTTTGGAAGTACATTCAGCCTTTGTTTGGCTCGAAAATGTAGGATTTATAATTACAGATTTTATAAACACAAAAAGGGTTCCTCGTACCTGGAAATTTTTGACTGTCACATTCTTGGAATTTAAAATTCCATCAACCACCTGCTTCACAACCTTTTCTACGTGTGTCCCCCCTTTTGTTGTAGAGATTCCATTCACCCACGAACACTGCTGGAACCCATTCTTTGAATGACCAATCACAATATCAAAGTTTTCAGTATGCATTTTGGCCACCGGTACATTTCCAATGTGCATTTTTGCATATTCTTCGAGCGAGTGTACATTAAGCTTTGAACCGTTGAATTCTACAGAGGCCTTGGAGCACCACATTGCAGCATCCCATGTTCGTTTTTCGATAATTTTTTCCCAGTCGTTCATTGTTCCGAGGCGATCTCCGTCCGGTTTGAAAGAAATCCTGACACTTGGGGGTTCATCAGATTCTGTAATTTCGGGAGGTTCGCATATGCTCATATTTTTTTTCCACGATTGAGAATACATCCTTCTTCCGTCGTTAATTTTCAATTTAAATTCTCTTGAAAATACATTTGCAAGTTTTGCACCGTATCCGTTGCGTCCTCCAGTGACCCTGTCTTCATTGTCGTTATAGTTCGAGCTTGTCAACAGGTGACCGAAAATAAGCTCGGGGATCCACACGTCTTTTTCAGTCTCGTGTTTTTGAATAGGTATAGAAACTCCGTAATTTGTGACGTGTGTGTACCCTCCAGAAAAATCTACTTTTATAGATTTAATCTTCTTCGGGTTCAAAGAATATTGATCAATTGCATTTACCAATATTTCATCGAAAATTTTTACAAGAGCAGGTGAAATAGAAATACGAGAAATCTTGAACCCATCTGATTCTCGAATCCATTGATCGCTGGATTCGGGTAACAGTGATCCCACGTACGTATCGGGGCGCTTGATGATGTGTTCCACATGACTTAGACGTGTATATTTCATTTATATTTATACGAATCTATTCTTTACCAAGTTTCATTTTAATTATTAACAATGTGACTAATAGAACAGCTACTATAATTATCCATAAAGGAACTCCTTTCGAATTTTTCTTCTTATCTTCTTCTATAATTTGATTAACCTTTTTGTCTACCCAAATATACTTTGCTTCTTCTATTGAAAGAGTAGGTTTACCTGTGCTTTTGTTGACTTCGTTATGAACAAACACTGACCATTCAAAAAGTTCCATCTCACCGTCGCTTTCTGGAACAGGAAATTCTTCTAATATTTTTTCAAAGTGCATTCTACATCCAATACACGGTAAAACGTACTGATAAAGTTTTATAAATTCCCTGACCTTGTCTGGGTTTTCCGGAAAGAAACACGCAAGATGAAGAGCTCCCCAAAAACTAGGACCAAATACTCTGGGATCTATCCCCATTTAAATTAGTCTAGAAAATCATTTTTAATCATCGTGCGCGAGATCGCCTGTTACGATTCTCCTCGTTTTTAGAAGTTACATACTTTCTGAGTATTTTGTAATTTTCAGGTGTAACTTCTGGCTTTGCATTTTTCAAAAACTTTTTACGAGCGACTGCCGTTTTCAGAGTGTTTATGGCCGCCTTGCCTAGATTCAGTTTAGTAGGGCTCGGGCTTTTTTGAGGGCTCGGGCTCTTTTTTGTGGCTATAAATTTTCGAACGGTATTTCGGTTATTCTTATTCAGTTTTTTCCAGTAGTTTTCAAATTGTTGCTCTATGACCTTCTTTCGAGCCGTCCTAGGACTATTTACCAAAGGAATAGGTTTAGGAACGCTAGGACTCTTCTTTTTCGTTTTCAGGGCGTTCCGAACCTCCATCAATTTTTTGCGATTTTGTAGACTGAATTGTTTCCAGAGTTTTGAATAGGCTCTCGTCCTGCCGGCCGTCGTTTTTTCCGACTCTATGAGTTTCTTTGCATTGTTAAAACTGGTGTTCACGACGGGACTTTTCATAAAATTTAAATACGCATTTCTGTTAACCCTGTATCCGGCTTTCGTAAGGTCCAGTAACATTTTGTCTACATTGCTCTTTGATATTCCGTTTTCCTTCAAACTATTAAAATATTTTTTGTTCAGGAGTGCGACCGGGCTATTCGCCGGGCTATTCGGGCCTTTGTTATGCATTTTATGTTTCAGAGCGGCTATCTCGGCCGGTTTGAGACCCATTCGTGCAATCATCGCATTGTTGCGTAGTAACGCTTTGATATTAGCAATTTCAGGCGTCTTAACCTTTTTGATCCTGAGACGACACGAGAGGTGAATGTTCGCTACATATGCTTTTCTACTGTAAATTGCATAATTGTATGCTATATAGTCTATCTGGCCATCTCTGAAAAAGCTGTAGTGCTCTGCTACGTCTTTATCTACGACCGCTTTTAAGTCATTTGGATTCCACCATTTGCACGGGAAATGTCGTTCTTGATTAGAGTCGAACAGATACCCGTCTTTTCCGCACATATACCCCGTAATAGCATGGGTCTTGTGAAGAGTTGCATTGGTTGCCTTTCTATTTGCTATAGTTATCGAACAACACATCAAGGAATACGTATTCGGTCTAAACGACGGAATGCTGGGAAAATTAAAACGTCCGGATTTTTTATACACTACAAAAGGAGGCTGTTTTCTCTTATCTTCGGGGTGAAGCCCTACATTGTCGTACAAAGTTAGGAAATTTGTAATTCCCAGGTGTTTCAAGACTTTTAAAAGTTCTTCCTGGGGGTAAGCCCCGGTCCCCCCCATGTGTTTTTTTGCTAATGTCCCGGTCAGACTAACACCCTCTAGTATTCTTGCCGATCTCTCCGACTTGAGAGACATAGAACGCGGCCCCGTCTTGAAACACAGGTATTGATCCAAAAATTTATAAAAATAAATTCTTTTTGTTTTTATGATGTCACCTCGAAGAGGACAAGGGGCATCTATACTGTCGTCAAAGTATGCCTTTTCACTGTCGGACAGGCCTTTGTAAAACTTTTCCATCGAGGCAAAAAGTATCTTTTGGCCGGCGCTCGAAAGAAGGAATCCATTTATTATGCTGAAGAACCAACACGTCCCTCTGGTCTGCATGGCTCCTTCTATTCCACATGTCATTTAGTATATACATTCAAAAAAACGTGTGATTATAAAGTCATGTTTCCAATAATCTTCAGTGATCCAAAAATGGCTCCGAGCTGGCAAAGCATGTACGACGCGGCATTGGCCGCTGGTCACCCAGACCCAAAGAAGCTGGCAGATACAATGTGGCGCTCAAGAGAAAGATCTCTCGAGATGAAGGCTTCTAGGCCGCACGTGCAGGTCATCCCTTTTCAGAGTGAAAAAGTGCAAGCAAAAAAGACATTTGCAAAATGCAAGTCAACATTATTATCCGGAAGACCGTGTTCTTACGCAGCAAAACTAGGGGGGTACTGTGCGAAACACGTGCCTAGCAAGGACGTACTTAAAATGTCTATATAGTGTAATGGATTGGAACTATGTTTGGGCAGCTCTTGCCGTCAACTTTATCATAGTAGTCGTTGTTCCTCGTCTCATAAAAAAACCAACAGGCATAAAGATTCTAGATGATGTCGTTTTGTATCTAAACTCTCAAAAGGGGTTTTTACTATCATCTTCCATAGTGATAGCCTTGACCGTTTACATTAGTCACAAGTGGATTGAATCAGGTGGCGAAGTTCATCCTCCTTCCAGCCCAGAAAAATATTAGTGAATGTAAATGGCAGACTATTCCAGTTCTCAGACCCTTCCCAGTTGGGCTAACAGCCCAGGAAACCATGTATATTCGAGTGGTTCAAGGACCGATCAGCTGAAAGGCCCATATGCATTTATTGAAAAGAGCAGTTCCATGGGAAATCAGCATTCTGTCCCCAGTTCCATGGGAAATCAGCATTCTGTCCCCAGTTCCATGGGAAATCAGTATTCTGTCTCCAGTTCCATGGGAAATCAGTATTCTGTCTCCAGTTCCATGGACGATTACATAGAAGGAATGAATATCCTATCAGATACTATAGAATATTCTCCGATAATGTAAATGGCAACAACCAATTCTGCAATTAACCAAACTAATAATTCCTTGAAGAGGCTTAATAACGCTGTAAATGCACACAGAAACGCCCTGAACGGTGTAAACGTTTCACAGAATATCAGGACGGCAAGTTCGGGCTACAACGCGGCAGCGAGCGGCTTTCGTGGTGTAGCTCAAAAGATGAACTCTCTAAATTTAAAGGGAATTGCTGCAAACTTTAACGCAGCGGCAAATGCAGCAGAGGCTGCAGGAGCTGCTCGATCTGCAAAGTCTGCCAAGCTCGGCCTCAATAAACTCAAAAACGCAATGATTTCAAACATGTCGAGCGTCCGGAACAACAGGGTCACCCCTAACGGAGCAGGAATTAATTAACTCTTCGGGGACTTTTTCTACTAGGTTGCGTGTCCATGTATGATCATATTCTGTTAATTTATTTTCGTAAATTTCTTTCATAAATTCCTGTAGTTTACTTCGGTTTGGAAACCCCCAATTTAAATCCTTTGTAAAAAGAAAATCATCAAACCCAATCGGACCGACGGTACAGGGCACCATCCAAGGCGTTTTCACATATTCTTTGAGCCCCCCATAGTCTGCTATAATTACAGGCTTGTTTCTCAGAGCAGCCTCCACGGCTCCCATTCCGACCCCCTCGGAGTGTGAGCAGTTGATGTAACAGTGACAGTTGTTGTGTAGAACATCGATTTCATCTTCACTGATCAGGCCGTTTATAACTATAACGTTAGGTATCTTCAATGTAATTTCTTTTTTACATGTCGCCTTAATCACGAACAATGCATTTGGAAATTCACAACGTATGAACGACTCGAGTATACCATGAACATTTTTTCTAGGATCTGCAACGTTGCCTATTGTATAGAATATATATGGTACAGTTGATTCTATAATTTTAGGAATTGGAATTGGAGCCCAGTGATGTAAAATTTTCCATTCAATATTTGGAAATTGATTTTCTAGAATTTCTTTTGAAAATTTTGATGGAACATGTATTGTCTTATATTTTTCCAAAATTCCGTAACAAGAATTTACAGGATCAGTCTCGCATACTGTCATGTAAATCATAGAATCACAAAGAGCCGAATAGTGATCAATAATCTTGATCTGACTTTCTATAGGTAAAATGAATGCAAACCCCTTTTCGTATTTTTTAAACTCTGGCTTTTTACCAATTTCTACGTATTCGTAATTTTTTGTACATTTTGCATAATTGTGAGTTACCTGCCCTATTCCAGATAAGAGCGGAGGACCTATAAAGAGCCACATGATTCAATTGACGTGCATATTTTTAACTGCAACCATGAGTCTTGCAATTTGAAATTCCACGGGGTTTTCTATTAAAATTGCGAATACAAACTGCTTGGCCCGTCTGTCCAGGTCAATGTGAGGAGTAATCCACGAAAGTATCCAGGGAATCCAGCCCATCTACTTTCACTGAAGAAAAAAGTGTGTACAAATTAGCAATGAGTATTGTCAACGTAGCCCTGATGACAGTTTCTGAAATTTGGGGAAATGCAAATTTCAAATTGTTTACTATGAACGGGCGGCACCATCACTTGTATGCTGGTATACTCGGTTACGTTGCCGTCCTGTTCTTCTTGATAAAGAGTCTTTCAACCGGGAGTCTCCTGTGGGTATCTGCAATGTGGGAAGGGATGATCGTAGTTCTGGGATCTCTTGTGGCGGTTTTCATTCTAGGAGAAAACTTTGAGAGTCCCTTGCAATGGGTAGGCGTGGGACTGGGTATAGTATCTATGTTTCTTGTACATTTTGGGCCAATGGTGAAATAAAAAGGTAATTGTGTTCGGGTCTATTTAAAATTACATTATAACCAAAACTCTTGAGAATCTTTACAATTTCACATTCATCTGAAAAGTCAAAAATTTCTATATACAGACTTGGCAAATTTTTCGATATTACATCTAATGAACCTTTTATGACGTCCAGTTCGTGACCCTCTACGTCTATTTTAATGAGACTCACCCGTCCTTTATAAATGTCATCGAGTTTTACGAGTTTGACCATAGTTCCACTCTTCTGATGGACATGTGAATGAAGGCTTGTACCCCCGTAGTTGCACATGTTTTCAATTTTTTCAGGTATGAAAATTTCCCGTTCAGTGTTTTCTGAAGACAATCCAAAAGGATACACCTTTACAATATTTTGTAAATTATTTTGTGAAATATTTTTTGAAACTATTTCATGAAAAAGTGGTTCAAAACTGTGGACAGGTCCGTAATCCGAAAACATTAATGAATTCCACCCTATGTTGGCCCCCACGTCTATAATGTCAGTCCCGGGCATGTAAATGTGCGGAATGTCATATCGCATCCACCCGTCCCATTCGTATCCAAGTTTCAATGTATTTGAAATGTATTGGTCATCCCGAATCACATCAACTTTAAAATTTCCCACTTTTATTGATTCGGTATCCATCATTTACTAAAATGATATTCATTTCTCTAGTTAACGAAAACGTAATTAGAGTCTGGGCGAACTTCTGGTTTAGCATATCCAAACTTTTCGAGGAACTTTGCAATTTCGTGATTTTCTGTATAATTAAAAATTTCGATGAAAATTGCAGGTTTGTGAATCCTGATTGTTTCTGCACACCCGTAAAGTGTAAAGAGTTCATGGCCCTCTACGTCAATCTTGATTATACTTGGTTTACCGTAGTACACGTCGTCCAGTTTATCGACTTCGATGATCCTGTGAAACTTTGTAGAGCAAGAAGGACATGCGTTAATAGAAGCGCCTCCATAATTCGTTCGGCCGTTTGAAGGTTTAGGAAGGTAAAAATCAAAATCTTTCTTTTCCTGTGAAATTCCAAAAGGGTAAACTTTGACAGGGTTTTTAAGTGTGTTCTGTTCTATATTTTTACTGAGTATAGTGTGAAAGGCGGGTTCAAAACTGTGGACAGGTCCATAGTCTGAAAACATAAGGGTATTCGTTCCAATGTTGGCACCAATGTCGACAATGTCTGTTCCTTTTTTGTAATATTTTTTCACATCTTCGCGCATCCAATCCTTCCATTCGTCCCCGAGCAAAAGCCTGGTCGTAATGTGTTGATCATCTTTTATAGCGTTAATAGTGTAGTTTCCAGAACGTAACTTGATAGTCTTGAACATTTAAAATAGTAACTATGTTAATCTTTAAGCTGCGAATGTCCCGAGATTTAGTCTCCTAAGAACTTCGACAGGCCCTGGCAAGGGGACCTCTGGAGGGCGTTTGAGAAGGCGAGTCTTGCCGTCAATGTGAATTCCCTTTTCAATGTATAAATTAAACAGATTCAGAGTTTCGTTTTTCCTCTCCTTGTCTTTTCCGTGTGCATACGTTCTCGTCTTGTTCCAAACATGGGATGCGTCCCCAAAACTGCTCAAATGCCAACCTGCATATTCAAATTTATGAAAATTCCACCGTTTTTCTCTGAGAAAATTAGGCCCAGCGTGTTTGAAAAGTTCGCAGTTAGTTATAACGGTTCCGAACCAGGGCTCGCCGGTGAAAAGATAGTCCAGAGAGTACTCAAACATCCACATGTGGACAGACGTAATCATATGCGGAAGCCTTTCGAAAGGAACTTTTGACATGTCTGGAATTTCGTCAACGTCGCTGACCATTACTATAGATTCATTTGGAACTCCGTCCAGTCCCTTCAGTATACAGTCTCTCTGTTGTTTTTCGCGTGACCACGGGTCTTCGTCCTTTGAAGCCTCTTCGGCTGTCATCACAATGTGGACAATTTTTGGAAGCCATTTGGAAAACCTTGATTTATTTTTTTCAAAAAAAAGTTCTTTGGACGTTCCAACGTGATTAACTTCGGACTCGACCAGGACAAACCTGTCAACATATTCATCCAAGAGAGTAAGTCTTAGCTCAAGAACATCTAGCTCATTATAAAACATAAAAGTGTCTACGAGCATCTGTATCTAAAATAGCTCTTCCCTTTACCTTCCAGAGATTCTAAAACTTTTTTGTAATTTTCATGATGACCACCCGGTGTCAGCATATGAAGAGCATCCCTGTCGAACCCGTAATTAAGTTGTCGTATCATGCCTATGTGACATTGCTGCGTAAAAACAGTCTTGAGCCGGATCCCCTGTTTCGTCAACAGGTTGCTCAGGATTACATCGTCTGCTCGAGACGCATCGTCAATCAATTCCCTAAATTCATTAATTAAAATTTTAATCCATCCAGCCTTTACAATTACTCCTCCGTATCCTTCTAGGACATCTACAACTGTTCCATGCTGTCTCGGATAATTTTTATTAAAATAATTTTCAAAATTGAATCCTGAAAGTCCCCATGCACATGCCTGATCAGTCTTCCACCATTTGATGAGGTTCGTGACGAGTGACGGGTCGTACATTGTGTCGTCATCAAGGTACACTATGAGATCTTCCGGATCCAAAATCAGGGCCGGTCCGATGACTTTCGTAGCCGGTCCGTAGTCTTCGCATGAATTTACAATTATTTTAGATTCAAAATTAGGAATTAATCCATTCCATTCAGGAAATCTTTTATAATTTTTAGGAATATTAATCCAAATTTCATTATGAATTTGTAATTTTAAATTTTCAATAATTTTAATTAAAAATTCAAAACGAGATGGGATGCTCGTGAGACTTATGACGACTTTCATTTTCATATAAAAGAATCGAAACTTTATATAAAAATGTCATTGACAATAGTCACGAGTCATTGGAAAGAAAATTTAGAGTGGTTAAAAAAATCAAAATTTCCTGTAATCTTGATAGACAAGGAAGGATCAGATCCATCATGTTTTGAACCTCAACACATCATCCCTAATAAAAATCAAGATGCCAGTTCTTTTATAAAATATATAATTGAAAATTATGAAAATTTACCAGACCATATTGCTTTTATACACGGTCATGAAAATGCATATCATCAAAAACACGATCGTCCCCTGCTAGAGGTTATCGAAGGATCAAACATTGAACACGGGTACATACCCCTGAATGGGTGGGTGAGGTTTTATAATTTTTATAACGAAGAAGGGGTTCTTAACGCTCCGAAATTGTGGGACGATTTAAAACTTCCTAACAAACCTGCATTAGGAAGCATTCTTGTGTTTCAGCCAAACTCACAATTCATAGTTTCGAAAGAAAGGATCCGTCTACATTCAAAGGAACTTTACGAGCATATTTACAAAATATTGATGAATTCACAAAAGGAATATTGTCCTTTTACAAAAACGTATCTTTACAAACTTACAGGTTTTTTTGAATCCGCGTGGCACATTCTATTCGGTGAAAGTCGGGAATATTTCTATGATCCAACGTGGTTTAAGTTCGAATACATACCAAAGTGCTGGCATGACGATCATTTCATCAAGGACTTTTTAAATCGTAAGATTGTCTCGTTGCATCGAACAACTTGAGGACCGTTGATAAACCTAATCTCGTAGCTTTCACAATATCCATTTTTTAAAATTGGGAATTCCACGGAATCTTTAACATCTTTTAGAGACAAAATGATCCCAACAGGTACAATCTCGTCGGGTTCTAGAATAAATATAGATTTATTTTTTGCATTTTCCTTTTGTGAAATTATCTCGTCTCCTTCTGTAATAAATTGGTTGAGAACAAGAACCTGTGCACGGTCTTTTGCGACAAACGAGATCGGGACGTCGCATCGTTTCCAAAAGTTTAGTTCGAGTTCTGGGACATCTGGTCTGCATTTAACATCTTGTGGTATTGGAAAATTCCCACTATCTACCATTACACCCGGTACAAGGTCCTTGCGAACGTACGTGCATTCCAGGTATCTAGGCATTTTACGGAACCTGTCAATTTGTACCCAAGGCTGATTGTGACAGTTGTTTCCGTGAATATGTGCAAGGTAAAAATTCTCATTCAATTTTTCAATAATTTCTTTTGGAAATTCCTGCATCTCATGGAGCTCTATAATTAGCTGAGTAACCCTTGAAAGGTCGGCGGTTCTCAAAACATCCCACTCGCATCCTTCCACATCCATTTTTAGAATGAACGATTCCCCTTCGGGTATAAACCTTTTGACATGCGTCTCGAGTGTAAAGATTGGGGCCGCATCAAATCCTCCTATACCCTCCCTGAAATACATTACGTTGGAAGATATATTAGGAATTTCTTCTATAGTGTGATCAAACACGAACCCTTTCATTCCATATCTTTCTGTTAGTTCATTCTCGAACGACAGGTCCTTGTCAACTCCGTATCCCAGAATATATTTTGACCCGAAGGAAGAGTCAATTATTATATACCCTCCGTCTCCTTGCTTGCTGCCAATTCTAACCTTGTTAAGGCCCACGTTCCAGGGGTGAAACATTTAAAGATTACTAGGCCTAATACTTTAAATGTACCTGTTCATAAACAATGGACTACCATCTCGTCGAACGCACATGGAAGAACAATTAAAAAAACTGGACGACGCCTACTTTAAAATAGTCTGGAACACGGACTTTGGAAAGGACCACCCTTTTGTCCGATGGTTCAATCTGAAGATTGCCCCTCATTGTACCCCCGAATTAGTTTCTAATTACGTGAAAGCACTTGAAACCTATCAAAAAGCAATAAAACTGAATCAAGACTATTTCATGTGCTGCGACGATGACGTAGTTTTCCCAAAAAATTTAACAGAATTAATTAAAAATTTTAATTTTCAACCCATTAATGTAATTTGCATGGGTGTAAATTACGATATTCCATACGGAGAGAAAACAGTAACGACCGGGAATATCGGAGGATGTGAGTGTATTGTAATTTCTAGACAGTTTGCACAGTTTCTCCTAGACAACGTGGACATGAATCAGACAATAGACATTGTTATTTCGGCCATTCTTGTACATTCTGGAAAAACTCTCGACGTCACTCCATTTTGTCATCAGACGTCCCTTCTTGAATATCGGAAAACGAGTCACGCCGGGAGCACTTTTGAAAAAAACTGGGTAAATTACATCCGAGACTATAAACCTTCAGGTCTTAAATACTCTAAAATAAAAGAAGAGTTTGAAAAATTCATGGAACGAAAGAAGTTTGTAGAGGCCCGCTACAAGGAACTTTTCGACGCTGAATTAGACATTTGGAACCTTGAATACATAGACCTGCAGTACCAGTCGACCGTCTTTTCGAGGTCTTCTTGAAAGTTTTCGTTTTCGGACCATCCAAGTTCTCGCAGTTTAGAACTGTCTATGCAATACCTCGAGTCGTTGTAGACCCTCGGATCTTTTACAAACAGGGGTTTAGAATTTTTTCCCATAATTTCATTTAATTTTTCAAAAATTTCAATGACTGAATATTCATGCCTGCTCCCTATATTGTACGTTTCTCCGACTTTTCCGAGTTCTAGGATTTTTTGAACCGCCCGTGAAACGTCGTCGACGTAAATGAAATTTCTGCGCGTCGACCCGTCCCCGTGAATCGTCGCTGTATTATCTTCCATAATTTGTTTTATAAATAACGGTACAACCTTTTCCGGGTATTGTTGAGGCCCGAAGACGTTGTTTCCACGTGTAATAATGCAGGGCAATTTGTAACAGTTTGTGTAGCCCTTGACGTAGAGCTCAGCTGCCGCTTTGCTCGCAGAATACGGATTGCTCGGATTAAGGGGGGAAAGTTCGCACGAAATATCTATGGGCCCTGATTCTCCGTAGACCTCATCGGTGCTAATGTGAATAAACTTTTGAAGTTTTCCGTAATCCTTGGACGCTTCGAGAAGGACGTGTGTTCCTAGGACGTTATCTTGCGTGTACTGGAAAGCGTCATCGAAACTTCTTGTCACGCACGACTGGGCAGCGAAATGTATGACTACGTCCGGTTCATGTTCTTTGAAAACATGTCTTACGTGATATTGTTCGGTAATGTCACATCGTATATATGTGTACCGGGGATGACACGGCACGTTACTTTCACTGGCCATGTAATCACACTTGTCAATATTTATAATTTCATAATTTGTAATTTCTAAAATGTAATTTATAAAATTAGATCCAATGAATCCTAGGCCACCGGTCACAAGAATTTTCATTTACAGATAAAAGTGTCAATCTTTTATGTATAAATGGAACAGAGGGTATTGGATATTTCGTTCAGACATAATCAGCCTCATATCAGTTCGTGCCTGACGACCCTCCCCATACTTGATTACATCTTCAAAACGAAAAAGCCTGAAGATATTGTCGTGCTTTCTTCGGGTCACGCAGGCCTTGCCCTCTATTGTGCTCTGGAGAAGTACAGCGGCGCAGATGCAGATGTCCTGTTTGAAAAGCACGGCGTCCATCCATGGCGCGACGTGGACAACGGAATCCATGTGGCTTCTGGTTCTCTAGGGAGTGCCGTCCTCGTCGCATGTGGTCTAGCTATTGGAAATGTTAAAAAGACTATTCATACCATTATATCTGACGGAGAATGCGCGGAAGGGTCGGTATGGGAGGCTCTGCGTATGCGCCTTCCAAACATGATTATTCACGTAAATGTAAACGGCTTTTGTGCTTATGATAGGGTAAATACACCGTATCTATGGCTTCGCCTCAAAGCCTTTGACTACAGGACCCATGTATGGTTCACCACAATGACTAGCGACGCCCCCCTGGAATTACAGGGGATCAATGGCCACTATCATATACTTAAAAGTGAAATCTGTAAAGATACAAATGAGGAAAGATTTCGTTTCGTATCTGCACAATGCTATGAAGTCCAACTCAAATCTTTTCGTGATTACTGGAGATCTTGGGTACGGTATATTGGATCCAATACGAAGAGACTTTCCAGATAGATTTATAAACGTTGGTTCGGCTGAGATGCTCATGCTAGGAGTCGCAGTCGGACTATCATACTCGGGCTACACGCCAGTCTGTTACTCGATAACGCCTTTTCTTCTGTACAGGCCCTTTGAAATGATACGTAATTACGTAAACTTTGAAAAGATTCCGGTCAAGCTCGTGGGTTCTGGAAGGGACCATGACTACGCGCATGACGGGATCACGCACTGGGGAGATGACGACATGAAGATACTGACCTGCTTGCCAAACATCAAGTGCTACAAGCCAGAAGAGCTAACAGATGATATTCTAAAAGAGTTCATTACAAGTCCAGGGCCTTGCTACATTAACCTTAAGCGCTAGTACCCATTAGATACTTTCATTTACAGATAAAAGTGTCAATCTTTTATATATAAATGTCAAAGAAGATTTGGTATGCACCGAATCAATTTGAAGCTTACGGGGAAGCCGAGATTAACTCTGTCGTAGAATCACTTCGGTCAGGGTGGCTCGCAGGTTTCGGACCCAGAACTATCGAATTCGAGAAGAAGGTTTCTGAACGGTTCGGGAAGGCTCATGGACTCTTTGTCAACTCAGGATCGAGTGCAATCCTTTTGGCCCTCTGTGCACTAGACCTGAAACCGGGCGACGAGGTCATAACCCCTGCGTGCGGATTTTCGACCACTGTGTCACCCATAGTTCAGGTCGGGGCAACCCCTGTCTTTTGTGACTCTGATCCTGGTAAATATGTCCCTAGCCTGAATCACATTCAATCAAAGATTACAAAAAACACAAAAGTCATACTCGTCCCAAACCTTATTGGAAACGTTCCAGACTGGGAAGACTTTAGGGCCTCGTTCCCAGGAATTACTCTCATCGAAGACTCGGCAGACACGATCACGACGACCCCATGGTCAGACATTTCTACGACGAGCTTCTATGCCAGTCACGTGATCACGGCCGGTGGAGTTGGAGGAATGGTAATGTTCAACAACGAAGAGCACCTGAAGCGAGCGACAATGTTCAGGGACTGGGGTCGAATAGGCGACAACGTCGAAGACCCATCAGAGCGATTCAATCACTCTGTCGATGGCATTCCGTACGACTGGAAGTTTCTGTACGGGGTTCCTGGGTACCACCTGAAGGCATGCGAGATGAACGCCGCATTCGGTCTCACACAATGGTCAAGACTCGACGACCTCCTTGCTAAACGGCGTGCGAACATCGAGCGTTATCTCGAAAACCTAAAGGATACGAAATACTACACGCTTCCGGACGACTCTAGAAAGCCAAACTGGCTGGCAATACCTTTGATGTGCACGGACCGCTTAGACTGTCTCAAATTTCTGGAAGCGAGTGGTGTCCAGACGCGCGTCTGTTTCGCGGGGAACATAACTCGTCACCCTGCATGGCGAGACTACCTCGAAAAATTCGAAGGAGCTGACAGGGTTATGAAGGAGGGATTTCTGCTAGGAGCTCACCACGGAATGAGCCTGGAAGACGTTGACCATGTCTGTGAACTACTTAAACTTTTCGAGAATAATAAACTAAATGGACTTTGACTGCGTGGTCGTAGATTCACAAGAAAACCTGCAATATAATCAGAGACTTTCATTTACAAGTACAGGGTCCCTGTCTTCTATCTCGAGATCAGGTGAAAACTCCCCAACGTAATCACCTTTCGGGTCATCGGTTATGCTCAGAATGTCTGCATTGTTCATACGGGCCACATCTGAAAGTTTAAATTTGTTTTTATAAACTAAATCTCTAATTTTAGAATCGCAAATTGTAAAATTCTTAATTACTTTTGAAATGTCCCCGACCCAAAAAAAGTCAAAATACCTGTCATTCACATGAACGGGCCCTCGAAGACATGAAGATATAAACCTGGTTGGCAATTCGTCCTTTCCGTAGCACCCGTAAATTCTAAAAACTTGGCAGTTTGGAATTTGGATGGCCAATTTTTCACAAATATATTTTGAAAATCCGTACGGAGAATCCAAAAAGGATGCCCCGCTCGAAAACCACACGAACCTCTTGAACTTTCCAGAATGTCTCGCAACGTTTTCAAACATTTTAACGTTTTTGAAGAACACGTCCGCATCGTCTTCTTTCAGTCTATTCCCGCCTATTACCGCACAGTGAATAACCACATCAAACGAACGAGAATTGAAAAACTCATCTACGGCTCTCGAATCTAAAAGGTTTAAATCTTTGCGACCGTATCCAACTCCCCCAAGGTCTTTTACGAGATTTCTGCCTATGAAACCATCTGCGCCCAGAATGCAATACATTTAATATAAAGAAAACAATTGCTTTAAGCAGAGATGAAACCTTGCTGTGTAATCACTTTGACTGACGATTATGTTAAACAGAGACCTTTCTACGCGAACAACTCTGTAAAAAGTTTCAAGAAATGGCATCCAGAAATTGAAGTAATAATTCTTAACGATGAATTACTCAAACCGTATGACACCGATTCACACTTTTATTCATTTGGTCTCGCGCGATTTTCATTCATAAAAGACTTGTTTTCAAAGGGGTACACAAAGGTTATTCATCTAGGTGCCGATACGCTCACACTCTCTCGGTTTGATGAATTCCTAGACGACAACACAACACCTATGATCGCAACCCTTGACTTTAATGGAAAATTTTTTCACGACATGTATCCACCAGATATACATCCTTTTTATAAACCACACCACGGAATAATCGATTGGCCCCTTATAAACTCCGATGTGTGCTGTTTCAATAATCCAGGTATAATTTCAGATATTGAAAACGAATGTCGTTCAAATAACAGACACGAACAAGCCGGAATGAACTACGTTTATCCACGAGGTATAAAGATTGTAGACTATCCGTACAATTATTCACCTTTTGTTTACAATAACAGGTCAAAGGGTTGGCTCGGAACCGGGTGTGTAATCGACGGAAAGTTTCATTTCGGTTTTGACGGTCCAAAAATTGGGGAATTTAATCCAATCTTCTTCTGGAAACCCGTAGGCGACCGGTTATTTAATCACTTGGGTAAACATGTAAAAGCATTTCACTTTTGTATTCAGGACTCGAGCGAAGATCCAAAGACGTGGTTCAACGAAGAGACTGTAAAATTCTTTGTTGAACAATGCGAATGCGATTGGAGTTTAAAGTTTTTAGACGAATGTAAATAAAATGCACAAGCCTCTAGATTATATAGGTTTTGGAAACGTCCTGCTTCAGCTCGTCAATTACCTTTCCATACACGGAATAGACGCGCCGGTCCATGAAGATTTAAAAAACTTTGAAAGGGGAAATGCGTTTGATTTTTCGGTCAACATGCAGGGAGACGACGGAAGCCCGAACATTCCAGGTGATACTTTTCTAAACAAAAATTCAAAAATTCTTAACAAAATTATGAAGCCTACAGAATCTCTCCTCTCTTTGTGTAAAAATGTGGAAGGGTACGTAGGCATTCATATTCGGTGCGGAAACTCAATGCCAGACTGTAAAGGACTTGCCAGCAACGATGATTGGTTCACCACTGATAAATCCATTGAAAAGTTTCATAAAATTATAGAAGAAACAAATTCAAAAATATTTTTAATCAGCGACAGTCTACTGGTTAAGAAAATGTTCAAGGAACGCTGGGGAGATCGGATCGAAATGTACGATACCGATATTACTCTCTCATGTGCACCGGGTACATGCGGTGGAGTGAAACAGACACCCGAATCTCTGATGCAGACCTATGCAGAATGGTATACCCTTAGCCAGTGTTCTGTAATAGTGACGACGTCTGGTCCAGGTTACAACGACATTAATTTAGGAATGGGTGTATCTACTTTTGGATCTACATCGGCGGCGTACGGTGAGAAAGCGTGGCACGTCGTCACCCCAGATGGACGGCTTTTGACGCCTTCACATTGAGTGACATTAACTGCCCTGAAAAATCCATGTGAGGCATGTAAGACTTTGAAAAGTCATCGAAATTCTCTGGAAGGTATTCAAACTGATTATATCTTTCGACGTTTTCAAACCCTGCGTCGTGAAGATATTCTGACATTGTTTTGAAAGTGTATCCAAATTTGTGATGATCGTATTCATCCTTCTGTCCTCCCCAAAACTGACCGTAAAGCACTTTTAAATCCCCGTGCTCCACGTAATGTCGTATTGCGCTATCTATATCAGGGACTGCAATGTAGATATACCCCCCCTTTTTTAGAACCCTTGACCATTCTTTAAGAATGTGTGAAAATTCATGACGACCAAAGTGCTCTAAAAGATGTGACGAGTAAATTTCATCAACTGTACAGTCTTCGAATGGAAGATTTTTTGCGTCGATAATCAAATCTGCAGTATCTCCCTGAATGTCAATGTTTATGTATCCATGTAAATATCTAGACGAGCATCCTATATTAAGCTTCATTAAAATATAAAATTTTGAAAAAAGCATCACCCAACCTTCAACTTTTTTAATAAAATCTTTATATATAATATGGACTTTATAGATTACTGTAAAATTCATAAAACCCTTGTACGCCCAAACCGAACCTTTGTAATTTCTCTTGGAGGGGGAATGGCTGTCAAGTTGTACCTCATGTATAGAGGTGTTAATCCCCTTCCCAAAAAGGTTTCAGATACAAGCGACTTTGATTTTACATTTTACGTGAATCACAAGCTTACAGATGAAGAGGTGGCGAGTTATTCCCTGAAAATGTACAACATTATGTATAAATTTTTAAAAGGATTTATTCGCCCGGACAAGTTGAAAATCAAGAGTTACTCCAGAAAAAGTTACATCCCTGCAACGGGGAAACGTACCTACCACGTAATACAATTCAAAAAAGAAAACAGAGAAGATTTCGTTGACTGCACACTTGCATACGTTCCCAAGACAAAACGAAACATAATAAACTCTGAAATTTCTTACAAATTGGGATTTCCTATAAAGAAACTCATGTACATGTACAACGACGTTCTGACCGTCCTTGCCGGTTCCTTCGTCTACAAAAAGATCATGCCAAGAAACCCTCTCGGAAAGAACAACCCCCAAAAGGGGATTAAAAATGCCGCACGCGTCTCTGCTCTCCGGAAAGTAAAGCCGTCTCCTAGAACTGTTCGTACGACTGAATTCCTCAAGGCCATCAGGGAAAAGAACAAGCTCCTTGCAGCTGAAAAGGCGAGGGGAATAATACGCAATATAGCCAAATTAAAAAAAATATCAATCAATAAAACATGATATTACCTTTTTTAGTAATTTGCATGTTGATTCTCCTATTTTTTATAAAAACAGATGAAATCGAGGGTTGGGATAAACCTGTAAAAATTCAAAATTTACTGACTCTTGACGAATGTAAAAAAATTATAGAAATTGCAGAACCAAAATTTACAAGAAGTTCAACAGTGGGCGCTACTGGTCCCACTGAAATTCGAACAAGCGAAACTGCATGGATACCCAAGACAGAACCCATAGTTTTAAAAGTTTTGAAAAAGGCCTGTGAACTTACAGGAAAAAGTATAGAAAACTGCGAAGACATGCAGGTTGTCAGGTATCTCCCGGGGGAGTATTACAGACCCCACCACGATTCGTGTTGTGAAGACGTTGATTCGTGTGTGAAGTTTGCAGAAAAGTCGGGCCAACGCGTGGGAACTCTCATACTTTATCTCAACGACGATTTCGACGAAGGGTATACTCATTTTCCAAACCTTGACATGTATTTCAGGGAGCCGCCAGGGTCTGGTATATTTTTCAGACCCCTCGACAAAACAAACACTGGTTGTCACCCCATGGCCCTTCACGGAGGATTTCCCCCTAAGAACGGAACGAAATATGCATGTAATATATGGGTCCGAGAAAATAATGTATAGAATAGATTAGGTATGCAATTTTCTGATTATATTTTTATGATTATTACATTGATAATTTTATTAATGACTTTAGCCGTAATAGTATATTCATACCAAATTCCTAGAATTGAAATGAATTACTACTCTAGCACAAGCGGTGCAATGGAATGTGACTATTGTGCATGCCCGGTAAATTGCGACGGAACTCCTAGAAAAATTGACACAGGATGCCCCCCTCAGCAATTTGCATGCCCCGATCAAGATTGTTCGCCGACTGCAAATTGTCCCAGAAAATAAATTCGAGTGATTATAATGTCAAGTTTGTAAAATTCAAGGTCAAGTAAGACAAAAAGATAAATGGCCTCCTCCAGCTTTGCACTTGCATGCGATGCTCTCGTTCGCCAGCGTGACCGTGTGTTCCTTGAGCGAATTGCCAAGGACTACAACCTCTCGATCGACGAGCTAAGTTCAAAGTATCTGGAAACTTCTGAGGAGGCTATCAAGGTTCCTCGAAAATACACAAAAAAGCCAAAGTCTGTCACTATTGAGAACGAAGAAACCGGAAAAAAGTGCTGCACGGCGAAAACGAGCAAAAACGAGGCATGCAAGTTTAGTTCTCTCAAGGGTGAAGTGTTCTGCTTGCGCCACCTTAAACAGGCAACCGGTGTTCGTTCCTCGTCTGATCGCGTCGTGAAAGAGAAAAAGGAAGCAGCTGTCGAGCCGGTTCACAACCACCCGATCGACGCTAGCCCCACTGAAAAATGCACCACTTGTGAAACATACGGAAAGCCGTTCGAGCCGGCCGCTGACAAGTTTGAGATTGTAAAGCCAAAGTCTCCCGCAGAGAGGCTGGCAGAAATTCTGAACGAGAACGATTCGGACTCTGACGAATCGGTTTCAGATCTTATGGAAAAGATTCCTCTGGAAGATTTTGAGGATGACGATTAAAGAATGCAGTAAACTTGTGGAAATCCAATTTTAATCTTTGAAACCCCATTGAACTTAGTTTAATATAAGATATAGTGAATAAACATGCCATTAGTCCGTACAAGAATAGAGTCTCTTCCTCCTTTGTCTTGAATTTGTAGATTGGTCCCATTATTTTACCGAAGAATGTTTCATCATCGTCTCTCTTATTCGTAATAAATTTTTCAATCTCTGTAAGTGCACATACGGACTGATTCGTTAGCCAATGAAGTACTATAAAAGGAACCACCAGTAAATGTATGCTCAGCAAATATTCAATATTTGTGAAAGGTACACCTATTATGAAAATTACAACTAGCACGTGAATAAAATTTATAATTGTCATCTATTCTGTACTGAGAAAATTCAGGTGCTTTAAAAGTCACAAATGCTTAATGAAAAGTCTTACAAGTTGAAATGTATATCCGACCTGTCATCAGAAAGCATCGCGAATACGATGAAGATTTATCTTTGCCAGTCACTGGCAGAACTGCAGAAATAATTGAACGAATGAAAAGGGGTACAAATTTTGTCACACACGAAACTCGTGCAAAATGGACGCCCCCGATAAACCACGAATGCTACGCAAAGGCAAAGGGTCTGGGTGAAGATTTTTTAAATATCTGCGAAGAATATTACAAATCGAGCGACCAAACAGTAAAATGTCCGGCAGAGCGCGTTTCCCCTGTTATAGACCCTGAACCAATTTTCAAAATTATGGAAAAATATTCAAAGAAGGGATACCCCACTGAAAACGGGACACCACAGCCTACTCGTCCCCCTACTGAAAAAATGATTATAGCATGGGAATGTGCAGGGTATTCTAAAGAATGTATAGACGGAGCTGTCAAAAGATTGAATTTTGCCGAAAGTCAAATGGAAATTCAACAGGAGAAACTTAATGAAATTTTTGGAAACTACCCGTCTATAAACAAGCCCACCCCTAAAAAGAAGATAATAAAGGCGGTAGTTAAAAAATAAAACGTTTACAATATAAATGAGCTGCGACATTTGCTGTGAGCAATTCAACAACTCTACCAAAAGAAAAGTCGAATGCAATTACTGTGAAGACTTTAATTCTTGTATGAAATGTAATGAAAAATACCTATTAGATTCTATGCAAGACGCTCATTGCATGTCGTGTCGCGCTAAATGGAACAGGGAATTCCTTGTAAAAAATTTTACAAAGACTTTTACAAGCAAGAAGTACAAGGAGCACAGAGAGAACGTGTTACTGGACAGGGAAAAATCCATGATGCCCGATACTCAAATTTATGTTCAAATGGAACTTAAAATTAGAAAACTTTCTAGTCAAAGATTTTTTGCAATGCGAAATGTTACAGAAGCTAGGTACAATTTAAACAGAGTTTTAATGAACACTTTATTATTTTCAGAATTTGAAAATTTAGACAAGAAGATTGAAGATCGTTCTATAGCAATTACCAATCTGAACAATTCACGAACAAAACTGGAAATAATAGAAGACTGTCTGAAATACATTACTGGTTTAAGAAACGATTCTGCAGATGTGCAACGTGTAAAACGCGTTTTCATAAGAGCATGCGTGTCCCCCGACTGCAAGGGGTTTTTGACAAGTGATTGGAAATGTGGAATTTGCGAAAAAACAACGTGCTCTGATTGTCACGAGATTAAATGTGAAAACCACGAATGTGACCCATCCAACGTAGAGACTGCCAAGATTATTTCGCGAGACTCTAAATCATGTCCGGGATGCGGGTCAATGATTTTCAAAATAGATGGATGCGATCAAATGTGGTGCACTATATGCCACACTGCATTCAGTTGGAGAACCGGTGCCGTAGAAAATACAATAATTCACAATCCTCACTATTACGAATTCATGAGAATAAACGGAGGAATGCCCCGCAACCCACTCGACAGGCCATGTGGCGGATTACCCGAATGGGAAGAGGTGGGTCTCATAACAGGCGATCACAGGTGTTACAGGTCGGTCATTCACGCGAGATACGTGATAATGCCACAATTTGAAAAGAGGACCGTAGAGCCCAATGACAACAAGGAACTCAGGATTAAATTTATGATTAATGAAATTTCAGAAGAGAAATTCAAAAATTACATTCAGAGACATGAAAAGAACAGACAGAAGAATAACGAGGTTTACAACATTATAGAAACATTTGTAAATGTTTTGACTGACCTCTTTCAGTGCCTCGTACAAGAAAAGAATGTCGTAAAATTCACAAAAGAATCTAGAGCTATTCGTTTGTATATAAATGAAGCACTGTCTGCAGTGAGTAAAAACTTTGACAAATGCAGAGTCCCTAAATTACTCGACTCGTATCAGTGGGATATATAAAAACTCTACATTATTAAATGCTTTTATTATTCATTATAGCTTGTTTGTTGGTGATATTATTCTTCACAATGAAGACAGGTTGTGAAATACCTAAAATAATACACCAGACAGCTCCCCGAGATGTTTCGAAATGGAACGAGATATGGCCAAAGTGTCAGGCGAGTTGGAAGCGTAATTTTCCAGACTGGGAATACAGAATGTGGACCGACGAAGATCTCGACGAGTTCATGAGAGATTACCACCCTGATCATTACACAATGTTCAAATCTTACAACATGAACATAAAACGAATAGACGCTGCAAGGTATTTCATACTGAAAACATTTGGTGGTATATACGCTGACATGGACTTTGAATGTATAAAGAACTTTGAAGAATTTATACCAGCCGACAAGATTTCAATTGCAGAATCTGCAATTCCCGGCGAAGGTTTTCAAAACGCTCTTATGATTAGCCCGCGTGAGCACCCAGCGTGGAATCATGTTATTGACCAGCTTGTAAAATACAGAAACGAGCCCCACCCGCATAACGCAACAGGTCCTCAGCTCATAGTAAAATCTGAAAATTCAATGCCCGGAATTATTTTTTCCCTACCGGCTTCTCAATTTGCGGTAGTAACAGAACCTTATTACATTGTAAAAAAAGAAACGATAGACAGAAATGACCCCAACATATACGCTGTTCATCACGGAACATGTTCTTGGTGTAGTTAATTTCTCTGTAATTTATAAATGTGGTTATTTACAATTGCAATAATTATAATTTTATTATTATTAAAAGACAGAATTAAGTTTACAAAGGTTCCAAAGATAATTCATCAAACAGCTCCTCAAGATGTTTCGAAATGGAATCCTGTATGGAAACTTTGCCAAGAAACTTGGAAGCGTAATTTTCCAGACTGGGAATACAGAATGTGGACCGACGAAGACCTTGATCAATTAATTCGAACAAAATACACATGGTTTTATCACACGTATGTTTCTTACCCTAAAAATATAATGAGAATAGACGCTGCAAGATATTTTATCCTTTATGAATATGGTGGAATGTACGCCGACATGGACTTTGAATGCGTAAAGAACTTTGAGCATCTTATTCCAAGAGGGTTGGCATTTGCCGCGGAGACTCCATGGAATACATGGGGAGAGGTTTACCAAAACGCTTTGATGGGATCTCCTCCAAAACATGAATTTTGGAAACATGTTTTCGAAGATTTAATGCAAAATAAAAACGATGAAGACGTTTTGACAGCAACGGGTCCAATGGTCATACAGAGAGTTGCTGATAAATACCCCGATCTATTTTATGCATTTAACAGGAAAAATTTTGCCCCTTCCATAGACAAGGATCTAGATGCACCAGATCATGACTTTTCAATGATAACCATAGAGGAGAGAAATATTTTAACTATTAAAAGATTTAATTCGCCCGCAGGGGAAGAAGTATACACACGACATCATGGAAGCTGCGAGTGGTGTACAGCAAAACCTAAAAATGTAAACGGAAATATAACATCTAACGCAAAAGTTCTATAACTTTAATCATATAATACATTTGTTTTTCTAAAGTCAGATAACTATTGACAAACTTTTTAGAATTTTCATTAATTTTTTCCAAACATCCTATACTTGTATTTTTTATAACATGTTCAGCTTCTTGTAAGTCATCAAATCCTAAATAATGTTCATCCTCTTTCATAAAACTGTAATACCAATTTACGTCGTCAGATCTCTTCTTCAACAGGATTGAATTGCTTCGGAAGACCCATGGTATCCTGTCCCACGACGTGGTATTTCCGTCTATAGATATTACATATTTGTAATTCTTCTGTTCATTTTCTGAAATACTATCACTTGTAAAATCTCTATAACTTGGAAAATTTTCTTCAATTTTAGATTCTTCCATTTGAACAATTGATGTTATATAAGATTTTACATGACTATTACCAATTGCAGAATTTGAAAATAAAATTCTTTCATTATATTTTGGATCTGTATGACCTGTTGACGCTCCTGCAAAAATTCCCATTGTGTGTTTTTCTGAAAGTTGTTTTTCATCGATAGAATTTAATGATCCGTGATACTCTCCCATTGCGTATAAATCTGGTATCATTGTATTTTTTTGAGACTTTTTATTTTTAGAAAAAACCATTATACCCAATTCATTAACATATGTATCCTCAACTCCTATAATTAATCTTCTTGAACCTTTAAAATTATAAGTTTCAATTGTTTTTTTTATAAATTCAAAAACTGTATTTCCTCTGTTAGAAAAATCATCACCTGGACCCGATGTTAGACTCGGTACCCCATCCACTATCATAATTTCAATTATAGATTTTCCATCTGGAAGTACTTCAGGGTTGTAATTTAAAGATTCGTTCAATGCTACATCTTCTACTGTATTTTCATTAGATATATAAGTTTTGTAATAAATAAAAATTACTATAATTATTAAAAGTAAAATATATATCATATATTCTCTGTACAGAAAATAATTACAAACTAATATTCAAATATATTAAAAGATGAAACAAAATTGACATTTATGGAACACGACAGGGTTCCTCACCCTTCCATACGAGACCATAATTATCCAAAAAAATGATTATTAAATTTACAATAATTTTTAATGAGAATTCCATAAGACTTGTATTTCCCGGACCCCCGCCAAACAGGTAAAGAATTGGTTGGAAAT